>Ga0326597_10000106_pt1 | contig 148783 bp, 131 predicted proteins | sample RVTome_12_FD_203789 | JGI IMG/M metagenome (GOLD analysis project Ga0326597, IMG submission 203789) | Soil microbial communities from uranium-contaminated site in the Upper Colorado River Basin, Wyoming, United States - RVT100D185 | ecosystem: Environmental > Terrestrial > Soil > Contaminated... | reverse complement strand
GCGCTCGAAGAAAATGCGCCACGGGAAGCGAAGGTCGCCGCGGCGACCCCATGGCACCCGGATTTCGATGGTTTCTACAGAGCAGCGAGACGCCTAAGCCACTGTCTCTGTCGCGCCTCGCCGCTAACACAGGCGTCGCGTCTTCGACATGTGCCACTGTTGCAGCCTTGCCTCGCGTGTAAGTTCATATGATCTTTCCATGCGCATCGCCATCGGTTCCGACCATGCCGGCTTTGAATACAAGCAACGCATTCGCGCGCGCCTTGAATCCAGCGGTCACGACGTGCGCGATTTCGGAACTGATTCTGCTGACCCTGTGGATTACCCGAACTTCATCCGTCCGGTTGCGATGGCCGTCGCGCGCGGCGAAGCCGAACGCGGCATCGTCCTCGGCGGGTCGGGCAACGGCGAGGCCATGGTCGCCAATCGCATTCCGGGGGTCCGCTGCGCGGTGTGCTGGAATCTCGAGTCCGCCCGACTTGCCCGCCAGCACAACGATGCCAACATGATTTCGCTGGGCCAGCGCATGATGGCGATCGAAACCGCGCTCGAGATCGTCGAAAAATTCCTCGCGACTGGTTTTGAAGGCGGCCGCCACATCCGGCGAATCCGCATGATCGACGACCCCGATCTCACATAGAGCCCCGAACAGAATGGGGAGTGCGGACATCCTGTCCGCACGAGGCTCGCTGCGGACGGAACGTCCGCGCTCCCGCGATTCCATTCTGAGTCGCTCATAACCGCGGGCCCGCCCCATGCGCGACAGGATCATCGAAGGCGGTCCGGCGTGCACGTGGAGGCGGCCGCTCATGGGTGCCATGGGCAAGCGCCTCGCTTGCCCGTGTGTGACGACGCAACCGATGCCAACTACGGGCAAACCGGAGTTTGCCCATGGCACGCTCAGGCTCACGCCATGCCCGCCTCCATCCCCAGCGCCGCCGCCCAGTACCGCAGCATCCCCGCCAGGTTCATCGCCGCCAGCGAGCTCTTCACGTAGAAATCCATCTTGTCCGCGGGCACGCCGGCACGCTCCGCCTGTTCCACGAACCATGCGGTGTATCTCGTCAACATCGCATCGCGCGGCATCTCCGCGATCAGCATGTCGCGCACGAAATCCGAGTGCTGCCGCACCGCCAGCCGCACCCGCGCAAGATGGGCCCGCACCTCATCGACGCGCCCGTAATGGGTCGGATAGATCGCATCGAAGTTTCGCGCTTCAAGCCGGTGGAGCGAAGCGATCCACTGGTCGCGATCGAACTCCGGTGGAGGAGTGGGCAGCGAAATGAACCCGGGCGCCTCGCGCACAAAGCACGCGCCCGCATCGCCCGTGAACGCGATCCGCTCGCCGCCAACCTCGCACGCGAAGGCGTGATGATGCCGCGCGTGGCCCGGGGTTTCGATCGCCTCCACGCGCAGGCCGGCCGCGTCGATCACATCTCCATCGTGCAACGCCACCGCCTGTCTTTCGGGAATTGGAAATGTCTCGCCCCACAACCGCTCCATGCGCTCCTGGTAGATTCGTTTCGCGCTCGCGAGCAACCGCGAGGGATCGATCAGGTGTTTCGCGCCGAATTCATGGACGTAGATCGTCGCTCCCTCGCGCGCAAGGTGTCCGGCGGCGCCGGCATGGTCGAGATGAATGTGAGTCACGAAGACGTGACGGATGTCGGCTGGACGCAGCCTGATGCGCGCCAGGCCTTCGACCAGCCGCGAGAATGTGCTGCCGGGCCCCGTCTCGAAGAGCACCGGCCCGCGCGGCGCAAAGACCACGTACGAAGCAATGGCTTCGCACGTGGCCTGATAGTGATGATCGATCGTCTGGATCGCCTCCGGCATCGCCGGATCGTAGCGCCGACGAGGGTGGACGCTCAGATTCCGTCGCCCACAGCGCGCACGCCCTTGCACTGCACTGCGCCTTCAAACGCGCCGCTCAATTGGTCATCCTTGATGGCGCCCGCGAAATGCATGGTCTGGCCGCGGCCCATGGTCCATGCGAACTCCAGGGCTTTGCCGTCAAATGTCAGATTCGCAACCTTTGATTCTCCCTGGGCTGATTTCATGGCGCCGTACAGTTTCCCGTCGGACACCTCGAACGCGAGCGTCGCTTCCATGGTGCGGCCCGGCACTTCCATCGTGAGCCGCCATTCGCCAACGATGATCTTCGGATCGATGTCCTCGCCAAGCACGAGGCCAGTGTCAGCGGCCTCTTCGGGGGCGGGTGGAGCAACCTCCGGCTCGCTTCCCGATTTGCGGAACTCGGCCAGCCAGCGCGCGGTGGCATCAAGCGCGGGCTTGAATCCGAACGGCCCCTGATCGGCCGCGACTGCCAGCCGGCCGTCGGTGCGCACGACGAAGATGCGGTCCGGCCAGGCGCGATAGTCGCGGTTGACCGCATCATCCATCGAATCGATCAGGGTTGGGATCGTGAGCGACTCATCATCGAGCAGCATCTGGGCCGAGGTGCAGCGCTCTTCGTAATTGTCGTGCTCGGTGATTCCCTTCTCCTTGGCATACGGCACCGCCCAGTTGCTGTCCGCCGCGTGGGCTTCCTTGATATAGACCATGCGGAACTCGGCGACGTCCTTGTACTCCTGATACATCCGCTCCATTTCGCCAACCTGGCGAAGGAAGGGCGGTCAGGTGTAACTGCCGAAGAAGATGATCACGGGCTTCGTGCCGCGAAGGTCGGCGAGGGTGAACTCTTCCTCGCCGTCCAGTGACTTCAGCGTGAAGAGAGGCGCTTCATCTCCCACTTTCAGCGGGGCGTCCGCCGATCGCCGCTGCTCGGGTTGACTGGTCTCCTGAGCGGCCGCGGTTTCCGAAACGGCGGCCACGATGAGAAGCGCTGCAAGAAGCCTCGCGAGCTGGTTCGTCATTGCCATGGTAAAGAATCTCCGCAAGACAAGAATTGTTGACTGGACTCAGGGTGAGCCGAACAGCCACCTGTCTGTGCGCACAACGGCTAATCTTCGATCTGATTGCCTTCCTCATCGAGGAGTTCGAGGGCGGGTCCTTCCGAATTGTAGCGCAGCTTGGCGCGGGTCTTTCCTCCCGGCGCGATGAGCTCGATGCGGCACTCCTCGCCTTCCACCATCAGCCGCAGCCGTGGGGCAAGGGCGCTGAACCCGCTGGTCACGCCGCCGGCTCCCGCGCCGCCGCCTTCCCCTGTGCCGCGCGGATCGGACGGCGCCGGCTGATCCGGTCCGTAGAGGAACAGCGCGGATCCATCCGAGTTTCCCTGGAGCATCACGCGCGGCTGATTGTCGGAGCCCACGATGACCAGACGCTGCGTCTGAATCTCGCGCTGCACTCCCTGCATCGATTCATGGCTCGCGAAGCCGGCCAGGGCCAGGCCCGCCGCGACAGCGATCGATGCGACCATCGCCAGGCGCAAGCGGCGATTGCTCCGCTCCAGCCTCTCGAGGCGCGACAGAACTCCATCGCGCCTGTCGTGAATCTCGTGCATGACCGTTCCTTTCTTTCTGGGATGTTTCTCCGGACAAAGGGCCATGACCGGAATGACGTATGCACAGAGCCGGCCCGGCCTCAATTCTAACTGCTTGCGAGGTGTTTCTGTAAGGTGCGATTCCATCCGATGCGTCGAATCGGCATGACTTCGATGGTCAGGCCCGGCCCAAAGGCGAGAATGGCAGCCTGCGGTCGTAACGGCCCCGCGTGCAACATGGCCTCGAGCACGAAGAGAACCGTCGCGGATGACATGTTACCATGAGTGCGCAGGATCGATCGCGAGGGGTCCAGGGCGCCGTCGGGAAGCGACAACGCCGATTCGACGGCGTCGAGAATGCGCGGCCCCCCGGGATGGACGATCCAGTCCATATCGGCGGGATCATCAATTCCGGCGGCGGCGAGTGCGGCCGGCGCGAGCGATTCGATCGCGCGCGGGACCGAAGGATCGATGGTCATCGCGAAGCCGGCGTCAGTGATGCGCCAGGTCATGTCCACCCGCCCGCCGCTCGAGAGGAGCGAAGCGCCGACCTCGATCATTCCCGGGGCATTCCGTTCCGGTAAATTAGGGGCGCCGATGTCGTGATCTTCATCGCCGCGGAATTGTCGCACGACGGCCGCCGCCGCGCCGTCGCCGAAGAGGGCTGAGGCGACGAGATTGTCATCGTCGATCGAGTCGCGCACGTGGAGGCTGCACAGCTCGACGCACACGACAAGCGCGGTCGCGGGAGAATCGCTCGCCGGCGCGGCAGCGCATGCCCCGATCGCGGCCCGCAGACCCGTGATCGCGCCGAAGCAACCCATGAATCCCACGGTGTTCCGCCGCACGGTTCGCGGGAGGTGGAGCTGATCGACCAGGGCCACATCAACCCCCGGCGCGAAGAAACCGGTGCACGAGACGATGATGAGGTCGGAGATTTCCCAGGGGGCAACGCCGGCCGAGGCCATGGCGGCGCGGGCCGCCTGCTCGGCCAGGTTCGGGGCGTGCTGCTGATACAGGCGCATGCGCTCCTCCGTGCCGGCCCGCAGAATCTGCTCGATGGGCGCGATGCCGTGGCGCCCCTCGACCCCGCTGCCCGCAATGATCCGCTCCCAGCGCTGCAACTTGTGCGGCGGCAGACGCCAGCGTGCCGCGAGTGACTTGGCAATATCGTGCTGCAAGTGCCTCAAGCGGGGCGTGGCCGTGCCGATTGACAGAAGGGCTGCCCCCGCACCCCGCGGCTTGAGGTCCGCGAGCGCTGAGACGCCCGCCGTCTGGATCGCGCGCGTCGCCTTCACGCTTCGAACTCCGGCGCGCGAGTCCAGATTCGCGCTGCCAGTGCGCAGGCCGCGAAGGGGACGGCTGCGAGCGCCGTCGGCAGCGCCGCGCGGCCGGCACGCGACCTCAACACGGCGGCGAGCAGGCGGCACGTGCGCACCCGCGCGCCGATCGAGCGCCGCCACGCCCGTTCATACTGGCGCGCGGCATGCCTGTTCCAGACGGCATCACCCTGCGAGATCGCGATCCTCACGATCAGGTCCGCGCTTTCGAGCGCCCAGGATAGACCCTCGCCCGTGAAGGGCTCCTCGTATCCCGCCGCGTCGCCCGCGAGCGCCGCCACTCCATTGCTCAGGCGTCGCGGCCGCCACGGCATCGGCCCCGCCGCGTGCAGGTGCATGATGCCCGCCTCGCGAAGCAGAGGGGACATGATGCGAGCCATCTCCGGAAATGATTCCATGAACAGATCGATCTGGCTCGCCGGTCCTGGCGCTCGCGACACATTGCCGTTGCGAACGCGCTGACGAAGGAGCGCCCCGATGTGCAGTCGCCGGCCGGCCGTTCGCACGATGCCGACATAACCGCGCGAGTTCACGTGCATGGCGATGGCATCGCGAGGCAGCGCCATATCGAGCGCATCGCGCCTTTCACGACAATGCGCGCTGCCATCGTCGTCATCGACGTCGAATGACAGTCCCGCTGATTGCGCCTGCGGGCGCGACCGGCATCGACCGCCGCCAAACCCGAGCGCCCGCGCCACGGCGCTGCGCAGGCCATCGGCGCCGATGACCATTCGTGCCGTCACACGGCGGACCGAATCACACTTGGAGCGTTCAGATGACCGGCATTCGACTTCGATGCCTTCACCGTCACGCACGCGCCAGACCGATGCGGTGGCGGGGCGAACCAGCTCGGCGCCTTCGCTCACCGCCGATTGAAGGAGCACCTCATCGAGCCTGTGTCGCGGCGTGATCAGTCCGCGCGACTCCCCGCCGGATGGACCCAGTGGCACCGCGAGCTCCCCGTGACCGGCGCTCCGAAGGATCAGGCGCGATGTTTCTCCCTCGGCGATGGCCTGCACGCGGGCCAGCAGTCCCGCGCGGCGCAGGAGCGGAAGCGCGCGGGCGTTCAAGCAGTGGCCGCAAGTCTTGCCGGTTCCGGGACTGCGTCGTTCGACGATGAGGACGCTCCGCCCCGCCTGGGCCAGACCGAGCGCGGCAAACGACCCCGCCGGCCCGCCTCCAATCACGATGGCGTCGTAGTGGTGGTTCACGCGATGTTCCGGGAGGATGGTAGGACCAACCTTCTTTGCTACGGCGCAACGAAAAAGGCCCTCGACGTATTCGCCGAAAGGCCTTCGATCCATGAAAAGTCGGGGTGACAGTACACCAATAGAACTTTTCTTGGCGGGCGTTAGGGCGCTTGGCCCGCAGATTCGAAGTCTGGTCGGTGTCTCACGGGCCTGTGGCCTCTTCCCGCTCTTCGCAGTACGGCGGCGCGTCCGCTCCGGTCGCTCTGAGATTGCAAAATCCGCCGCCATCCTTCGCAATTTCCAGATGGCGCTCTACTGGCCAATCAGGATTTTTCCACCCGGCTCTTCTCAAGTTGTCTGAGGTAGATATCTCATCATCCGCCCGTTGGCGGCTGCCAGAGCTCCACCTTGTTGCCTTCCGGGTCCATCACCCAGCCGAACTTGCCGTACTCGGACTCTTCAACCTTCCCGACTACGTTGCATCCTTCCTCTCGCAACTTGGCGACGAGGGCGTCCAGGTCTTCGACTCGATAGTTGACCATGAAGCTTGATGCGCTCGGGGCGAAGTGCGAGGTATCGGCTTTGAACAGGCTCCAGGCCGTGGTGCCCGTCCCGCTGGGATTGTCCTCAGCCCAACGGAACACGGCACCTCCCCATTCCGCGACGTTCATGCCCAGGTGAGTTCGGTACCACTCACCCAACGCCTTCGGATCCTTCGCCTTGAAGAACACTCCGCCAATGCCTGTGACACGTTTCATCTGCGTCTCCCGAAGCGTGGAATCGGAGACCCGCTCAGTTGTAGCTTGGCACCGAAGTTCAGCAGACCGCTATGCCTGTTTATTGCGGGTCGGCTGGCTGATTTTCAGGGGCTGACAGGACGTGATTGAACTGTTCGTAAATGCAGATACCTTCGGCACTTGCCGAGGCCATCACGCCTGCTGAATCGGGGTGATAGGATTTGAACCTACGACCTGTCGCCGCGGCGACCGCACTACCTCGACGACACATCGCTGAGAAGACGTTCAAGTTCCTCGCGGCCTCGCCCAGTCTTGAAGAACAGTTCGCGCTGGCACGCCGCTGATTTGGTTGCAAGCGACTCTCGATAGATGAGGCGCCACGGAACGCCATGTCTCGTGGCTTTGCTCAAGCCAGCATTGTGCTGATGCAAACGGCGATCGAGGTCGTCACAAGACCCGGTATACCGCCGTCCCGTGACCTCGCTCACCAGCACGTATACCCAATACATCCAATCGGGGTGATAGGATTTGAACCTACGACCTTCTCGTCCCGAACGAGACGCGCTACCAAGCTGCGCTACACCCCGTCGTTGCCAGATCTCGATGGCAGTAAAGGTCAGTTCGACCACGTTGTCAAACTCGTTGATTCGCCACCCCTCCGCCGACACCCCAGGGCCGGCCGACCCCTTGGAACACCCGTGCAAGTCGAAGCGGATGCCGCAGCCTGTTTGGTTGAGGCCGTTTTAGCGCGCCGCGGTCACTTTCGTGAACCGACTGCGGCCCACCTGCGACAATAGGGCATGATCCGCACGCGCGATCAGATTCACGATGAATGGCTCATCGTCAGCAGCCAGGCCGGGCACGCCGGCGCGCTGAGCGAATTGGTGCGCCGCTGGCATGAGCGGTTGCTGGATCATGCTCGCCTGTTGTTGCGGAACGATGCGGATGCGGCTGATGCGCTGCAGGAGGCGCTGGTCGCGATCGCCCGGTTCATCCGGCGACTGGATGATCCCGCGCTGTTCGGGCCATGGGCACGCCGCATCCTCGCGCACAAGTGCGCGGACCTTATCCGCCGAAAACGGCGATCGCGGCGGTTGAACGAAGCAGTTGGCACCAAGCAGCCGCAACAGAGCGAAGCCCCTCGGAGTGAACCTGATGAAACGGCGCGGGTTCGCATGGCGATTGACCTGCTGCCGATCGACAGCCGCGCACTGATCGTCATGCGGTACGGGCGGGAGATGAGCACGGAACACATGGCCGCGGCGCTCGGCATCCGTGAAGGAACCGTCAAGTCGCGCCTGAACCACGCCCGCAACGAACTGAAATCCATTCTTGAAAGGAACACCTGATGTCACTTTCCGACCAGCAAATCAAGGACGCCCTGCGCAGCAATTCGTTCGATCAGCCCGGCATCATCGAGATGGCGGCGAGCAACTTCCGCGGCCGCAACCTCTACGTGTCCATCATCACGACGATCGTCACTCTTGCGATTCTGGCGGCGATGGTCTGGTGCGCGATGCGGTTCTTCCAGGCCACTGCGGTGCGCGACATGATTCTCTACGCGATCCTCTTCATGTACGGAAGTCTCGTCGTCGCGATGTTGAAATTGTGGTTCTGGCTCATGATGATCCGGTATTCGATCGTCCGCGAGGTCAAGCGCGTGGAGTTGCAGGTGAGCATGCTGGCGGAGCGAACGGGGTCGCGTTGACCGGGCCAAAGCATCGTTCCGCTGCGCATGCTGGCGAACGACCCGGCCGCAGCGCGTACGAGTCGGACCTGACGGACGTGCAGCGAATCGAACGGATGTGCAAGCCGAACGCCAGCCGCAGCCTGTTTGGTTCAGGTGACTGATCGCCTTTCTGATTTCGGCCTTCGGATTCGTATCCTGCGCGAGAAACAGTGAGGACGGCCGGCTACGGCACCCAGCCGGGCAACGCGGCCGCCTGCTTCACCCACGACGCAAACTGCGCCTCGTCGAATTGGTGAGGCCCAACTCCGGGGGTCGCCTTCGCGGATGTCGAGATAGCGCGTGCCCTTGACCTTGCTGGGGCCGTGCGGGAGGGGTCGGTCGCCGCAACGAACGATCCCAGGATGGTGGCAGCGGCGCGCGGGGACGAGCGGTCGCCCCCCTGACCGAGTGTCGGTCGCTCCGACGATCTGGAGTCGAACAGGCCTGAAGCGTGGAGAGGCCGCAAGCGAGGCGCCCTTGTTATCGCTTTCTTCGTGGTACGCTTCCTTCATGGTGCGCAATGCCGGTGCTGGTTCGGCATCCCGTTGCTCTCGTCGAGGACCCGCCATGCAGGAACTCATCAATCAGATGCTGCTCGGGCAGTACGAAGCGGCCCTCTCCATGCTCAAGGACGCCATCGCCTCGTGCCCGGCGGAGCACTGGGAGAAGAAGGTGGCCAACGATCCGGCCCGCTTCATCGCATTCCACACCCTGTACTGCACCGACATCTACTTGAGTAAGAGCGAGAGCGCCTTCGAGTCGCACGAGTTCGTGATCGAGGGCCGTGGCTTGCCGTTCGGCCAGCCCCTGTCCGAGGGCAAGCTGCCGCCGGGGCTGACCCAGCCGCGCGCCATCGAGTACGCCGACTTCTGCATCGCCAAGGCCCGCGCGGTGCTCGCCGGCGAAAGCGAGGCCGACCTGGCCGGCGACAACGGCTTCGGCCGCCCGTTCAGCCGCGCCGAGATGCACATCTACAACATCCGCCACATCCAACATCACACCGGCGCGCTGTCCGCCCACATCCGGCGACTCTCGCCCGAGTTCCCCAACGACGGCATGGACTGGATCGACAGCGGCACCAGCCGGACGGATGGCGATGGCGGGTGAAGCGCGCGCAGGGTCGGCGAGAAAGTGGCGCGCGAATTGCGTGATCGTTACATCGAGCAGATCAATGCCCCCGGAGGTCCCGGAATGCTTCTGCCACCAAGCGCGTGCGGCAAGTACGATGTGTCTTCGACCCTGAGGCTCAGACCCGAAGGGAGTCGCCAACTCGAAGCCGCGCCGTCATTTGGGGGGCGATGAAGATCGAATCGCTTCCGGGGGCGCCGTTGCTCGAGCGGCGTGATCTATCCGAAGCCGCTAGAATGTTCCTATGAGCACGGCCCAACTCAGACGACAAGCCAAATCGATGATCGACGAGATGTCAGCGAGGGACCTTCAGATTGTGCGGGAGTTTCTCGCATTCATCGCCAGCCGCGACACCAACGCCGCCACGCGCGAACTGCTGGCGATCCCAGGCTTCGAGAAGTCGTTCGTCCGCGGCGTGAAGGACATCAAGTCCAACCGCGTCAAACCCTGGCGGCGGGTCCGGAGCGATGTATAAGGTCGTCTTGTCGCGAGAAGCCCATTTGACGGCGTTCAACCCCTGTTCTATCGAACTTCAGCCCTGGCCGCCGGTTGTGTCGAGTACATACACTGAAGTGAGAGTATGCGGCTTCACGACCTGTCCATCAACGAAGCTGAACTGCAGCAATTCTGCCAGCGGAACCGCATCCGCGAATTGTCGTTCTTTGGCTCTGTCACGCGAGAGGACTTTCGCCGCGACAGCGATGTGGATGTGCTCATCGAGGTGCTGCCGCCGGACACGCTGAATCTCATGGACCTCGCCTCTCTGCAATTGGAGCTGACGAATCTCCTGGGTCGGCAAGTGCACCTGCACACGCCGGATATGCTTCATCCATACCTGCGTGATCGCATTCGCCAACGAGCGCAGGTCGCTTATGCCGCGTGATCCAGTCGAATCGCGCATCAGCGATCGCATTCGCTACGAGCACATGCTGCAAGCGTCGCAGGCCGTGATGCGATTTGTTGCGGACAGGCAGCGTTCTGACCTGGACAACGACGACATGCTCCGCCGCGCGGTCTTGCATGCTATTCAGGAGATTGGCGAGGCCGCAGCGCGGATGACCGATGCTGGGCGAGCGCTCGCGCCGGAATTGCCATGGGGCAGCATCGTGCAAATGCGACACATCATGGTGCATGTGTACTGGGGCGTGGACCTGGACCGCGTGTGGTCGGTCGCGACAGACCATATGAAGGCGATCAGCGAGGCTGCGGCGAAGGCGATCCCTCAGTTGCCGCTGCTGGATTCAGATTCAGCGACGGGGAATTGAGGTTTGCACTGCATCGAGCAGACCAACCCGGGGGTCTGCTGCCGCCACCAAGCGCGTGCGGTCAGCACGACGTGAGCCGCCATCTCGAAGCCGCGGCATCGGCGATGAAGCAGACCCCACTGCTCAAAGCGGCGTGAATAACGCGTTGTTCTCGGGAGCGTTTCGCACAGCATTCAGCAAGTGATGGAACCAGCCGCGCGATATCTGCAACACATATTCGGGCGCACCGCCGGCTCGAACAGAGAGCACATCTTCGGGCATGAATTGAATGTCGATCGGTAATCCCCTTCATGCACCAGCTCACACCGAAGCCACTTGTACAATATGTGCTCAATCGGGTGACATTCGCCACGGTATTCGACGCTGAGTCGAACAGACATTGCGTCTGTCAGGAAGCGCTCGAACGCGTCTCGATCTTTCACCTTATTTCGATCGGGATATCTTCGCCGTGCCGTTGCCGCGACTGCAATCAGAGCGCAGAGAAACGCGCCCTCCATCCGACCGTTCTCCCACAACATCACAGCATCTTGGACGCGCGCTTTGAGACTCATGACCGCACCCTTTAACCGACATCGTACTCCGCGCCAGCGGGGTTCGTTGCGGCCTTAGCGCCTTGTGTCACTTGACTTCTCGTCGGCTACTGGGCGACGGGGCAGCTGAGGCTTTTGCCATACATCCCGGACCGATCGAAGCAGCAGGGGCGTCGCTTGCCGGCAGCGAGCATCGAGCAGGCATTCCTGATCCGACGCGCGCGAGTCTCGGCTTGCTTGGCGGAGACGATCCAGTGAATCCAATCTCGCCGCGCGATCGGCGTGATGTCCGACCACACCTGTCGCGCCCTCGGAAGCGCAGCCGCGAGCGCCTTGCGCAGATCGGCCGGCACTTTGGGCTCCGGTTCCTGATCGGGAGTCAGCGGCGCGATCTCCAGCGTGACGACGTCGCCCGCTTTCAATTCCGGAATCCCGGGGACGCGCCCGGAGCGATTAGGCACGCCCTCACCCCGACCCTCTCTCAGAGGGAGAGGGAGCCAGATGTTCCGGTCCACTTTGAGCCAGTGGCCACCCTGGCCGTCCGGCTCGAGCGTGGCTCGAAAGGCCGCGCCATTGAGTGTGCCTTCAACGGTCACCTGTCCCCGCGAGGGGAGCTTCGCACTGGCCTGCTTTGGCAGGGTCAGAAAGGTCCACCCCCCGGAATTGGGGGCGGCCTTCCGGGGGTTCGCAGTCGCCGAAGCCTGCCCGCCGGGGCGGGGCCGCAAGAGTGTCGCACTGAAACGGATCGTAGACACGGATTTGGCATTGCTTGGGCAAGCGACCTTCGCCGACTTCTGAGACGACTTGTTGGCCATTGCGTTCACTCCAAAGACGGCGACACCGAAATAGTAAGGTGAACCGTCACTACTTCAAACCGAGCCGCTTTCCTGCCGCCAGCAGCGCGATCGATTCGCGAATTCGTCGTTCTCTCGTCTCCGGCCGCCTGGCTGTGTGAATCCAGACCACGAAGTTGCGACGCTCGCGATGCGGCAGGGCCTTGAAGAACTTCCATGCTTCGGGACTCGCCTTGATCGCCTTGGCGATATAGCCCGGCAGAGTGGGAATGACCGGCTTGGGTGCGTATGTGTTGGCCGTCGGCGCGGCGGCGAGACCGGCCGGAGTGAGCAGGCCCGCCGCCTTCAATTCCTTCCACCGCTTTCGATTGAGAGCCGACCATTTACTGCCTGGCTTTCGCGGCGTCACCTTGAGCGTGTATCGGTTGTCATCCAGGCGCTTGACGAGACTGTCGATCCACCCGAAGCACAGCGCCTCGCGCCCCATGTCCTCGTAGGACATCGACTTGATACCGGTGTGGGTCTTGTGGAACACGAGCCAGACGCCGCCCCGGAAGGCGCTCGATGCGTGGTGCTTTTTCAGCCACGCGCGCCACTCAAGGCGAGTTCGAACCTCGAGCATCGGGAGTTGTGAGGTCATGGTTGCTGGTCGCGCGCGACCCGCGCTTCCGGGGGTCTTCGGCTTCGCCATGCTCTTAGTCATCATACAGATGTGTGCGTTGTCTCGTGCGTCGGCAACGAGCCGCGACCGTGAGGGAGCAGTCGGATCTCGCTTCCTGCCGCGCGACACAGGCGCGCAAAAATCGTCAAGAACCCTTCCCGCGATCGGTTAGAATCGGCCCTGGCATATGGAAAACAACTGCGATCCGCATTGAGGAGGCCTCATGACAATCGTTCGCCTGGCTTGGCTGGTTGGCGTTGCTTTGTTTATCATGGTCGCCAACGTCGCGGTCAGCATCCTGTACATGGTCGTGTACAGCTATGTGATCGACCCCGGCCACGAAGAGCAGTACTACCGCGACCACATTCAGGTGGCCGCGCCGTATTGCAGCATCGTCGCTGGCATCCCCCTGATGTTTCTGGCAGGCTGGTGGGTCGGGGGCTGGTGGGAGGCCCAGTTCGCCATCAAGGCAGCCCTGACAGTCTGGTTGGCCTACGCCGCGATTGATTTCGCCGTGCTCTTGGCGGCGGGGTTCACCGGCAGGATTGCAGTGTTGTTCGCCGTTTCAATCTTGACGAAGCTGGCGGCGGTTTATTTGGGTGCGTTGATTGCGGTTCGTGGCACCTGATGTAGCGCTCGCCCTGCGATTGGCGTCACGAAATTCCCGAACTCACGGACCTACGATTCAATCCTGGTTGTCCGTCGTGCGGGCATGATGCAGGACGTTCTGGCTGACGCAATCGTGACTGAGAGTGCGAGACGTTGCGAGAACACAGACATGGACCGAGCGGCACTGACACGGTCCTTGACGTACATCGAAGCCAACCTTGACGGAGATGTATCCCTCGACACGCTCGCCGCCGTTGCGGGCTGCTCGTCGCCTTATTTCGCGCGCCGATTCACACAGGCGATGGCGGAGACACCAAAGCAATACACCTCGCGTCTCCGCCTCGAACGAGCCGCACTACGGCTGGTTCTGCTGGAGGATCGCATTCTCGATATCGCGCTTGACTGCGGATTCTGCAGCCATGAGACGTTCAGCCGAGCCTTTCGCCGTCGCTTTGGTGCGGCCCCAAACACGTTTCGCGCGAACGGAAGATTGCCCAAGGCGGCCCCGCAGGAGTTGCCCCACAGTGTCGATGCGGCCACGCCGGCATCGCTTTCGCGCACCGTTCTTCGGACATTGCAGCCGATGTCGCTGGCCTGTATCCGCCATACCGGTCCGTACGAGGAAGTGCCGATCAGCTCCTGGGACAAGCTCGTCGACTGGGCGCGTCGGCGCAGGCTTACCACGCCCTATGTCTTTCTTGGTATCGCTCATGACGCTCCGGGCATCACGAAACCTGCCCATCTGCGCTTCGACGCGGCAATTCGCGTGCCCGGGGAGTTCCGTTCTGAAAGGCTCGTCAGCCATCAGCTCCTGGCAGGCGGGCTCTTCGCATTCACGACCAGCGTCGGGCCCCTGACTTCAATCCCGGCCGCATATAAGGAGATCTTCGGTCGGGTGCAGGCGGACCCGTCGATCGCCTGTCTCGGCGTTCCGTGCGTGGAGTTCTACCGTGTCAATCGCGTGGTGCCTGATCTGGCGATCGTCGATACCGAAATCGGTATCCCCGTGCGACGCAGGCGTTGAGTCGTCCTGCATCCACAAGTGTGATTCCTGCCACGCCGCAAGAGCGCGCGGTGGCGACGTAATGGCCATCACCTGCAGACCGGCAACTGGATGTGTAATTCAAAGTACTCGAAGCCATGCGCGAACGGCCGGCCGATGAACGCTTCGAACCCCGGATGATCGTCGGGCCAGTACCCCGATCGCGGAAGCCACGTCCCATAGAGCCATTGCAGCGCGCGCAGTTCGAGGTCGATGCCACCGCGAATCTCCACCTCGGCCACAACCATCTTCGGGAACTCGAACCTGCCCACCTCGCCGGCCGGGACGAATCGCTCTGCCACGACCGCCACGTGATACCAGCACTGCTCCAGCGGAACGAGCTCCGGATTCTCCCACTGATAGCCGAGCCATTGACCGTCGGCGCATCCGTGGCGCTCGGCCCACTGGATGAATCTCGCGGCGGCGGTTTGCACGGCATCGCCCGCGTATGGATTGCGCACGCGGATATAGGCCACCGTGCGGGCCGACAGAGTCCGGATTCTCACCTTGAAACCGTCGGGATTGTGACCTGCGGGAAGCTTCTCGAGATACGGATGTCCGGTCGAGTCGGAAACGAGTTTCTCAAGTGTCGACTTGTGGGCACTGCGCCACGCTTCGATGTCAAACCTGCTCGGCGGGGCGCCGTATTTCTGCTTGAAGCACCGGGAAAAGTCGGACGATGACGAGAAGCCGCACGCGGATGCAATCCTCGTCAATGACTGCGACCGGCCGTGCGACATCATCAAGAGCGCTCGCTCCAACCGCAGCCGCTTGACAAAGTCAGCCGGCGTCTCGCCGACCAACGCCTGGAAAACCCTGTGAAAGTGAAACGGAGAGAGATGCGCGGCGTGCGAGATTGCGTTGAGACTCAGCGGCTCAGCCAGGTGGTTCACCACGTGATCGATCGCTCGATTGACCCGTTCAACGTACGCGATGGATGTGAATGCTTTGGTTTTGTTGCGAGTTCGCAAGATTTGGCAAGACCTCCATCATCCGGGTTGTATTCTCAATCTGTTCCGGCCCGCTCGAGCGCGGTTTGGATATGGAGGATACTTGCATGCGCCTGTTTCTGGGTCTTGTCCTGGCTGCGCTGGGCGGTTGCGCGTCTCTTCAGGACGAAAATGTTGCAAACAGTCAGGATCGCGGAGACGAACACATGATACTCGGCAACTTTTCGGTCAGTCTTGCGGTCAAGGACTTGAATGCCTCTCGCGCGTTCTATGAGAAACTGGGGTTTCATGTCTTCGGGGGCGACGCGGCGCAGAACTGGCTCATCCTCCAGAACGAAACGAGCACCATCGGGCTCTTTCAGGGCATGTTCGACAAGAACATCCTGACGTTCAATCCCGGGTGGGACCGCAACGCCGCAACGTTGCCAGACTTCCAGGATGTGCGCGAGATTCAGAAATCGCTCAAGGATCGCGGACTCACGCTTGCCAGCGAAGCCGACATGGCATCGACGGGACCGGCAAGTCTGATGCTGCTCGATCCCGACGGCAACCCGATTCTCATCGATCAGCACGTGCCCAGCCCACGGAAGTGACGGTCGCTTACGGCGGCACCACCAGATTGGCGCGCATCGCCGTCAGTTCGCCGTAGCGGAAGCTGGTGATCGTGGCCCCCACGGGAATCTCGTAGATCAGCCAGAGATTGTGCGTTCCGTCCGTCGGCAGGTAGGGCAACTCGGAGACGAAGCGGATCAGGTTGCTGGGCGTGAGCTTGATTGTTGCCTCGTCGGGCGTGGCGTGGATATATCCCTTGGGCCGGTAGGCGTTGCCGCTCGAGTCGTAGAGCCGCGGGCCATCCTCGGTGCCGGGGTTGGCGCGGGCCAGTTGCTCGGCCTGCTCGCGCTTGGGGCCGTGCAGGTCGCCCAGCTTGCGACGGCCGACATCGACGCGCACGATCTTCGTTCCCTCCGTAGCGAAGATGCGGTCGATCCGCGTTTCGCGCGTGCCGCCGCGCTCGCCCACGCGGAAGGTCTGCTGACCCTCGGTGAGAGCGCGATCGACGTGCTCGATGCTCAGCAGGTTGTTGATCGTCGCGCTGATGATGGGCCGCAGATCGTGGCGGATCACAATGTCGCCCGCCTCTGCCATGGGTGCGTTGGGATCGTCGGCCGGAGCGCCGGGGCTTCCAGGCACGTCGCGCACCTCGATGGCCGAGCCGCGCTGCACCGCCGGCAGTTCATATCGCACACCCTTGATCTGGATGTACACCGGAATCGCGCCGGGTCGGATTTCGTGATCGTTGGGGCCAACCGGAAACTCGAGCTGGAATCGGACCTCCTGCAAACCCGGCATGCTGGTCACATAGTGGCTGGGATTGTCGAACAGGAAAGTCCGTTCGATCGGCGTGGCGGTGCCCGTGGCCACCTGCTGCGTCCAGCGGTCCGGGAAACCAGCCGATACCTGGCCGCGCGATACATCGCCGCCTTCGTACGCCAGCAGGCGCACCTGCGAGCGCGACAGGACGAACATCTGGCTGTGGTCGTACGACTTGTTGTTGGCGACCACATCGACGAAGATCCGCTGATCGGTCATGTTCACGCCGTCGCGCGGTATGGTGATGGCATCAGGCGGCGTGGAAGTGCGGGAGGTGCCCTGGCGATAGGTGTCCCGGTGCAGGCCCCATGAGACCTGGTCGAGATCGGGATACACCTGACCCAGCGGCCTGCGCCCGAGTTCGGGGAAGAAAGCCCCGGCGCTGATGAATTCGAAAAAGTCCGCTGTCCATGTGTGCGCGGGCACCCAGAGTTTGTGCGTCGTCCCGCCGTGCGCAGTGCTCAGTTCGCGGCCCTCGCGGCCCCAGCCCTTGAAGCCCACCAGCTCATCCGCGCCCTGAATCATGCCCGCGCTGATCAGCAGGATTCCAACTGTCAGGACGCCCGATCCCACGCCGAAGATGCCGCCGAAGATGAGGTCGGCCGTGTGCGGAATCTGCACGTTGGCAGGCGCCAGGCGATCGAACGCGACGCGAATCACCACCAGCGCCACCAGAAACAGCACGCCCAGCGACAGCCCCCAGGCGTAATTATCGAAAGCCAGGTTCTTGAGCAGGACCCCCATCACCAGTGGCTCCCAAAACGCGAACGCCAGGGTCCCGGCGCACACCACCGCCACGAAGTGAAGGAGCGAACTCAAGAAGCCCTGATTGGCCCACCAGTAGGCGATGAGGGCGACCAGGAACACGACGGCCAACTGAAATACGACGATCATGGAACACTCTCCGGTGGAGCGGGCATGCTTCGCATGCGCGCGGGTCGTTCACTCAGGTTGCGACCGGTTGGGGGCGCGGGGCCGGTCCGGTCGGCGGCTTCGCGGTCGAAAGCACGCGCGCCACTTCGTCCAGCGAAGTCGCGCCTTCGATGACCTTGGCCAGCGCGGCCTCCTGCAGGAAGCGCATGCCCTGCCGCCGGCAGTGGGTGTAGGCGCCTTGAAGATCGTTGTTGATGATCATCTTGCGGGCCGCATCGTCGAGCACCATCACTTCGAAGGCGCCCACCTGCCCCATGTATCCCGTGCCCTGGCAGATCGGGCAGGTTTCGATCTTGTTCTTCACCTGGACTTTGCCGCTGGCCTTGTAGAGCTGCTTGACGCGCTCCGCGGGCAGGTTGAGCTTCTTGAGCTGATCGGCCGTCGGCTGATATGGCTGGCGGCACGAGGGGCACAGGTGCCGCAGAAGGCGCCCGTTCACCACGGCGCGCAGGGGCTTGACAGCGCGGTTGAGGTCGCCCACGCGCTTCACCCAGTCGACGATCTGCTCGCGCACGCCCGGCTGGCGTTGCGGGATGTAGATGAGCGGCCCTTCCACGCCCGGCTCGGCCGCGACCTTCGCCGTGTCCTTGTCGGTGATGTCGCCCACCAGCACCACGTCCGGGTCGCGCCGCAGCATCGACTGCAGCGAAATGGCGAAATCGAGGTCCGGGTTCTCCACGTCGAAGAGCTGGTGATCGACGCCGTCGCGCCGCAGCATGATCTCCTTCTCCAGCGTCTTGACGTTGGTCGTGTAGGCATCGTGCCGGCTGATGAGCGAGTAGCCCATGGCCGTCAACCCGTGGCCGGCCGGGGCTCCGATCAGGATGATGCCGTGCCGGTTGTGGGCCGCCTCAAAGGCGCGCAGTCCCTCGAGCTGCGGCTTGAGCAGTCCCAGGCCGTCGATCGGCCGGTCCATGCGCTCGGCCCGGTCCAGATCGATGCGAAGGTCCTGACCCGACGATGACCCGGCGGTGGTGATGCTCAGTGTGTGTGTCCCGGCGGTCTGGCTGCTCATGCGCATGTCGGCGATCTGGCGCTTCCGCCGGTTCTGCACATCCATGCCCGCGAGCTTCTTGAGATAATCGATGACGAGGTTGCCGTCGTTGGCGGAGATGGGATCGCGGCGGTAGCGCACGCCGTCGATCACCTGGCTCACCACGAAGCCGCTGGGGCTCGACACCAGTTCGATGCGCGTGGCGCGGGCATCGATCGCCGGACCGATGAGGTCCTCCGCGAGAAGGTGGACGGGGTAGAGAGGATCGTCCTTGACCGGCACTTCCTTCCGCACGCCCTTGGAGTCGGTGAAGTTGATGACCGCGCCGCGCGTGGCCGCGGATTGCTTCCGCCGCTCCATGTAGCTCGAGATGGTGGCGCTGTTGATGTAGAACCGCTTGTCCTCGGGCACCTGCGCGTTGCGGAGCTTCCAATAGACGATGATCGGGGCCCACTGCAGGATGATTCCCACCGGCCAGCCGATCCAGAAAATCGGAGTCAGCAGCATGGCCAGCACGGCCGCGGCGCCGCCCGCGAGGTACCAGCCGTTCCACATGATGCGGTTCAGATGGAAGTAGGCGGCATCCTTGTCAAGCTTTGACGAGATCAGCCACGCCCATGGGATGAACGTCGCCACCATCAGGATGGGCTTCATCGGATCCAGGAGCAGGGCCGAGACCGGACCGTCGGCGAGAAGTGTTGTGGTCGTGCTCATAGGTGCTTTTCAACTTACTGCTGAACCTGCATCTTGCCGGCGGAAATGCCCTTGAGGCGCATCTTCAGTTCCTCCGGTTTGGGAGTCGCCTCGAGCGCGACACGATGGTGAATCCACTCCTGCTCCACCAGCTCAACCAGCGCGCTGGTGAAGTCGAGCATGCCCTCCTGGCGGCCGCGCCTGATGATTTCGAGCAATTCGCCTTCGCGGCCTTCGAGAACGTATTTCTGCACGATGGGCGTGTTGAGGAGAATCTCCAGCGCGGGAACGCGGTGAACATCCTCACGCAGCGTGGGAAGGAGCTTCTGATAAATGATCGCCCGCAGGTTGTAGGCCAGCAGCTTTCTGATCTGCTCGCGCTCGCCCTCGGGGAACAGGTCGTAAATGCGGCCGAAGGTCTGCCACGCCGATGAGGCGTGAATCGTTCCGAACACAAGATGGCCCGTCTCGGCGGCCCGGATGGCGGCTTCGAACGTCTCGTAGTCGCGCATTTCGCCGACCAGCACCACATCCGGGTCCTCGCGGACGAGGGCCCGCAGCGCCTCGTTGAAGTTCACACAGTCGATGCCCACCTCGCGCTGGTTGATCGTCGCCTTGTCATCCTTGAAGATGTATTCGATCGGGTCCTCGATGGTGACGATGTGCAGCTTCTTGCGCTCGTTGACATATTGCAGCATCGAGGCGATCGAAGTCGATTTGCCAGAACCGGTCACGCCCGCAAAGAGAATGAGCCCCTGCGCGCTCATGGCCACGTCGCCCAGCACATCCGGAAGGTGCAGCGATTCAAACGTCTTGATGTCCGAGGTGATCAGCCGGCACGCCATCGAGGGCCGGCCGCGAGCCATGAACAGATTGATGCGGAAGCGGCGGTCCTCGTCGAAGTCATAGGCAAAGTCGAGCGAGCCGTGCTTGTGAAAGTGCTGGTACTGAAGGTCGTCCAGCACATCCTTGGCGATCTGGAACATGAGATCCGTGTCGATAATCTCGGCTTCCAGCGACCGCAGCGAGCCGCGCACGCGGATTCGCGGGGGCAGGCCGACTTTCAGGTGCAGATCGGACGCCTCGTGCTTGATGCACGCCTGCAAAAAGCGCGCAAACACCGGCTTGCCTTCTCCGGGACGGGTGCCGCGGTCATGGTGAACCGGATCCGCCGTCAGCCCGTCCAGCATTGCTCTTCCGCTGATCAAAGTGCCCGCTCCTGACGACTCGCCATGGAGTCCGCTCGAGGTATCCAATACGATCCAGCCACTTTGGCGCACCCGCAACCACCTGCGCCTTCCGGCGACCAAATAACAGCAGCACCGCCGCCGCGACCACAGCGCCTGTCCAGAGTTCGCAAACCGTGTTGGCACGGTTCCTGTGGCGGCAAGGCCGGGCGTCTGCACCACCGCCCGCAGCCAATCCCGGCTGCGGGCCTGCAGACATCCTAGCAGCTTTCGCGCATTCGCGACGCGACTTTTCGTGGCTGCAACCCGGACGCTCCAGTTCTGACGCGGCCGCCGCCCCCCGGTTCCGAATCGCCAGCAAAACCAACCCAATCACGTCACCGGCGGCATGCAGATCGGCCCGCGGCCTATCATTGTCCCGCCGCGAGCGAACCGGGGCGGGTCGCGGGGCTATCCGGCCTTGACCGGCCACCATATCAACGAGGAGTTGCTCATGACACGCCTGTTTCAACCGCTTGTGGCGATGGCTCTGTCCATTCTGGTTCTCGTTTCCTGTTCCACAACACCCAAAACCGCAGATGACCGGGCCCAGTTCCATGACGAGGTCCAGGCCGCCATCGATGAATTCAAGGAGAAGGACCCCACGATGGCGGAGCTGTTCAACGCCGCCCACGGCTACGTCCTGTTTCCCAACGTCGGCAAGGGGGGACTTGTGGTAGGAGGGGCATCCGGTCGGGGTGAGGTGTACGAGGGAGGCGACCTCATCGGGTATTCACGCCTGACTCAGGGAACGGTGGGGGCCCAGATTGGCGGCCAAGCCTATCGGGAGGTCATCTTCTTTGAGAATGAGGCTGCGCTGGAGCGGCTCAAGGATGGTGAGTTCGCATTCGCAGCCCAGGCATCCGCCGTCGCCGCTTCCGCAGGTGCTTCGGCCGATGCCGACTACCAGGATGGCGTGCTGGTCTTCACCAGCCCGATCGGCGGTCTGATGGCCGAGGCGTCAATCGGCGGGCAGAACTTCAGTTTCGAGCCGCTCGCCGACTGATCCAATCCGAATGCCAACCTCATCATCGAGCTCATCCGCCGCTTCGTCCGACATCTGGACGACGCGGCGGTTGCTCGAATGGATGACAGAGTATTTGACCTCGCGCAGGGTGGAGGATGCGCGACTGACATCGGAGCTGCTGCTGGCGCACGTGCTCGGCTGCCAGCGCCTGCGGCTGTTCATGGAGGTGGATCGGCCGGCGGCGCCGCCCGAACTGGCCCGCCTTCGCGACATGGTGAAGAGGGTAGGGGCTCACGAGCCGGTGCAATATGTGCTGGGAGAAGGATGGTTCTACGGCCGCGCCTTCGAGGTGAACCGCTCCACCCTGATTCCCCGCCCCTGCACCGAGACCCTGGTGGAGCATGTGATCTGGCATGTGAGGAATAAATCCGGGAGTGCGGGCGTCCCGCCCGCACCTTCAATCCTCGACATCGGCACCGGCACCGGCTGCATCGCCATCACTCTTGCAAAGGAGATTGCATCAGCGCGCATCGTCGCGACCGACATCAACGATGAAGTTCTCTTTCTCGCGATGCGCAACGCGGAGAAGCACGGCGTGGCGGACCGCATCGAGTTCCGGCGGGGATCGCTTCTCGACCCGGTGGAATCTCAAGAATGCTTCGACATCATCTGCTCCAACCCGCCCTACATCCCCGATTTCGAGTGGACCGATGTGCCTCGCAACGTGAAGGAGCACGAGCCGGCCAGCGCGCTCCGCGGCGGCGTCGATGGTCTCGACATCATTCGGCCGCTGATCGCAGAATCTTTTCGGCATCTCAACACGGGCGGATTGCTCGCAGTGGAGTTCGCATCCGTTCAGAAGGATGAAGTCGTTCGGCTGGCGAAGGAAGCCGGCTTCGCTTCGACTGAGGTCGTCAAGGACCACGAACAGAAGTGGCGCGTCCTGTTGGCGCGGCGGTGATGGATCAGTGGCACCGTCGGGACGCCTGTGCCACTGAGGTCTATGCCATTGCTTCGGCGCGCTTGACCACGATCACAGTCTGATCATCCTTCGGCGGCGTGCCGAGCGCGAAGCGTTGAACATCCGTCATCAACCCAGCAATGATCGCCGCTGCGCTCCGGTCGCGCGCTCGACGAATCGACTCGATCGCGCGCCCCATTTCAAACTGCTCATCACTTGCATTCACCGCCTCGAAGATTCCATCCGAGGCGACGACAACGACATCGCCCTCGTTCAATTTCATCGCGCGCACCGGTGCGCTGAACCCTGCGCGCATCAACCCGAAGGGGATCGTGTCGGCATCCATCACTTCCACCTCACCAGACGTTCCGTGCAGCCGGAGAATCGGCCCCTGCCCGCCGCTGAAGGATGCCAGCGTGCCCCCAGTCGCATCCAGCACGCCCAGCCATGCGGTGATGAACTTCCCTTGCGGAATATCCTCGCACAACTGCTCGTTGAGGTGAATTGCGATCTCGTCGAGCGAAGCGTTCATCCGCGCCGCCATCCGCAGCATCCCGCGCATGCTGGTGGCGAGCAGAGCCGGCCCGATGCCGTGACCCGTCGCATCCGCGAGCATGAGCAGGACTCGCGAAGCCGACCCATCATCCTCGTTCGCCAGCGCGACGATGTCGTAGCAGTCGCCGCCGGTCTCATCCGCGGGCTGGCTCCACGCCGCAATGTCGAACCCCCGGATTCGTGGCAGGACTTTCGGAAACGTCGCCTGTTGGATCACCCGCGCCACTTCCAGGTCGCGCTCCATCCTCTTCTTCGCGATCTGATCGTCCACCAGTCGCGCTCGCTTGATGGCGACGGCCGCTTGAGCAGCCAGCGCCTCAGCCAACTGTTCATCACTCGCTCCGAAAACCCCGCCGCGCTTGTTCAGCACCTGGGCCACACCCACCAGCTCATCGTCGAAGCTGAGCAGGGGAATCGTGAGGATCGAGCGCGTGCGAAAGCCCGTCCTGCGATCGATTTCCTGATTGAACCGCGCATCCTGATAGGCATCGGGGATGTTGAGGATGCGCCCGCTCGTAGCCGCCGCGCCCGCAATGCCGAGGCCGGCCGGGAAACGAATGGTCGAATCTTCGGCACCCCCGGCGCTGCCGATTCCATGCGCCACCGTGGCGAAGAGCTCGTTGGTCTTCGCATCGAACTCGAACACCGTCGCCCTTTCCGCATCCAGCAGATCGCGCATGGCATCGATGATGAGCGAGAGAATCTCGTTGAGGTCGGCCGTGATCCCCAGCCGCCGGCTGACCAGGAGAAGCCGCTCGAGAATTGGTGTCGTCAATCCGGATGATTGGCCGATTGGAGACATGGGTGAGTCCCATCCTACTGAATTCGTGGAAGTCACGGCTGCAGCGCCATAGCATGGCGGTGCCGGGCTCTTTCCGAAGGGGACTCTCATGAGCAATGGCACCCCGCCCACGTGCGAAGAGCAACTCAAAGGCGACCGTCCTTCAATTACTGAAGTCAACTGCAATCAGTCGCTCCCGCTTCAGGCGTGCCTGCAAAGCGATGAACTCATCCCCATGTGGATGGAACATCTTGCGGCGAATGGATGTCAAGTCACCTTTCGCTGCTACACGTGCGAAGGCGAAGGTCCGATCGGCTTCTGGTGCGAGGGAGAAGAACGGATCTATGCTTTGCGTCAACGCCGAGAACCTCTGCTGCATCATCCGCGCGGAGCTCATTCATGCAATGCAGAGCCAGTGCATTGATCGCGAACAACGCATCATCGGAAATGCAGACGTCGAAAGTTGTCTGGAAGCATTTCAGGACTGGCTCGCCGAAGAACATCCTCCGGGAATGCTCATGCCGAAGCCGGGGGTCGACACGGGCGTAGTCGGAGCTTGTATCGACTGCCTGATCAAAGAGATTCAATCCAACTTCTGTTCGCGCTGCTGTCATGAAGGCGGACCGTTCCATAAACCGGGCATCGATCCATTCAAATGCGCGTGGGACCGGTCGAAGGCGAGTTGCGGCGAATGCGGGGATGTGCTCTTGAATGGTCAGCCATTCGATGTTGAATTGTTCAAGCAGTTTCTTGATTCAACTGACGGGGCCGCCTGCAAGGCGTTTCTCACCGCTTGCAACAAGGTTCCCTATCCGGAGGACGGTTCGAGATGATCAGAAGCGGATGCGTCGCGCATCGCGCTGTGTCTGTCGTCGTCATCGGTGTTGTCGCGTCGATTATTATCGCGTTGGTGAGTGCACTGTTTTCACCGTTGCACCAGAGCGATCGCTACGACGCACGCCCTGCTGATGTGAAATGGAGTTCTGCGCATTCCGAGAATGGCTATCCTGCAGGCATCACAGTTGAATGGGAGGGCGTTGGGCTCTTGGAGCGGCGCTGCTTTCTGAACGACGGCCGCAAGTCGCTGCACTGGGACCTTTTTGAGCAAGAGTTTCTGGCTTCAGAGCCCGACGCTCGAATCCGCTGGTACCTTGACATTGTTCGCACTAAGCCCACGGCATTCTCAGCAGCACAAGTTCGCGCCGGTTGGCCGATGCATTGCCTGTATGGAGAGCAATGGCTGAGCCCGCCGCTCCCTCGAAGATATGCGCTTGGAAGTCCGGGCTACTACGCGGTCATTCCTCACGATGGCCCGTCGACGCCATGGGGCATCTGGCCGACGCGCTACCGTTGGGCGACCGGCGGCACAAGCCGGTGGAGCTCGCATGGCGAAGTGGCGCGCACAATCCCGCTGCTCCCACTCCCGCTCGGCCTCGCCATCAACACGCTCTTCTACGCGAGCATCTTCTTTGTCGTGGTCGAAGGAGGGCGAGTCATCGTTCGCCGTCGCCGTATTGCCCGCAGCCTGTGCCCGCGCTGCAAATACCCGCAACGAACCGGCTCGGAACGATGTTCGGAATGTGGAGAGCCAGTAATCCCGTTGATCCGGGATCGCCCTCACCCCAGCCCTCTCCCGGAGGGAGAGAGAGTGAGATCGCAGCCAGGGAATCTCTAATAGACTCCTGCCTGCATCGTCTTCCCTTCTGGACAACCTGCGGCGGAACTGATGAGCAGCGACCAACCACCCATCGACCCCGTCTGGATGCGGGAGGTGCTCGAACGCTACGAGCGCCAACTCGTGCGCTATGCCCATCGGACGCTGGGGGGGGGCGACCTCGAGACCGCCCGCGACATCGTGCAGGACACCTTCCTCCGCCTGATCCGCGTCGGCCGCGATTCCGTCGAAGACCACCTCGCCGAATGGCTGTTCACCGTCTGCCGCAATCGATGCTTCGATGTGCTCAGAAAGGAAAGCCGCATGACCGCCTTGAGCGACACGACTCAGGAAACCCTCACGCGGACGGATGCGCCCGCGCTTTCGCGCGATGGAGCAACTGAGCAGCACGCGAAGATTCTCGCGCTGGTCGAAGAGCTCCCGCCCCGCCAGCAGGAGGTCATTCGTCTCAAGTTCCAGAACGGCCTCTCCTACAAGGAGATCAGCCGCGTGACTGATCTCACCGTCACCAACGTTGGCTTTCTCATTCACACCGGCCTCAAGACCGTGCGCGAGCGTTTGCAGAAGCAGCCGGTCCGAAATGCGAGTCCTGCGACGACATGAACCTGAACCTGACCAGTGGCACAAGCCAGTGGCACAGGCGTCCCGCCTGTGAAAGGTAAGTGAACCATGCGATACGAACTCAACGACAACAGCAATGACAACAACGTGGAAGCGCGACTGACCGCCTATGCGCTGGGGGAGCTGGAGGACATCGACCGCGCTGAGGTCGAGCTTCTGCTCAAGGGCAATCCCGCCGCCCGCGCTGAGGTCGAATCGATCCGCGACATCGCCGGCATCGTCTCGCGCGAGTTGCAGACCGAGCCCGCGGCCGTTCTCTCGACGGCACAGCGCGAAACCATCGAAGCCCGTGCCGGCGGATCCGAGCCCGCTGTCATCTTTCGCTTTCCGCATCGTCGCATGTGGTCGTATGTGGGACTGACCGCGCTCGCGGCTTCAATCGCCCTCATCTTCCTCGTGCCGCTCTGGCTTGATCCGGAGGGGACGACGCGCGAACGCAATGTCGCGATCGGCCGCAGCGACGATGAAGTCGCGGCTGGTGAAGGATTGCCGCACCTTGAAAAGTCCGAGCAGGCGCTCGGCATGTTGGAGGCGCCGCGCGAAGAGTCCCAGCAGGGACGGGATGACTTCGATCGCCGCGAAATCGCAGGCCGTGCAGGCCAGGCCATGGATGAGTTTCTCGCGGAGGCTCCGAGCGATGCGGCGTCCCGCCGCGCCGAACGCGAGTCACGCGATGAAACAGTGCGCCTGCGCGAAGAGTTTGAAGGCGGCGCGCCAGGCCTCGAAACGCCCGCGCAATCGGCTGGCAGCCCGGCGCCCGCGCGCCCAAATGAACCGGCTGCTACTCCCATGCCCGGAGGCGGAGGCGGAGGCGGAGGCGCAGGCGGCGGCTTTGGCGGCGGTGGCAGCGGTCCATTGGGCGGCGCCGAGGCAACGGAGGGCGGGGTCGCCGGCCAGCGCGGCCTCGAAATCGAAGCCCCGCCCGCGCCGCCGCTCGGCGATGATGCTGATGTTGCCCACCTCGAAGAGACTCAGTTCGCAGCACCGACCGGCTTCGAAGATTCCACCTTCTCGATCGATGTCGATACCGCCTCCTATTCGATCATCCGCCGCTCCATTCTGGATGGTCACTTGCCACTTCCGGGGGCCGTGCGCATCGAGGAGATGCTCAACTACTTCACCTACAACGATGCCCCGCCTGCGGCGGATGATCCGCACCCCTTCGCGTCGCACATCGAGATCGCGGCCTGCCCATGGAACCCACAGCATCGCCTCGCGCGCATCTCCCTGAAGGGCCGCGCCATCGACATGACCAATCGCGTGGGCAGCAACATCGTCTTCCTCATCGATGTCTCGGGCTCGATGACCAATGCGGACAAGTTGCCGCTCGTCAAGGAATCGCTGAAACTCCTCGTGAACGAACTGACCGAGGATGATCGCATCGGCATCGTGACGTATGCCGGCGCTGCGGGAGTGGTGCTTGAGCCCACCGCCGCCAGCCCCGCGAAGAAGATGCAGATCATCGACGCGATCGATGCGCTCACCGCGGGCGGATCGACCAACGGCGAAGCCGGCGTTCACACCGCTTACGACCTCGCCACAAAGAACTTCATCGATGGCGGGCTGAACCGCGTCATCATGGCCACGGATGGCGACCTCAACGTCGGCATCTCCGACACCGATGCCCTGCGCGAACTGATTGAAGAAAAGCGCGAGAGCGGCATCTACCTCAGCATCCTCGGCTTCGGCACGGGCAACGTGCGCGACAACAAACTGGAGGAACTGTCCAACCACGGCAACGGCAACTACGCCTACATCGATGGAATCGACGAGGGCAAGCGCGTGCTGGTCGAGCAGATCGGCGGCACGCTCTTCACCATCGCCGAGAACGTCAAGATCCAGATCGATTTCAATCCGGAGGAGGTTGGCGCCTATCGGCTGATCGGTTACGAGAATCGGCGACTCGCGGCCCAGGATTTCCGCGATGATCAGAAGGATGCGGGCGAGATTGGCGCGGGTCACGGCGTGACCGCGCTCTACGAGATCATTCCGCCACACCTGGTTGACCGCCATCGCCTCGCGATGGAGGAACGCACTCGCGAAGCCCAGGCGCCAACGCCGGGCTTCGGTGGCGGGGGCGGTGGGAGTGGAGGCGCGCAGCCGGAGCGCGAGACCGATGCGACGGATCGCGAGCGGGATGAGGCGCGCGGTCAAGATCCCGCACAGGAAGCGGCCGCGCCTTCGGCGCGCGACGACAACGCCGAATCCGTCCCGTTCGAGGGCAACCTTCTGCGATTGAAGCTTCGCTATCGCGTCCCGGGCGGCGAGGAAGTTCGCGAGTTTTCATCACTCGCGGCCGACCCGCGCGAGAGTTTCGAAAGCGCCTCCGCGGATTTCCAGTTCGCCGCGGCGGTCGCGACCTTCGGCCTGGTGCTGCGCGATTCGCAGTTCAAGGGCGATGCATCGTTCTCGCTCGCGGAAGAGCTGGCGCTTCCCGGCGCCGATCCGCAGAACGATCCCACCGGCTACCGAGCCCAGTTCGTCGAGCTGGTCAGAAGGGCGAAGGAAATCGCGAGCGAGTGAGATCGTCCATTAGCCCCGGGCTCCGCCCGGGGGTGGGCAACGATACGCGCGTTCGAACTGGTTGACGCGCGAGAGCACCCGGCGCGCTCGGCCCCCCGGCGGAGCCGGGGGCTAATGGGCCGCGGTGTCGCATTTCACCGCTTCCGCCACCACGCTGGCCATCGCCTTGGCGGTTTCGATCTCCTCGACCACCGCGATGTCGGCGCCCTGGCGCTTGGCTTCGAACGATTCGCTCAGGTGCCGCGTGCGGATGGCGATCGTCAGCTCACCCGCGGGCCGCATGCTCCGCGCCACCTGGCACACGCGCACCGCCGCGGCCGAATCGCGCAGCGTGATCGCCAGCGCGCTCGCTTCGCGGATTCCCGCCTTCTCCAGCACCCCCGGAAGGCTGGCATCCCCCTCGATGATGGCGCAGCCGAGCGACTGCTGAGTGCGCACGGTGGCTCCGTTCATCTCGATCACAGTGAACGGCGTGCCGAGGGCGCGCAGCGAGTCCGCCAGCACGCGCCCGATCGGCCCGAATCCCGCGATGATGACGTGGCCATCCTGTGTCGCCATGTTGCATTCCGCGGTTGTTGACATCGCGCCGCGGAATCAATCATCGCACCGGCACTGCGATTCCGCAACGTCGCAGTGCCACCGCCTCTCAAAATCGTTTGGCAGAAGATGTCCGCTACACGTGAGGCGGTTACACCGGCATCTTCACGTACAGCGGCACCTCGCCGAAGTCGGTGAAGCCCAGCCTCCGGTACAGCGAATGCCCTGCATGTGACGACTGCAGAACACCGACGCGGTAGCCGAGGGTCCGGGCCAGGCGCAGCGGCTCGGCGGTGGCATGCGCGCCGAGCCCCCTGCCTCGCTCCTGCGGAATCGTCGCGACGCAGTAGATGCCGGCGACGCCGTCGTCGAAATACGCCAGCGAGGTGCACACAAACTTCCCGTCTTTGCGGATCGCGAAGTACTGGAGCGGAGCATCGACGGCCGTGGTGGCGCCCACCGCATTGGGCGAGAAAACCCTGCCCACGCCGCGGGGAAGTTCGTATCCGACGGAAAATGCCTCCCCCCATTCGTCGCCGTCAGGGCCGCTTCCGACCCGCGTGAACGTGCAGTCGGCTGGCAGAATTGTGGGTATCAGCGAATCGATCTCGACCGCCATGGCAGGCATCCCGCCGTGCGACAGGAAGCCGAGCGCCGTCAGCCGCTCCTCAACAGCCTCTGCAACCTCGCCAAGGAACATGACCGCGGAGGGAGCGCCGCAGTGGAGCAGCGGTTCGACCGCCGCCTCAGTGTCCCGCGGATCAGCCGTCTCGGAGACGACGGCGAAATTGCCGAACGGATGGGGTTCGCCCGTGATCAGACGAATGAAGCGCCCCTCGCTCACCACGCCCGGCCCGCGCAGCACCCGGCGAAAGGCGAGGTCCAGGTGCGCCGCGACCCGGCCGCCGATATCGCGGCCGAGCGATGCGATGGAGGCATGCGGAGTGATCATCGTCAAAGCGCCGGTATCCTGAGGTCCTGACGGGGGATCGTCAACACGGGCCTCGCGCAGAGTCAACACGGGCATCGCGCAGAATCGAAGAGTCCGGCGCCACGGCCCAGTCGGCCTCGGGCACAGCGCAACAAACAACCCGCGGGTCTCAGTGACTCGCGGGTTATGCAATAGGGCGGTCGCAACCCTCTTCTTGACGGTCGGGAAGAGCGAGGAGAGAAACGCCGCGGTCTCGATTGCGCGCAGGGTACAGACCGACCGGCGGGTTATCCGAAGAGAGACGTCAGAGCGCCGATGAACACGCGCGAACTGATCATCATCGCCGGCGGGGGGATCGGGGGACTGGCAGCGGCTCGCGCGCTCCAGCTTCGCGGATTCAACGTTCATGTGTTGGAGCGTTCATCACCGCTGGGCACCGAGGGCGCCGGCCTGACGGTCCAGCCGAACGGCATCATGGCGCTGCGTCGCCTGGGACTCGATACGGCCGTGATCGAGCGCGGCGTCGTGGTGGAGCAGGGTGCCATTCTCGATCAGAACGGCTGCGTCATTAGCGACATGAGGTTTCGCGACTGGAGCGCCGACATCAGGACGCCAATGGTGGGAATTCTGCGGTCGGAGCTTCAGCGGATCCTTTTGGACGCCGTGGGCGCCGGCCACGTTGATGCAGGCACCCATGTCCTGGACTTCAGAGAGAAGGAGGGAGAGGTGATCGTTCAGTTGTCCACGGGCGGTGAGTGCCGTGGTGTGGCGCTGGTCGGATGTGACGGGCTGAACTCGACGGTTCGGCGCAAACTGCTCAACGACGGTGAGCCGCGCTATGCGGGGTACACAAGTTGGCGTGGGAACTGCCCACGCGGCGCCATCCCGGGCGTCGGGGACCTTCGCGAGGTGTGGGGCCGGGGATTTCGGTTCGGTCGTGTGCCGGTCAGCGACGAAACGCTGTACTGGTTCGCCGTCGCGAGCAGTCCTCCGGGAGAGACCGACCCGTACGGAGATGCAAAGCCGCGGTTGCTACGCGCCTGTGCCGGGTGGCATGTCCCCGCCGCCGGGATCATCGAGGCTACGCCGTCCGGCGCGATCCTCAGAACCGACATTCGGGATCGCGCTCCGATTCGGCGCTGGAGCCGAGGACTGGTGACGCTCGCCGGTGACGCCGCTCACCCCATGACGCCGGACCTCGCGCAGGGGGCCAGCCAGGCACTCGAAGACGCAGTCGTGCTCGCGGATCGTCTCGCCGGCGCATCGTCGATTCCCCATGCCTTTCGAGACTACGAGCGCTCGCGATACCGGCGTGCGGCACGAATGTCGAGGTTGTCGCGCGGATTCGGGCGAATGGCCCAGATCGAAAGCGCGCTGGGATGTCGGGCTCGAAATGTATTGTTGCGCATGACGCCGGCCCGGATCATCCGCTGGCAGACACGAGCCATGTGGAGGTTCGAACCGTAGGTCGTAACCCGCCCCCCAAGAGCAAATGCCTGAGATCCCTGACTACGATGTTTCGCCGACACTACACATCCTCGCCTGCGGCGAGTCCGCGTCGCGGGACTCGATCTGCCTGAGATATTGACAACGGCCCACCGGATGATGGGCCGTGTCAATAGCGGGGGTGTCCTAGGGGGTATGTCAGATGCGCAAAATGGTGGCAGTTTTGTCAGGGGGCCAAGGGTAGACACGGCGCGCAAGTCTTTGGTCACCAAATAGTTGCGTGGTGTCACCCGTTCGAACTCTGACACGGTATGCAACGTCACACATGTCCACAGCGCACATGACTCGCCTCCGCAGGCATCGAGCAGAGAGTGCAACCAGCGCGCAATCCCGAAGGTCAGCGCTCATACGTCTTTCCTGTATCGCACCTGCGCGAAGTCCCCTTGATCGTTTTCGACCCGGATTCGCACCCATTCGCCTTCGTCGGCGATCGTCACAAAGGAGGTCAACGCGAAGCACGGATCGGCAAAACACACAATCATTTCTGTCATCGATCACACCGATTCAAGCCCCTTTGCGTAAGAGCGAGTCCAAGGACCATTCCAACTGCGAACGCCGCGGTCAGCGAAATGAACGGGTGGGCGGCGAGTTGATGCTCGACTGCCTCGACCGATTCCTTGCCTTTGGCGCCAGCGGCCTTGACGCCGCTCGCAATTCGCTGCCTGGCCTCGGCGGCGCTGGCCTTGGCGGTCCGAACCGAGTCACCGGTCAGGTTGGCGAGATCCGTGCGGATCTCGCGGAAGTCTGCCTTCAAGCGGTCGAAGTCGTGCCGGAGAGTGCCAATTTCTTCATCTGAGATTGAGGCGACGTCGTTCATGGGGAATGTCCTTTCTGGTGGTGTCATGCAGTTATGACGAATGTCGAAGTGGTCGATTCGCTCGTGCAGCAACTAGAAGAGTTGTAGCACGATCCCTCGCGTGGCCAGAGGAGGGAATTATCCCTATTTCAATTGCCGTTACGCAGCATTTGGATACCAGGGGGAACGGGTCGGGAATCGGGTGCATTTGGGGGACATTTCCGCGTAGTCGTGCGATTGGCATTTCGGGAGACTTCGAAGCGTTGAATGTTCCCGAGCACCATGACCGGATCCGCAGGAGAGGTACGCGTGGCCGAACTGAATCACCGGTGGGTCATTCGGATTCTCAATAGGCTCCAATGACCTGACACAACTCACGCTGACGCCGCAGTATGCTTGTTCGCGACACATGGCAGATCGTGATTTGCAGCCCAGGTCGCAGACTGAATACGCGTTTCATGCGATTCGAAGCGAAGACGTACTCGCCGCGCTGGAGGCGTCGCCAACCGGCCTCTCACTGGCCGAGGCTGCCGAGCGACTCTCGCAGTATGGCACCAATCGCCTCCCACTGGCCCCCGCAGCGCGCTGGTGGCGCACCATCATCCGGCAGTTTGCCAACCCGCTCATTCTGGTGCTGGCTTTCGCAGCCCTGCTCTCATTTGTAGTGAATCACTTCACGGATGCCGGCTTCATCGCTGTGGTGCTCGTCATCAACGGATTGATCGGCGGATTCCAGGAGTGGCGCGCTGAACGCAGCGCCCAAGCGCTGCGGCAGTTGCTGAAGCTCCGTGCCTCGGTTGAACGTGGAGGCGAGGTGCGCGAGATCGAGGCGGCCGACATCGTGCCCGGAGACATTGTCTGGCTCGAATCCGGTTCCCGCGTGCCCGCCGATGCACGCTTGCTTAGCGCGACGGGTCTGGAAGTTGACGAATCACTCTTGACAGGCGAGTCGCTGGCCGTGGATAAGGAGGCGGCGTGGGTTGGCGAGCCGCACGCGCCGCTGGCTGATCGCGTCAACATGGTGCATGCGGGCACGACTGTCATTCGAGGCCGCGCCAAGGGCGTTGTCACGGCTACAGGTGCCTCTTCGAGCATCGGCCGACTCGCTATCGACGTTCAGCAAGCGCCACCCGGCCGACCTCCGCTGCTGGCGCGGCTCGACCGTTTCTCGCACGGGATCGGGATTGCTTCGATCGTGGCGGCGGCGCTGGTGGCGATCCTCGGTGTGCTGATGCACGGCTACGGAATCGTCGATATGGCCATCTTTTCCGTCGCCCTCGCCGTGTCGGTCATTCCCGAGGGCCTGCCCATCGCGATCACGATTGCGCTCGCAGTCGCGAGTCGCCGCATGGCGCGTTGCGGCGTGATTGTCCGGCGACTCGGTGCCGTGGAAGGACTAGGCAGTTGCACGCTCATTGCGAGCGACAAGACCGGCACGCTCACGTGCAATGAACTCACCGTGCGCGAGCTCCGATTGGCTGGGGGCGGGATCCTGACGGTCACCGGAGCGGGGTTCACCCCCGTCGGCGAAGTGCAGCCGCGACCCGAAGGGCTCGATGCTGCTGCGCGTGCTGACCTCGAAGCGCTTGCAAGAGTCGCCGTTCTCTGCAACGAGGCCGATCTGCACAAGCGCGATGGTGATTGGTCGTGGCGCGGCGACCCGACGGATGTGGCGCTGCTGGCGATGGTACGCAAGCTCGGCTTGGTCGGGGAGCGCGAGGCCCTCCTCGATTCTCATCCGGAGATCAACCGCATCCCATTCGAGCCCGAGCGCCGGTTCGCCGCGTCGTATCACCAGTTCAACGGGCAGGTTCACGTTCTAGTCAAGGGCGCGCCCGAGCGTGTGCATTCGATGTGCGTCGACGCGGAGCATGGCGACGCAATGGGGCGCTCCATGAGCGTAGCGCAGGCGATGGCAGCTAACGGCTTACGCGTCCTGGCATTTGCAGAAGGAGTTGTTGACGATCCTATAGAGCCCGCTATGGCCCCACCTGCGCCGCAGAAGCTCCGGTTTCTGGGCCTCGTCGGCATGATCGATCCGCTTCGTGAGGGTGCCAAGGAGGCAGTCGAAGCATGTGCCCAAGCAGGCATCGGCGTATGCATGGTCACCGGCGACCACCCGACCACTGCCTTGGCGATTGCGCGCGACCTCGGCATTGCCCAGCAGACCGAGCAAGTCGTCACCGGGGAGCGCTTCGACGAGATGAGCGATGAGGAAGTCCGGGCCGCGGTCGCGACACCAGCGCAAGGCAGCACCGACGCCATACTTGTACCGGAGGTGCGCGTCTTTGCCCGTGTCACCCCGAAGCAAAAACTCCGACTCGTCGAGCAGGCGCGTGATGCAGGCCATTTTGTGGCCGTCACTGGCGACGGTGCCAACGATGCGCCGGCGCTGCGAGCCGCCAACATCGGTGTCGCCATGGGTCGCGGCGGAACTGATGTGGCCCGCGATGCGTCCGATCTGGTCATCAGCGACGACAACTTCGCGACGATTGTCCGAGGGGTCGAACAGGGCCGTATCGCCTACGACAACATCCGCAAGGTCATCTACCTGCTGCTCTCCACCAATGGAGCGGAGGTGTTCCTGGCTGTGGCTGCGGTCGCGATCGGTTTACCGTTGCCGCTCCTGCCGGTGCAACTTCTCTGGCTCAACCTGGTGACGGAGGGGATGCAGCACGTCGCCCTTGCGTTCGAGCCTGGCGAGGGCGGGGTGCTCCGGCGGCCGCCGCGCCAGCCGCGCGAGCCGATCTTCAACCGTCTCATGCTTAGCCGCCTGCTTGTCGGTTCGTCCGTCATGGGCGGCATGTCACTCGGGGCGTTCTGGTGGATGCTCGAGCGCGGGTGGGTGGTGGAGGAAGCACGCAACACACTCTTGCTGCTCCTGGTCTTGTTCGAAAACGTCCAGATCGGCAACAGCCGTTCAGAGACGCGATCAGGCCTTACGCTCTCGCCGCTGCGCAATCCGATCCTGTTGTTCGCAGCGGCGTTCTCGTTGGTGGTCCACGTCGGCGCGATGCATTGGGGTCCGCTTCGCAATGTGCTCGACACCGCACCGCTCGAACTCGAGACCTGGCTCACCCTCGCGCCGCTCGCACTGACGGTATTTGTTGCAATGGAGATCCTGAAGTTGATTGGCAGGATGCCGATCGGCAGAGCGTAGCTGATAGAACGACAATCATTACCAGCTTCTCGCCATCTGGACGCAGATCCTCTTACGCGGTCACTGCGCTACGTATCCTCCATCGACCGCGAGCGTCTGACCCGTAATGAACGAGGCCCCGTCCGAGCATAGCCACACGACGCTTTCAGCGACCTCGTCGGGGCGGCCGATGCGGCCCATAGGATGCAGGGCGATGAGCCCCTCTTTCGAATGTGCCTCGGGCCCGGTGAAGCGGTCGATCATCGGCGTCTGAATGGCGCCGGGACAGATGGAGTTGACGCGGATGTTCAGGCGAGCGTATTCGAGCGCGGCAGTCTTCGTCAGGCCGTTTATCCCATGCTTGCTCGCGACATAGGCAGAAATGTTGGTGAAGCCGATGAGGCCAGCGATGGATGAGATGTTGACGATGGCCCCGCCGCCGTTGGCGAGCATGCGCGGGATCTCGTACTTCATACACAGCCAAGTGCCGCGCAAGTTGACGCCGATGACCCCATCCCAGTTGACCGCCGAGCATTCATGCGTCGGCGCCTGCTGGCCTTCGATTCCGGCGTTGTTGCAGGCGTAATCGAGGCGGCCATACTCGGCGACGCCACGCTCGACCATGGCGCGAATGTCGTCCTCTTTTGCGATGTCGCAGCGCACGAAGAATGCGGTCCCGCCGGCATCGAGAATGAGAGCTGCCGTTTCCTCGCCGCCCTTGGCATCGACATCAGAGAGAATGACGCGTGCGTCGCGCTGCGCGAACAACAGCGCAGTGGCGCGGCCAATGCCAGATGCGGCACCTGTCACGATCGCAACCTTGTTCTTCATGTCAGTCACGGTCGATGGGCTCCCGATAAGGTGATGTGTGCCGCGCGGCTGATGCTCGGAGTCGGGCGTGGAATGCTACCCTACGGCGGTGCGGGCTGGTCACACGCAGGGATTTCTCCCTGATTCCGGCATCGTCGCCCACTTCGTTCACAAGCCATCACAAGTACGATTATCACAGTCATCTCAGGGCTGATGATTCGACCATGGCCGCCTCGCTCATCAAGATCGTTCCGAATGTGCTGTCCTCACTGCGGCTGGTGCTTGCGGTTATCTATCCGGCGTTGCCAATCTCGTGGCGGCTGCCTGCGGTTGTCACCGGCGCGGCGAGCGACTGGATCGATGGGCTGATCGCGCGGCGATATCAGGCAACCAGCGCCAGCGGCGTGCTGCTCGATGCGATCGCCGACAAGCTCTTCACGCTCTCAGTGCTCGTGACCGCGGTAGTGGCGGGCGACGTGGCATGGTGGCAGGCGCTGATCGTGATGGTGCGCGATATTGCCGTGGCATCGGTGGCGGCATGGTGCACGGCCGTGCTGCGAAGGCCGGACGCATTTCGACACATGCGACCACGGTTGCCCGGCAAGATCACCACCACGCTGGTGTTCATCTGGCTGATCGCGATACTGGCGGGCGCGCCGCCGCCGATGAGTTGGGTGTTGTTTGCGATTGCAGGTGTGAGCAGCGCCGTGGCGGCGATCGATTACCTACGAATCTTTCTGATGCGCTATTCGGAGCGGGAGGCGATTGTGACGTGAGGGCAAGCACGCGTCCTGCACTACCGCATCCTGTAGATCGTCAGCAGTGCCAGCAGCACCAGGGCTATGACCATGATCGCATCGGGCTCGAGCAGGCGTTTACGGCGCTCTACGTGATAGAGCTCACCGATGACCGCCACCGATGTGATAATGACCACCCACAGCGCCGTCACGGCGTGCGTAGTCGAGACGCTTGAGAGCAGAGGCCCTTTTGATGCAATGTCCACCGGCAGCAGCATGGCCATGTTGAAGGCATTGGAGCCGAAGATGTTGCCGATGGCGAGGTCGTATGCCCCTAGGCGCACCGCTGCGATCGTCGAAACCAGTTCTGGCAACGATGTGCTGAACGCCACGAGCGTGGTGCCGATAAACGTGCCACCCAAGCCCGAGAGTTCGGCGATCGTGCCTGCGGCGTCGGCGACGAACGGTGCGGTTGCAACAATCGCTGCGGCAGCTGCCGCGAACTGAACAATGGCACGGAGAAGAGCAGGTCGACGAGCATCCTTTGACGGCAGCGCTTGGACCGCTCCTTCCTTCTTCGCCTTTTCCCGCGCGAAGCGCTGGTCGTAGTACACGATGCGAATGCCCAGGGCGTAGGCTGTGAACACCACCGCGCTTCCTGCCCCCACCCCCAAGAGCGAAACGCCGAAGCGACTGAGGATCATGACGCCCACGATCGCTGTCAAAAGCATGCTCATGACCCCCGAGATAGCATGAGCGGCCGAGGCGCGCGAGAGCATCCAACCGCGTTTCTTGTGCGCGACATCAGCCACAGCTAGAATGAGAAGATTGGCAAGGCTGCTACCCAGCAGGTCGCCCACCGCGATGTCGTGCAGGCCTTTGATCGCGGCGCTGACGTCGACGCTGAGTTCAGGAAGCGATGTCGCCCCCGCTAGCAGCACAGACCCGACCAGCAGGCGCCCCAAGCCCGTGAGATCCGCGATCCGATCCGCCGCGCGCGTGAGGAAATACCCGGCGACAATGACTACCGCCGCAGCCAGCGCGAATTGGAGGATAGCCGAGACCATTCACATTGCCTGCAGCCGCATCGTACCCGGAGGATGCCGCCACGATCATGCTTCCAGGGTCGCCCAGCGCCGTCAGGCGAATCAGCTGCTGAGGATTTTCAACCGTGACGCGCCGTAGGAACGCTGGTCCCGTTCATCGCTTTCGTGATCACTCGCGCATCGAGCGCGATGACACCCTTCGGTGTAACCAGGATCGGGTTGCACTCCGCTTCGCTGATGCCCGGCACGTCCGAGATCAGTTGGGACATTTGAACAATCACGCGCGCAACGGCGTCGGTGTTCAAGGATCCTCGGCCTCGGAAGTTCTGCAGCAACGGCCAGAGGCGCAGCGATTTCATCATCTCACGGGCTCGCTCGATGGTCACGGGCGCCAGTCCGATGGCGCGGTCATTCATGACCTCCGCGGCGATGCCTCCAGCCCCGGCCAGTACGACTGGGCCGAAGGTAGCGTCGCGCTTCGCGCCGACAATCAGCTCCAAGCCGCTCGAGCGGTCGACCATGCGCTGAACGGTCACGCCTTCGAATTGTGCGTCACGGCGGCGCGAGCCGAGAGACCGCGCAATCGTCTCGAATGCCTCCGCAACCTCGTTGTCGGTGCGGAGATCGAGGCGCACGCCGTCCACATCGGTCTTGTGCGTGATCTGGGGCGAGACGACTTTGAGCACGACCGGGTAGCCAACACTGCGAGCCGCAGCGATGGCCTGCTCACGCGATCTCCCAACAACAGCCTGCGTGACTGGGATGCCATAGATGGAGAACAGCGATTTCGCATCGACTTCGCTGAGCGCTCCGCTGCGCTCGCGTGTCAACTCCGTCGCTGCCTGGCGCATCCGAGGGCGCTCCACCTCCGAAGTGACGGGCACTTCCAGCGGTTCGGCCGTTCGTTTGCTCAGGTGCCGCGCATGCGCAGCGAGGTGAAGGAATGCCTCGACCGCCTGTTCAGGTGTCGCGTAGGTTGGAATGCCGGCGGCTTGCAGCACGGCCACACCTTCCTGCGCCGGTAATCCACCCATCCATGCGGCAAGTATCAGCTTCGCGGTATGTGTTGAGATCTGCGCGACCGCACGTGCCGCCTCGCTCACATCGATCATGGCCTGAGGTGTGACGATCACGAGGGCGGCATCGACGTTGTCATCCTTGATGACCGCATCCAGCGCGGATGCGAGCCGCTCCGGCGGCGCATCACCGATGACGTCCACCGGATTACCGTGGGACCAGCAGGGGGGGAGAAGAGCGTTCAAGACCACTTTGGTACCGCTCGACAGTTGGGCGAGCGTCCCAGACCCGGCGATGAGCGCATCGGCGGCGATCACCCCTGGGCCGCCGGCATTCGTGACGATGCCGAGCCGAGGCCCGTTCGGCCAGCGACCGCGGCCGAGTAATTCCGCGGTCGAAAGCAGATCCTCCAGTCGATTGACGCGAATGACGCCACATTCCTCGAACGCCGCTTGATAGATGGCATCCTCGCCGGCGAGCGCGCCGGTGTGAGATTCGGCCGCCTTGGCGGCGACGGCGCTGCGTCCCGCCTTGTAGGCGATCACGGGCTTGCAGGCCGTGCAACGCAGGGCGGCCTGCACAAATCGAGCCGCGTCTGTGATCGCCTCAATATAAAGTACCACCGACGTCGTCATTGCATCATCGGCCATCGCATCAAGCAGCTCGCCGAAGCCGACGTCTACCATGTTGCCAACCGAAATGAAGTGCGAGAATCCGATGTCTTCATCCCGCGCCCAGCCGAGAATCGCCGCCCCCAGCGCGCCGGATTGCGAGAGAAGCGCGACCCCGCCGGGTTTGGGGCTTGTGCGCGCGAAACTTGCATTGACATTCAGCGAAGGAACGATCAATCCGACGCTGTTGGGGCCGATGACGCGCATCTGTGGAAAGCGATCACATTCATTGCGAATCGCCTGTTCGAGCGTGCGGCCCGCATCACCGGTTTCACGGAAGCCGGCTGAAATAATGACCATCCCCCTAACGCCGGCCGCGCCGCATTCGCCCATGAGCCCCGGAACCGTGTGAGCGGGCGTGCACACGACGGCCAGGTCGACGCGCCTCGGGACCGCGCCGATGCTTCGATATGCCGGTATGCCGAAGACGGTGTCGCGGGTGAGATTGATGGGGGCAAGCGACCCGGAGAAGCCGCCATCAACAAGGTTGCGCATCACCGCTGCACCGACCGAGCCGACTCGTTCGGTAGCGCCGATCACCGCAATGGAGCGCGGTTTGAGGATCGCGCTCAGGCCTTGGGCGCGTTGTTCCCGCGAGCCGATCGCCGCTTTCCCCCTCACTGCCGACGAGGCGACTGATTGCTCCATCATTTCGCGTTGCCATTTCCAGATGGGGTTTGGCTCTTGGCGACCCGTGACACCACCATTGCTACGGCGGGACAACATGTCGACCAGAGAATCACTCCCAACATGAACTGAATCTCCTCAATGCAGTCTGCCACTTGCATCGATCCTTGCAGCTCAGCGACTTGCCGACCACAGGGAATCCTCCCTGACATGGGAAGCCGGAACCTTTGAGGAGAAGGCGACGAGTCAACGGCTATGATCCCCCAATGCAACCGATGATTTCACAGAACGATGAATCGATCGATTCCGACGCTACCGCTGAACAGCTGGCCGAGTTGATGCGGCTGGGCATTGCGGAAACGGATCTCGAAGGCCTGACCTCGGCCAATGCCGAAGAATGGATCGACGAGTTGCGCACACAGCGTCGTGATGCCGGCAGAGTCGACCGCCCCGGGCGACGCACCGCGACATGATGCCCTGAGGTGGTGCCGCTAGTGCCGGACGACATACCGCCTCGCGTGCGTTGGTTCAGTCTCTATCGTGTGGCGATGTGTGGCTCCAGCGCCTGGATGATCGCCGCGTGCGTGGCCAGTTCATGCGCCTGGAGCCGCGTCAGTTCGCTCTCGTGAAGCTCGACCTGCGCTCCGAGAGCGCCCAGTTCCTTGCGGAGCAATCCGAGGAATCGTGAAGCCGCGAAGAGGCGGATGTGGTCAATGCCAAATTCCTCCATCGCGCGTGGCAGCCACTCGACGACGTCGCGCGCGAAGCGCAGATGCTCCTCCTCCGGCTCGTGGCCGATCGAGGCAAAGTGCTGCGCGGCGTTCGCCGTGGGGCCGCGTCCCAGAGCCGAAGGCCGATGCTCCTCGTGATAATGCTCCCAGCGGCTCTCGAGCGACCGCTTGCGGTCAAGGTGCCACTGGCGACCCGCGACCTTCCGACAGGAATACAGGTGGGCCTGTCGCTCATCAGCAGTCACAATCCAGTGATCGCGGGTTGCCATGTTCAATTTCCCATGTCGTGTGGTCTCAAGAACTGGAGCAGTGCGCGCGATCCACTTTGACTGTACTGCCTCACCACACGTCAGACAGATCACCAATCCTAGTGTTCAGTTTATCCCGAGAAGCAAGGTCGTGATCTGGCCGGATGATGTCATTCCTGGTCGCCTTTCAAGAGCACTTCGCCGCGCAACAGTTCCTTGATCTCGCGCTCCGCCTGGAGCCAGTCAGACATCTGATCGCCCGGGCCACTCTTACTCTTGCGCCTCTGGAAGATCTCATACGCGCGGGTGCGGATGGCCTCAGGCGTCACGTTGGCAACGGGAGCGCGAGGCTGCGGTCGATGACTGGATCGAGAATTCTGACGCCCTGACGTTGTCATCGTACTCATGGTTTGGACCCTTTCGATTCTGCTTTGTTTGTCGGCACTCGCCGCGACTATGCCCTGAACTCAATCACCGTGGAAACACACCAAGCAAATCCAGGCTCGTGATCATGCCCACTGGAAACCTCTCACGGTCTACGACTACGACTCGGTGGAACCGTCCCTCCGACATCAGCCGGGCGACCTCGCCAGCGGGAGTGTCCGGAGCAACCGTCGCCGGATCTTCCGTCATGAAGTCCTGGACACACACGGTTGGCTCAGGGAGGACATCCGCATCCGCGCCGCCTTGCTCGCTTACCACTTCGAAGAGGTAGGCGGGCGGAAAATCCAGCGTACCCTCCCAGCAGCGCCGGATCAGGTCGGTCTTGGACACAATGCCCACCACATGGCCTTGAGCGTCGACGACCGGTGCACCTGAAATGTCGTGCTCCTGGAAGACTCGCGCGAGTTGGCGAATCGTTGTCGACGGTTCGACGCATACAGGCTCGGGGACCATGACGTCTTTGGCCTGCAACTCGGTTGTGAGCGCTGTCATGAGGGAGTCTCCATTGTGTTGCCATCATCCGATCCGTCATGCATCCGGCGGCTCGAGCAATGTCGCGCGGCCGATCCTGAGTCCAGCGATGCGCCATATCCAGCCTGAACGACTGCGGCGAGGCAATCCGACAATCCACAGTCGGGCTCATGAAGGAGCGTCGCACGCGATCGAAACAGACTCACGTTCACCTCGCTGACTCCACGAACGCTCTCCAAAGCGGCAGCCACGGCTTCGCGACAGCGGTAGTCTCTCATGCCGACAATCAGGAGCACCGTCCGTGTTGTTCCCGGTGGCATTTACTCCTTACTTGTGACCGCACATGGCGGCACAGCCCTTCGACGGTAGGGCTTTGGCGTTGGTTGTTCTGTCATTGCGGCCCAGAGTGGGGGACCGCAGCGAACCATCGGGTGTGCGCGCGGCCGTGGTGGCGCCGATAAGTCTGCGGTCCAATCTGGCTGCCGCTCTCGTCTCGCTCACGATCTGCTGCATGCGCCTTTCGGCCTTGCGCCAATGGAAGCCGCGGTTCGTGCCGCACAGGCGCCGGAGATCCTCCGCAATTGCTGCCACCAGGCGCTGCGTGATGTCGAACTCGCGCTGCCGCTCCATCACGGGCCGAATGACGATTGCCATGACGTACCTCCATTCCTGATCCGGCTCGATTGCCGCTACAGATATTCTGCGGTCTGTTGGCCGCATGCACTACGCGGAAAAATCCCCTATTGCTGATGAACCGCAGCAGGATGGAGTTCACTCCGCACTTCGATCCCAGTTGGCCACAGGCCGCACCCGCCGGCGCAGAATCGGGGATGTTTCCCGATACTCGATTCGTGGCGGACGGTGAAGACTGTCATACTCGATGACAACCCTTGTTGGTGATTGCATCGACGGGCACCGCGTTGGCGTCCGGGCCGCCAAACGGAGAAGGCCAGGATCGCACGCAAGAGGTCTGCGTGCAGCCGATGCGAGCCAGCGCCGCCTGTGCAGCGGAGAAGCTCGCCATGCGCACCGCCATGCAGAGCGATCAAGACGGATGCGGGCCGCCTTGATGATCATTTCGCGCACCTCGATCGTGCAATCGGAGTCCAGCCCATGACAACCTGCAAAGACAAGCCTGCCCATGACCAGGTCGACGTGGTGAGGCGGCCTTCGTATGCCGGATCTGTTGCCCGCTGGTGCGGGCAGATGATGGATCCGCCGGGGCGCGGCCGGGCCGCTCGGATCAACATCCTCGAAGGCAGGCGTGTGCTCCTCGTCGAGGAAGTGGCCGTGATCGCTGATGACCTTGCCCTCACATTGCAGTCCTTTGGCTGCAGGGTGGTCGGGCCGGTTCCAAATGAACGCCAGGCCGTGCATGCAATTGACAGGCACGAAGTCGAAGCGGGTGTCATCGACCAGCACATCGGCCGCCTTGCCTGCACGCACCTCATCAACCGGCTGGGCGCCTGCGCCATCCCGTTCGTGTACACCAGCGGCTTTATCGAAGGTGTCGATCTGCACGGATTCCCGCCAGGGCCGGTTCTGTACAAGCCTGTTGACCCCATGGAACTGCGTCGTGAACTCGAGCTCTCATTCGCTCGTGCTGGATGAGAGAAGCGACGTCGGATAGTTATGGAGGAGCTGCCCAGCTGGCATCTTCTGGCCGGCAACTCCTGAAAGCGTTTTCTCACACAGAGAAATGCCGGGCGTGCCACCGTTGGCAGACCGGCCCCGTCCGACACCCGATTCGCCGTCAAGCTGCGCTGACTGCAGTGCCCTTCGTCTCCAGCCCTGCTTTCGGTCGGCCCTAACTCCACCACGCCATCCGACTATTCGACCTCTTCGCCACATCAGCGCGCTCCATCGACTGCGGCGCGAGCAATACAGCAATCGGAAGCGGCTCAGTCACCTTGGCGATGGCGAATGCACCCCGTTGGCCACCAGCGCACCACTTGGCGATGACCGCTGACTCCAACCCGTAAAGCCGAAAATCCTCCGCCTTGTGGAAGGTGCCCCGAGATGTTGTAGTGCGCGCCATCCTTGAGCGTACATGTCGTACTCGTGCCTTTATGGGGACAAGCAAGGGACTCCTCTGTCGTCTGTGAACTTGGGAAAGAAACTGATGAACCTAGAGCGGGGATGACGGTACAATCTTGCCATGCCCGCACGCCGCCCACGACTTGGCGCGCCCGCGGCCACAGCGCCACACCCTTCACTTGCCAAGCCACTGCCGATTGTGGAGGTGATGGCCGTCGGCCAAGCGCCGTGCTGCGCACTCGATCACCCTCAGCGTGCGGAGGAAGCCTTGCGCGCCAGCGAGGAAAAGCTCCGCCTGCTGACCTCCAACCTCACCGACGTGGCGATCTTCACGACCGATCCAGAGGGTCTCGTGACGAGCTGGAATGCCGGCGCTGCGCGGATCCAGGGCTATGTTGCCGAGGAAGTCCTCGGGAAACCTTGCTCGATCTTCTCGTTGCCGGAGGACGCGGCGGCGGGCAAGCCAAACCGCGCGATTCAGCTCGCGGCGCGCAATGGACGACTCGAGGAGGAAGGATGGCGGGTGCGCAAGGACGGGTCGCGGTTCTTCGCTCATGACGTCACCGAAGTGCTGCGCGAATCTTCGGGCACGCTGCGCGGATTTGCCAAGATCACCCGCGATCTCACGGAGCGTAGCGAGGCGGATGCGGGCATCGCGCGACTCGCGGCCATCGTCGAATCATCACAGGATGCGATCGTCGGTAAGGACCTGACCGGTACGATCCTCTCCTGGAATCAGGGCGCGGAGCGGCTTTACGGCTACACACGGGCCGAGGCGGTGGGACGGTCAGCCACGATCCTCGTACCGCCGGAAGGTATTGATGATGACCGAAACATGATGGAGTGCATTCGCCGTAGCGAGCCGGTCAGCACGGTCGAAACGACGCGGCTACGAAAGGACGGCTCGAGGGTTGAAGTGTCGTTGTCGATCTCGCCGGTGAAGGATGCCTATGGGGTCATCGTCGGCGCTTCGGTGATTGCTCGAGATATCACCGAGCGACCGCGGGCTGAGCAGGCGCTGCGGAAGAGCGAGGAGCGATTCCGCCGCATGGCCGATGATGCGCCGGTGATGATCTGGATGAGCGACACCGACAAGTCCTGCATATGGTTCAACAAGCCGTGGTTGGATTTCGTGGGCCAGCCAATGGAGCAAGAACTCGGCAACGGCTGGGCCAAGAACGTCCATCCTGATGATCTCGACGCCTGCCTTCGGACCTACAACGCGGCCTTCGATGCCCGAGAGCCGTTCCTGATGGAATACCGGGTAAAGCGTCACGATGGTGAGTACCGCTGGTTGCTGGACCACGGTGCTCCGCTGCGCGGCACAAACCGCGAATTCACGGGATACATCGGCTCATGCGTGGATATCAACGAGCGCAAGCAAGGCGAGGCGCGACTTCACGCCGTGCTTGAGACGGCGATCGACTCAATCATCACGATCGATGGGCGCGGCCGTGTCCAGTCCGTGAACGCTGCGACCGAGCGAATGTTCGGCTACGCCGCGGCAGAAGCGATCGGGCAGAACATCAGCATGCTCATGCCTCCACCGTACCGCGAGGAGCATGATGGGTATCTAGCGCGGTATCTGAAAACCGGCGAGAAGCGCATCATCGGCAGCGGCCGCGAGGTGCAGGGCCAGCGGAAAGATGGCACGATCTTCCCTGTCGATCTGACTGTGAGCGAGGTCGAGCCGGGGAGACTGTTCACCGGCATTATTCGTGATATCTCGGATCGAAAGCTCGGAGAAGCGCGGCTGCATCAGGTCGACCGCATGGCGTCGATTGGGACGCTGGCGGCAGGACTCGGCCACGACATGAACAACGTGCTCCTTCCAGTGCGGGCACATCTCAACGTCCTCAAGGTCGGAGGAGATGACGCCCTTATGCGGCGCGAACACCTCGACGAAATCCAGAAGGGTGTGGCCTATCTTCAGCAACTGGCTGACGGCCTTCACTTCCTGGCAATGGATCCCGACCAGATTGACGAAGTCGGCGGCTCGACAGACCTTCAAGTCTGGTGGAGGCAAACTGGTGCGCTGCTGAGCAAGGCAGTTCCGAAACATGTGAAGGTCATGGTGTCGTTGCCAACCGGACTACCGGAAATCGCCATTGCTGCTCATGCTCTGACGCAAGCAGTGTTGAACCTCATCGTGAATGCCGGCGAGGCAATCCCGGCCCCGCCACAGCGAAAACGCCGCCAGGGTTACGTGCGACTGTGGGCCAAACCGGACCCCGAGCAATCACATGTGAAACTTGGCGTGACGGATAACGGCAGCGGTATGACCGAGGAAGTCAAGCGCCGTGCATTCGACATGTTCTTCACCACCAAGCCGCGCGGGCTCGGCACTGGTCTAGGGCTGCCCATGGTGCGGAAGGTTGTCGATCGCGCTGGTGGTTCCGTCCAGGTTGATTCAGAGTTGGGAAAGGGCACGACGGTCGCGCTGAATCTCCCAACGGCTGATTACGGGAACGACATCGGTGATGAACTGGTTGCAGCTATTCGTATTGGTGATGGACGTGCAGCGTCACTTGTGCGGAGTTTATTGGAGGCCTTTGGTGCGAACGTGAATGGCGGCACCGACCTTCACGAGGCCGACATCTGGGTTGTGGACCCGTCCGCCGCTGACGTGTCGGAAGCGCGAGTGTGGCGATCCAAGCGGCCTCAGGGTCGTCTTGTGCTCTTCGGTCGGCCCGAACCGCCAGGCGCGGCAGGGTGGCATGCCCTGCAGGCCCTGACAATCGAAGACCCGAGTGACCTCGAAGCGGTGCGCACCACGCTCGGACTGGCGATCGCCAAACAGTGAAAGGACGTGGCGACCATGCCCAACGCAACCACGCACCAACGAGTTGAGGAGTCGTCATCGGCTGTGGCTGGCGCACGACGAAAGGCTGTTTCGCTGGCTTCAACCAGCACCATGAGCGTGCGCGTGCTCTGCGTTGACGATCACGCAATCCTTGTGGAAGGTCTCAAGGCGCAGTTTGCGATTGACAATCGGATCCAATGCATCGGATATCTCCCCTCCGCGGCCAAGCTGATCGATGAGGTGGCGCGATTGAAGCCTGATGTGGTCCTGCTGGACATCGAGATGCCGGGGCCGGATGTTTTCGAGATGGCTGACGGCCTTCGGCACATGCACCCGGGCGTTCGCTTTATCTTCCTCAGCGCCCACGTGCGCGACGGCTACCTTGCCGCGGCGTACAAATGCGGCGCCTGGGGCTACTTCGCGAAAGGTGATGACCTGGAGGACATCGTTTCCGGCATCAAAGAAGTGGCGCGCAGCAACGAAGGCGTCTTCGTCATGGGACCGAAGGTGAAAGTGCGCTGCCAACCGGCAAAGCCGGCCGGACTTCACGGTCGATCACGGAGCAAGCAGAAGATCGATTCCCGCCCCAAGACTGCGCTGGAAGGGCTGACGCCGCGCGAGATCGAAGTGCTCCGCTTGATTGGGAAAGGGCGGTCGCGCAACGAAATCGCAGCAGAATTTTCCCGCAGCGCCAAGACCGTCGATGGCCATCAGGGGCGCATCATGAAGAAGCTCAGCATCGGTTCTCGAGCCGAGCTCATGCGGTTCGCTATCCGCGAGGGATTGGCCGAAGCGTGATGCGAGGGCCGGTCGGCGGGCCAGCGCTACGGGACCAATGGCTCCGATTTCCAACCCTTGCCGGCGCGCAGGATGGCTCGCCGTTGGCGTGTGTGACTGATCTGCAGCCAGTCGATCACCTCGACTCGGACCTGAATCACGACGAAGTTCTCTCGGCCCCGCTCGGATTCCCCGGCATCGTGTTCGACCTGCATCTTCTGCAATCTCGGATCGGGCTGTTTCAGTAATCTCCCCGGCGCATGCGGAAAAGCATACGCGAAGCGGAGAGCCATGCTGACCTGCTGCCATTGGTGCTCCGCCAATGCATCATCCTGATGCAATGTCACCGGGCCATCCAGCCGAATCTGAACTTGATCATGCCCGTCATATCCCAGCGCGCTGATGCATGGCCGTTGCATCAGGTGAAGTACTTTCGGCGAACGACGGTCGGTGTGGAACCAGACAATTCCGGACGCTCGATCAGCGCCGCGCAACACCAGTGTTCGATTCGACGGCTTGCCGTCGGGTGCCACGGTCGCCACGGCCATCAATCGCAGCATGTGCGCGGGATCGTTTGCCGCGCGGGACAACTTGGTCCAAGCCGCGTCAAGAATCGTGTCATACGCGATCAATTCGCCAAATTGCATGCATCGTACCGATGCTGAAGAGTCAAGCTGGTCCACGAAGCGAGCTCATGGGATTTGCCCCCCATGAGGGATGGGCGAGGCGTGAAGCCTGAGGGGATCGAAGCCGCGCGAGCGCTGGTCTTGCCACGTCGGTGTGACGTCCGAGACTCAGAAGCAGTTCGCGCCGATCTCGCAGCGGATGAGCTCCTTCAATCGCGCCACGTTCTGCTGTTCCTGCCGCTTAAGGTCGCGCCAGAATGCCTGAAGTTCCGATTTGCCGTCCGCGTTGGCGATGCACTGGTCGCTTCGCCACAGCGATTCCAACCGTCTGGACAGTTCGTGAACGAGGTCGTAGTCGTGATCTGCCGCTCCGGCGGTCGTTCCGATGTACTTGTATTCCTTCTCGGCAGTGAGGGACATCGAAATGCTCCTGTTTGTGGGGTTGTAGGTTCGTGCCGGCGGGGCAGGATCGCTGCATAGGCCCGGCCCGGGTCATCCCATTCGAGATCCGTCATCAGTTCGTGCAGCCATTCATTGGCCTTCTGCACCATGTCGTCAAAAGTGTGCACAGCGACTGTGCTCATGGTTCAATCCTCTGTTGCCATTCGGAGAAAACGGCCGGCCGATCGGGCCAGGATGCCACGCCCAATCGGCCGACCCGCAATTCGGGCGGGAGAGATTCACCTCGTGGCGACCGGCACGGGCCGCGCCGTCTTATTCTTCTCAGCGGGCTTCACCTCCACCTCTCGTGACTTGGCCGTTTCGAGCTTCGGCACATTCACGGTGAGAACGCCGTCGGAGAAGGACGCGGAGATCTTGTCCGCATTCGCGGCGCCGGGCAGCTCGATCGAGCGCTGGAACGAGCCGAATCGCCGTTCGCAGTGACAGTAGCTCTCGTCCTTCTCTTCCTTCGATTCCGACTTTTCGCCGGCGATCGTCAGGAAGTGATCGCTGACTGTCACCTTGACGTCGTCGTGCTTCACGCCCGGCAGCTCCGCGCGGAGAACGATCTCATTGCCGTTCTCACTGACATCGAGCAGCGGAATCCATGCGTCCGTCGGCGCAAAATCCTCCTCGAAACCGAGCCAGGGGCGCGTGAGAAACCGATCGAACAGCCGGTCCATGTCGTTGCGGAGCGAGAGGAGTGAAGATCCCGAAACCGAAGGGGTTCTTGACCGATTGATCCTTCGCATGCTCCAGGGAATGAGGGACATGATTGCGCTCCTTGTCTTTGCAATGTGAGGTCCAGGTTGAAAATAAACGTCGTGTGCCACGATTGAATTGCGCATCCACTTCCGCTGCTATAGGGATTTTTCCCCGTTCGCATCAGGACTGAGGGGGCCTTGGCCGCTGCACTCGACCCCTGCGCTCATGCGAGCGCATTTCCACGAGGCTGGAATGGGGAGATTTCCCTGTATCTCGCGCCGAGAGCGCGCCGCAGAATGATCGAGTGATCACCACCAAATACGAAGGAGAACAGCTATGCCTATCACACTGACTACCCCCAAGACGGATTCGCAGCTCAAGCAGGATGTGCTGCAGGAGTTGAAATGGGACACTCGCGTCGACGAAACCGAAGTCGGCGTGCAGGTGAAGAAGAACGTCGTGACCTTGACCGGAGCGGTCGCGAGCTACGGCAAGCGAGTCGCCGCTGCGGAGGCCGCTCACCGCGTGACCGGAGTCTTTGACGTCGCCAACGATCTGCAGGTGCGCATTCCCGGCATCGGCAAGAAGCAGGATTCGGAGATTGCGGAAGCGGTCCGCCGAGCGCTGATGTGGGATGTATTCGTCCCCGAGGCCAAGATCCGCACAACCGTGTCCGACGGCTGGGTGACTCTCGAAGGTGAGGTGGAGAAGTGGACGCAGCGTGACGATGCGGCCCGCGCCATTCGGAATCTCACCGGTGTGAGTGGTGTCGCCAATCGCATCACGGTGGCACCGTCACGGGCCAACACGGAGGAAATCCGGACCTCGATCGAGGATGCCCTGGACCGACAGGCCGAGCGCGAGGCGCGGCGAATCGACGTCAACGTCAAGGACGGCACCGTAGTGCTCACAGGTTCGGTCCGCTCCTGGGGCGAGCGCAACGCCGTGGAGCAGGCTGCCGGTTTTGCAAACGGCGTGCGGAGCGTGGAGAGCAAGCTCGTCGTGGATGCCTACATGTGAAAGGGTATGGAGGGGAACGCCGCCGTGCGGCCAAAGGCGACCCGCGGCGGCGTTTCCTTTTCGATTGCCGATCGATGGAGCCAGCTTTACTTCAAGAGGGCCGTCGTGTCGCCAGAGAACCAGCCACTCTGCAACAGCGCGATCTGTCGCCGCAGGATCACGATTCGTCCAATGCTTGGGGCCGGCGAGGCGCTCGACATTACTCGTGTCCTGATCGAAGCAGTGGCATGCGAGTTGTTCCGGAGGTACGGCGGCAACGACATTCTGAACTGGGTCGAGGCTGAACGGCACGTGGCCTCACTGATCAATGGAGGTTTCCACAGTGGTCGCGCACAAGAACAACCAACCACAGACACGCGCCTCGCAGAGTCCAGTGGTCGAGGGCGGCGCCGGGTCACTCAAGTCCGAACCAATGCAGCTCGCAACCCTCAAAGATCTCTACGTCACGTTCCTGACCCGTTGTCTCCTGGCCGAGCAGCAGACACTGCCTGTGATTCAGGAGCTCGCCAAGTTGGCACACTCCGCTGAGTTGGCGCAGTTGCTTGCGACTGAATGTGAGCGAACCAAGCGTCACATAGCCCGCCTCGAGATCATCTTCGAGCAGATGGGACTCTGCGCCGATCCCGCATGTACAGGCGGCCCGGCCAATCGGGGTCTTCTCGATGAATGCTTGGCGGCGGCACGGATGGGTGCATGCGAATCGGTGCGGGATGCAGCGATCATTGCCGAGGTGGATCAACTGCTGGAGGGCGGGATATCACTGGCCGAATCGCTTTGTCGCTGGGCGAAGCACCTTCCAGAGGAATCGGCCATCGGGATCCTTCGGGAGGTCATTGATGAGAAGACATTCTCGGTGAAGGGGTTCAAAGCGCTTGCCGACCGCACGGATGCCATGGCGACCGTACCGGAGGCACCTGTTACGGAGAAGAGCGTTCCGGTGGATGCAACACCGGGCGCGAGTGTAGCCTCATGAGTTTTTGAAGGTCTGCACATACTGGCGTCGCCCTGGTTGCGGGAGATTTCTACGAGAATAATGCCAGCGCGGAGGTTGATTATGGTCGCCGAATCCGATTCCTCCTTGCCTCTTGATGAGTTCATCCCGCGATGGTGAGTCCTGAGGCGGCGAGTAACGATGACGGCCTGAACGGCGCTGCTCGCTCATCGCGGCCCGTGGTTGCCTACTTCAGCATGGAGATCGCGCTCGACCCATCGATGCCGACCTATGCCGGCGGCCTCGGCGTTCTCGCAGGCGACACGATCCGCGCGGCGGCCGATCTCGATATCCCAATGGTGGCAGTTACTCTTTTGCACCGTCGCGGGTATTTCTTCCAGACTCTGTCGGCGGATGGGCGGCAGGAGGAGCACCCGGTGGACTGGCGCGTCGATGATTTTCTGGAGCCGCTCGACGCGCGGTGCATGGTGCATATCGAAGGCCGCGAAGTTCAGATCCGGGCTTGGAGATACCTCGCGGCCGGCGTCAAGTCAATCGCGATTCCCGTCCTTCTTCTCGATGCGGACCTCGACGGCAATGAGGCCGGCGACCGGCGCCTGACAGATCATCTCTACGGCGGGGATCAGCGTTACCGGCTCGCTCAGGAGGCGATCCTCGGGATCGGTGGCGTGCGGATGCTCGAGGCGCTGGCGTGTGGGCCGATCCACCGCTACCACATGAATGAGGGCCATGCGGCGCTTCTCGCGCTGGAGCTGGTCAACCAGCAGGTGCGCCGGCGCGGCGCCGAAGCTCCTTCAGCCGATGACATCGATGTCGTGCGCGCCCGGTGCGTGTTCACGACCCACACGCCCGTGTCGGCCGGGCACGATCAGTTCCCGATGGACCTCGCCGAGCGCATTCTGGACAAGGAGCGATTGAGCACTGTTCGACACCTCTGCTGCTTCGAGGGGCGGCTGAACATGACGTGGCTGGCCCTGAATCTCAGCCGGTATGTCAACGGCGTGGCCAGACGTCACAGCGAGGTGTCGCGACAGCTGTTCGCGCCCTATCAAATCGACGCGATCACCAATGGCGTTCACGCTTCGACGTGGGTCTCTCCCAGCATGGGCGCTGTCTTCGACAGACACATACCCAGCTGGCGCGACGACAGCTTCAGTCTTCGCTACGCCCGAGGCATCCCGGATGATGAGATCTGGACGGCGCACATGGCGGCCAAGCGAGAACTGCTCTCCTTCGTCAACAGCCAGACCAACGCCGGAATGGACGTGGATGTCCTGACCATCGGCTTCGCCCGCCGCGCCGCCCTGTACAAAAGGCACACGCTCATCTTCCTGGATCTCGAGCGGCTGCGGAACTTGTCCCGCAACCGCGGCGGCATCCAGATCGTCGTCGCCGGCAAGGCCCATCCGGGCGATGAGTCGGGACGCGAGATCATTCACGCCATCTTTGAAGCGGCGCGCACCCTGAAGCCGGACGTCCGCGTGGCCTTTCTGCCCAATCACGACATGCGCGTGGCGCGCCTGATGACCTCAGGCGCCGACCTCTGGCTAAACACGCCGCGCCCGCCGCAGGAGGCGTCGGGAACGAGTGGTATGAAGGCGGCTCTCAACGGTGTTCCATCCCTCAGCGTCCTGGACGGCTGGTGGATCGAAGGATGCATCGAGGGTCTTACGGGGTGGGCGATCGGTGAAGAGCCGATCCAGTCGCTCCCGGATGAGGAAGTTGACCGCATTCACGCCTCGTCGCTTTTCGAGCGGCTTGACCAGACAATTCTTCCGATGTTCTACCAAGACCGGCGCGCGTTCACCAAGATCATGCGCCATGCCATAGCCTTGAACGGCTCCTTCTTCAACACGCATCGCATGCTCCACGAATACACCGTCAAGGCCTATCGCTGAAGCCGCGCCCCGTCTCACTGGCTTAGTACGTCGCTCTTGCGTTGGAGATGCGCCTTCAATCGAGGCGATCGGATCGGTGCCTCACACCCTTGGTACGGCGCAACATGCTCATCCACTTTCCAGGAACGCGTGCAAACATCGATATCGAATCAGTTTGGCATCGCCGACACTCCGTGCTGCTCGTAAGCGCCGGTCGCACCAGATTGCTCGTTGATTGCGGCGCAGACTGGCTGGGACGTCTTGATGCGCTCAAGCCGCATGCGGTTCTGATCACCCATGCGCACCCTGATCACGTCGGCGGCCTGCGAAGGGGAAGTCCCTGCCCGGTATGGGCGACGCCGGCCACATGGGGCGCTCTACATCACATGCCGATCGTCGAGCGCCGCATCCTCAGATGCGGGCACAGACATCGCTTCGGAACGCTGTCTGTCTATCCTGTTCGAGTCGTCCACTCACGACGTTGCCCAACGGTAGCATTTCGCATTACGGCAGGGAGGCGCACGATCTTTTACGCGCCTGACGTGTTGTCGATTCCGCTGGTGTCAACTGCTCTGAAAGGGGTTGACCTGTTCATCGGCGACGGGTCCAGCATCTCACGGCCAATCGTGCGCGGGCGAAGCCATCTACGGTCGGGTCACGCCTCAATCAAAACACAACTCGGTTGGTGCGCAAGAGAGGCCGTCAGGTGCGCAATCTTCACTCACTGTAGCGCGGCGCTCGTGCGCCTGCGCTGGGATGCAGCCAGTTCGCTTATTTGCGCACTCGGCCACGAACATGAGATCGACGCGAGAATTGCCTACGACGGCTTGACGGTCCGACTTCGCTGAGCGTCGAAGGGGCATTGGGCGAATGGAAGGGACACTCCTGGTATTCGTAGAACTCCATCGACACGCACACGTCCAAGCTGGCAATCACTTGGACCGCCTCCTTCCCCCTGGTCTCGAGGCCGGTGATTCGCCAAGTTTCGCTTCCCGGCGCCTGCGGGCGTGCTTGAGAAGGTGCACTGTGCTGGCCTGAGCGCCCTTCTCGCCGGCCTCTTCGGTAAAACTGACCTCGTCGCCAACCTTGAGGTCGTGATACGCGGCGCCCAAAACGCTGTTGCGGTGAAAGTAGATCTCACGTCCGCCAGTATCCTCAATGAAGCCATAACCCTCGTCTGCGAACAGCCTGGCGACACGACCGGTAGGCGTGGATTTGTGCACCTTGATATCTCCACGGCGTGTGCGCACATGGTCCTCCAGGCGTCGCCGCATCGAATCAAACGCCTCACGAAGGGCGACGTGGAAATCCTCGCTCTCGTGGTGCTGGGGAGGCTCGCGCGTGATCACAAGCTCACCGCCTGGGACCGTCACATCGATTCGTACCTGGAAGAGGTTGCCTATGGCGTGATGCCGATGCGGCTCATCGATCACGATCCGGCAACCCATGATTCTGTCGAAGTAACGATCGAGCTTGGCGGCCTCTTTCCAACATTCTGCCTCGACCTGGTCGGACTTCGGCATGTGTCGAAATGTCACTTGCACCGGAACCTGCATGCGGGCACTCCTACTCGGCGTCCTGTCGTTGCCTTTGTTCAAGGGATGCCAGTCTGCAAATGGAAGCATGGCGGAGGATTCGATTCCACGGGGATTTCTCCTTGATTGTGCCCGAGACATCAAGTTGCCGTGGGATGGAACACCAGCGCACGAGAACAAACATGACGGCCTCCTTGACGGCCATGAGGAGCGCGCCAAGTGATGACCGAGAGCAGATTCCGAACCCGATCTCGCCATTCGTCTCAAGCTGACCGATCCAGAAGGAGCAGTACAACGGATAAGTAGATGAGCAAGGTCAACACGTCTTGGATGATCGTCCCCAGCGGGCCGCTGCCGAAGGCTGGGTCCAATCCCAGCCGATCCAGAATCCAGGGCAACATGGTCCCGAGCGAGGCCGAACATGCGCCTGCTCCAGTGATGGCTATTGCGATTGCCAGGGCGAGTCTCACATCACCATAGATCAGCCAGACGAGTGGGGCCGCAATGATCGCGAGCGATGCGCCGATCAACAGGCCCGTCAACATTTCGCCGATCAACAGACGGCCAAGCGATGGTGACCGCGTCATCAGGAATCGCACGACCACAGCTTCGGTTTGAGTACCGATAGCGTCCGCGAGGTAGACTAGCGCCGGGATGAAGAAAACAGCCACCAGATGTGCCTCGAGCACGCGCTCGAACTGGGCCATCACCCACGTCGCTAGAGCACAGCCGCCCAATCCGACAAGAAGCCAAGGTAGCCGGTGTTGCAACCGCCGCGCTGGTGGATCCTCGATTGAACTTCGTGCGACTTCCTGCTCGCGCGCGATTCCCACCAGCCGATGCATGTCTTCGACGTGCTCGCGGTGCAGAATGGCAAGGAGCGCCTGAGCTGGTAACACACCCAGCAAGCATCCATCGTGATCCACAACCGGCACAGCGGCCAGATCGTTCGAGATCGCGACCAACGCACATCGCTCCTGATCGTCCTCAAGACCAACACTCGCTGGCCGGATTCGCATGACATCGCCGATTCGCGCGGAAGGCGCGGTTCCCATGACGCGCGTCATAGGCAGCATTCCTTCCAGCCGGCCACCATCGTCGACTACGTACACCGCTTCCAGCGATTGGAACGCGCCTGTGGCAAGTGACGCTATGACAGTGCCAATGGTTTGATCTCGCCGAACGCGAGGGACCGCTCGAACCATGTGTTGCGCAGCGGTCTCAGTAGATCGAATCTCGCGATGGTCGCAAATCGTTTCCGCCATCTCCATCGCCTCATTCTTCGTTAGGTGACGAAGAATTCGAGTCCAGGTCCGCTGCCGCGCTGGTCATTCTACCGATGCGCCACGTCGTCGTGTTGATCTTCCATGATCAGGCCCACCGGTTGATGGTGGGCGCGGAGCGGTGGACCGCGTCGCCCGAACGGGGGCGATGGCGGATCGTGGACGACCGACTTCAACAACCTTCAGGATGGGCTCGCTGCCTCGCAGCCCGGTGACGAAGTGTGGGTGGCTGCGAGAATCCAACTGAGCCAGAGCGTGGGCATGTACGGCGGATTCACTGGGAACGAAACCGCCCCTATCCTGCAGCAATAGCAGTAATCATTCGCGGTGTTTGCCGCCGGGATGCGAGCGGTCGGCACGGGAACATGCGAAGATTCATGCATGTCTGAATCAGAACGCACGCCACGTCCGGCCGTCTTCGTCGCTCGCGGCATTACGAAGGTGTATCAGATGGGCGAAGTGCAGGTGCAGGCGCTTCGGGGCGTCGATCTGGACCTCTACGAAGGCGAGTTCGCGGTTTTGCTCGGGCCGTCCGGCAGCGGGAAATCGACGCTGCTCAATATTCTTGGCGGGCTTGACGTTCCTACTTCCGGAAGCGTGCGCTACCTCGATCACGATCTGACCAGCGATAACGACGCCGACCTGACGCGATACCGGCGTGAACACGTCGGATTCGTGTTTCAGTTCTACAACCTCGTTCCCTCGCTGACGGCCCGTGAAAACGTGGCGCTGGTCACGGAGATTGCGCCGAACCCCATGCGGCCGGAAGAAGCGCTGGCGCTCGTCGATCTTCAGGACCGCATGGACCACTTTCCTTCGCAGATGGCCGGTGGCGAGCAGCAGCGCGTCGCGATCGCACGCGCCGTCGCCAAGCGCCCGGAAGTCATGCTCTGCGACGAGCCCACGGGCGCCCTCGATGTGAAGACCGGAGTGCGCGTCCTCGAGGCGATCGAGCGCGTCAACCGCGAACTGGGAACTACCACGGCCGTCATCACCCACAATGCCTCGATTGCGCGGATGGCTCACCGTGTGATTTCACTGTCGGGTGGACTGATCGCGTCGATTCACGAGAACGCAACGCGGGCGCCCGCCCGGGACATCGAATGGTGATGCGTGCCCTCACACGCAAACTGGCGCGCGATTCTCTTCGCCTCAAGTGGCAGGCGGCAGCGATCGCGCTGGTGCTGGCTTCGGGCGTCGCGACCTTTGCCATGTCGCTGTCGTCGCTCTCCTCGCTGCAGGCCGCGCTCGACGCGTACTACGAGCGGCATCGATTCGGCGAAGTGTTCGCTCATCTCAAGCGCGCTCCCGAGTCGCTGCGGGCGCGGCTGGCGGAAATACCGGGCGTCGCCTGGGTGGACACGCGCATCGCCATGGATGTCAACCTTGATGTCCCGGGGTTCGCGGAACCCGCGGTTGGGCGGCTCATCTCGCTGCCTGATTCAGGCGAACCGGCCCTTAATCGTCTTTATTACCGCATGGGTAGGCCGCCCGATCCGCAACGCCGCAGCGAGGCGGTGATCAGCGAGGCGTTCGCCGCCGCTCATGGGCTGCGCCCCGGCGATTCCATCGCGGCCATGATCAACGGGCGACTCGAAGGGCTTGATATTGTCGGGATCGCTATCTCGCCGGAGTTCATCTACGAGATTCGCGAGGGCGAGGTGCTGCCCGACAGCAAGCGCTTCGGCGTGGCGTGGATGCTGCGCCGCGATATCGCCGCCGCCTTCGACATGGAAGGCGCGTTCAATTCGCTCGTGGCTACTCTGATGCCCGGCGCCTCGGAGCCCGAGGTCCTGGCGCAGATCGACTCGCTGATCGAGCCGTACGGCGGTCTTGGGGCCTATGGACGCAGCGAGCAGACATCGCACGTCTTCCTCGATAATGAACTCACTCAGTTGCGGGCCATGGCGGTGTTGGCGCCTTCCATTTTCCTGGCGGTCGCGGCGTTCCTGCTGCACATGGTCGCGTCGCGCCTCATCGGTACGCAACGCGAGCAGATTGCCATTCTCCGCGCCTTCGGCTACACCCGGGCTGCGATCGCTCGACACTACCTCGCGTTCGTCATGGTGATCGTCGTCGTCGGAAGCGCGATCGGCATGATCGCCGGAGCTTGGATGGGCCGCGACCTCACGCGCCTGTACACCAAGTTCTTCCACTTCCCGGTGCTCGGCTACCGGCTTGATCCGCGCATCCTGCTCGTGGCGCTGGGTGTCAGCACAGTTGCGGGGTTCGCGGGGACGATTGGGGCCGTTCGCCGTGCCGCGATGCTGCCCCCGGCGGAGGCGATGCGGCCGGAAGCGCCCGCGACGTATCGCCCGACGATGATCGAGCGGATCGGTTTCGAGCGGCTCATGACCTCATCCGCGCGCATGGTGGTGCGGCATCTCGAGCGGCAGCCGCTGCGCGCCGGGCTTGCCTGTTTGGGCATGGCCCTCGCGACCGGCATCCTTGTGCTGGGCGCCTTCATGGAAGACACCGTGGATTATGTGCTCGACTTCCAGTTCGCGCGCTCGCAGCGACAGGACATGACGATCGCGTTGCGGGAGGCATCCTCCGCGGATGCCGTTCGCGAGGTGGCGCACATGCCTGGCGTGCGCGCGGTGGAACCGTTCCGCGCGCTCCCCGTTCGCATGTGGCGAGGCCACCGGGAGGAGCGGATCGTCATCATGGGGCTGCCGCCTGAGCGAGATCTCTTTGTTCCGCTCGATGCGAGCGCACGGCCGGTCTTACTGCCCGATGCGGGCCTCGTGCTGTCGAAGCGGCTGACGGAGCTGCTGGACGTGCGGGTGGGGCAGACCGTGTGGGTCGAGGTGCTTGAAGGCGCGCGGCCGGTCGTCGAAGTGTCGGTGCGTGCGATCTTCACAGATTACCTTGGCCGGACCGCCTACATGACCCTGGCAGCGGCGCAGCAGTTGATGCGGGAAGGGGATGTCGTGTCGGGGGCCTACGTCTCGGCCGATTCCCACCGCGATGACGATGTGTATCGCCAATTGAAGCGAACGCCCGGCGTCGCGGGCGTGACCGTCCGCGAAGCGTCGGTGCGAGTCTTCCGGGAAACCATTGCAGAGAACTTGCTGCGGATGCGTTCGTTCAACATCGCCTTCGCTTGCATCATCGCTTTCGGTGTAGTGTTCAACACGGCGCGCATATCGCTGGCCGAGCGCAGCCGCGAGTTCGCCACGCTGCGAGTGATCGGCTTTACCCGCGGTGAAGTATCGGCGATCCTGCTGGGCGAATTGGCGGTCATCACCGTGGCGGCCGTTCCCCTCGGGCTTGCAATCGGATACGGTTTTGCGGCCTCGCTGACGGTCGCCCTCAAGACCAGCAATCATTCGTTCCCGCTGGTCGTCGATTCCGGCACCTTCGCCTTTGCCGCCCTGACAACGGTGGCCGCGGCGGGAGTGTCGGGTCTCATCGTCCGGCGCAGCATCGATCGACTCGACCTCGTTGCCGTGCTCAAGTCTCGAGAGTGAGGATGTGATGAAGGTGACGATCGGGAGAATCCTGTTGATCGCGGCGCTTCTGGGGGGCGCTTCGCTGACGGTGTGGGCACTGCTTCCGCGGCCGGTTGAGGTCGAGGTGGCTTCTGTCACGCGCGGCCCGATGCGGGTCACGGTTGAGGAGGACGGCGTCACGCGTATTCGCGAGCGCTACGTGGTCTCAGCGCCGTTGGACGGCCGGCTGGCGCGCATGGCGCTCGACCCCGGCGATCCCGTGATCGCAGAGGAGACTGTTCTCGCCACGATCGAGCCGACCGATCCCGCGCTGCTCGATGCCCGCGCGCTCGCCGAATCGGAGGCGCGAGTGCGCGCCTCGGAGGCCGCAGTCGAGCGGGCCCTGACCGAACTTGATCGCGACATGACGGCCCTGGAGTTCGCCGAACACGAGGCCGCGCGCATGCGCGATCTCTCCGAGGCCGACGCCGCCAGCAGCCTCGAACTCGAACGCGCCAACTATGCCGAACGCTTTGCGCAGCAGGACGTGCGCTCGGCCGAGTACGCGCTCCAGATCGCGCGTTTCGAACTCGACCTGGCACGGAGCGCCCTGCTTCGCGCGCAGGGCGCGAGTGGCGAGGCGGGGTTCATTATCTCGGCGCCAGTCAGCGGCCGGGTGCTCCGCGTATTTCAGGAGAGCGTCGCGGTGGTGGCCGCCGGCACGCCGCTTCTGGAACTGGGCGATCCCGCTGATCTCGAGGCGGTTGTCGATGTCCTTTCGATCGACGCCGTGGGCATCAGGCCCGGCGATCCGGTGATCTTCGAGCGATGGGGCGGCGGCGCACCCCTCCGTGGCGCTGTGCGTCTGGTGGAACCGGCCGCATTCACGAAAATCTCCTCACTCGGCATCGAGGAGCAGCGCGTCAATGTCATCATCGACCTCCTCAGCGATCCCGCGGAACGCGAAGGTCTCGGCCACGGATTTCGCATCGAAGCCGGCATCATCGTCTGGCAGGCCGAGGATGTTCTTGTGGTGCCTGAAAGCGCGCTGTTCCGATCCGAGGGCGAGGGATGGGCGACCTTCGTCATTGAGGACGGCCGCGCCGTGATCCGGACAGTCGAAATCGGCCGGCGAAACGGAGAAGTCGCCGAGGTTCTGGCGGGACTCGAGGCCGCACAGCGGGTCATTGTGCATCCGGGCGATCGCGTCGGAGAAGGATCGCGAGTATTGGAGCAGCGCTGATCGCGATCGCCTGCGATGCGGCGTCGGAATTCGCAATTCGGCCTGCGCTTCCGGGGAGGCGTTTCGGCATGCACATCGATGGCGGCACGGCATTCTTGCTGCCGGGCCAAGTCGCCCTAGGTCGACACCCATAGCCCGTCGGCGGGACAGTTCGAGTCCCATGTTGCCGTGGGCGCATTGTGGGCAACGTTCGGAACATGGCATTCAACGCGGAATTGCCTTGATGCGTGCGCAGACACTTGCCCTCATGCGATGGCGTCGAGCGCCTGGATGTTCCAGCGCGGCTCGATGCGAGAAGCATGAACAGGAGAGTGCGCATGACAGCGAAGAAGAAATCGAAGGCGCCCAAGAAGACCGGCGATGCCCTGACCCGCGAGGCGATGGCGGTGATCAACAAGAACCTCGCCAACATCGAGGCCGAGGAACAGAAGGCGGCGGCCATCGCGACCGGCCCAGCGGCCAGCGACGCCGCCCCACCCACGTCGCCAAGGGCCGCCAAGGGGCGAAAGGGCAGGCGACCTGCGACTGAGAAGCCAACCGCGGTGAAGGATGCGCCCAAGGCAAAGGTCGGCGGCCGACGCACCAAATCACCGAAGGCGCCCAAGGAGAAGCGTCTGAGCGCGCTGGACGCCGCAGCCCAGGTGCTGGCCTCCGCGAAGGAGCCCATGAACACGAAGTCGCTGATCGCAGAGATGGAGAAGAAGGGCCTGTGGAAATCACCCGGCGGCAAGACGCCCGCCGCCACCCTCTACGCCGCCATCATCCGCGAGATCGGCACCAAGAAGCGCGAGGCCCGGTTCGTGAAGACCGAACGCGGGCTGTTCACGTTCAATGCGAAGAGCGCCAAGTAGGCGCCGGCACCTGCAGGGGATCAACACACGCCCGCAGGCCGCGGGCTTTCTCTTCGGTCGGAGCTCGATTTGCATCGCCGACTCAGGAAAGGCCCCATCGAACCCATTTGACCGGGACGATTGGTGGTGTTATGATCGGTCGTCACATGGCGAAGCCCTCACCGTCCCAATTTGTTGGCAAACCCATGGTCCGGATTTTCGGGGTCCGCTTCCAGTGGGGCTTTGATCAGCTGGGATACGGATTTGACCCCTCGAATCAGGAGGAACGCAAGGCGATCCTCCATGGTGTGCGACAAGCGATCGGTGATGCGATGCGGCGGCAGCAGCGGGAGCGCTTGCGCTACTGGGATTTGATGACATTTCTCGAACGAGTGCATCTTCCACGGGAGGTTGCCAATTCGAAGGAGGCTCAGGTTGCCCACGATCTCATCCTGACGATCGATGATCCGCAAGGCATGCGGGAGCAGACCATCAAACGACTCGTCGCACTTCGGGCCATGCGCCACGTTTCGACCGAGCTGCTGTGGCGAAAGCCTGCTGATCCTGTCGAAGCTACCCTTGCGGAATTGGAGGTGGATGGAAGGCCATGTGCGGTGAAGTCTCCATTCCAGCGTGTCATCACGGTTGATATGGTTGGTCTCGCCATCGACATACGGAAGATCCCCTGGCATCGCCTGATGGTTCTCGCCATCCTCGCGCACCTTCGCGCGGATCTCGAGATCTATTCAGAGACCGGCTACATGAGCGTCCGCAAGTGCCAACGGCATTCCTGCAGTGCCTGGTACCGGGCAGAGCGCATGGCAGGCCGGCAGCGCTTCTGCTCGGCCGCTTGTCGCGTGGCCTACTCCCGAGGAACTTGACGTCTTTTTTTGACCCTGACGTAACGATCGCTCGTATCAACAGAAAGGCAGCAATGCCACGGAGAACCGAACCATGCGAATTGAACGGATTCACATCTCGCGCCTCAACCCCGCGGCCTACAACCCGCGCAAGGACCTGAAGCCTGGCGATCCCGAGTACGAAGCGCTCAAGCGCTCGATCGACACCTTCGACTACGTCGAGCCGGTGATTTGGAACCAGCGCACCGGGAACGTGGTGGGTGGCCATCAGCGGCTGAAAATCCTGATCGCGCGCGGCTACCACGAGATCGATGTCAGCGTGGTCGATCTGCCGCTTGAGCAGGAGAAGGCGCTCAACATCGCCCTCAACAAGATCTCGGGTTCATGGGATGAAGAGAAACTCGCAGAACTCCTCGATGAGCTCACGCGCATCCCCGAGTTCGACATCGCCATCACCGGCTTCGAGCTGCCGGATGCCAGGGCACTCATCGAAGAGGTGCTCAACCCGCCCGATGCCCACGATGAGGTGTTCGATGTCGAGGCCGAGATGCGGGCGCAGCGCCCGCTGGTCACACTTCCGGGGGAACTCCTCGAACTCGGTCGGCATCGACTCCTCGCTGGCGACTGCACGAATGACGAGACGGTGCGCCATCTCATGCAAGGGGAGCGTGCAGCGTTGTTCGCGACCGATCCGCCTTATTTGGTGGATTACGATGGCACCAACCATCCGGGGAAGTCACGCGCGGTCGAGCGCCGGAAGAATAAGGATTGGTCGGAGACCTACGGCATCGACTGGGACGATGCCGATTCCAATCCCGATCTCTACGAGAACTTCATCCGTGTCGCGGTCGCGGAAGCGATCCTGCCCAACGCCGCGTGGTACTGCTGGCACGCCAGTCGCCGGCAGATGATGGTCGAGTCGGTGTGGAACCAGTTCGGAGCTTTCGTTCATCAACAAATCATCTGGACGAAAGACCGCCCGATTTTGACGAGATCCTGGTACTGCTGGCGGCATGAGCCGTGTTTCTTCGGCTGGGTCAAAGGCCACAAGCCGCCGCGCCGCTCAAGGGACTATCCGCACACCATCTGGGAAGTTCCCACCGTCCCGGTGGGCCAGCCCACCGAGCACCCGACCTCGAAGCCGCTCAAGCTCTTCGAGATCCCGATCGCGCAGCACACCCGGGCCGGTGAGATTTGTTACGAGCCATTCTGTGGCAGCGGCAGCCAGCTCATCGCCGCGGAGCGCCTAGGGCGCCGGTGTTTCGCAATCGAAATCAGCCCCCGGTATTGCGATGTGATTGTCCGGAGGTACATCAGCTACGTCGGTGAGGCCAACGTGCCCCCGGAACTGGCGGAGCGCTATCGCATCATGGCGGCGAGCGCCCTGGAGGCGAGTGGGGGGGCGGTGGCATGAGCGATGAAGCCACCGAAGAACGATCCGTTCTCTCCCTGATCCGCGACATTCAGTCGGGCGCGGTGAATGGCCGCTCCCTCGACATCGAAGATCGCCAGCGCTGTGTCGAGCACATGACGGGCGAAGGGTACTCGGTCGTCGAGATCGCCGAGGTGCTCAAGACCTCGGATCGCACCATCGCACGCGACAAGGCCGCCATCCGTGCAGCCAACTCGGTGGAGCGCGACCCCAGGCTCGCCGCGGAAACGGTCGGCTACCTCATGCGCCAGGCTGATCTCACCGTCAGCCACATTCGACGCACCGTGCGCGACAAGGAGACACCCCCGGGGGTCAAGATCGAGGGCGAGCGATATTGCTGGCTCACCGTGCGCGAGCTCGTCGATTCGCTTCAGCGCTTGGGCTACCTGCCCACTGCCGCCACCGAGATCAAGGGCGACCTGACACACCATGTCGATGGCCTGCCCGAGTTGGCCCAGATGCAGGAAGAGGTGGCGCGACTCGAAGAGATCATGGAACACGCAGGCATCGATGACCGGGTCATCATCGAGCAGGTCACCGGTCTGCACGACACCGTGGCCCGGCTGGCATTGAGCGACCGCATCGAATCGGCCCAGCAGGCCATTACCACCAGCATCGCGAGCAAGGATGCCCCCCCACATGACAACCATCCATGACAGCGCCACCGCGCCTCCACGATCGGGTGCGGACCGTTCCAGGGACCGCACGGGGATCCGCTCCGCCACAATCCGCCAGCTCAGCGCCGCCCGCCGCGCTGTGGGCAAGCGCTCCTTCCGGGGGTTCGCGGAGACCTATCTCGCTCGCCATTTCAATCAGCCGGCGTCTGCCATGCATCTCGATCTCTTCGCACGGTTGGAGCGGGCAACGGTCGAGCGCGGACTGCGCTTGGCGATCGCGGCACCCCGCGGTCATGCCAAGAGCACGATCGTCAGCCTGGCCTACATCCTCTGGTGCATCTGCTACGCCCGCGAGCCCTACATCCTCCTCATCTCCGACACCGTCGACCAGGCGTCGGATCTGCTCTCGCTCGTCAAGAATGAATTGGAGAATAACGAGCTCATCCTGGCTGACTTCCCCGAGATCAGCGAGACCCCCGGTTTGTTGAAGCGAGATCGGGCCCGCCGCTGGCGCAAGGAGGAGATCATCACCCGCGGCCCCGATGGTGGGGTCAAGGTGACCGCTCTCGGCGCCGACAAGAAACTCCGCGGCCGCAAACACAAGCAGCATCGGCCTTCTCTGATCATCATCGATGACCTCGAGAACGAGACCGATGTGCGCTCGCCGGAGCAGAGACAGCAGCGGGCCAGCTGGTTCAACCGCGCTGTGCTCAAGGCCGGCACCGCGACCACCAACATCGTTGTGGTCGGCACCGTCACCCACTACGACGCCCTCCTCACCAACTTGATCGATTCTCGAAAGTCGCCCGGATGGACCGGGATCAAGTACCGGGCGGTGATCTCGTGGTCGAGCCGGCTTGACCTCTGGGACCGCTGGCAGGGGATCTACTGTGACCAGGAGATGTTTGAAGAGAACGGGGGAGCGGTCGCGGCCAGTCGGTACTTCGAGGCCAACCGGGAACCGATGCTCGAAGGAACGGATGTGCTGTGGCCGGAGCGCGAGGATTACTACGAGCTCATGAAGCAGCGGTTGCTCGATGGCCGCTTCGCATTCGACTGCGAGAAGCAGAACGAGCCCGTCAATCCCGAGGAGTGCTACTTCCAGGAGCACGAGTTCCGCTTCTGGGATGACGAGTTCGAGAGCGCCGATGCCCTCATCCGATCCCTCGGCGCCCACGGCGACTGGTTCTGCGCCTGCGATCCCAGCCTGGGCAAGGCGGGCCGCAACGCCGATGACACCGCCATCATCGGGGTCCTGCGCGATCGGCGCACTAGGACCCTCTACATCATCGATGCCGACATCCGGCGCCGGCGCCCCAGCGAGATCATCGATGCTCTGATTGAGTACCACCGCAAACGGAATTTCCGTCGCGTGGCCATCGAGACCAACCAGTACCAGGAGTTCCTGGCGGATGAAGTCCGCAGGCGGGGCGGGCCGACCTACCCCGTGCCGGTCTTCAGCATCAACCACACCTCGGACAAATGCGGCCGCATCCAGCGTCTGCAGCCTCTGATCACCATGGGCACGATCCGTTTCTCGCGCCGGCATGTGACGCTCCTCGACCAATTGCGCCAGTTCCCATTTGCCGCCCATGATGACGGACCAGACGCCCTCGAGATGGCCGTCGAGGCCAGCCGCTACGTCGAGCCCCGTTTGGGCGGCCGATTCAGCGTCCTGTGCAGCTAGGTGGCCATTCCGCCGCCACAGACGCGCGCTGAATGCAGTGGGGAACTGCGAGAAAGCACGGAATCGCCTTGCTATCCGGAGCAGCTTCGGCCCCTATCGCCTCACCCGCTACCCCCCACAAGTGGCCCGGGGTATGCGGGACAAAGGAGCCGAAGTATGTCGAGAACGATCAATCGAGATGGCCGCGCCCGCATCGCCGTCGGATACCTCCGTCGCTCCACCGACCGTCAGGAGCAATCGATCCCCGACCAGCAGCGCGCCATCGAGCAGTTCGCCCTCAACGAGGGCCTGCGCCTCGAACACTTCTATATAGATGATGCGATTTCGGGTACCTCGGCGCTCGGGCGCCGCGCCTTCCAGCAGCTGATCCAGGATGCCCAGAAGCCGGGGTGCTCCTTCGGTTTCGTAATTGTGTACGACGTCAAGCGCTTCGGCCGCGGCGACAACGATGAGGCCGGCTACTACCGCCATGTCCTGAAGACGCATGGTGTCGAGGTGCTGTACGCCAGCGAGGGCTTCAACGGCAGCGACACCGATGACCTGCTGCGACCAGTGAAGCAGTGGCAGGCACGGCAGGAATCGCGCGACCTCTCCAAGGTGACGATCCGCGGGCTATTGTCGAAGCAGCCGGCGGGTGTCTGGATGGGCGGTGTGCCGCCCCACGGCTACGACCTCCGCTACGAGAGCGATCGCGGCGAGTTCCTCTTCATCCTCCGCCACCTCCCCGATGGCACGAAGCAGATGCTCGACCAGAAGGACAAGGTAGTGCGGACGCTCCTCAGAGGCGAGACGGTCAATATCTCCAAGCGCGACCGCGCCAAGCTCATTCCGGGAGAGAAACCCCGCGTCGAGGTGGTGAAGCGGATCTTCCGGATGTACACAGAGCAATCGAAGGGCTTCGCTGCCATCGCGGATGCATTGAACACCAAAGGTGTACCCACACCGCGCGGACCCAAATGGGCGCGGATCTATAGCGGCACCTGGGGAGATTCGACCATCAGGGCGATTCTCGTGAACCCGCTCTACGTCGGCGACATGGTTTGGAACCGCCGCTCGGATGGCCGCTTCCACAAGATCAGTAACGGCCACGCCACCGAGCGCAAGAGCGTCCACGGGGCGCGCCTGGAGCCCAACGACGCCAACGACTGGCTGGTGGTGCGCGATGCCCACCCGCCGTTGGTCAGCCGCAAGACCTTCGAACTGGCGCGCCAGATCCGCGAGGGCAAGCCCACGGCCGCGGACCAGGCGGGTGTGCCCAAGCGACCCGGGGGCGTGGGGGAATGGAACGGAGCGAGGTCGAGATTCATCCTCTCGGGACTGGTCGTGTGTGGAAGGTGCGGCACGCGGTACCAGGGCTGCAAGCGCACCAAGGGCAAACGACGCAACGACGGGTCGCGCGTGGTCACCAGCTACTACGGATGCGGTGGCTACATTGCCAAGGGGCGGAGTGTTTGCTCGTTCGGACCCATCGGACAGAAACTGTTGGAGAGCAAGGTGATCGAGGCCGTTCTCTCCTTCTATAAGAGGTATGACGGCGCCGAGGGCGCCTCAGCCCTGAGCCGGGTCGTCCGCGACCACTTAGGCGCGGCCGCCAACGACCTGTCCGAAGCGCGGCAGCGCGTCGAGAAGGGCCGAGAGCGGATCGAGGCGACCATCCGCAAGCTCCTCGACAACATCTCGCCGTCAACTCGGGACATGGTGGAAGGGCGGCTGGCGGAACTGCGGCGTGAGCGCGATGCATTGGTGACGCGCGGCGAGGAGCTGGAGAGGATGTCGGCGGAGGAGGATGAGGTCCAAGTCGTCGTGCAAGATGTTGGGCGGTTCCTCAGCAGCCTACCCTTCACGCTTGAGTATGGGCTGCCGGAGGAAAAGAAGGCGGCGCTGCGGCAGTGCATCATGGCGATTGAGGTTTGTGCCCCAGACAATCACATGCGCATTCGCGTTCGATTGGCACCATCAGCGGGAGAATCGCCGCGCTCGGAAGCGATCGAGATTCACATTGACGAACTGGCCCCAGGCTCTTCGCAAGCCCCAGTCTGAGCGGTTCAGACCGTTTTGGCCGCAGCAGTGCGTGCATTGCCTTGCGAACACATAACGAGCCCGGGGAGCATTTGGCGGACGTCCGTGAAGACCTTGCACGGATACAGTTTATCGAAACCGGCGCGAAGGCACATCTCTCTCCAGAACTTTTCCGTGACCAGCGCGTCGCAGTAGGGAAGCGCAAGCTGGATGTGTGAGATGTCCCGCGAGTCGTTTGCTTCAATCGCACGATCCATGTGGGAGTCGCGGAGCATGGCCAAGTCAGTTTCGATGCGTAAAATGGGACAATGATCAATGAAAGTTGTCAGCCGCTCCGGACCGAGGCGAGAAAGATCGTCCTTTGTCTTTCCGATCTCGGATAGTACCGCGATCACATCTTCGTAGAAGTTCAGCATCAAATTCGCGATATACGCGCGACGTCGTATCTCGCGTGAATCCTCGTCTGCACGAATAGCCTCCGCACGTTCAACGAAACGATTAGCGCTTGCAGCTACGCTGGTGACACCGGCAACACGCAACGACTCGTCCGGAATCGCTAGCAGTTCTCGCATGCCGGCTGGTGAACAGACATGTTCTTTCACCTTTCGAGCGACAATTGGATGGACTACATGCCCCTGCGGCGGGTAGTCCCACTCGAATGCGTGGAATGGTCCAACGCCAAAGACGCGATCACCAGCCTCTTCCAATGGGGCCCCAAGGAGGTGTCGAATTCCATTGCGCACCTGCATCCGAACCAACAGGCGCGGAGCTCGAATGGTCAGACCCTGAGACAGCAGAACCATGACTTCCGCCAACCTATCTCGGCGATTGAAATCCCGTTCACGTGCCGTTTCGATGAAGTGGGACGCGGATAGTGGAAAAACTGCATCGCCGCGCTTGACGGCCGCAACGGAGGCATCCAATACAGCGCAATACTGCGCACCGAGCCGATGCCCGTGATATGCGCGGGCAAGATCGATCCATTTGTTCTGGTCTAGATAGATGATCTGGCGCGGCACCCGAAATTCCATTCACGAAGAACCAATGCCGTTCACTCTGGCGCGGACTACGGAACGTCATTCGCCGTAGGCGGGGGCTGAAGTCGATCCTTGAGCAGAGCATTGACATCCTTGCGGGAAGGTCGTGACCACTACGAGCAGGGGATGGTCCTTCTAATCACGCTCATGGCGGGTTTCGCTACGCTCTATCCACCCTGCCTGCACCTCGCTGCGGCTTTCGAGCGCACAGTGCCGAGCGACTTCATCTCTTCACCTCGGAATAGCTGAATGCGATATGCGTCGCTAGGAACATCACTGCCCAAAATGGCTCTGACGGAATCGGACTCAAATCCTGCCGGCCAAAGCTGCTCGATGCATCCAGCGTCAGGCTGGATGGTCGAGTGAAACACCCAGATGATCGAGAACGGACACCGGTTATTCGCCAAGAATGCCCTGGCGGAACGAGATGCGAACATCAGCAACGTCGTCGGGTAGTCAGAGGAGTGAACGACGAGCCAAAGATCGTCGCCCTTCGTCGACGGGTAGCGCTCGGTCTTGCGACGAATAGTGTCCAACATCCGCTGTTCAAGAGATTCCGCGTCAAGATCAGACTTGGTTGCCTGCTCATCGCTCGCCATACGCCGCTGGCGATCAACATCGCGAAGCTCGACGAGTTGGATTCGCTGCCGCACGCCGTGCTCGTCACGTAAGACCGCGTCGCGATCGTCTGCTTCGGGCAATGGATCAGATTGCAGCTCGAAGCGGCGTTTCAATCGACAGGAAATCGCTGTCGCGAATTCGGACGCGATCTGCTTCTCGTATTTCGTCTTCTCAACCTCCAGTTCCTGTCTCGAGATGGAGGCTCCGCGCTCAGTCGACAGAGCAAACGTCGTCCGGGTTGTCTTCGGCTTTTTCGGCATACCATGAATCATAGACACCCACGAACTTCCAACTCGCGCATTGGTAGCGCGACCGACGGCGCCTCCACTGGGCGGTTCATGATCACCCACACTCATGAATCTCTTGCGCACGTAGTCGATTTCCTGTCTCCAAATGCGAGGACGCTTTGGTCCCGCACATTGCCGGAAGGAACGGGCGACTAGCTGTCCGCGGCCGCCACGCATGTTCGCCCATTGGAGGTCAGGCGGCCTGAGTCCTTGGACGCGACACGATTAGCCCGCATGAGCGAGCCCTATCTTCAATTACTCGCCAGGGCATCCGATCGAATTGCGACCGCAACTGAGCTCGTCGCCCCGGGTTGACCCAACACGCGAATGCCATCTTCGAGCGCAGCTGGTCCTTGAGGAAGTACGGGCCCACATAATGCGCCCCGGCGGCGAAGTCTCGAAGGCGATGCAGCGCGTCGAGCAAATCCTCAACGTATTGACTGCCAACGTCGAAGCGACGTCTCCGGAGCCGAACTCCAGTGATCAGCAGGTCCTTTCCTGTGCCGGTGGACTCGCCGGTGTGTAGCGAGCCCCAATCCATTTTCGAATCCTTCAGACCCTCGGCAACGCCCGCCGCATCGGCGAAATCCTGAGCGAAGTCACCGGCCGGCGGGTGACCTCCCAGCCGGTTCTGGTCTTCGCGGGCAGATGGTTCATCTCGCCCCGGCCGGATGCGCAGGCGGGGATAGCCCGGGTCATGAACGACAAGATGCTGATAAACTGGGTCCGCAGCCAGCGGCCGAAACTCTCCCGTGAGGATGTGGCGCTGTACGCGACGCGATTGCGGGAGTATGGGGAGGCCCGAAAATGACCTGGAGCGAATGGCGGCCGATCACCGAACCGTGCCTGCATCAGGCCCCGGCCATCTATGAACTGCGCATCGCGAACTCGGGTGAACCCATCGCGGTCCCTCGGTTTCTTGGGACCGATCATCGAGGATTGATCTCGATCGGCCAGACGGGGAGCATGAGTTCGCGACGCTGGCAATTCATCCGGGCCATCGAGAAATGCTCCGGGCACTCAGAGCGCAACCTGTTCTATTACCTGCTGCGGTATTCGGCGCTCAAGAGTGTCCATCCCGACCACGCCATCGAGTACCGGTTTCATCCAGAACCCGACAAGGCAGCGGCCCGGGCGTTGGAGAATCGGATGATCAAGGCCTACATCCGCCAGTTCGGCGAGGGTCCGCCGCTCAACTGTGCGATCCCCGACCGGGACGGGGACTGGGAGTGTGGTGCCGGGATGTAGGGACGACCGCTCTTGCACGTTTCTGCGAAACGTGAGTACGCTGTGGCGGAATGGAGGCAGGCAATAGAGCAGAGGGCGAGTATCGCGCGATCTCGTTCATTCCCTGTGGAGTTCGGCGAGTGTCACCGTGCAGGGCTTGGCGTAATGAGACCTACAAGAGATGAATATCGACCCTATGGTCACCCTGCCGGTCTGCCGTGGCCGCCGCGTCGGAAGTATGACGCTGGCCATCCTGGCCGTAGTAATCGCCCTTCGTTCGTGGCATTCAACGAGGACTGGGCCCGCCAGGATTTTGGTCACGAGTATTTCGCGCAACTTAAGAGTTGGCAACCGGAATTCCGCGGCGACTGGTGGCAACTGGCCTTTTTGTCCCGCTGCGCCCGTGAATCGTATCGCGACGACACGAGAGGTTCATTCTTAGATTGGAACGACTCGGTTACCGCCCTAAATGTCCCTCAACACCTTGAAGGGGCGAGGTTGCGGCATGTGCAATTGACGGGCGCGGATCTCACGAACACGTATTTGATCGGGGCAGATTTGGATGACGCTAAACTGATAGACGTTGGGATTGTGGCGTCGCATTTCGAAGATGCGTCGCTAAGAGGGGCAGTCTTGGATGGCTGCCGGTTCTGGAGCTCGCATGTCGAGCGCGCGTGTTTTGACCGAGCAAGCCTCGGCTACGTCATATTTGACAGCTGTGTGCTTAACCAAGCATCGTTCATTGACTGCGATCTGGGAAACGCTTCGTTCATTAACAGCAGTATGACAGGCTGCGACTTCACGAACGCTGTCGCCGGTCAAACAATCTTTTCGGAGGTGGATCTTTCAACGATCGCTGGACTTGACGCGTTAAGACATTCTGGGCCAAGCTCCATCGGTGTCGAGTCACTAGTGAGGTCGGCTAGCGGCATTTCGGACAACTTTCTTCGAGGCTGTGGACTTCCGGAGGAGGTCATCACACATTTACCATCTATCGTGGCGTCAATGCGTCCTATTGAGTTCTACTCGTGTTTCGTGAGCTATAGCCATCACGACGAAGCATTTGCCCGCCGGCTTCATTCCCGTTTACGGGATGAGAAGCTACGTGTGTGGGTGGCTGCCGAGGACATGCGTAGCGGCCAAAGACTTTACGACCAAATCGATCAAGCGATTCGGGTTCACGACAGACTCCTTTTGGTCCTGTCAGAATGGAGTATGTCTAGCGAGTGGGTCAAGACCGAGATTCGACGAGCACGGAGGCGCGAGCGAGAGGAAGGGCGTCAGGTTGTGTTCCCGATCAGGCTGACACCGATGGCGGTTCTCAGAGATTGGGTCGCGTTTGATGCAGACACTGGCAAGGATATGGCCGCTGAGATCCGAGAATATCACATTCCAGACTTTTCGGGGTGGAAAGACGAGGACCTATTTGAAACTGCGTTCATACGGCTCATGAGAGATCTCCAGAAATCGGCTTCCTCGCAATCTTGATTCCGAGAGAGTTGAGTCCACAATTGGCGGTGTCCATGTGTGCTGGCCTCCTTGGCCGCCGACCTCCGTGACCTGCTAGGGGAACCATCCGGGCAATTGGCGGCGGGGGCGTCCGCGCTTTTCGTCAGTTCCGGCGTTTCAACTGAGAGTTGAAGCCGTCTCATCACGAGACGGAACGGCCGCACGGAGAGGGGTGGGGGGTTCCTGGTGATGAGGGACGTTCTCACTGAGATGTCCGGCAGTTTCGTGGTGGGAAGGCGGTTCCATGTCACGAGGAGGAAGTCTCGTCTCTCGGAATACACGCGTGAAATGACGACGATTGCCGCGCAGCATCTGCGCGGAGCGGGGGTGAAACGGCGTTTGCGGCGTGGAAATGGGGGAGGACACTGGATGAGGGGGAACGCGACGCGAAGTTTCCTCACGGGGTATTGTGGGCGCGACGCCGGCCGCACGCCGCGGGTTTCCTGGCCCCACCGGTACTCGCCAATACCAAATGCGCCGATCGTTCGCGAGGACTTCAGGAATGGCGAAGGACAACGACATACGAATACCAACCCTGCGGGTCGATCAGTGGCTTCCAGAGTGGAATGATGTCCAAACGACGCCGGACCCGCCTCGGCGGCAGCCCCCGCACCAGTTTTACGTGTTTTCGATGTCGGCGCTCGACCTCAAGCGCATCTCCGGGATTCAGCGCCGGGACCCTACAAAGCCACCGGCAGAAGACATCGGCATTCAACGGCGTCACATGCCCGATCGCTCGAAAGAGATTCTTCGATATCTTCTCGATGGATTCCCGCTATCTCGCATCAATAAAAGCACTCTTGTGGATCAGAGCGAGGAGGCTTCGCTTCGGATGCCAGGGTGGCTTCCCACGGCCATCATCGCGAACATTCTGCTCGCGACCGATGCCCGGGGGCCAAAGGGAACATCGGTCTCGCCGAACGATGTCGTGAGAATTGATGAGACCGGTCGAGCTGCGGAGTTGGTTATCCCCGCTCATTGCTTGAACGACGACTGGTCGCCGATTGTGCACCCTGTCGAGATCATCGATGGGCAACATCGATTGTGGGCCCTAGAAGAATCGGACGAAGACCCTCCGAGTCTGTGGACGCCTGCGTTCAGGGAAAAAATTCGAGCTCTGCACATTCCAGTCGTCGCGTTTCTGGGTCTGGATCGCACATGGCAAGCTTATCTGTTCTACACCATCAATCAATTGCCGAAGCGCATCGACACCAGCCTTGTTTTTGATCTTTACCCTCTATTGCGTACCGAGGAATGGCTCCTCCGATTCGAAGGTCCAGAAATCTATCGCCAGACGCGCGCACAAGACTTGGCCATCATTCTGTGGTCGCATCCAGAGAGCCCTTGGAGGAATCGAATTCTGCGGCTTGGTGGACGGAAACGAGGCACGGTTACCCAAGCATCGCTCATCCGCAGCCTAATGGTGTCATTTATTCGCAGGTACAAACAGTACGAGGGGAGTGGCAACACTACAGGCGGTCTCTTTGGTGCAGTGCGAAAGACGCATGATGTCGAGTTAGGCTGGGCTCGTGAGCAGCAGGCAGCATTTCTAATTCTGATTTGGCAGGCCGTTCGCGACGCGGTTCAACAGACGAAGGCTAGATGGGCAGAGGACTTGCGAAGGAAGGTTGCTGAAGAGGGCGACGAAGAACGAGCCATCGCAGCACCGTTTGCAGGGGAGCACACTCTGCTGGCCTCGGACCAAGGCAGTCGCTGCATCTTGCTGATCATGAACGACATGTTCTGGTTAGCGCGAGAATCAGGCCTAATCAAGCTTGATGAGTTCCAATGGCAGCGAAAACCGGATCAATCGGACGAGGAGGCCGTTTCCGATGCGATGCAGTCACTACGAGCAAGTCTTCCAGAAGTACCGGAGCTGGCGTTGCGAGTCGCTGAAACGTTAGCTTCTTTTGACTGGCGGCTGTTTTCTGCATTGACCCCGCAAGATGCCAATTATTCGATACAGGCGAGTTATCGCGGCAGTGGTGGATACAGGGAACTGCGGCGGAAGGCATTAGAGCACCTGCGGGATCATAGTAAGAAAGATTTGTCCCGAGACGCACAAGCGCTTCTGGAGCTTCTGGGTTACGATGACGATGAGGGAACGGGGGAATGAACATGCTGCAAGCCTCAGTTCACGCGGCTTCGCCGGATGCGGTAATAGCAGCAGGCGCGCGACTGGGAGCAGCGGTCGTAATCTATCCGTTCCTCGAATCGACCAACCCACTTTGCGACGCTGCGCACAAAATTGTCGAGGCCACGCTGCTCGGTCCTGTCAGTGCACCAAAGCAACAGTTGTTGGCAGAGTATCTCGTGATCGCGGCGGCATGGCATACGTTGGAAGGATGGCGAAACCTCGCTCAAGCTGCGTTGGCGATGCTGAACGGTGCACGGCCCACCGCAGTGCACTTGGCGTACTACGCTGAACTCCGAGCTGCTCGGTCCATCTTGGCGAATTCCGGGATATGTGTCCGCGATTATCACCATTTTGGTCTGGACCCATCAGGAGTGGTCATGAAGTTCGGAGCTCGGCAGGGAAGGAAGGCCCCGGTGGCAAATCCGTCGATCATGGCGCGTATTCGGAAAGGGCTTGCCCTGATCAAAGGCTTCCAGAGATCGGCGGGGGAAGACATCACCCAATCAGAAAGGCCAATTCGCACCCATGTTGCCGCCGCGGAAGCACTCAGCGCATGGGCAACTACTGCTGCGAACGGAGGCCGAGTGATCGGAGCTATGAGAGGATTGCGGTTCAGGGGGGTGGATTGGGTGGAGGCTATTCGTTCGACATCAATGCGAGACAGCATTGCGGCGGAATGGTTGAGCAATTGGAGTGTGGATCTGCGATCGCTTAGTAGGGACCACGATCAGCGCAAGATAGCAAGCTACGGCGTGTCGTTCAATGCGAAGGACTTCGACCCAGTTCGCGAAGACGACATTCGCCTCGTCCGCGCCATGAACGAGTGTTCGCTCTCACAGGACTCAGGGGATGTAGATGCACTCGACCTCGCTGTGCTTCGCGATTTTCTGATCAAGGCCGGTCGAATAGTGGCCGAATCTGAGGGCGAGCATTTGCCCAAGCGGGACCACAGCCGCGTCTGGCAGAGATTGCGCGAGTACCTGGCCGGCCCGGGCGGGATGGATATGACGGAAGCGGACGATTTGGTTGGATCGGTGCGCAAGGCGGGAAAGGGCTCGGGTGCCGCTGTCCTGAAGGCCGCACACACTACAAATAGGACCCTGCCCGGTGTACTCGCGCGGGCGTTTTTATTACTTCGCCTCGCCACGTCCTTGCAGCTAGCTCAATGGGATGAGATGCGACTGCGCAGCGCTCAGGGCAAGCTCGCTTGGCCGGACGAAGTTGTCAGGAGTTATGCTGTTCACACGCATTCGGCTGTTCCTTCAATCGCGCTGAATGACCTTCGCGATCTAGAGGAAGATCAAATTGAAGCAGTCGAGGAAATGGGTGAGTGGCTGTCATCGAATCCATTCGATTCCCTCGCGACATGGCGAGACAAAAGCGTTCTCGTGCAGAACCTTTGCCGCTTTGAGCGAGCATTTCTAGTGGCGGCAGCGTCATGAAGTACATGGGGTCCAAACGCGCGATGCTGGAGAATGGCTTGGGCAACCTGCTCAGGTCGGAGTCGAAATCTGCATCTCGTATCGTGGATCTATTCTGCGGCGGCGCTTCCGTTGCGTGGTTCGCCGCCACGAAACTGGACCGGAAGGTGGTGGCTGTTGACCTCCAGAGATATGCGGCCGTACTGGCGCGCGCGGTTGTGTGCCGCACGAGCATCATATTGATGGATGAAGTGGAGCGGCAATGGTTTGTTCCAGCAGAGTCTGCACGTGCAAAGATGTGGGGCTGGAGCGAAGCAAGTGACCTCGACAGTTCGGGATTCAATACGGGAGTGTGGCGCAAGCGTGCCCAGCAATTGTGCGAAGCTGGGATTGCTGCGAAAACGTCCATCATTTGGAACTGCTACGGAGGTCACTACTTCAGTCCAACCCAGGCATTATCTCTGGACGCAATGCTTCGATCTCTGCCCGAGCGTGGGCAGATGAGAGAGCTCTGTCTTGCGGCTTTAATTATTGCGGCGAGCCAATGTGTCGCAGCACCGGGGCACACGGCACAGCCGTTCAAGGCCACGCGGACTGCGGCGCCTTATCTTCGAGAGGCGTGGAAGCGGGATGTTTTTCAGTATGCGCGAAGGGCGGCGCAGGAACTCTGCCCGTTGCATGCCATGAAGCGAGGGGGCGCCCGAGTCGGGGATGCTAATGCGGTAGCGACCACCCTGAACGACCATGATCTCGTCTTTCTTGATCCGCCCTACTCCGGAGTTCATTACAGCCGGTTTTATCACGTGCTGGAGACGATCGCTCGAGGTCAGTGCGGTCCCGTCTCCGGAGTGGGCAGGTACCCGCCGTCGGAAGAGCGGCCTGTGTCGGCATTCAGCCGAAAGGGCGAATCCGTCGCAGCGATGCGACAACTCTTGGCTACGTTGAGCGACCGCGGGTGTTCCATTGTGCTCACTTTTCCCACTGACGACTGCAGCAATGGACTATCCGGAGAGATCGTCGAGGAGATGGCAGCGCAATCGTTTCGCGTAAGGCGACGCACGGTCAAGACTCGCTTCAGCACGCTCGGCGGCAACAAGAGCAATCGCGTGGCTCGGAAGGTATCTGACGAGCTGATGCTTGTGCTGAAGCCGCACTAAATCAATTGAAGAAGCGCGCTTGCGTACAAAGAGCCTTGGTCTGTCCCAGTTTTGTTTGTCACCTCAAGATTCAGCTTGGCATCCACATCAACGACACCACGCGCACGCCGATCCCCGCGCCGACCACGGTGCCGCAGCTGACGATCGTGTCGGGGTTCGCGGGCGAGCTCCAGCCCATCGCCAACTGCCCACACGAAAAACGCGCACCTCGCGCATCATTCGTGGCCTAGCTGGCGATTTCGTATCGGCACCGAATCCGGGGATCGCGCCACTCCCACAACCAGGTTTCTGAGCAAAAAAAGACCGCGCAAGTCGCGCGGTCCTCGTGGTTTACGGGGAGATTTTGTATCTGCACCAAATAGCGGGGGATCGTGCAACACCTGCGACCGTGCCGTCGCTGGTCGGGTCAAACCGATGGCAGGAGGCGATTGGGACCGCCGAAGTAGCATCTGCCTCATCTACAAGAAGTTGGATGCGAGCGACCGCAGGGAACTGATCCTCATCACCGGTTTCTCCGCCACTCCGGCGGGCTCGGCGGGTGATTCCCAGGAACCCGCGGATTGCACTTGCGTGCCGCCGGTCGCTTCCAGTAGGATGACCACCAGGTTCCGTCGCCCGCACGTGGCTGTTCAACACAGTGCGTGCGCCGGGAGGGAACGAGAGAGAGAGGAAGAGCCGGGGGCCCGGCCGGCGAAAGCGGCAGAGCAAAACCATTCCGTTCCGCTCCGTCACACCAGGTCCATCAGGCAGCTCGGAGGAGGGTTCACCGATGAGAAAGCTGATTCACTGCGCGTTCATCTCCGCGACGCTCGGCTGCGCATCCGCTGGGAGCGCCGACATCCTGTTCCATTTTGAGGAAGTCGGCAGTGACGTCACCATGACATCCTCAGGCACTTTCGACACCACGGGCCTGATTATCGTCGGCCCATTCGAGTGGGGCCTCACCGGCATCGAGGAGAACGGGAGTCACGACATCATGGGCGGCACCGATGTCGGCCAGGTGGACATTTCGTTCGCCTTCAACCCCGGCACCGATTTCACACAGTGGAGATCGGCGTTCGGGCCGTGGACAGCGAGCGACTTCAGCGCCCAGGTGACCTCGGGCGTCAAGGGCTTCGCCACCTACGTGATTGATGACAACGGCCGCCAGGCTCCCGGGCTGGGCGTGGAGCGGGCTGACATGAATGGCGCGCTGTGGAGCCCCGACCAGAACTGGATCTGGACCAATCGGTCGTTCGCATCGCTGAACATGATCCCGGGGACGTATTCGGTTTCGGACTCGATCACCGGCGAGACGATCACGATCCAGATTGGCGTCATTCCCGCCCCCGGCGCACTTGCGCTGCTCGGCGTGGCCGGGCTGGCGGCTACGCGTCGCAAGCGCGGCTGACTCGGGTCTTCACTGCGGTTGACCATCAGTCGAGAGTCAAACGGACCTGGTCGTAGAAGCCGTCGAATCCCAGGGCCGAGAATGTGACAACGACGACCGTACGAATGCTCAGCAGGACTTCACCGTCCTCTTCATCGAGGTATGGCGTCGCTTCGACATTATCCACCTCGTCCGTGCGGAACACCGTCGAAGTGGCGAAGCTGGCCACCTGATCGAAGCTGCTGCTGCTTCGGTTTAGGAGTCGAAGCCGCATTTCGCCGCCGGGTTGGTTCAGCCGAGAGCGGATGGCGAGGTCGATCAGGGCCGGATCGATGACTTGACTCTCAGCGAAGACGTGAAGGTCGATGATGTTCGCTTCGAGAGCCGAGAAGCCGAACGTTGATCGGCCGCGCAGCGCCGACCCGTCTGGCTGCCGCAGATCGTTCAGGTTGCCGGATACGCGCGTGCCGCGATCGAAGACGTAGCCGGTCAGATCGGCGTCGGCAGGGCCTCCGGCGATCAGGGCGCCGGCGGCATCGGCGATTCCATAGCCCATCACGAAGAACGGATCGTGCGTTTGCGTGTCGACATAGACGCTGGCGGTCGTAAACAGCGCATGGCGAAGCCGGGGAACCGTCCAATGTGGAGCCGCCTGCGCAAGACAGGCGACCGCTCCCGCAATGATCGGCGTGGCCATCGACGTTCCCGCTGCCTCGAGCAGACGACCATCGTCGTTTGGATCGATCGACCACGCGCCATCGCCCAGCGCCAGGAGTTCCGGCTTGACGCGTCCATCGGCGGTGGGGCCGTCTGAACTGAAGCCGGGCACCTCGCCGAAGATATTTACCGCGCCGACTGTAATGACTTCGAAGGCATCGCCGGGGGCGCCGAGATTGGATGTTTCCGGATCCTGATCATGGCCGGAGTTGCCGGCGGCGGTGCAGCAGTAGACGCCATTGGCCGTCGCCATGTTGACGCCGATTGTCGTGACAGCAGTCATGCCATCCATGTCCTGCTGGGTATACCAGTCGCGATAGATGAGCGACGATGTCGCGACGTCGCCGCCATTCTGCTCAATGAACTCAAGTCCCGCGACGTAGTAGTCCTCCTCGGCGGGATACTCGTCGGTGACGTCCTCGGTCTTGCATAGGATGAACGAGGCGTCATAGGCGCCGCCGACGTAGACGCCAGGAAGGTAGCCGCCCATCGTGCCGAGGATGATTGTGCCGTGCTCGTGCTGTTGGGGCGGATCGCCCTGCTCCGGAGCGGTGTTGGGATCATCATTGATGAAGTCGTATTCAGCGACGACCTGCAGCGGGTGATCGGTGTGATTGAACGCATCATGGGTGCGCCGAAACCCTGTATCGAGCACGCCGATGATGACGCCGTCGCCGGCAAATCCCGCAGCGTGCAGATCAATGACGGAGATCTGGTCGAGCTGCGGCTGGGCCGGTCCATAGAAGCCGCCGCCAAGCAGGTTCTCACCGCCGCGGCCGAGCATGAGCTCCGGAATCTCACCGCGCCGCACGAGCTGAACGGACTGAACACAAGGAAGCGCCGCGACGGAGTCAACTTCCTCCTGCGTCGCCTCGACGCTGACGGCATTGAGCCAGCGGCTCTGCACGCGCAGTCGCGACACGCGATCACGCACGGCATCGACGTATTCTGGCGCCAGGGGCAGATCATGCTCGTCGAACAGATCCGGCAGCGTGCGGCGCATCGATCTCCGCCAGATCGCGCGCGGGTTGTAGCTGTCGCGCAGCCGTCGCAGCGCTGCATCGAGGTCATCTACGTTCTTGTCCGTGAAAAAGACCCAGACGAGGGCCTGCTGCTCGCCTTGTTCGAATGTCGCGCGGACGAGGTGATGAACCTTGCCGTCCGACCGCTCAGCGGCGCTTGCGGCGAGCGCCAGCAGCGAGACAAGCCCGATCAGCACAACGCGCTTCACCATGGTTCTTGGCCTCCTTCGCCCCCCGCAGAAGAGAGTACCGGCGAATCCACACCGACTCCAGAGGAATCAGGCGTTCGACGCACCCGTTTGGTTCACAGTCAAGGCCGCCAACATAGCGGGTGATCGTGCTGAACCTACTACCCGGTCGCACAACAAAAGAAGGCGGCGAGGGCGCGTCGCTTTTGTATGCAATCCCTGCGATCTTGCCCCAAAAAAGAATCGGCTCCCTATCGGGAGCCGACCCATACAGATACTTAACAAAAGTAGCGGGGGCAGGATTTGAACCTGCGACCTCCGGGTTATGAGCCCGACGAGCTACCAGACTGCTCTACCCCGCAGTCAATTTCTGCGTGAAAAGGAGGTTAGGGCCGGCCGCAGGCAGGGTCAAGATAGTCAACCCGGTTCCGCACGTGAATGCCGGGCCATGGCTCAACGAAATCGCCGGGATTGGTCGATCACTTCTGCAATGCGCCTCACCAAGCCGGTTGTCGTCGTCGATCCCGGGTGGCTCTTCATCATCGCGGGACTGATGATGATCGCCTCGGCGATGCTGATTCCGCCGCAGATGCAGCTTCATAGTCTGCGCCAGAAGGTGGGCTCGCTGCGCGTGCAGGAGCACCGCAGCCACGAGCGCTTGCGGGCCTACTCCGATTTTCTCGCGACTCTGGAGGAAGAGGATGCGGTGCTGCTCAAGCGGCTGGTGGCGGCTCAACTCAACCTGATCCCGCAGAGCGAGGTTCCGCTGCTGGTGGCGGCGTCGGCGGCGGAGCCGGTGACGACGTGGATCGAATCCACGGTGCGCGTGCCACCCCATGCCGCCAGCGAGTTTCCACGCACGCGCCTGGTCGATCTTGTCACCGGACCCGATCGCCAATGGGTTCTGGGTGGGGCTTGCGTCTGCCTGTTCATGGGAATCCTGCTCGGACCGGCCTGGGGCAGCCGCGAAGAGCGGATCGAAAGCGATGCTGATGCCCGGGAGTCGAGTTCGCCCGCGGCTGCCGGCGTCGATCCGCAGCCTTCGCTGTAGCATGGTGTCCGCTTTCGCCACAGCGCGAAAGCGGGAGACGCCATGGCGCACGATTCTCAGTCCATTCCCGAAGCGGCGCTGCGCATCGCGCTGGCGTCGGGCATCGGGCCCGCAACATTCGCGCGGCTGCGCGAGGCGCTGGGCTCTTTCGAAGCAATCATGAGCGCGGATGTTCGAACCCTGGCCGCCATCAAGGGGATTCAGCGCGGCCGCGCTCTGGAAATCCGGCGCGAGCTGGACGAGGCGGAAGTCGATGCCGAGCGGCGCCTGATGGCCGAGCATGGCGCGCGAATGATCACGCACGGCGATGACGACTACCCCGCGCTCTTGTCGGCGATCGATGATCCGCCGGTGGCACTGTGGGTCCGTGGCGAAGTCACGGAAGAGGACCGCGCGGGATTGGCGATCGTCGGATCGCGGCGCTGCACCGCCTACGGCCGCGAGCAGGCGGGACGATTCGCCGCGCTCCTGGCGCAATGCGGATTGACCATTGTTTCGGGCGGGGCGCGGGGGATCGACGGCGAGGCCCATCGGGCTGCTCTGCGCGTGCAGGGGCGAACGATCGTGGTGTGCGGCTGCGGGCTTGCGACGGTCTATCCGCCCGAACACGCGGAGCTCTTTGATCACGTGGCTGCCGGCCAAGGCGCGGTGATCAGCGAGTATCCCATGATCGTTCCACCGCGATCGCAGCATTTTCCTCGCAGGAATCGCATTATTTCGGGCTTGTCGGTCGGCGTGCTGGTGATTGAAGCCGGCCGCGGCAGCGGCGCGCTGATCACGGCGAAGATCGCGGCGGAGGACCACGGGCGCGAGGTGATGGCCCTGCCGGGCCGCATCGATTCGCCCGCCTCGGCGGGATGCCTGGAGGCGATCCGCGACGGCTGGGCGGGAATGGTGCTCGACCATTCCGATGTCCTGATGCAGCTTGAGTCGTCACATCATCTGTTGCGCGGCGCGATCGATCGCGCGGTTCGCAGCGGCGTCGCAGCGCCTGAGGATGGCGCAAAGCTGCGCGAGATGAATCTCACCGACAGCCAGCGCGCGATCATCGCGGCCCTGCGCGAAGCGGGCGGATCGCTGCCTCTGGATCATCTGTCGCCTCTGACGCAGCTCGCATTGCCGACGGTGATGGCCGAGTTGACCGTGCTTCAGATTCGCGGCGCCGTGTCGCGTGGCGATGGCGGCGTGCGATTGCGTTCCCAGGATGCGCCGGCCGAGTGAGCGGCGGCGGCTCCACGAGCTCATGCCGATCAAGTATGACATCATCGCCATCGATCTCGATGGCACGCTGCTGGATGGACAGGGCGAAGTGTCACGGCAGAATGCCGCCGCCATTGACCTGGCGCGTGAGGCAGGCATCGAGATCGTGCTGGCCACCGGGCGCGCCTGGGTGGAATCGCGGCACGCCATCGAAGCCATCAGGCAGCGCGAGGGTGTCTTCATCGGCGCGGGAGGGGCAGCCCTCAATCGGGCCGTCGACGGAGAGACGCTGTGGCGAAGCGTCATGGAGCCGCACCTCATCGCGCGCGTGGCCGAGGCCCTGCTGTCGCGCGGGCATCTGGCTCACCTGCTCAAGGATCGTCACGGGACCGGCTACGACTATCTGATCGTCGGCAGCGGCGTGCTGGATCCGGCCAGCGAGTGGTGGCTGCGCACGTTGCCGGTGGCTGCGAGATACGCCCCGACCATGGAAGGCGATGCGCATCCCGGCGACACCCTGCGCTGCGGCACCGTCGCGACCGCCGACGAAGTGGCTGAAGTTGCCGGCGCGATCCGCGTGCAGCTCGGCGATGCGATCTTCCTTCAGCATTGGCCCGCGTTGACGGAGGCGGAGCGCACGGGCGCGCCGACGCACATGCTCGAGGTCTTCAATCCCGATGTGGATAAGTGGACCGCGCTGGAGCGATACGCGCGGCAGCGCAATGTCGCGCCGGAGCGCATTGCCGCCATCGGCGATGGAATCAACGACGCGAGGATGATCCGCAGCGCCGGGCTTGGCATCGCCATGGCCAATGCCTCGCCGGGCGTGGCCCACGTGGCGGCGCGCATCACCGGGCATCACGATGAGCATGGGGTGGCCGCCGCCATCGAGGCTATTCTCGAAGGGCGCTGGTGAGCCGCTCCCTTCATCCGTCACAGCGTCGAGTGCGGAATGTCGGTATGATTTGCTCGGCATGGACGTTCGTGGAAACCATCAGGGCACGGCCGGCGAGGAGCGGGAACGACCGGCCTCGAGGGTTTCATCCACGTTGCTGCCGTGGCTGGTGCTGTTGGTGGGGCTGGTGGCGACTGGGCTCTTCGCGCAACAGATTTCCGAGGCGGCGCTGGTGCGCGAGCAGGCGCGCTTTCAGACCGCCGTTGAGGAAGCGCGGGCCACGCTCGAGAGCCAGGCGCACCAGTACATCACACTGCTTGAGGGGACGGCGGCGCACCTCACCACGGCTGAGTCGGTGACTCGCGACGACTTTGAAGCCTATATCGAGCAACTCGGGCTTGATGAGCATGCGCCGGCGATTTCGGGAATCGGGTTTGCCCGGCTGGTGCCCGAGGCGTACCTCGACCAGTTCGAGGAGTCAGTTCGCGCGCAGGGGGAGCCCGATTTCACGGTCGCGCCGCGCCTTGCCGGCGGTGCGCACGTGGTTGTCGAATATTTCTTGCATGCGCAGAGTGAGGCGCGCGGGCTGCTGGGATACAACCTCGCTCACGATGCGGCGTTCGTGGAGGCGCTGAACCGGGCTCGCGATGGCGGCGATGTCACAGTGACGGGGCGGCTGTCGCATGAGCTGTCGGGCGCGGAAACGCCCGATCCCGCCCCCTTTGCCGCCGTGGCGCCGGTGTTCGAAGGCGACCAGGTTCCGGCCACGCTCGAGGAACGGCAGCACAAGCTCGTCGGCTTCGTCTTTGCGCCGTTCAGCGCGGCGCGGCTCGTGGATGGAATGTTTTACGGCCACAGCCGCCCGCGCCTCGAGCTCGAGGTATTTGACGGTCCACAAGCCGACCCATCAAGGCGCCTGATGTCGACCCGCAGCTCCCCCGATGACGATGCGGATGCGCCCTTCAACCGCATGGAGCGCACCAATTTCGCGGACCGCGATTGGCTCATCCTCTTCACCGCCAGCCCGTATTTCGAGCGGACGCAGCAACAGTCGCTGGCGTCTTCGGTGTTCATGATCGGGGCCGCGGTGAGCGTGCTCCTGTTCGTGCTGCTTCACCGCGATGCAGTGCTGCGTCGGCGTTCGGACCTGGTTCACGCGGGCCTGCTCAAACGCGAACGCGCCGCCCGGACGGAGGCGCAGGCGGCGGCCGACCTGCTGGCCATCGCCGAAGATGCAGCCAGTGCCGGGGTGTGGGAGGTGGATGTGGTCGCGGGCACCGCCAAATGGTCTGAATCGCTGTACCGGCTGTTCGGCGTCGATCCCGCGGGATACGAGCCCACGCTGGAGAACTGGTTTCTCTGCACCCATGCCGAAGACAGGCCTTTGGTGCGCGAGACGGTGCGGACCGCGATCGAGAATCACGGCTCGCTGTCGATCGAGTACCGCGTATCGCACCCGCAACTGGGCGACCGCTGGCTGCTTCAGATCGGGCGCACGTTCGGCATCACAGAAGTAGGCCGACCCGTCCGAATGGCGGGGATCGTGCTGGATATCACAGCCCGCAAGGAGTCGGAGGAGCATCAGAAACTGCTGTTGGCGGAACTGAACCACCGGGTCAAGAACACGCTCGCCATTGTGCAATCGATCGCGTCACAGACCACCAAGCACAGCGAATCGCTGGAGTCGTTTCGCGAATCATTCGAAGGCCGGCTGCGGGCGCTCGCCAAAGCCCATGGCCTGGCGACTCAGAGCCATTGGAAGTCGATTGACCTGCGCTCGCTGGTCAACCTCGCTCTGGCGCCGTATGCGAACGAGAGCGGTGACAACATTGCCATCGAGGGGCCTGCGGTGTCTCTGAAAACCGCGGCGGCCTTGGCGCTCAGCATGATCCTGCACGAGCTCAGCACCAACGCCGCCAAGTACGGGGCCCTGTCGGTGCAGAACGGATTGACGGCGGTGCGATGGGAAGTGCTCGACGATGGCGGCGCCCGCGTGGTGCATCTGACGTGGCGCGAGACCGGTGGGCCGACCGTGCGCGCCGCCGGGCGCCGCGGATTCGGCAGCCACCTCATCGAGCGCAGCGTCGAATATGATCTGGGCGGCAGCGCGCTGATCGATCTGCGGCCCGAGGGCCTCTGGTGTGAAATGGTGTTTCCCTTGACGCCGAATGTCGGCACAGCGCGGTTGAGTCGCATGAGTGCCGCAGTATGAGCCAGGTGCGATCAACCACGACATCTTCGCCGCGAATCCTCCTTGTGGAAGATTCGCTGCTGGTGGCGCAGGAGATCGAGCACTCGCTCGTGAGTTTCGGTTATGCAGTCGTCGGCCCGCACGGGCGCCTCCCCGACGCGATGGAGGCCGCCCGGTCCAGCGATCTGGACGGGGCGGTGCTCGATGTGAATCTGGATGGGGAGCTGGTCTTTCCCGTGGCCCGCGAACTGGCGCGGCGTGAAATCCCCTTCATCTTTGCGACCGGCTATGACGTGCCCATCGTGCCGCCTGATCTCGCCGACCGCGTTCGCATCGTCAAGCCGTTCAGCCGCCACGAGCTCGGAGAGGCGGTCGGCAGGATGCTTCGCGCTTCGCGCGATTGATGCCGGACCCGGGCATGAACGGCGGGCACAGCGGCTTGAGTTCTCTCGCCGCCTTCCTGATCCAGGACTATGATCGCCCGAAGCGGGCGCGCTGCCGGGCCGGCCGTTTCCAGAGTTCGACCGGGGGCAGACAGCACGACCGGCGGCGCCTGGGTCGCCGCGGCGCGGGAGATGCGCATGGCCGCGGAAGCGAAGCCCGATTTGTCCGGGTTGCGAATTCTTGTGGTTGAAGATTGGCTGCTCGTCGCAGATGAAATCGAGTGGATGCTCGAGCAGCTCGGGTGCCAAGTCATCGGTCCGGTGCCGCGCCTGTCGCTGGCGCTTGCGATGATCAAGCGCGAGCGTATCGATGGCGCGATCCTCGACGTCAATCTCGGCGATGAGCCGGTCTTTCCGGTCGCGGATGAGTTGCGCCGCCGCCATGTGCCGTTCATCTTCGCGACCGGATATGACCGTGGCGTCTTTCCACCCGAGTACGCCGATCACCCCCGGCTCTCCAAGCCGTTCAGTCTGCGCGAATTGCGCGAGACACTGGCCGACCACCTGCTGGCGCATCCCAATTTGTCGTGATCGACGGCCCGACCGGGATGACCGTTGAAGGTCGATTCGTCGTCCGCCCGAGAGATTCCGGCGATTCGCGGCCGGTGACGAACGCTGCCACCGCCACCATCGCCGCCAGGCCAAGCCCCGCGGCTCCCAATCCGGCGCGTGATCTCGATGTGACTCGGTCACCGCGCCTGATCGCCCCCGGGAGCTCAACATTGCGGCCGCACTCCGGGCAACGTGGGCTTGCAGAAGCGCCGTAAAGGTCGTACCCGCATTGACTGCAGTGGGGGTGATTCCCACACAACGTCCCCCGCATGCCGATCCAGAAGAGGTGCCATCCGCCGGTCAGAATGGCGACCCAAACAGCCGCCCCCGCGATGATCAGACCCAATACAGCAATCATCCAGCGCTCTCCCGAGGGCGCGGCATCCACCCATTGTTTGCCTTCGGGGAAGTGGAGAATATGGGGATGGCAACGGATATGGCGGGCCGGGGAAGCCCGCATCCCGCCATCGGCGCTGTAACATATGGATTGGCCGGGTCGTACGTGGGGCGGGGGTTCCGCGGTTTCTTCTGAAAGCAAGTCGCCCCATGAAAACCAAGTTTTTGCTGTGTGGTATCCGCACGTGCGTGTTGGCTGGTCTGCTGATGGCGGCGGCGATCGATCCGTCGGCCTCCACCGTTGCTTCGGAACGCCGTGCGAGTGGCGCCGGATCAGTTCGAATCGACCGCGACCGGAACCACGATGAAGCGATCGGCACATTCGAGTTCGAGGTCGCGAAAGTGGGCAGCCGGATCACCGGCCGAATGGAGTACGCGGCGGAAGACCATGGCGAGCGGTCAGCAACCTACCCGCACGTGATCGTCCGGATGGACGTCATCGAGGAAGCCAGTTTTCGCGCGCGGCGCGTGACATTCTCCGGTGACGGATGGATGCAGGGCGAGACAGTGAAGGTATTCGTCGAGGCGCGCGACGGCGCAACTGAGGATGATGTGGACGTGTTCACGATCACGTGCAGCGATGAAAGTGGTGTGGTGTATGAGGCGACCGGGAACGTCTTCATCGGCTCGATCCAGATTCCCTCGGGCTCATGATCGTCACACGATCGGCCTCCTTCGAGACAGGAACAGGTGCGAGATGTTCAAGAGAACGCTTCGTTGGTTCGCAGCCGCCGGTTGTGCGACGCTCATGGCAGGCGTCGCCGCGGCTCAGTTCGATTCGAACAATGTCGAGCTGCGGGCCTGGATCGACCTCGCCACCTTCGGTTCCGGATCGGGGAACGACTGCTGGGGCTACGTCGCCCCCTCCGGTCGCGAATACGCGCTGATGGGACTCAACAACAAGGTGGCGTTCGTTGAGATCACCGATCCCGACAATCCCGTGTGGTTCGCCTCGTTTCCGCACACGGCCAGTCTGTGGGGCGATATCAAGGTGTACCAGCACGCGGCGTATGCCGTCACCGAAGCGAGCGGCACCGGTATCCAGGTGTTCGACCTGTCCAACATCGACAATCATGTCGTCACGCTGGTGCGCACGCTGGCGACGCCGGGACGAAGCCACAACATCGCGGTCGATACCACCAGCGGCTTCCTCTACACCTGCGGGTCCAATGAGGGTTCCGCAACCACGGTCATCTTCGACCTGTCAACCCCGACGAATCCCATCCAGGTTGGGACCTGGGGCGGCGCGTACGAGCATGACATTCATGCCGTGACGTACACGTCGGGTCCCAATGCAGGCCGACAGATCGTCTTCGGCTCCAGCGAAGGCCGCGGCCTTGATGTCATCGACGTCACCAACAAGTCCGCGCCTGTCCTGCTGTCGCGCACCCAGTATCCCAGCGTTGCCTACGCCCATCAGGCGTGGACGGAGGACTTTCAGTACCTGTACCTCGATGATGAGCTCGATTCGATCCAGCGCACGACGGTGTTCGACATCACCAACCTGAGCGATCCGGTCCACATGGGCAGCTTCTCGACCGGGCTGCCCGCCACCGATCACAACCTCTATGTGCGCGACGGATTCGTTTTTGCTTCGAACTACCGCGCCGGCCTTCGCATCTGGGACACCAATGCCGATCCGTTGAATCCTCCGCAGGTCGGCTACTTCGACACCTATCCCGGCAGCGACGCAGCCGGCTTCCAGGGCTCCTGGAGCAACTATCCGTTCTTTCCCAGCGGCATCGTGATCATCAGCGACATCGACCGCGGCCTGTTCATTGTCGATCCTTCCGCCGCTCTCGAAGGCTCGCTCGGATTCGATTACCCCGACGGCCGCCCCGAGCGCATCCTTCCGGCAGGCGGAACCACCATGCGCGTGCACGTGTTCACCGCCTCGGGAAGCTCGCAGCACCAGCCGGGCACCGGGGTGCTGCACGTCGATCGCGGCAGCGGGTTCGAGGCCTTCCCGATGAACGATCTCGGCAACGACATGTACGAGGCGGTCTTTCCCGATTCGCCCTGCGGCACGATTGTCGAGTACTACGTCTCGGCGGAAACCACGACCGGCCAGCTGCACACCGATCCATTCAATGCCCCCGCGAACACCTACAGCGCGCTGAGCGCTGCCGACCTCATCATCACCTTCCAGGATAACTTCGAGACCAATCAGGGATGGACGGTCGAAAACATCAACCTGATCGACGGCCCCTGGGAGCGCGCGATTCCCGCGGGTGACGGGTCGCGCGGCGATCCCACCGAGGATTTCGACGGCTCCGGCCGCTGCTATGTGACAGACAACGCGCTCGGGAACTCCGATGTCGATGGCGGGCCAACGCGGCTGATCTCGCCCACCTTCGACCTGTCGGGTCAGCCTGAAGCACTCGTGAGTTACGCCCGATGGTTCACGAACGACGATGGCGACATAGACCGGCTCGATGTGCACATTTCGAACAACAACGGCTCGACGTGGACGCTGGTCGAAAGCGTTCCGGGGGGATCCGGCTGGATCACGCATCAGTTCCGCGTCGAGGATGTGATCGCGCCCACCGCGCAGATGAAGCTGCGCTTCAGCGCCACCGATAACCCCAACGACTCCGTCACCGAAGCAGGCATCGACGCCTTTGCGATTCAAACGCTTGTCTGCGGCGGCACGGAGCTGGTCGATTTCGCGGTGGTGTTCGGCACGCTGATCAGCGGCGGGCTGGATCAGTTGATCGATTCCGACAACGACCGCATGCGTCTCCGCTCACAATTTGGGTTCTCCGCACTCGAGCCCAACGTGATCGACCTTCGGCTGACCTTCGAGACAGCGCAGCTCGCGGCCCAGTTGATGGATATCACCGTCGAATCGCGCGTCAACGTGCCAGGCGCGACCGCCAGGGTGCGATTGCGAAACGTCACAACAGGGAGTTTCGTGCTGGTGCACCAGTATCCCGTCGGGACGACCGAAGCAGTGGAATCGATCACCGATCTCCCCGCAACGAGCTACATCGACCAGGGCACCGGCGAGATCATCATGCGGCTGCGCTATTCGGCGGTGGCGACCTTCTCCGCAGCCGGCTTCGACGCCTTCATCGATCAGACGGCAATCAGCGTGCAGTGAACGCGAGCGTGCCGCGCGCGGTTATGATCCTCCCCGATTGGAGGACGCATGGCGAAGGCGCGCCCGCGCATCGGGATCGTCGGGTTCGGGCGGATGGCCGAGATTCACCACCTCGACGGCCTGCGCAAGGCCGGTTTCGATGTGCCTGTCGTGCTCGATATCACGCCTGCGCGCCGCGATGCGGCACTCAGGGCCGGCGTCGGCCTCGCGTGCTCTGACATGGACCTGTTTCTCGAAACAGGCCTACAGGCGGCTTTGATCACAACGCACAGCAGCGTTCGCGCGGAGGTCGCCCTGCCGCTGATCGAAGCCGGCCTGCACCTGCTCATCGACAAGCCGCTCGCCGTGACCGCGCCGGAAGCCACGGCCATCTGCGTAGCCGCCGGGCGCGCCGGCGTTCTCGTATCGGTCTATCACAATCGCCGCTGGGATGCTGATGCCATTCTCGTCCGCCGCCTCGTTCAGGAGGGAGTGCTCGGCGAGTTGATTCACATCGAGAATCGATCGTTTCACGACGGCCCCGCGGTTGGGTTCGGCACTCCCGATTTCCACCAGCGCTGGCGCATCGAAGCCTCCATGGGCGGGGGAACCCTCCTCGATTTCGGCCCGCACTGGCTCGACCAGATTCTCAGCATCACCGGCGAACGCGACAAGGTCTTCAGCGTGCTGGGAGATGTCCGCCACGTGGTCTTCGGCGATGCGGATGACCACTTCTCGATCACGATGATCTTCGAGAGCGGCCTGCGCGCTCTGGCGGGAAAGTCCGATTTCTGCCTGCTCGGGCCCGAGTGCAAGTGGTTCCTCCTCGGAGCGAAGGGCTCCGCGGTCTATCGCAACAACCAACTGCGCGCCAAGAGTCGCGACGGAACAGATCACACCCTCACCGATGCCGGTCCAATGCCGGACCTCCATCGGAACTTTCTGGAGGCAATCGAAGGCCGGGCCGAACTGCTTGTCACGGCCCGCCAATCGCTGCGCACCTGTGAGATCATCGACGCGGCGCGGGAATCATCGCGCACCCGCCGCAGTCTCGATACGAACATCTAGCCCCGGGCATGCCCGGGACGACCTGTCCGACCATCAGTCTGCTTCGGCAGTGACGAGTTGTTCGAACTTGTGAGCCAGCGCCTCCGCTCGCGCTGCCCAGAGCATGCCGCGAATCATCAATCGCTTGAGCGGCTCGATTTCGAAGAGCGCGGGATCGTGGCCGATCGAACAATAGAAGATGCGCCCCTCGCCCCACAGTTTCGTCCATGCCACGGGCATGCGCACGGGATGATTCGAGGTGTGCGGGCCGAAGAGGTCGGGATGGGCGCGCGAAGTTGCGGCATCATCTTCCATCTCGGGCGGCGGCACGATCGTCGAAGCCAGCACGCGGATCGCGGGATCGACGTGCATGTAGTACTGCTCGGACTCGACGGTGAAATCGTCGATGTCCTCGGTGATCCAGTGCGGCGCGTGATTGCCGGAGGCGCCGACATTCACCGTATAGCGCACGCCATCTCCGCCGGGGTGGGCCACGAACTGGCCGCCGGTGAGGAACTGCCACGCGGTGTCCTGGCGGAAGGAATCGCCCATGCCGCCATGGCACCCGGCCAGGCCGCTTCCCGCGGCCACCGCGCGCAGCATGGCATCTCTCTGCGCGGGAGTGATCTCTCCCATTGTCCAGTTGGGCACGATGAGATCGCACGGCCGGTCGTCGAGCGAGAGAAACCCATCCAGCGAATCGCTGACTTCAGTTGTGAAACCCGACTCGCGCAGCCACTCGGCGAATCTCTCCGCCAGCTCGCGCGGCCGGTGCCCCTGCCATCCTCCGTGAACGATCAACGCCGTGGGCATGTTCTTCTTCATCGAATCCATGATGCTGGAAGAATGAACGACGAACGTGGGGGGGTCAAGCCGGACCTGTCAATTGAGGGTGGGTCTGGATCACCTGTCGAATGAGCGTGCGAGTCGAGTAAACGAGAAAGGTGAAAGCGAGGTGAATGCAGCGCATGGGGCTGGCCGCCCCCTGCAACCCCCGCCTCGGATTGCGCGGCGGGCACTCCAGGAAGTTAGGGCTTGGCCTGTCGGAGGTTTCACACGGCGTCTTCGGGCGTGCCCCGTGAGTGCTCCTGCGGAGAGCACAAGTCCTCCCGGCCGTGCATTCGTGCGCGATGTTCCGCATCAGAAGCGCGCAGTCGAAGGCGACTGAGCCGAATGGGAACCGGTTCGGGTCTTCGAAATAACTCGACTCCACCTGCTCGACCTGCAGCGGGTCGATCTTCCACGTCCGGCAGCGGAGCTCGAGGCCATCGAACCGGTCCGGCTGTGAAGTCGCGGAGTATCCCACCGCGCCGGTCTCGAAGAAGGCGGAGGCATCGCCGAGCGATGCGAAGACGGAAGTCGCGGGCAGAGAATTCGCAGCGCGGGCATCGACCGCCAGGCGCATCGCGCGGTCATCGCTTGAGACGGCAACGTGAAAGCGCTCATCGCTTTCTTGGACATCGAACCGGGCGTGATGGTGCTCGCCCGGGAACAGCCGCCCGCCCATGAGCGCGTTGAAGCGCGAGTTGGTGTCGCGACGGGGGATGTACACGCCGGACTTGGGTCCATCCGGCCCGTCCCATTCCACCGCGATGCGGTGGGCTGCGTTCTCGGAGGAGATGCCCATGCGAACGGGAATGAACTTCGGCCTGATCTCCTTCAGCCGGATGAGACAGATGCCGCCGATGCCGTGATCGTTGACCACCTTCGGCCGAAAGGGCGCCGGCAAAGCCCGGGCGAGCACATCGGGATCAATGTGATAGTTGACGAGGATCCGCCGATCGATGACTCCCGTGATGGCTGGGACGCGGAGCATGTGACATCACGATACACCCTCGCAATCGACTGCGGCAATCTGTGGAGTTTCAAACGCGGAGGGCCGCCCGCCCAGGCGGGTGAACTGCGGGCCACGGAGAGGGGGGCGCGCGATGGTGTCGGCGTTGACGAATGTCGCGAGGCCGAGGTGCGCGAACAGCCCCGGCGCAATCGTCGACTTCCCAGCGCCGTTGGGCTCGCCGATGATGATGACGGTGGGGGGATTCACGCTTCACAGCGTGCGGATTCTAACGAACGCACGCGTCGCCGTGGTAACACGGGCCATCTTCACTTGCAGGCGTCCAAGACCATTTGGTCGTACCGTCGGAGATCGACCGCTTCGGGATCGTTGAACCAATCACGAATGATCATTCCTATCCGCACCGCGCGACACGGATCGCGCAATTTCTCAACGTCTTTCTGTGAGACCCAGTTCATCAGGAAGTGCAGCGTGACCGACTTCGTCATATCCCCGGCAGTCACCGTGATGCTGTCCGCACTTCCATCGGGCACAAGTTCTCCATAGCTGTTTGCGAGTTCGAAGAAATCGTGGTCGAGCAGGGCCGTGCGCAGTTCCGTCAACTGCTGCGCATCGATCGTGAATGTTCGCCGAATCGGATCGGGAAGGGTGTCAATCGTCAGCTCGGCTTGGCCGGCGGAGTTGACGCTCAAGTACCAGGAATGTCCCTTGCTGAAACGACCCACATTGCTCATGGCAATTGTCAACGGCGCTTCATTCACACTTCGGGCCGAGGGCGGCCTTTGGTCTTGCGCGATGGCTGTATGAGCGGTAGTCGGCGCCTTGTGGAGGGCCGCGCCAATCAGAAGGATTACCGCAAATGCCAAGATTGCGTGCCAGTTCTTCATTCCAGCTCTCCCATGCGTTTACGGATAAGGGAATGCACTCACAGTGAACACGCAGCCACCAGTGAAGTCATAGGGCGCTTTCTGCTTTCATCACATTCGTCCATCCCTCAACCTCTTCCACCACTCCAGCATCTGGTGGAGGCGGTGGAGGCGCAGGTCGGGCGGGCCGCCGAGCGTGACCGATTCATCCCGCGCTTCGATCCTCCCGCTTCGGTCTCCGGCGTTCCGCCGCCTCCTTCGAACGCTCGATGAAGCGTCGAATGTCGCGGCCCGACTCCTCCCACAGGCGGCGGCGGATTGCGCGCACCTCCTCCACGACAGGGTCGTTCCACAGCGATGGCTGATCCTCGGGCTGGATCGAACTGTTCATCATGGCGCATCCTCCGGCATCAATGTGAGCGGTGTCGTAATAGTAGGGACAAACAGGCCCAATCGCCCATTGATTACCCGCAGGTGCTGAACCTTGTTTGCGTTGGCGAGATGCCGGATGTTCCACGTCAGGAGAAAATCAATGTTGTGAAGCGATGTCATCGCGAGATGCGCGGCATCGCCTTCGGCGTCGTTGGGCACGAGACGATTCTCCACGTAGGCCGCGATCACATCCGCAAGCGCCTCTGGAAAGTCCAGCAGTTCGACATTGGTGAGAAGGGCCAGGGCATGGTCGCGCTTCGGATTCGGCGCTGCCTCAAGTTCATCAATGACAAACGAGGAAGTCACAAGTCGATAACTGTGGCGGGAGCTGTCCCACCAGAGTCGCGTCGCCGCCTTCCATGCGATCGCCTCCGGCGTTTGACGCTCGTCGAAGTAAAAGCTCGGAATCGTCGTCTCGATGTATACCGATCTCATCGGCTCAATTCACTTCCCATTCCTCAACCACCTCTTCCACCACCCGAGCATCTGGTGCAGGCGATGCAGGCGCAGGTCGGGCGGGCCGCCGCGCGACAGGCCGTGGCTGGTGCTCGCTGGGTATCTCACGAAGCGCACCGGCACATCGTGCGTCTTCAGGATCGTGTACACCTGCTCCGCCTGCTCGATGTTGCAGCGGAGGTCGCCTTCGCTGTGGATGATGAGCGTGGGCGTGCGCGCGTTGCCCAGATATTTCACCGGCGAGCAGCTCCACACCGCCTCGGGCTTGTCCCATGCGTTGCCCGGCCAGTACTTGTCGGGCAGATAGGGGAAGTCGCTGTTGCCCCACATGCTGATGAGGTTGCTCACGCAGCGGTCGGTGATGGCGCCGGCGAACTCGTTGGTGTGGCCGATGACCCAGTTGGTCATGTACCCGCCGTAGGACCCGCCCAGCACGCCCATTTTCTTCGCATCGACCCACGGCTGGGCTTTCATGAACGCGGTGACGGCCTGAATGTCCTCCCAATCCTTGCCGCCCCAGCAGCCGCGGATGGCGTGGCAGAAGTCGCGGCCGTAGCCCTTGCTTCCGCGCGGGTTGGAGAAGAAGACCGCGTAGCCGGCGGCGACGAGTGACTGGAATTCATGGAAGAATGTGTAGCCGTACTGTGCGTGCGGCCCGCCGTGGATTTCGAGGAGGGCAGGGATCTTCTTTGATTTGCCGTTGCGCGCATCCGGACCATTGCGGCGGGTGGGACGCCCGCCCTCCCCGTTGTGCGGCCGCATCACCCACACCTGCACCTTGGTGCCATCCTTCGCCGTGGTCCAGTGGGATTCGGGCTCGACGAGATCGAACTCGGAGAGGAACGGGCCGTTGAAGTCGGTGAGTTGGCGGACTTTGCCTAGCGATGCGCGGGCGGGACGCCCGCGCTCCCCATCCGCGGCGCTGCGGGCGGGACGCCCGCGCTCCCCGATCACATCCGCGATGCACACCTCCGGCAGACGCGTGGGAGTCATGCGCAGGAACGCCATCTTCGAGCCATCGCGCGAAAAGGTTCCCAGCGCATCCTCGCGCGGGCCTGTGGTGTGAAACTCGATTTTTCCTGCGGGCGGGACGCCCGCACTCCCCGTGCCACGGACGGATACGGATGCGAGACGGCCTTCGCCGTGCCAGCCGATGCGCATGAAGATGCGATCGCCCCCGGATTTGCCCGGAAGCCAGTCGAAGGTCGGGCCGAAGGCGACTTCCGCGGCGTCGCTGAGCGAGACCGCCATCAGACAGTAATCTTCGTTCTTCGTGATCTCGAACGCATTGCCTTTCCGCGCATCGCAGACCCAGAGATTGAGGTTCTCAGTGCTGTACTCGGAGTCGTTGGTTCCTTCGCGGCCGGCATATGCCAGCCGCTTGCCATCGGGCGCCCACTTGACTCCAACCTTCGGCCCCTTGGGAAGGTTCGGCACCGTCGTCACTTTGCCGCTCGCGACATCGAGCAGATAGATGTTCGAATTCCACGGCCGATAGAGCGCGTGCTGCTCCGGGTTCGCGGTGATGGCAAGGGTCCTGCCATTGGGCGAGAAGTCGAACGTGTAATCGCCGAGGCAATCCTTGTCGAACACCTTGCGGTGCTTGCCGGTCTCGGCATCGACGAGATAGATCGCGTAGCGCGAGGAGAGGAAGTACCCATCGCCATCCAGGCGATACCAGGGGTCGTCGATCACGCGCGGTGGCGTGCTCAAGTTCTCATCCTTGCGCTTCTTCTCGGCCTCCTTCGTCCACTCGGTGTGCGTTTCGCGGAAAGTGATCGCAAGGTTCTTGCCATCCGGCGACCATTCCAGCGCGGTGATGGAACCCTCGGGCAGGTCGGTGAGGGCGCGGGCTTCGCCGCCGATGGTGTTCATCACGAAGACCTGCGATTTGCCGGTGTCTTCGTTGGAGCGGATGAAGGCGATGCGCGAACCATCAGCGCTCCAGCGGGGGAGCTTGTCCTTGCCGGCGCTGGTGAACTGGGTCGCTGCGGCTTTCCCATCCGCGTTCACCATCCAGAGGTTGGTGAGATACTTATTCTTCTCGATGTGCTTGCGCACGAAGAGGATGCGCGAGCCATCGGGGGAGATCCGGGCATCGGCGAGGAAGATGAACTTGAGGAGGTCCTCCGGCTGCATGAGGCGGTTGCTGGCGGGGCGGCGCTCAGGCCCGCGCCTGCTGCGGTGCGGGGAGGACTTGGTCTGACGGGTGGCGGTGGGCATTCTCCGACTCCTTGATCGATTGAGGAATGTGAGGATACCGCGCCTTGCTCGCGGGTCATTGTGATTTCAGCATTGAATACAGATCCCCCTCACCCCAACCCTCTCCCGGAGGGAGAGGGGGATTGAAAAAACTGCACGGCGTTGCCGTGCAGTTGCTGCCGATTCTCTCACTGTTCTGCTCAAGATCACTTCATGGGGTCTTCGGGGTGCGCGACGACGGTGCCGGCTGAAGCGGCGCTGTCGGAGACCGTCGCCAGATCGCCGCCCGTCATCGGCACGAGGTATATTTCGACGCGGCGATTCTCAGCGGCTCCTCCCGGGCCTTCCGCGACCACAGGTCGATAGGGGCCGTAGCCCGCAACCTGAATGCGGCGCGGATCGGTGCTGCTGGCGATGAGCGCCTGACCCACCGAAATCGCGCGATGCACCGACAGGTGCGTGTTGGTGGGATGCTTGGCCTTGGTGGTCGCGTTGACGATGGGCACCGAATCGGTGTGGCCGACCACCTTCACTTCATAGGAAGAGATCGAGGCATCGTTGATGATCTGCGCCAACCGCTCGATCGATTGAGCGGCGTTGGGGCGCAATTCCGCGGAACCGAGGTCGAATGTCAGGTCGCTGGCGAAGCGCACCATTCCCTTCTTCGCATCGTATGTGAGCAGGCCGGGATACGCAGCCGCGAGTTCCTGCAGGGCGCGGTTGATGTTGTCGGGCAGCGGGAAGGGCTCCATCTCGTTGAGCATCTGCTCGAGGATGGTGTAGTCGCCGCCGAGCCGATCGACTTCGCCCTTCAGACGATTGTTCTCGTTCTGCAGGTCGCCGAGCTGCGCGTTGGCGTTGGCGAAGCGCTCCTGCATCATCTGCGCCGTCTGGCGCGACTGATCGTTCTCGGAGTTGAGTCGAACGATCTCCTCCTTGAGCGAGTTGTTGGTGGTGAGCAGGGAATCGTATTTGTCCTGCGGGACGCAGCCCGATCCCATCGCGACGGTCGCGAGTGCGAAAGTTCCAGCAATGATTGTGGCGGGTGAACGGCGCATGTCGGCTCCTTCCTGTGAATGCGTTTGACGACCGGGGCTCCATTCCCGGCGCAGCGCACCTGGCATTGAAGACCATCCCTGCGCGCCGCGATGGCGGCATGGTACCGGAAATCCTCGCAGAATGCGACGATTTTTTTCCGCAAGCGTCAGGATGTTCAGGAAGGGGCGCAACGCCGGCGGCATCACGCGCGACTACGATCAACCGACAGGTTGTGAACCACTTTCGCTTATCGACCAGCCGACCCAAACACCATGAAAACTCGACGACGATTGATCCGCGCTGCGATGGTGGTCGATGCCGAATTGGTGGCGGAGGCGCCCGGCGCGATCCTGATTGATGGCGATGATGATGTGATCGCGGCGGGCTCGCCGCAGATGCTGGGAGATGTGGCGGATGCGGAGGTGGTGGAACTTCCACGGTCAGTGGTTCTGCCGGCACTTGTGAACGTGCACACGCACCTGGACCTCACACATCTCGGGTGCTGGGAACGGCCGGCATCGTTCCTCGACTGGGTGAGGCGGGTCCGGGCCGGTCGGGCCATGACCGATGATGCCGTCGCCGGATCGGTCCGGCGGGGGATCGACCTTTCCCGGGCCGGCGGGGTGGCGATTGTGGGCGACATCGCAGGCGCCTTCTCGCGCGTGCCGGTGGAGGTCATGCGCGACATGGGGATGGCGGGTGTGAGCTTCTTCGAGGTCTTTGGCAACGGCAGGAAGGAGCGGGCCGGCCTCGATTTCATTGCGCGTCTTGCTGGTGAAGACGGCGGCGCCAGGTCGAGCTTTGAGATTGAGCCGCCGCCGGTACGGATCGGCCTGCAGCCGCACGCCCCCTATTCGTGCAGTGCGGCCGTCTTTCGGGCGGCGGCGGAGACGAAACTGCCGCTCGCGACCCACCTAGCGGAAACACCGGAGGAGATCGAATTCACCCGATTCGGCCGTGGTCCCTTCGAAACGCTGCTCCGTGAAGTCGGTGCATGGGACGATTCATGTTCGCCGCCAGGCGTGCATCCCATCGATCTTGTGCTGGATGTGCTGGGGGATGAGCGGCCCTTCATTGCGGCCCATGTGAATTATCTCGATGACGATCACCTCGATCGGCTGGCGCGGTCTTCGGTCACTGTGGCGTACTGCCCGCGCGCGAGCGAGTATTTCGGCCATCCGCGCGATTCCCAGCCTGTGCACCGATACCGTGACATGATGGCCCGCGGCATCAACGTGGCGCTCGGCACCGACAGCATCATCTGCCTGGACACGGCCGAACGACTCTCGGTTCTCGACGACATGCGGTTTCTCCTCCAGCGCGATGGGGCGGATCCGCGCACGCTGCTTGCGATGGCGACGGTGAACGGCGCGGAAGCGCTGGGTTTCGATCGCGATCTGGTGACGCTGCGGGCCGGGCGCAAGGCTGGAGTCATCGCACTCGAACTGGAAGGCGGCGACACAGGCGGCGATCCCCTCTCATTGGCCCTTGCACATGGCCAACCGCCCATGTGGATCTCCAGCCATCCTTGGACAGCGTCGGGAGAGAGCCACCTCGGGGCGCCATCGCGATGAGCGCCGAGCGCTTCGGGCCTTACGACCGCGACCCCGTCACCACGGCCCGCCTGCTGCTCGGCCAGCGTCTGGTCCGGGTGGATGATGGGCATCGCCTCGCCGGGATCATTGTCGAAACCGAGGCCTACCTCGGCGCCGATGACCGGGCCGCCCACACCTTTGGCGGTCGTCGCACGCCGCGCAACGAGGTGATGTATCGCGAAGGCGGTTATGCCTATGTCTATTTCACCTATGGCATGCATCATTGTCTGAATGTCGTATGCGGCGGGGTGGGCGAGGGCGTTGCTGTCCTCATCCGGGCGATCAAGCCCGTTGAGGGCGTGGATGCCATGTGGCTGCGCCGGCCGAAAGCCGGGCGGGCGACCGACCTGTGCTCGGGTCCGGGCAGAGTTTGCCAGGCGCTTTCGATCGATCTCTCACTCAACGGGACCGATCTCCGCACGAGCGGTGAGCTTTTCATCGAGCAGGCGCGAAGCCGGGCAATTTCGGCCAAACTTATCGGAAGAAGTCCTCGTATCGGTGTGGGCTACGCCGGGGACTGGGCACAGCGCCCGCTTCGATTCTTCATTCGCGGGAACCCGCACGTCTCCGGCCGGCGAATATGAGCACGGGCTTGTATTTCCGCAGTATTGCGATCGCTCGTGTCTTGCCGATAGGATGGTGCAACCGGACCCCCCGGAACTCCCGGACCGCCGGACCCCCGGACCCCCGGAATGCGGAGCCGAACCTGATGGCGCAGCAGCAACAGAAGAAGCAGCAGCAGATCATCGTGGACTGGGACGATGTGCTCAAGTCGGCGGGCGCCTATCCCATGGATGCGCTCAACTTCGTGCGCGAGGGGCTTTCGTACACGGTCCGCCTGGTGCACCGCGATCCGGAATCCATGTCGGAGCCGGACCGGCACGTCTCGGGGCAGCAGCTCTGCTTCGGGCTGCGCGATTTCGCGATTCTGCAGTTCGGGCTGCTGGCGCCGGCGGTGCTGCGGCACTGGAACATTCACCGCACCGACGATTTCGGGCGCATCGTGTTCGCGATGATCGAAGGCGGCGTGATGAGCAAGACCGCGGATGACACCTTCGAGGATTTCCGCGGGGTGTACGAATTCGGCGAGGCCTTCAGCCGCGGCGAGCTGGTGTCGCGCATCGGGTGCGGGGAGGAATAGGTTCCTCAGTGGCACAGGCGTCCCGCTGTTCTGTTTAGAAACCATCGAAATCAGGGTGCCATGGGCAAGCGCTTCGCTTGCCCGTGGCGGATTTTCTTCGAGCGCTGAGCCACGGGCAAACCGGAGTTTGCCCATGGCACCCGAAGGTTTCTACAGAACAGCGTCCCGCCTGTGATCCGTCGCAATTGCATTATGCTGTGGCGCGCATGGTGACCGGACTCTTCCAGGGAGATGCGGCGCATATCGGTCGGCAACCGAAGTCCGACCGGCTGATTCTCTCGCGATTCCTGCGCGAGGCAGCGAAGCGGCCGGAGCTCTCCAACGGCGAAATCGAGGCCGCTCATCAAATCCTCATCAAGTGGGCCGATCTCGAGTCATCGGGCCAGCTTGGGCGGATGAACGAGACGCAGTTGCAGGGCGAGTTTCTGGGCGATGTGTTCGGCAAGGCACTGGGATATGTTCGCTTCTCCGACGGCGTGGGGCGGTGGACGCTGGAGCAGCACTACACGATCGAGGGCCAGACGCCCGATGCGGTGCTGGGGGAATTCAAGCCGCACGCGGCGCGACGGCCGCTGGCGATCATCGAGCTCAAGGGGCCGCTGATCCACCTCGACCGCTTTCGCAGCGGCGGGCGCACGGCGGTGCAGCAGTGCTGGTGGTACCTCTCGCACACGGAGCGCGAATGCCGCTGGGGCATCGTGTCGAACATCGCGAGCTTCCGGCTGTACGAGCGCGACAGCACGCCGCGGCGCTACGAGCACTTCACGCTGCAGTCGCTGCGCGATCCCGCCGTCTTCCGGCAGTTCTTCTGCCTGTTCGACCGGCGGGGACTGATCGAGGGAGTTGCGGGCCACGCTCCGCGTGCCGTGGAACTGCTGAAGAAGACCAACAATCGCCAGCGCGAGGTCGGCGATGAGCTGTACGACCGCTATTCGCAGCATCGGGCGATGCTGATCGATCACCTCATCCGCGACCTGAAACACTCCGTCAATCAGGCCATCGAGATCGTCCAACGATTGCTCGACCGCGTGATCTTCATCGCGTTCTGCGAGGATCGCGGGCTGCTCAAGCCCGACACGATCCGCCGCGCTCACGAGGAACTCCCTGCGTTCTACGCCGTGACCAACCCGCGCTGGCAGAACTTCAAGAACCTCTTCCGCTTCGTCGATGGCGGGAGTGATGTGCTGGGAATACCCGCGTACAACGGCGGGCTGTTCGCCGAATCCGATGCCGACAACCTCGAGCTCGACGACAAGTGGACGCACTTCTTCAACATCGTGGGTGGCTACGACTTCGCGGATGAAGTCAACCTCGACGTGCTGGGCCACCTGTTCGAGCGGTCGATCACCGAACTGGAGAAGCTGCGCTCGGGCGGGCTGTTCGAGGCCGGCTCGGAGAAGGTGGAGCAGTACGCGCGCATGCCGCAGTCGGCCAAGCGCAAGCAACTGGGAATTTACTACACGCCGCCGGAGCTCACCAGCCGCATCGTGCAGTACACCGTCGATGAGCTGATCACGGAACGGCTGGCCGATCTTGCTCTGAAGCACGCGCCGGGCATGGATCGCGACGAGGCGATCCGTCACCCGCCCGCGAGCGCGAAGTTCTGGCGCGAGGCCATCGAGGTTCTCCGCGACATCAAGATCATCGACCCCGCCTGCGGCTCGGGCGCCTTCCTGTTTCAGGCCTACGAGATATTGGAGCACCGGTACGAAGAATCGATCGGGCACCTGAACAACCTGGGAGAAAAGGATGCGGCGCGGCACGCGGCGAATGTGGCGGAATACATCCTCAACGACAACCTCTACGGCGTTGATCTGTCGCCGGAAGCCGTCGAGATCACGCAGCTTGCGCTGTGGATTCGCTCGGCCACGTGGGGCAAGACGCTCGCGACGCTCTCGCGCAACATCGTGCACGGCAACTCGCTGGTCCACGATCCCGCGGTCCATCCGGCCGGGTTCGACTGGAAGGAGCGCTTTCCGGAGGTGTTCGATCGCAAGCAGGCGGGTTTTGACTGCGTGATCGGCAACCCGCCATGGGAGAGGATCAAGCTGCAGGAGCGGGAGTTCTTCTCGCTGCCGGCGCCGGAGATCGCCACCGCGACCAACGCCGCGAAACGAAGGAAGCTGGTCGCAAAACTGGAATCCGATGATCCCGCCCTCTATCAGCGCTATCAGGAGGCGCTGGCGGCGGCGGATGCACTGCTCACCTATTGCCGGCGCTCCGGGGATTATCCGCTGACGGGCAAGGGCGACATCAACACCTACGCGGTGTTCGCGGAGCTGGCATCGCAGATCGTCGCCCCGCACGGCCGCGTGGGGCTGCTCACGCCCTCGGGCATCGCCAGCGACAACACCACCAAGGACTTCTTCGCGGCCGTCGCGGAGAGCAACCGGCTGATCCGTCTGTACGACTTCGAGAACAAGAAGGTCTTCTTCCCGGAGGTTCACGCCTCGTTCAAGTTCTGCATCCTGAATTTCGGGGGAGCGAAGACGAAGCACCGGCAGGCGGATTACTTCTTTTTCGCGCACGCGATGGAGGATCTGGAGGATCGAAAGCGGCACATCACGCTGTCGAGCAGGGACATCGCGCTGCTCAATCCCAACACGCGCACGTGCCCGATTTTCCGCACCAAGCGCGATGCCGAGATCACCAAGCAAATCTATCGCCGCGTGCCGGTGCTGATCGATCAGTCACGCGAGAGGACGGGCAATCCTTGGGGGATTGATTTCAAGACGATGTTCCATCAGACGAATGACGCGGAACTGTTTCATGAGGCGGCGGACCTCAAGAAGCGCGGCTACAAACTGCACGGCAACCGCTGGAAGAAGGGCAAGCATGAATACCTGCCGCTCTACGAAGCGAAGATGTTCCGGCCGTATGACCATCGCTTCGGTTCGGCATTCTCTAACCCAGAGGCGTGGTTCCAACAAGGTCATACGATGGAGACGACTGAAGCCCAGCATCAGAATCCAGAATATGAGGTCATTCCAAGATGGTGGGCGGAGCAATCAGTCATTGCCGATCGACAACCGCCTGCTTCGACAATCACGGCGTTCCGGAACATCGCGAGATCGACGGACACGCGCACACTTCTGCCCTGTTTCATACCCTACTCTGGAGTCATCAACTCAGCCCCCTACTTGACCTTCGATTCCGAAATCGCGTGGCGGGTCATCTGTTGCTTCTTGGCAAACGCCTATGCCCTCGCGTTCGATTTCGTCGTCCGAAACAAACTCGGCGGCACGAATCTGAATTTCTTCATCATTGAGCAACTCCCGATCTTCTCCCCCGATACCTACGCCAAACCTTGTCCATGGCAGCGCAAGGTCACGCTGGAGAAATGGATCAGCGAGCGGGTCTTGAAGCTCACGTGCACGTCGGAAGACATGCTGTCCCTGGCCGAGGCGTGCAGCTTCAAGCAGGGGTCGTTCAAACGCGAGTACGGCGGGGAGCTCCACAAGTGGGACCCGCAGGACCGCGCCCAGCTCATGGCCGAACTCGATGCCGCGTTCTTCATCCTCTACGGCATCGACCGCGAGGATGCCGAGTACATCCTCTCCACCTTTTCAGGCGTGACCGAGCCCAATCTCCTGCTGCCCGGCTCGCGCTCGACCGCGGAGCACATCCTCGAACTCTACGATGAATATCGGGCGGCGATGTGAGCCCGCCATGTGAACCTGGGTCGCCGGATTCCGCTTTGGCTGCGGCCGGCGGCGCTGTAACCTTTCCCCGGCCCCCGCCGAAGAAATCGCGGGCCGCGCCGGCTCGCCGGCGCGCGGCCAGAGACTATGGGCGGCTGTCAGAATGGAGTTGGGGGAGCGCGGACGTTCCGTCCGCAGCGGATCTCGTGCGGACAGGATGTCCGCACTCCCCATTCTGTTCGGCGCGCTTAAGGAAGAGGAGGACCGGATGCGACAACTCGAGCTGCCGCGTGCACGTGCCGGCGCCATATGCTTCGCCTTGGCTTTGGCCGGGTCGTCGATGGCCCAGCGCGATGGCCGCGGCGAGCAGCCGCTGGTTCCGCCGCCCGAACTCTCCCAGCGGCTGGCGCCGCTCGAAGGTGATTCGGGTCTGCTCTTCAATGGCGGCGATGAACCCGCGATCGTTTTCACCGATGAGATCGCGATCGAAGATGCGGAGTGGATCAGGCTGCGCTTCCGCACCGTGCTGCTGAACGGCGATGTGGATCGCGGAAGCGGCGCGATCCTCCGCATCACCTCTCTTGAGGATGGCGGCGTGCAGGTGCTCGATGCGCGCAGCGCCCTAGAGTGGCGGAACACCACCGCCTATTTCAACGGCGGCGAGCTGCGGATCGAAGTCATTCAATATCCCAACACTCCGCCTTCGCGGATCGTCTATGACTTCGCGTGGGTGGGTGAGCCGCCTGTTGGCATCGCGAGCCAGTGCGGATCGACGGATGATCGCGTGCTGTCGAACGATCCCCGCTCGGCGCGGGCGCTTCCCGTCGGTTGCACCGTCTTCATGATCGACGATGCCAACGGCTGCTTCCTGACGGCGGGGCACTGCGCCTCCGGCGGCAGTCTCGATGTCGTGCAATTCAATGTGCCGCTCAGCAACAGCAACGGAAGCCTGAATCACCCGCCGCCCGAAGATCAGTACGCGGTCGATGAGAGTTCGGTCCAGTTCACCAATGGGGGAGTCGGCAACGACTGGAGTTATTTCGGCTGCTTCCCCAACTCGATCACGGGGCTGACGCCGTTCCAGGCCCAGGGCGCATCGTATTTCATGGCGGAGGCGCCGCCGCCGGTGACCGGCCAGCCGATCCGCATTACGGGCTACGGCGTGGACAGCACGCCGGCTCAGAATAATCAGGTGCAGCAGACGCACGCGGGGCCGTTCGTGGCGCATACCGGCACGCGGCTGCAATATCAGACCGACACCGAGGGCGGCAACTCCGGCTCCGGCGTGCAGGATGATGGCGAGCAGCTCATCGTCGGCATTCACACCCACGGCGGCTGCCAGACGGGCGGAGGCGGAGCGAACAGCGGCACCGCGGTCGATCACGCCGGATTGCAGAACGCGCTGGACAATCCGCTGGGCGTGTGCCGGCCGGGGTTGGCTTTCAACTATCCAAGCGGCCGACCCGAAGTGATCGATCCTTCGGGCGGCGTGGCCTTCGTTGTCGAAGTAAGCGGCCAGAGCGGGGGCGAGCCGCAGCCGGGAACTGGTGTGCTGCACTACGACACAGGCAGCGGCTTTGAAAGCACGCCCATGAACGAAGTCAGCCAGAATGTGTATGAAGCCATCTTCCCCGCGATCCCATGCGGCACGGTGGTGCGCTATTACGTGAGCGCGGAGACTTCGACGGGTTTCATCATCACCGATCCGCTCACTGCCCCGGCGACGTTCTTCAGCGCGATCAGCGCCACATCGTCAGCGGCCATCTTTGCCGACGACTTCGAGGACGATCTGGGCTGGACGGTCGAGAACATCAACCTGACCGATGGGCCGTGGGAGCGCGGCGTGCCCGCGGGCGATGGCTCGCGCGGTGATCCGACGACGGATTTCGACGGCTCGGGCCGTTGCTTCGTAACCGACAACGTCGCGGGCAACTCGGATGTGGATGGCGGGCCTACTAGGGTCACTTCGCCCCTGATCGACCTGTCAGACCACACGTCGGCGACGCTGTCGTACGCGCGCTGGTTCTATAATGATGACAACGACATCGATCGGCTGGATGTACACGCTTCTTCCGACGGCGGCGGGACGTGGGCGCTGATCGAAAGCGTCCCGCACGCGAGCGGCTGGGTGGAACGATCGATTCAGCTCGAAGATTTCATCGCGCTGACGAGTCAAGTGCGGCTGCGCTTCAGCGCGACCGACAACCCCAACAATTCGGTGACGGAGGCGGGGATCGATGCGGTTTCAATCAGCGTGTTCGAGTGCGGCGGCACCACCGAGCTGACGGATGTGGCCGTTGTGTTCGGCACATTGCTGAGTGGCGGTCTGCCGGAGATTCTGGCCTCGGACGATTCTCATCTCGAAGCGCGATCTGCGTTCGGGTTCAGCGCGCTGGAACCAAACCTGATCGACCTGCGCGTCGGAGCGCAGACCACCGATCTGTCCGCCGCGTCCATCGATCTGGGGTACGAAGCCCGCATCGCACAGCCCAACGGAACCTTGCGTTTGCGGCTGCGCAACTGGTCCACCAACCAGTTCCAGCAGGTGGGTCAGTTCGGAATCGGCCAGACCGAACAGTTGTTCACGGTCAATGGCGCGAACGCAGCCAACCGCATCCGCCAGAGCGACGGCCGGATCGAGGTGAGCGCGCGGATGAGCGTGGTGGCGACGTTCGCGGCGACAGGGTTCCGTTGCTTCGTCGATTGGGTGGATGTGCAAGTGAACTGAGCGTCGTCAGGCATGGACGAGTGGCCAGCGTTGTGCTACACCTGCGCCCATGGCCCAGGCGCGGGAAGAGCTTGGCAGGATCGGGTGGATCGGCACTGGCGTGATGGGAGCTTCGATGGCGGCCCAACTGCTCGAGGCGGGGCTTTCTCTTCGCGTTCACACGCGCACGCGCGACAAGGCGCAGCCGCTTCTCGCGCGGGGCGCGGAATGGGCTGATTCACCGGCGGAAGCGGGCGAGGGAATGGATGCAGCGATCTCAATGGTGGGCTATCCGCACGATGTCGAAGTAACGCATCTGGGCCCGCGTGGGACGTTGGCGGCCGCGCATCCGCCGCAACTCATCATCGACATGACCACCAGCAGCCCGCGACTGGCGCAGCGGATTGCCGAAGAGGCGCGGCGGCGCGGCGTCGAATCGATCGATGCGCCGGTGAGCGGCGGCGATGTCGGGGCTCGCAACGCCACCCTTTCCATCATGGTCGGCGGCGAAGCATCGGCAGTCGGGCGCGCCATGCCGCTGTTCGAGAAGCTCGGCAAGACGATCGTGCATCACGGGCCGCCGGGCTCCGGCCAGCACGCCAAGATGGTGAATCAGATTCTTGTGGCGGCGTCGATGGTGGGCACGTGCGAAGCGCTCCTCTATGCGCGAGCCGCCGGGCTCGACGCGGACAAGGTGCTGCAGTCGGTTAGCTCCGGCGCGGCGGGTTCGTGGACGATCGCCAATCTCGCGCCGCGCATGGTCAAGCGCGATTTCCGGCCCGGCTTCTACGTGGAGCATTTCATCAAAGACCTTTCAATCGCACTGGAAGAAGCCAGGAGGATGAAGCTCGATCTATCCGGGCTGGCGCTGGCCCGGCGGCTGTACGAGCAGGTGCAGCAGGATGGCTACGGCCGGCTCGGCACGCACGCATTGCTTCTTTCGCTGGAGCAGGCGCATGACATGCGTGGAGAGAAGAACGACCGCAACGAGGCAGAGACGCGGAGAGCATAAAAGTCGGGACCCGGACCTTCGAGCCCTCGGTTCGACTGAGCTCACCGAAGTCAGGTCCGGCGTCTCATTCACTTCTTCAAAGCTCCTCTTCTACTCTGCATCGGGGGAGCGCGGACGTTCCGTCCGCAGCGGGCCTCGCGCGGACAGGATGTCCGCACTACCCATTCTGTTCGGCGCTCTGAATGAGATAGAATCACGCGGCCGCGAGCGATGGGCGACCGACGACCACCCTGGGAAGCGATCAATGACTGTGCAAATGGAGCTCTCCCGCATTCTCATCCGGGAGATGACAGATCAGCAGATCATCGAGTTGAGCGAGGTTGAAGGCCATCGCAAGCTGCCGATCGTCATCGGCACGCCCGAGGCGTTCGCGATCGAGCGGCGGCTGAAGGGAATCGAGATTCCGCGGCCGCAGACCCACGATCTGCTGGCGTCGGTGATCCGCCACCTCGATGCCCAGCTTGTGCGGATCGTGATTCACGATCTCAACGATTCGACCTTCTACGCAAAGCTCGTCATCAATCGCGACGGCCAGGAGATCGAAGTCGATTCACGGCCATCGGACGCCATCGCGCTGGGCATCGCGGAGAGCGTGGCGATTTTTGTGGAGGAGAGCGTGCTGGACCAGGTTCAGACTGAAGAGCCGCCCGATGGTGAGCCGGAATGGGAGGACGGCGAGGAGGCATGACAGCCGAGCATGGCAGCAGGGGGGCGCTGAAGGCTGGGCTGCACGAAAGCCCGCTGCCTCGGCTCCGACTGTTGCCCAAGCCGGCGGTGGCCGGTCGAATCAAGGACCGGCCGGAGGACTTCATCGTTGAAGAGATTCCCCTCTACGAGCCGACCGGCAGCGGCGAACACCTCATGCTGCGCGTGCAGAAGATCGGGCTCTCGCACGGCGAGATGATCCGGCGGCTGGCCCGCCACTTCCGCGTGCACGAGAGCGAGATCGGCTTCGCGGGGATGAAGGACAAGCAGGCGGTCACCACGCAGTGCGTGTCGATTCATACACCCGAGAACTTTGGCGCGGATGATGTCATCGATGAGCGCATCACGGTGGCGTGGAGCGCGCGGCATCGTTCCAAGCTGCGGCGCGGCCACCTGGCGGGCAACCGCTTTGCGATCAGGATCAGGAACGTCGATCCGATCAAGGCGCCGGCGATCGCAGCCCGGCTGCGTGAATTGGGGCGGCGCGGCGCGCCGAATTATTTCGGATCGCAGCGATTCGGCTATCGCGGCAACAATTATCTGCTGGGACTCTGGATGTTGCGCGGGGACTGGCAGGCGTTGCTCGACGAGATGCTGGGGTCGCGAGGTTCGCCCTTTCCCGCGCACCAGGCGGAACAGCGAGATCTCTACGACCGGGCCATGTATTCGGAAGCCCTGCAGCGCTGGCCGCGCTCGGATCGGGCGGAACATGCCGCCTTGCGCGAACTGGCGCGGGGGCGCGATGCGCAACGCGCCTGCGTAAGCATGGGGCGGCGGGCGTTGTCGTTCTTCGGGGCCGCGGCCCAGTCGGCCATGTTCAATCGATTGCTCGATGAGCGGCTTGCGGCGGGCTCGATCGAGGCGCTGCAGCAGGGCGACCTTGCGTGGTTGCATCGCTCGCGCGCGGTTTTCCTCGTTGATGACAAGGAGTTCCGCAATCCCGAACTGGCGAAGCGCGTGGCCGCCCTGGAGCTTTCGCCCTCAGGGCCGATGTGGGGGCCGGGGATGACGCTCGCGGCGGGTGCTGTGCTCGAGCGCGAGCGCGATATCCTTCAGTGTTTCGGCTTGAGTGAAGCGAATCTCAAGAGTTCACCCTGCGAGCTCGAAGGCGCGCGGCGGCCCATGCGGTGCCGGATCGAGAACCCGCTGGTGGATGGGGGCTTCGACGAGCACGGTCCCTACGTGCGAGTCGCGTTCGACCTGGAGCGCGGTTCATTCGCGACAATGGTGCTGTGCGAGATCGTGAACGATCAGTCGGGCGCGATTCATGCAGAGGGCGAGGTGGAATCGAGATGAGCGCTCGCGAGCAGGGCTTCCTCGAGCCGGCGCTGCCGGTTGATGCGGCGGCGCTCCGCGAAGAAGTCGGTTAGGATTCGCCCGCACTCTTCCGACATCACTCCGCTCGTGACTTCGAGCCGGTGATTGAGGCGCGGATCGGTCGGGATCTGGTAAAGCGTCGCGCAGGCACCGGCCTTGGGGTCTCGGGCGCCATACACGAGACGGGCCACGCGCGCATTGACCATGGCCCCGGCGCACATGGCGCAGGGTTCGAGGGTCACCGCCAGCGAGCAGTCGATCAACCGCCAGTTGCCCAGAACTTCGGCGGCCTTGCGGATCGCGAGCAGTTCAGCGTGGCCGGTCGGGTCGGCGTTGGTCTCGCGGATGTTGTGGGCCTCGGCGATGACCTCCTCGCCGCGGTAGACGACAGCGCCGATGGGCACCTCGCCCATGACGGCCGCGGCCTGGGCCTGCGCCAAGGCGCGGCGCATCATGCGCGAGTCGAGGTCGCCCGCATCCACGGATCCGGCATGTTCCGCCCAGGCACGGAGGCGGCGACGCCTTCGCTTTGCGACCAGGCGCTGGCGCGCCAATCCAAGCCGGAATGGAAATTGATGCGACATCATGGCGAATGCGCGCGGGGCGGCCTGCGATCGAACACGCTGCCGGAGGCAATACGGCTGGCCGGCACCCATCGCATGAGCACGATGCCGACTTCGAAGAGCAGGTACATGGGAATCCACATGGCCATCATCGACCATGGGTCGATGGTGGGGGTGATCACCGCGGCAGCGACCGCCGTGATGAACAGTGCATATTTGCGACGCTTGCGGAGCCAGTCCACGGATGCAAGGTTCATCCACCCGAGCAGAAGCATCACCAGCGGCGTCTGGAACGCGATGATCATGCCAAAGAGAAACATCAGGACAAAATCGACATAGGTGGTCAGCCGGAACTCCTGCGAGATGGCGGTCGATCGCAACAGAGGGATGCGGCGGATTTCGAGTTCCAATGCGGCGGGGGGGGCAGTGCTGTCGGCCGAAGCAGAGGCATCCTCTGACTGTGGCTCACTTTTCTGAGGAAGAATCCCGCGCTCCTTCGGAACGACGATGAACAGTTCATGCTCTGTCGAAAGCCACGACATGCCCGCCCGCAGTTCATCAGGCGGGCCGGAGAGAATCGGCAGAACCGGGACCAGGTCCGGATCGACGTGAGGCGCATCGGGCTTGCGGAATGCGTCGATGGAGAGGTTGTCATCCAGCTTCGTGCCGAAGCCCACCAGCACGATTAGAATGAAGGGGAGCATCAGAAAGTAAAAGACAGCCATGCCGGCCAGCGACAGAAAGAAGCTGCCGGGGATCAGGAAATAAACGAAGCGGCGCTCCTGCTTGTACAGCCCCGGCCGGATGAACTGCCACGCCTGCCAGAGAATCCACGGCGTGGAAAGCGCGACAGCGGCGAGCACCGAGATCTTGATCTGCGTCATCAGCGCTTCGGCGGGGCCGAGCACCTGAAGCCGGTCATCCAGCTCATATCGCCGCAATGCGGATCGAAGCGGCGCGCAGATGATGCCGAGCAGCTCATCCGCGAAGGGATACATCGCAATCATCAGCGGGATCGGGACGATGATCGCTTTGATAACGCGGCTGCGCAGGTCGTCCAGATGATCGCCGAAGCTCATGGTGAAGGAATCGGGATCGATCTGGTCGAGCTTGGCCATGGGGGGATTATCTGAGCAGGATGGGGGGTTGGAGGCAACTCAACGCGGTTGTATGGACGGCGATTCCCGCGAATTTGCCATCGTTTCGCGACGGTGGGAGCATGTGAGAGTGTCAAAGAGAGCGATGCAGCCGCAGGCCCGCGAGCAGGGAACCCAATCGTCCAAAGGCGGAATGGGGGACCCGACGATCGAGCAGGCCCGACGCGGCGATCGGGATGCGCAGGACGCCCTGTGGCGGGCGAACCGGCGCTGGGTGGCGGCGATCATTCTGGCGCACCGGCCGCGATCGGTGGATGTCGAGGATCTCATGCAGGATGTCGCAGTGAAGTTCATCTCGAAGCTCCAAACACTGCGTGACGCCTCTTCCTTCAAGCCGTGGCTGCGGCAGATCGCCATCAATTCCTGCCGGGGGGCGGCCCGGCGCGAAAGGCCCGGTCTGCGCCTGGCCGTGGGAGAGCAGCCCGAATCCGGCGAAATCGCCACGCCGGCCCTGGAGCGGGACGCGGGCCGCAGCGGCATCGAGCATCGCGATGCGGCGGCGCGGCTGTATGCGCAGCTCCTCACGCTGCCCTCGGAATATGCCGAGCCGCTCATCATGCGATGCGTTCAGGATTTGAGTTACCAGCAGATCAGCGAAATCCTCGGGCTGCCGATCACCACCGTCGAGACCCGCCTGGCCCGTGCGCGGCGGATGCTGCGGCAGGAGCTCGACGGCCGCGTGCTCGAGGGCGACGCCGGATGACTTGTGGGAAGGGGCCATGATGATTGAACCGCACGATGACAACATTGACCATGGAAGGTCGCAACCGCACGAGCCGGCGAGCGAGATCGATCTGCTCATCAGCAGGTTCGTGGATGGCGAGGCCGGCGCCGAGGATGTCGATCGATTCACCGGCCTCGTGGGCCCGCGCGATGAAGGAGCCCTGCGCAGCCTGCTGGAGCGCAAGCGCGACCATGCGATGCTGCGGCAGCTTGTCGAAGCGGAAGTGTCGCGGGCTGCACTCATCGACCTTCCAGTGGCGATGCCGGCGCGCTTGCGTATTCCGGCGGTTATCGTGCGCCAGAGCGTTTCCTACCTTGGCTGGGCCGCAGCGCTGGCCCTGGCGCTGGTGGTGGCGTTCAGCGACAGGCCGGCAGCTCCCGCGCGCGTCATCAATCAGGACAAGATGGAGCCGCACATCGTCGGCGATCGCGAGCTGGGCATCCGGCTTCATCCAATGCTCATGCACACCGAGAAGCTGCCCGACGGGCGCTTTCTGCTGACAATCATCGACCGCCGCGCGCGGCAGATCTACCTCGATCGGTTCGACGATGAGTGGATTGAAATGGAACCGACTGTTCCTCCAATCAAAGATCCTCCTCCAGCACACGATCTCTGAGCACCAGGCCGCAAAAGCCATCTCATCCTCTGCACCGGCGTTGAACCCTCTTCGGGGGGTTCTTCGCCGCGCCCAGGCAGGTTGATCGCGCCGCCGTCTATACTCTTTGGCACAGCACCTCTACGGGGTGATTGGAATCGTCGTCCGTGCCGGTTGCACCCACTGCGCCATGGCTGATCAGCGCGATTATTACAGCATTCTCGGCGTATCGCGCACCGCGACGGAGGAAGAAATCCGCAAGGCGTATCGCTCGCTGGCGCGCAAGCTGCACCCGGATGTCAACAAGGAGCCCGACGCCGCCAAGCGATTCGCCGAAGTGCAGGAGGCGTATGACGTTCTCTCCGATGATGCGAAGCGAAAAGAGTACGATCGATTCGGGCGCACGGGAGCCGGTGCGCGGACAGGCGCGGGTGGTCCCGGCGCTGACGGGCCCTGGACCTACACGTGGTCCGGTTCAGGCGCTCCCCGGAGTGTCGGTGTCGGTTTCGGGGTGGAGGATGAGGATCTCTCCTCGATCTTCGAGCAATTCATGGGAGGCGGTGGCATTCGCGGCGCCCGCGGGCATCGCGGCACGGCCCAGCGCCCGCCCGGGCCGCAGCGGGGGGGCGATCTGGCCCACACGGTCAGTGTTGCTTTCATGACCGCGGCGAAAGGAGGCGCGGAGCAAATCCGCATCACGCGCGGCGAGGGTGACGCCGAAACCGTTGAAGTGAAGATTCCCGCAGGCATCGAACCGGGAGCCAAACTCCGTTTGAAAGGAAAGGGGCAACCGGGGGCGCGGGGCGGCGAGCCCGGCGATCTCATTCTCACCATCGAAGTCGGTCCGCATCCGTTTTTCCGGCGCGATGGACTCGATCTCCAACTGGATGTGCCCATTACGATCGTTGAAGCCGCGCTGGGAACCACCGTCACTGTGCCGCTGCTGGAGCGGACGGCCGAATTGCGGATCCCGCCCGGGACCTCATCAGGCAAGATGCTGCGCATCAAGGGAAAGGGCATCACGAGCGCCGATGGTCGCGCGGGAGATTTTTACGCGGTGATCGAATTCGTCGCGCCGCCGCCGGAGGCCATCACGGCCGAGGATCGGGAACATCTGAGGCGGCTAGGGGACCGCCTGAAAAACCCCAGATCGGGCCTCAACTGGACCGATAACGGCTGAGGGCCGTACCCTGTCGCTTTGGCGACACCATCGATGGGAGGTCGAGAAGAGCGTGCTCAAGGAACGACACCAGTTTTTCCGCACGGTGCTGATGGCGGCGGATGCGCTGTTCATCGCGGCGTCGCAGGTGCTGGCGTATGTCATCCGGTTTGAGATGTTCACGGAAGAGAGGGGGCCTGCGCACCTCGCACACACGCTGAAGCGTCCTTCCTATCAGAGCGAGTCCATTCCACTGGTGCTCCTGCCGCTGATGATGGTGGCGCTGTTTTACTCCGGCTTGTATCAGCCGCGTCGGGATCAGCGCTTCGCGAAGGAGGCGCGGGTCATCCTCCGGTCGGTCATCCTGGGCACGATTCTCATTATTGCGGGATCGTATCTGTTCAGGAAGCAGTTGACCGGCGGGCGCGACCTCAGCAACCTGCAGTTCGCCATCTTCGGCGCGTTGTGTGTCGTCTCGCTGCTCTCGTGGCGGTTCTCGTTCAGATCGGTCCTCAAGTCGCTGCGGCGGCGGGGCTGGAATCTGCGACACGTCGCCATCGTCGGCACCGGCCGGCTCGGCCAGGTCGTCTGCCGGACGCTCGAGAGGAACTCCTGGACCGGCATTCGGCCGGCGTTTTTCATCAGCCATCTCGACTCTCCGCAACGCGGCGAGTGCTGCGGCCTGCCGATCGCCGGAGGCTTCAAGGATGTGGAGCGGATTCTGGACGAGCGCGAGGTGGCGGGAGTGTTCGTCGCGATCCCGCAGCGCATGGCGTCGGAAATGCCGGCCCTGTTGCGCACGCTGGAGCGGCATCCCATCGACGTGCGCATCGTCCCCGATGTTCAACCTCGCTACACCCCCTTCAGCATGGCGACGACCGAGCTGGAGGGCATGCCCGTGCTTTCGCTTCGACAAGGTCCCATGAACGGATGGGGCGGCGTGCTCAAGCGCGGCGTGGATGTCGTCGGGGCGCTGGCCCTGACCATTCTCTTCTCGCCGCTCATGCTGCTGATTGCGCTGCTCGTGCGCCTCAGCGGGCCCGGGCCGGTGATCTTCCGTCAGCCGCGTGCATCCCTGGGCGGCCGCACGTTCAATATCTACAAGTTTCGCACGATGAAGCACGTTGATGCCGAGCAGCAGTCGATCGAGGATGCCGGCAAGGGTGTGGATGCGTGGACGGATGTCAACGATCCGCGGGTCACTCGAATTGGACGCCTGCTGAGACGGACATCGCTGGATGAACTGCCGCAGTTCTTCAATGTGCTGCTCGGCGAGATGTCTCTCGTTGGGCCGAGACCTGAGCGGCCAGAGCTGATCGCTCGCTTCCGAGAAGACTGGCGCGGTTACATGCTGCGGCAGCATGTGAAGGCGGGCATCACGGGATGGGCCCAGGTGAACGGGCTGCGGGGGAAGACATCCCTTCGCAAGCGGGTTCAGTACGACCTTTTCTATATTCGCAATTGGTCGCTTCTTTTCGACCTCCGCATCCTTTGGATGACCATTTTCAGGGGGTTTGTGGGCCCGAATGCTCACTAGGGCGCGTCGTCACGTCCCGCCGCGGTTCCGAGAACAATGAGGCCGGTGCTGATGAGGGCGGGCCATTCCGCATGGGTGAACGGTCCGAAACTTCCTCAAGGCCCCACAATGGACACGGCACGCGAAATGATTACTCTTTAGGCGGTCCAGAACGGCCTGTGGTGTTGCCGGCCAGAACGAACAACCCCGCCGCGATCCAGATAGGGCGGCGCTGATGGTGAGGAGAGTCATGGATTCCCGTCATATCAATCGCCTGTGGATGTTCGCCATTGCCTTCGTGTTGCTGGTGCCTGCGGGCGCGTGGATGAGCGGCTGCGAGGTGCAGTCCTTCATCGACCCCAGCAAGACCGGCTATTTTCAGCACACCCCGATCACCATGCCGATTCTCGAGCGGGTTGATGTGATTGAACGCGGGCAACGCGACCAGTGGGAGAGCGCTGAAGACCCCACCGCAGCCGACCTCGTGCCCAGCACCCTCGAATACCGGCTGGCGGCCGGCGACATCATCACGGTGGAAATCTTCGAGTTGCTCGTGCCAGGCCAGTTCACGCAGGCGGCGAGGCAGATCGATCAATCCGGCAACGTGCGATTGCCCCAGCCGCTGCGGGACTTCCCCGCCGCTGGCCGCACGCTGCGCGAGCTCGAGGACGACATCGCCGATTACCTTGAGACTGAAGGCATCATCATGGATCCTTTGGTGACGGTCATTTTGAATCAGGGTGCGGCGTTTCAGTACACGGTGACAGGGAACGTCTTCCGCCCGGGCGTCTACACGATCATCAAGCCCGATTTACGCCTGCATGAGGCGCTGGGCAACGCGGGCGGCGTCCCACCCAACACCGAGAACATCCTCGTCATTCGCACCTTGGATTTGAGCGAAACCGGCGGGCCCGCGCCTGTTCCAGACGAGATCGACGGCGACGAACCGCCTCCCGACGTCGAGGACATTCTCGACCAGCTCGACGACGGACAGGCGTCCATCAATCCGGGACTCGGTGGCAGACTCGCTCAGCGGGATGCCGATCTGGGTGTCCTGGACGACCAGGACCCCGCCTTTGTTGACATCGATGACCTTCAACAGCCTCGCCGCATAGCCGATTACCCCGGCGAAAGCTATCGACCGCGCGGCACGACGCCCCGTGCCATCGCCATGATGAATCGGACGTATCACTTCGACGAAACGGCTGGTCGGTGGATGGCTCTTGATCCGCAGGAGGGAGGCCAGGACGATCTGACCGGCGATGTGCTCCCGTCTGATGAGCCCCAGTACATCCGCCGCATCATTCAGATTCCATTCGACGAGTTGTTGACCAATGCGTCGTACGACATCATCGTGCGGCCAGGCGACTACGTCTATGTGGATCCCCCCCTGCAGGGCGTGGTGTACATCGGCGGCGAGGTGGTCCGAACGGGCGTCTATTCCCTGCCATCCATCGGTCAGCTCACGCTCAGCCGGGCGATCGACGCTGCAGGCGGGTTGAACGCGATTGCCATCCCTGACCGGGTCGATGTGATCCGGCGAATTGGGGACAATCGGGAAGCTGTGTTGCGCATGAACCTCGCAGCCATCCGCAAAAGGAACGAGCCAGACATCTTCCTGAAGCCGGATGACCACATCATCATTGGAACCAACTTCATTGCGTCGCCCCTCGCGGTGATCCGAAACGGGTTCCGGGCCACCTACGGCTTCGGCTTCCTCTTGGACCGGAATTTCGGAAATGACGTGTTTGGCGCACCCCCGGTGAACCGAATCAACCAGTAGTAACCCCTTGTGGCTCCAGAGGTTCCGGTAACTTTTTGCTTGCTTTTGGAATCCTTCGAACCGTACTCTGCGGTTCAAACGTAGGACCTGTTCCGATTCTGCGGAGGGATTGGTCCATACACGCATTTCTTAGGATGGCGAGGGGGCTGTCCGGTGCTACTTTGGACGAGTTGAACCCCGCATCGACATGAGGTCGCTGGGGTGTTGTCAACCCGAGGCCGCCCGGGGGAGGGCTGGTGGGGGCCATCTGAGAGGACCATGAGAAGCGATTCACCCGCCATTGCATCGCCTATCGCGCTTGACCGGGATCGGTTGATTCGCGTTGGCCTGGCTTGCGCAGCGCTCGTGGCCCTGCTCGGATTCGTTTTCTCGACTTTTCTCGTCAAACAATTCCGCTTTGCGGTCGAACAGCCCGCCGACTGGGGTCACACCCTCGTGATTCCCTTTATGGCCGGGTATCTCGTCTGGATCAAGCGCGACATGATGGCGCCGTTCCGGACGACCTGGTCGGCGATTGCATTGATTGTCGTGGGCGTCGCGTGGTACGTCATCTGCTGGGTCGGTCCGCCCGCGGTTCGGCACCACAATCTCATGGGCATTGGCTTCGGCCTGACGCTGGTGGGGATTCTCGTCCTTCTGATGGGGCTGCAGGCCATGCGGTATGTGTGGTTTCCGATCATCTTCCTCCTGGCATTCGGCGTCACGATTTCGAATCGCTTCATGAACATCGTGACCGAACCACTGCAGGATTTTGCAGCCCGTGGCTCGTTCGTGCTGTTGCGCATCATGCAGTTCGACGCCGACCTTGATGGCAACATGATTTCGATCTGGCACGCGGGCGAGATACACCCGCTGAATGTCGCCGAGGCCTGTTCGGGAATGCGAATGGTGGTGGCTTTTCTCGCGCTGGCCGTCTTCATGGCCGCCATCTGCCTGGCGCATTCGTGGCAGCGGATTCTGCTGGTTCTGCTGGCCGTGCCCATCGCCGTCTTCGTGAACGTATTGCGAGTGGTGACGCTTGGATTGCTGGGTCTGGTGAACCCGGGCTTCGCCGGGGGCGATTTCCATTCATTCATCGGATTCGTCTGGCTGCTGCCGGGCCTCTTGCTGTTCTACGGAGTCATCTGGATCGTTCGGCGGCTGGTCGTCGAATCGAGCGATGCTCGTCCGGCGCCGCGTCCGGCGCCGCGGACCCTCGCGGCCCGAACCTTCACGTTCGACCACGCCTCGAGGCTGGCAGTCATCGTGGCCTGCCTGACGCTGCTCCTGTGCGGCCTGGGCTTCAAGACCGCCGTGCGCGCCCTCAACATTTACCTCCAGAAAAGTCCCGTCGCGCTGCGGCGAGATTTTCCGCTCATTCCCAGCCAGTTGGGTGAATGGACCAAGCCGGGGCCGGATCACACGCTTGATAAGGCGACCATCGACACGCTCGGAACCGACGACTACCTCAGCAGATTCTATGTTCGCGATGGCGGAGTCGGCGGCGCCGTGCTGCTGCACCTGGCCTATTACACCGATCAGATCGACGCCGTCCCGCACGTCCCCGAGCGATGCTTCGCGGCCGCGGGCCGGACTCCAATCGGCGGAGCGCGACATGTCGCTGTTTCGCTGGATAGGACCACGTGGAAATCGGATGCGCTGATCAATCGCCAGACCCAGCGGCCGTATCAGACTGCCGTGGCGGTGAATCCCTACACCCGTCAACCCTACGAAGTGCGCATGCCGGTGCTTCCGGAGAATGGCGAACTGGAACTCCGGATTTGGCAGTTCCAGGACAGCAGCGATCCTTCGCAGCGCCTGCTGGCGGGATACTTCTTCATCGCCAACGGGTGCGCGACCTCCCGCGCGGAGGACATCCGCAAGCTCGCCTTCGATCAGACCGATGAATACGCCTATTACGTCAAGGTTGAATTCGCATCCACCGGGCGGGGCGACGAGGCCGCCGAAGCATTCGTCGAATCAATCGCCGATCTCCTGGAACCTCTCCTGCCCGAGTTGATGCGCTGTCTGCCGGACTGGTCGGAGGTTGAGCGCGGGCTGTACCCGTTGACATCTGCTTCAGGTGCGCCCGCCGCCGGCGGCGCGAACGATCGTGAGGATCCTTGAACATGGCATCACGCATCAATACTCGGTTCCTCCTCCTGTTAATCACGATCGCCGGCGGTCTGGCGATTGCGGTCGGCGCCATTGCATTCTTCGCCTATCGCGACGATCCCACGCGCAACCTGCGGCGGGCCGAGGCCTCCATTGCCGAGGGCGATCTCGACGGCGCTGTCGTCGAGTACGCCCGCGCGGTGGGCAAGCGCCCCAACGATCTGGAGATTCTGGCCCTCTACGAGCAGACGATTCTCCAGATCAGGCCGGTCTCTCAGGAGCGGGCCGAGGAGCTGTACGCCAACTGGCTTTCGGCCCTGCGACAGCGAGGCCAGATTCTCTCTGCCGAGCCACAGGGGCAACTCGGTTTTCTGCGAGAGATCTATAAGAATGCACGACTGACCGGGCCGGGCGGCTGGTGGCAGCAACTGAGCGATTTTGCTCAGGATGCCATGGATCGCTGCAATCCCGCCAGTGATGGATATTCCGAGCTCGAGTTCCTGCAGATGGCGGGCGAGGCCAGCCAGGTCAAGCTGGAAGGCGAAGACGCCGTGGCGCGACTCGAGGCAAAGTTCGAGGACTTCATCGTCAGGCATCCAGACCACGGGGTGGCCGCCGCTGCCTATGCGATTCTGCTGCTTGGTGAGGGGCACTCGGCGTATCTTGAGCGCAACACCGCGGAGGCGCAAGCGAGGTTTGACAAAGCGCAGGCGGTGATTCGTGCCGCTCAGGATGCCGCTCCAAACGATCCCGAGATTGCCCTGGCACAGGGGCGTTTGCTGATCGCCCGGCGGTTTCATGGCGGCCAAATCGAACCCGCTGAGATTGACTCTGTCGCGAATCGCATAGTTGATCTGGTGTCTCGCGGAGATGATCGAGTCCATCTGAACGAGGCGGTCTCGCTGCTCCCCATTCTCGGTGGCGCTGAGGGGACGGAGCAGGCGATCAGATTGCTGCGATCTTTTCTCGATCGAGATCCGGCGGGTGTGCTCGAACGGTTTGGCTTGGCGCGACTGCTGCACGAAACCGGGCAGGAGGGCGCGGCGCTGCGCGAAGTTCAGGTCATGCTCGATTCCGAGCCCCTTCCCGTCAGTTTCTTTGCGACGTACCGATATGAGTTGCAGTTGCGCGCCGCGCAGATTCTGTTCTTCATTGAGCATGGCCGCACTGCCCGCATGAGAGGCGCTGAACTCGAAGCGCAGACAGCGCGGGCCATGGCAGCGCGTCATCGACTTGCCGAGCTCGCTCCCGGCGGCGAATCCAACGTCTATGTTGTGGAGTGCGATGCATGGCTCGCACTCTCGTCCGGCAATTTCGCTGTGGCGGTCAGCAAGTTCCATGAGGTCGTCGAACGCTCCCCGGCTCCGGATGCGCGCAAGCTCTGGGGCTATGCACGGGCGCTTGACAGCACGGGTTCGACCGGCCGCGCCTTGGACATGCTGCTGCAGGCGATGCAGACCATCACCGCCAACGATTCGTTCCTGTACGAGGTGGCCCGACTGGAGTCGAAGCTCGGCCGGTTTGCGGACGCGGAGGCGCATCTGGTAGAGGCCCTTGCCATCAACGAGGCCAACGCTCAGGCTGTCGAACTGCTGGCTCAGGTTCGCGCTGCCGCCGGAACTCCCTCGGGAGCGGAAGACGATATTACGGGGGTGCTCGCGGCCGCGCAGGAGCTCATGGACTCCAACGATCTCGCCGGGGCGCGAGCGATATTGCTCCAGGGCCTCGAGCAACATCCCGACAACGGGCCGCTGCTGGTGGCGCTCATTCAAGTGGAGGCACGCGGCGAATGGCGTGAACAGGCGCTCACACGGGTCGACGAGCTGATCGCCATATACCCCGAAAGCGCGGATCTCAAGGCCTTGCGGGAAAGCGTTCGCGGAGGTGATGCGATCGCGGTCGTCCGCATCTCGGTCGAGGCCACCTATACCGAGCCGGTGGACATCGAAGCATTCATGTACATCTCGCTGCGCCGGCTTGCCGATGAGCAGATCGCCCGCGGAAACGATCTGGACGCGGCTGGTCAGTCGGAGCAAGCCGATGAAGCGCGCCGGCTTGCCGAGCGCGCCGATGCCGAAGCGGAGGTCCACCTCCGCGAGGCCCTGGCTTTGGAGGCCAACCAGCCCCAGTTCATTGATCGCCAGTTCATCGATGCGCTGGAGCGCGATGATGCCGCGGAGGCAAGGCGATTGGCCAATCTGGCCCGGGAGACCAATGCCGATCAGGCCCGCGGTCTGACGTATGACGCCCGCATCGAGCTGCGGGCTGGCGATTTCGCCAAGGCGGTCGTGACGCTGGTGGACGCATCCAAGGCAAAGCCGTACGACGGATGGATCTGGCGCACCCTCGCGATCACCTACCTCGAGTTGGGCAACGTGGTGGATGCCCAATCGGCTTTCAACAGTGCCATCGCGCAGAACCCGAACGATCCGATCACCATTCGCATGTTCGCACGGACACTTGCGGACTCCGGCAACTCCACCCAGGCCCTGGGCGTGCTGCGCGACGCCGTCGAACGCCAACTGCGTGACCCGCAGCTCATCGAGCAGTGGTTGACACTCGAGGCCGAGCGCGGCGATATCGCCCGCGCCATCCGCGAGCGCCGTGCCCGATTTGCAGAGGCTCCGGCCAACCGGATCAATGCGCTTCGGCTCGCGACTCTACTTGGCATCCACACTCCCACGCGCGAGTCGATCCTGAATGAAGACAACGAGCCTGTCTACACGGAGCGGCAGTGGTCGGTCATGGGGGTTGCGGCCCGCGATCAGGCCATCGCGGCGGCTCGACAGCAATGGATCAACGAGGCGGATGGCATGTTCGAGGAGCTGTCGGCCTTACCCGATGCGGATCTCAATCTTGCGGCTGCGCGAGCGATGCACTATCGAAATACCGGCCGTGCCCAGGAGGGACGCCAGTTTCTCGAGACGTTTGTGCGGGCGGAGCTGGCCCGGCAGCCCGGTGCCGTCCCATACGTGATCATGGCGCAGTATCTGTTCACCATCAACGCGCGGGCAGACGCCGAGCAGTGGCTGAATGACGGCTTGCCCCTGCAGGATCCCCAGCAGCGAGAAATCGAGCGCGCCCTTGCATCCCTTTATCTCTCGATGAACAACCCGCAGCGGGCGCTTGATTACCTTCTGTCGGCGCTCAGGGGCTCGGAAGATCGCGACTTGCGACTGTTGACAGCCGAAGTCCTGATCAGTCTGGGCCGCCTGGAGGATGCGGAGTCAGAGATCGCCAAGGTGGGCGCGCCTGGCGCTGCAGGCTTCCAGGTAGAGCTCTTGCGGGCCCGGGTTGCCGCGGCGCGCGGCGAGACGCTCTTCGCTGAACAACGGACGGCCGAGGCCGATCGTGCTTTCATGGACGAACTGGCGGCGATCGAGCGGGCCATCCAGATGCGAAGCGTCGATCCCCGGCCCTATGTGATGAAGGCCGCGAGCCTGTTCAACCAGTATCGACGTACAGGAGGATCGCGTCCGTCTCTGCTCCACGATGCTTCCACACTGCTCGACCGCGCCCTGCAGCTTTCCGCGGGCTTCGCGCCGGCCCTGCAGATGCGGGCCGACCTGTTGCTCGCTCGCACTCCTCCGGATGTCAACGGAGCGGTGCGCGAGCTGGCGGCGCTGCTGAACGCCAATCGCTGGGATGAAGCGACGCGGCGACGTCTCATCGAACTCCATGTCGCGACCAACGATCTTGACCGGGCAATCGCCCTGGCCCGAGCCGGCGATACGCTTGAGCCGCACCGGCCGGAATGGGCGGTCCTCCTTGGGCAACTCCTCGAACGCAAGTCCGATCATGCCGGCGCCGCGGAAGCATACAGGCAGGCCTATGTTCGCAGCAGGGAGCCGTCCGTGCTGCAGTACTGGGCTGTCGCACTGCTCCGGACGGCAGAACCTGCTGCGGTCGCCGATGTCGTGTCGACGCTGGGCGCGAATACGGCAGGGTTCGCTCAGTTCCCCGCCCTTCAGTGCATCTACGCGCAGGCGCTGGCCATGTCCAACCGCTTCGAAGAGGCCCGGGAGCAGCTTCGCGCTGCGCACGAACCTTTCAAGCGACAGGTTGATTCCAAGGAACGGCCGACGGCGCTCTCGGACTGGATGCGCATGACGGCGGAGATCTTCCGAGGGCGCGCCAGTGTTGCTGAGCTCGAATCCTTCGTCAATGACGTCACGGGCGGGCGGCTCAACCGCGGCGAGGCGTTCTGGCTCGGCCGCGAATACACCATGTCGGGACCCGACGGCCGAGCGCGCGCTTTGGCCCTCTATCGTATTGCTCTGGACGATGCCATCGCCACGGGCGACATGCCCGATCAGGCTGAGCTGCATTATCACATCGGCGAGACGGAGCACGCGCTTGGCGACTACCCTGCCGCGGCGGAGCATTACGACAAGGTGCTCGAGATCAATCCCAATCATGTCCTGGCGCTGAACAATCTCGCGTATATGCATTTGACCAGGATTCCCGCGCCCGACAAGGCGCTCCCCCTGGCGGAGCGGGCGATCGGTCTCGTCCCCAACAACCCCAACGTGCTGGACACCTATGGAGTGGCGTTGCTCAGGGCCGGCCGGGCTCGCGAAGCCCTCGATCCCCTCCAAAGAAGCGTTGATCTGGCTCCTCAGGCCGAGAATCATCTGCACCTGGCCGAGGTAATGGTTGCCTTGGATCGTCACGCCGAGGCCCTGGCCCATCTTGACCAGGCGATGCAACTCAATCCCTCACCCGACCTTCTTGTGGAAATCAATGAACTCCGCCGACGAGTCGGCGAATGAACATTCCACGCCGGGGACGCCGCTCCCTAATGACAGGATCGCACCATGAGCACCATCAACCCACCTCGTCAAATTACCAGCAGGACCACAACCGTCGCCGGCCCCGTCGCAGCGGCGGTTCTCCCAGCGCCTGCCACCGATCCGTTCCGAGTGCTGCGCAAGCACCTGAACGTGATTGCTGCATCGGCCGTGATCGGCATCATCTTCGGCGTGGCGGCGTGGCTGGCCCTTTTGCGTTTCTATCCGCTGTATAGCGCCGCAGCGCAATTTGAGATCGTCGCGGCGCTCGAGGACGCGTCCCAGACGACCACCGGTGATCTCGACAAGGAGGACACGGTTGTTCGCATTGCACGCACGGAGGCGATGTTCCTCATGAGCAACGGCGTGCTGACCGCGGCCATCACCCATCCGGAGATCCGGCGGACTGAATGGGCCAAGGGCTTCATGAAGGATGGCCAGTTCCAGTCGCTGGAAGCCCTCGAAGAGCTGGAAGAGGACCTCAAGGTCACCTACCTCGCCGACACCAACCTCTTCGAGGTGCAGTGGTCGGCCCATGAGCCGGGTGATCTGCCCAAACTCCTCAACACCGTGCAGGATACCTACCTTACCAAGCGCGGCGAGCTCGAGGACCAGAAGTGGGGTGATGACTTGGCGCTGTTCATGAGTCAGGAGCAGGAGCTCAACCGCGCCATCGCCACGCTCCAGCAGGTGATCGACGCCTTCGTCCAGACCCACAGCATCTACACGCTGGAGCAGATTCCCCAGCACCCGATTTCCTACGAAGTCAACGCCCTGAACCAGAGCATCGCCACGACGAAGTCCTCAATCAGCCTCTTGACCACCAACCTCGAGCAGATCATGTTGAAGCTCGAGGGTGAAATCGAGTACTCACCCGAGGATCGCCTGTACGCGCAGCAGGACCCATCGATCCAGCAATTGACCAATACCATCGTCAGCCTGAAGGTGGGGTTGGCGGCGCTCGGCGAAACTGTCAGCGATCAGCTCCAGAGCTCCAAGACCATGCAGACCAACTTGCGGGCCGCAGAGCGCGTGAAGGAGGAAGAGCTCAAGGAGGTGATCGAACGCAACCTGAACGGCCAGATGAAGGTGCTGCGGAATCAGATCGATCAATCGAATCAGCTTCTTCAGCAGTTGCAGGCGCAGCTCGCCGAGAAGGACACCGCCCTGGTCGAATTGGCGGGCAAGGTTTCTGAATATCAGTCGCTCGTACAGATGCGCGACCTGAATTACTCCGAGCTCGAAGTCATCCGCACGCTGGTCGCGGATCTCAAGCGGCTGCGGCAGCGCGCCGCGGCGAATCGCGTCCAGAGATTCACATCGGCAGTCTCGCCGCGCGAAAAGTCATTCCCGCGGCCGGAGTTCATCATTCCTCTTGGATTCCTGCTGGTCGTTGGCGCGACGATCGGCTTCATCTTCCTGCGCGAACTGACCGACAAGAGCGTGAAGAGCGCCAGCGATCTCGCGATCGTCCCGGGCGCGCGGGTGCTGGGAGTCATTCCCGACCTTCAGGATGATCCGACCCGCATCAATCACGCCGAGCTCGCGCTGCGCGAGGAGCCGAGAAGCATCATCGCCGAATCGTATCGGCAGACGTGCACTCCGGTGTGCCGTGCCATGGAGCGCAATGGCCATCAGTCGCTGGTGGTGGTGGGCGGCATGCCGGGCGCGGGTTCGACGACCGTCGTCACCAACCTGGCCGCATTCATCGCCGCGGGCGGCAAGCGCGTCATCGTGATCGACGGCAACTTCCGCCGGCCCACGCTGGCCAAGGCGATGAATTGCGCCGGCGGCGATGGTGCCGGTCTTGGCGACCTCCTTGCCGAGAAGGCCCTGCTGCGCGAAACCATCGTCTCGTGCGGCGGCGGGATCGACCTGATCGGCGCGGGCACGCCCGCCAACCGTGTGTACGAGCGACTGAACAACGGACAGATCGACTCGGTGCTTGCCGAGCTTCGGTCGCTCTACGACTTTGTCATCATCGATGCCCCGCCCGCGCTGGTGGCGGGCGATGCGCAGGTGCTCGCGAATCGCACCGACGCGTCAGTTCTTGTTGTGCGGGCCCATCAGGAGCAGCGCGGACTCGTCGCGCGACTCATCAACCAGTTCTCCGCCGCTCAGTCAGAGCTGATCGGGGTCATTCTCAACCGGCCGCGCTGGACCGCGGGCGGCTACTTCAAGAAGAACTTCGCCACCATGGCCGAGTACAGCACCAAGAGCGCAGCGTCATGATCGATGGCTGCCCCGTGTTTCCAATGCGTGATCACGGGGAACGATCTTTCTCCAGGCCGAACCGGTACGTTCGGATGCGCCGATGAAACCCACTCACCATGATCGCAGCACGTTGATCACCGGTGGGGCGGGCTTCATCGGCTCGCATCTGGCCGAGCTGCTGGCCGCCCAGGGACGGCATGTCACGGTGGTGGACAACCTTTCGACCGGGCGGCGAAGCAATCTGGACGCGATCGCTCCCGCGCAACTTCGCTTCATCGAGTCGGATGTCGAGCACGCCCTGCCGTCACTCGATCCCATGGACTTCGACGAGGTCTATCACCTCGCTGCCGCCGTCGGAGTGCGCCTTGTGATCGAACGCCCGGTGTACACCATCCGCACCAACGTGTTCGACACGATGGCTGTGCTGGAGTTCGCGGTCTCCGCCAACGTGCCGGTTCTGATTGCATCGACAAGCGAGGTGTACGGCAAGTCGACCCGCACGCCTTTCGCCGAGGATGATGATGTCGTGTACGGTCCGACCATCTACAGCCGTTGGTCGTACGCGTGCTCAAAAGCCATTGATGAGTATCTGGCCCTTGCCTATTCGCGGCAGCGCGGGCTGCCGGTTGTCATCGCTCGCTTTTTCAACACGATCGGGCCGAGGCAGGTGGGGCGCTACGGAATGGTTGTGCCTCGCTTCGTTGAGGCCGCGCTTGCGGACCGGCCGCTGGAGGTCCATGGCGACGGACTGCAGAGCCGCTGCTTCTGCGATGTGCGCGATGTCGTCACCGCGTTGCCCGGCCTGCTGGCCATGCCCGATTGCCACGGCCGGGTCTTCAACGTGGGGCATGATCAGCCCATCGAAATCCTTGCACTGGCGAACATGGTTCGCGACACCCTCTCCAGTGACGCTCCCATCCGCTTCGTCCCATATGAAGAGGCGTTCGGCGAGGGATTCGACGATCTGAGGCACCGACAGCCGGATCTGACCCGATTGCGAAGTGCCATCGGTTTTCGGCCGACGATTGATCTGGCACAGACGATTCGCGATCTGGCACGCGACATTGGGGAGCGCGCTCGCGTGACGGTGGAGAACATGTCTTCATGATGTCGCTGCTGGCCCAGATTTCGCCTGACGAAGCGCTTGCCGGGCTGCCCGACGAGGCCGCCGCGCTGGAGCCCTTCGTTGCCGACATCATGGGGCTGTTGAACAACTATGCAATACTCTTCGTGATCGCGTTCGGCGTCACGCTGCTGTGCACGCCATTGGTGCGCCGGGCGGCGATCCTGGCGGGCATCGTCGATCGTCCCGACTTTCAGCGAAAACAGCACCGCGCCCCCGTGCCGTATCTGGGAGGCGTCGCGGTCTTTCTCGGCTTGATGGTGGCCATTGCCGCGAGCTTTTTCGAATTCGGCGGCGCGCAGCCCGACTATCGGCCGATTCCGATTTCGATCATCGTGGGGATCATCGTGATCACCTTCGCGGGCCTGGCCGACGACGTGTGGGGGTGGGATCCTCGGCTCAAGATCGCAGGCCAGCTCGTGGCGGCGGCGGCCCTCGCACTGGAGGATGTCGGCGTGCGCGTCGCCGAGGGACTCCTGCGACCTGTTTTCGGCGCGCCGGAGCAGCTTCTCTTCGGGCTCGAGTGGATGCCGAACAACGGGCAGCTCTACTACTGGGTGGGAACGGCGATCATCGCCATCTTCGTCCTGGGCGGATGCAACGCCGCCAATCTGATGGACGGGCTCGACGGTCTCCTGTCAGGAACCACCGCGATTGTCGCCATGGGATTGCTGGCGATCGCGCTGGTGATGGCGGTGACCCCTCTGGCGGGCGACGGCGGTGCGACGCTGGCCGGCGCGCGCATTGCCCTGTGCGTGGCCCTCCTCGGGGCCGTGCTGGGCTTCCTGCCGCACAATTTCAATCCCGCCAGTATTTTTCTGGGCGACAGCGGGTCGCTGCTACTCGGCTATGTTTCGGTCGTGATCATTCTGATGCTGGGCGATCAGGGGCACACGCCGCTGGTGTTCGCGGGATTGATCGTTTTCTCAGTTCCGATCATGGATACGACCCTGGCGATCGTCCGCCGCAAGATGGCGGGGCGGCCCATGTCGGCTGCGGACAACCAGCACATTCACCATCAGTTGCTGCGGGCGCTGGGAGGAGTGAAGCGCGCCGTTTTCGCGCTGTATGCCATCACCGCGGCGTTCGCGCTGCTGGGAGTCACGTTGGCCGTGTTGGTGATGCAGACCGATCTCCGAGTGCGCGTGATCTACGCGATCGCGCTGGTTCTGTTCGGCTTCATCGGCGTCATGGCCTTCAAGGCCGCGCGGCAGCGCGAGCTCGATGCGCAGATGGATCGGCTCAACGGGTTGCATGGAATCGATCAAGCCTCCGCGCGAGGCTCGGCGGCGCCGGCCGGCCGTTCGGCGGTGACTGTCGAAGAGGAATCGGAATCGCTGGTCTGACAATCGCGCAGCTCACCGCTATGTCCCGAGAACAGTCCCAGCCGTCGGCCAGCGCGAGCACGGGCGATACGAACCGCGATGATCGCATCGGCATCCTCTTCATCTGCCTGGGCAACATCTGCCGCAGCCCGCTGGCGGAGGGAGTGTTTCTCCACAAGATCGCGCAGCGCGGGCTGGCGAATCGCTTTCGGGTAGATTCCGCGGGCACGGGCGGCTGGCACGAGGGCGAGCCCGCCGACCCGCGTTCCTGCGCGGTAGCCAAGAAATACGGCATCGGGCTGCCCAGCCGGGCCCGGAAAGTCCGGCGCTCCGATTTCACCGAGTTCGACTATCTGATCGCGATGGATCATCAGAATTACGATGATCTGATCGCCATGGGCGCGCCGGAAGCGAAGGTGAAACTCCTGCTCGAGTACGACAATTCGCATCACCTGAAGGAGGTTCCCGACCCCTACTACGGCGGGCCGGATGGGTTCGAGACCATCTACAAGCTCATCGATCGCGCGTGCGATTGCCTGATCGATGCAAACCTGTCGGCGAGCGAGGGGCGCGCATGAACCCGCGCATCGCCATCGAGCAGGCGGTATGGCGCGCATTTGAAGCGCGCGAACACGTGCGATCGATCGCGCCGCTTTCCGGGGGGTGCATTCATCACGCTTCGCGCGTGGAGCTCGCGAGCGGCCGGACGATTGTTGCGAAAGTCGCCAGCGGCGCGAAGCAGCTCTTCGATGAGGAATTGCGCGGCCTTGGAACCATCCTGGCCACAGGCGCCATTCCGGCTCCGGAGCCGATCGGAGTCGCGGAACTCGATGGCACGTCCGTTCTGCTGATGAGTTATGTAAAGCCGGCGCCGGCGACGCCGCGTGCGTGGCAACGGTTGGGGGAGGACCTGGCGGCGCTTCATCGGGCCGATTCGGGCAAGCGCTACGGCTTCGATGCTGACAATTTCCTCGGCAGCACGCTGCAGCCCAACGGATGGATGGACGATTGGGTGGAGTTCAACCGCGTGCGCCGCCTCGGCCACCAGGTCGCGCTGGCGAGCTCGAAGGGACTGCTGCACGCGAGCGAGCAGCGCGAACTGGAAAAGCTGATGGAGCGATTGGATGAGTTCCTTCCGCGCCGTCCGAAACCAGCGCTCCTTCACGGCGACCTCTGGTCGGGCAACGCGCTGCCGGCGGTCGGAGAGCGCATCGCGGTGATCGATCCGGCGGTTTCCATCGGGGATGGCTGGGCCGACATCGCAATGATGCGGCTCTTCGGCGGGTTCGACCAGGCCACATTCGAGGCGTACGGGGAAGCGATCGACGACAAGGAGAAGGTCGAGGCGCGCATCGCGATCTACCAGTTGTACCACGTGCTCAATCACGTGAACCTCTTCGGGCGCGGGTACGCCGGGCAGGCGCTGGGAATCGTGCGTGGCTTGATCTGAACAACTCTCCGCCTGGCCCGCCGCTTCAGCGGCGCAGACCGCCGCCGCGCATCGCAATTCGAGTAGTCGGCAGTTCTCCCCGAATTCGCCTCACCCCCTTCCCAACAACCTATGCATCCACGGTTACAATGGGCCCGGGAGGCACGCATGATCACGATTCAGTGCGACAACTGCGACAAGATGTTCGAGGTGGCCGACAGCGAAGCGGGCGGCAAGGCGGCCTGCCCCGCGTGTGGCGATGTGAACCGCGTGCCGGCGTCGGCGCCCGCTCCAGTCGGATCTGCGGCAGTCTCGGCTCCTGTGGCGGCGCGAGCGACCGCGCCGGCTCACGCGGCGAGCGATGTCGAGCAGGAGATCGCAGTCATCCGTCCCGCGATGTTCCGCGCGCACCCCTTCAAGTATCTGCTGCTGGTGCTGGTGTTCGCGGGCGGCATCGCGTTGTCCATCTGGTCATTCCAGGTGGCGCCGGAATGGAAGTGGTGGGTTCTCGCCGTGGGTGTGGTGCTCATCGCGGTCGCGGGCATCTGGTGGCTCAAGTGGTGGGTGGCCGCGAGCCGCTGGATCAAGCTCACCATCACCAACAAGCGCACCATTCGCCAGGAGGGCATCGTCCGCCGGCACACCACGGAGGTGCTCCACAACCACGTGCGGAGCGTGGACATTCAGCAGAACTTCATTCAGCGCATCCTGAATGTCGGCACGGTGGGCGTTGACAGCGCGGGACAGGATGAAATCGAGATCATCGTTCACGATCTGCCGACGCCCTTCAAGGTGAAGGAGATCATCGACCGGTATCGAAGGATGTAGGGAGTAGGAAGCGACGGAACGACGAAGCGACGGAGCTGCGAAGGGAGTTCGTGATGCGGAGATGAAGTTTGTTTAGCCGCGAGCCCAAAGGCGAGCGCGTGGCACGGGCGCGAGTGGCTGCGTAATACAACGTGGGGGCAACATGGCGATCGATTACATTCGGCTGGATACGGCGCCGCTCTATCAGCAGGATGCCGGCAGCGAGAAGATTCTCAACCTCCTCTGGGGCGACCGTGTGGAGACTCTGCCCGGCGGGGCTGCCCGAACGAAGGTGAAAGCGCGGGGCAAGACGGGGTTCGTCAACAACGATGCCCTGGGCGGGCAGTCGCTGCTCGAAGTCTATTTCATCGATGTCGGACAGGGCGATGGCGTGCTCATCCGCATGCCTGACCATCGCCACATCATGATCGATGGCGGATACAACCGCGCCAAGCAGCCGACGCGGAAGAACGCGGCCGACTTCGTGGACTGGAAATTTCACAAGGATTACGGCCTCGATCGCATCTCGCTCGACGCCATGCTGGTGTCGCACTGCGATGCGGACCATTACGGCGGGTTGTGGGATTTGTGCAATGTGGCCGAGATCAGCGAGCTGGATGCGGCAGATGTGCGGGTCGAGCACTTCTATCACGCCGGCATCGGATGGTGGGTCAATCCCGCGAACAATCAGCGCTGGCTGGGTGAGAAGACGGCGGATGGGGAGTTCTTCACGCAGTTGATGGGCGACCGCGCGCAGGTTTTGGCGGCGCTGCAGCCGGGCGCGCAGCCGAGGTTGCAGGGCGAGTGGGCGCAGTTCGTGCAGTCCATGACCGACACGAAGCGCGGCGACGACACGCCGACTCCGATCAAGCGCCTCAGCCACATGGACCAGTTCGTTCCCGGGTTCGACGGGGCGGGAGGTCAACCGGCGCTCAAGATTCTCGCGCCGGTCGAGTTCGACGAAAACGGCGCCCCTGCCATCCGAAGATTCGGCGCCACCGACAGTTGGAACACGAACGGCAACAGTCTGCTGCTGCGGCTGGATTACGGCCGGGCGCGGATCCTGCTTACCGGCGACCTCAACTCGAAAAGTCAGCGGGCGCTCCTGACGGACTACGCCGGCGAGCGCCAGGAGTTCGAGTGCGATGTCGCCAAGGCGTGCCATCACGGCAGCGATGATGTGTCGTACGAGTTTCTCGCCGCAATGCGCCCCGCCGTGACGATCATCTCCTCCGGCGACAATGAAGGGCATGACCATCCGCGACCCGCAGTCGTGGCTGCCAGCGCCACGACCGGTTACCTCATCATCGAGAATGACGAGATCGTCACGCCGCTCGTCTATGCAACCGAAATGGCGCGGAGCGTGAGCTTCGGCCGGCCTGTCAAACTCACGATCCCGTTTCCAGCCGATCCGCCGACGAACCCGCCGACGACATCACCGAAGGAAGTGGCTGGCGAACTGCTCGACAAAACCAGTGTCGAATACGAAGAAACCAAGGCTGGGGACCTGCACCCGCGGAAGCGCACGCGCTCGATGAAGGATCGTCTGATTGTCGCGGGGCTGGTGTATGGGCTGGTGAACGTGCGGACGGATGGCGACAGGATTCTCTGCGCCACGATGAACGAGAAGGATTACTCGTGGAACATCCGGGCGTTTCAGTCGCGGTTCTGAATCGACGGTGTGACGGCGCTGGCGTTGGTGAGTATGCTTTGCACCCGTCGCGGCGTGGCCGCCGCGGCTTCGCGGTGACGGGGAGTGCGGGCGTCCCGCCCGCACGAGTTTGTTTCGGGTGCATCTGTGCCTCAGTGCCTTCGGCCCTTTGCTCTCCATGAAAATTCACGAATACCAAGGCCGTCAACTGCTCGCAGATGCAGGGATTCCCGTTCCCCCCGGCGCGATGGTGGAGACGCTCGATCATGCGGAGCAGGCGGCGCGGCGGCTGCTGGATGAGGGCGCCAAGCAGGTGGTCATCAAGGCCCAGGTTCACGCGGGTGGCCGCGGCAAGGCGGGGTTCGTCAAGCTGGTGAAGTCGAGCGCGGAGGCGCGCGAGGCCGCCAAGTTCATGCTCACGCATCGCATGGTCTCGCCGCAGACCGGGCCGGAGGGTCTCGAGGTCAAGCGGCTGCTGGTCGCGGGCGCGGTCGAGATCGCGAAGGAATATTACCTCGCGATCACGGTCGATCGGGCGCGGAACACGAACGTGCTCATTGCATCGGCAGAAGGCGGGGTCGAGATCGAGAAGGTCGCGGAAGAGAACCCCGAGGCGATCCTCAAGGAGCCTCTCCATCCTTTGCTCGGATTGCAGCCATTTCAGGCGCGGGAGCTTGCATTCAAGCTCGGGTTCACCGGCAAACAGGTGAATCAGGCGGCGTCGATCATGGCGAAACTCGCGCACCTGTTCATCGACACGGATGCCTCGCTCGCCGAGATCAACCCGCTCGTTGTGACCAAGCCCAGCGCCAATCACCCCGATGGCGAGGTGCTGGCGATCGATGCCAAGTTCACCTTCGACGATTCCGCGCTCTTCCGGCACAAGAACATCGCGGCGATGTTCGACCCCGCGGAGGAGAACCCCGCGGAACTGCGCGCCAAGAAGTTCGACCTGAGTTATGTCGCCCTCGATGGCAACATCGGCTGCCTCGTCAACGGGGCTGGGCTGGCGATGTCCACGATGGACATCGTGAAACTCCACGGCGGCGAGCCGGCCAACTTCCTCGACGTCGGCGGCAGCGCCAGCGAAGAGGCGGTGACCGAGGCCTTCCGCATCATTCTGTCCGATGATGCCGTGCAGGGCGTGCTGGTCAACATCTTCGGCGGCATCATGCAGTGCGACAAGATCGCGCGGGCCATCGTGGCCTCCGCGAAGGAGGTCGGCTTCAAGGTGCCTCTCGTCGTGCGCCTCGAAGGCACCAACGTCGAGCAGGCGCGGCAGATTCTTGATGAAGCCCGCGCCGAGATCCCCATGATGCAATCCGCGCGCGACCTGACCGACGCCGCGAAGAAAGTTGTCGCGGCGGTCAAATAGAAAGCGAAGCCGCGGCGCCCACGCCGCGATGAACGCGCTGTAACCCTACCGCTTCGATTTCAACCACTTCATCAGCTTCGCGTTCGACCACGTGTTGATGCACAAGTGGGGGGGGAGCCAGCCGCGGCGGGCGGTCATGATGCCGTAGCGCAGGTTGTCGAAGTCGGTCACCGTGTGCGAATCGCAGTTGATGGCGATCTTCGCGCCGGCCTCGACCGCGGCCCGCACGTGCGTGTCGCGCAGGTCCAGCCGGCGATAGTTGGCGTTGATCTCCAGCGCCACATCGTGCTCCACCGCCGCGGCGATCACCTCATCCATGCGCGGATTGATGCCCTCGCGCGATCCGATCAGACGGCCGGTGGGGTGGCCGATGATGTGCACCAGCGGGTGCCGCACCGCCCGCAGCATGCGCGCGGTGGCGCGGTCGGGATCGTGCTTCAATCCCGCGTGAGGCGAGGCGATCACGATGTCGAGCTGCGCCAGGAGTTCATCGTCATAGTCGAGCGAGCCATCCGGAAGAATGTCCACTTCGGAGCCGGCGAGGATCGTGATGCCTTCCGCGCGCTCGCTGGCCTTTCGCACCGCTTCGATGTGAGCCCGCAACCCATCGGGCGATAACCCGCCCGCCAGTGCGCTCGATTTCGAGTGATCGGTGACTGCAATAGTGTGGAAGCCACGCTTTTTCGCCTCGGCTGCGAGTTCTTCGATCGTGAACTTGCCATCCGAAGCGCGGGTGTGGGCGTGCAATTCCGCCTTGATGTCATCGAACTCGATCAGTTTCGGGATTTCGCTTGCGAACTCACCGCGATTCTCGCGCAACTCGGGTGGAATGAAGGGCAGTTCCAGGGCGCGATAGATTTCTTCCTCGGTCTTCGACGCGATTGCGGCGCTCTTCACCCTCTCCCTTGAGGGAGAGGGTTGGGGTGTGGGTGAATCGCCTGACGATATTTCCGTTGTACCCACGCCCTGACTCCCTCCCTCAGAGGGAGGGGGAGTTCGCCTTCGTTGCCTCCTCTCGTAATCATCTGGAAACAACCCATACTCATTCAACGTCATGCCGCGCTTGATGGCCCGCTCGCGCAGGGCGACGTTGTGCTCCTTGCTGCCGGTGAAGTAGAGGAGCGCAGCCCCGAAACTTTCCAGCGGCACGATGCGGAGATCGACCTGCATCCCCTGGTGAATGCGCACAGAAACCTTGGTCTCGCCTTTGGTGAGCACCTGCTCCACCATGGCCATGGTCGCGAACGCCTCCGCCAGCGCCCCCGGATTTGTCGAACAGGCGACGATGTCGAGGTCGCCGATGGTCTCGCAGCCGCGGCGGAGCGAGCCGGCATATTGCACGCGCTCCACGCCATTCATCGCGGCGAGGTGCTCGACGATCGATTCCGCCAGAGGCATGGCGATGCCGATGCGCGTCCGCTCGCTCGATTTCTCGACGAACTCGAGCGATTTGAGAATGTTCGCAATCGTCTTCTCGCCCATGCGGGGGATGCCGACAAGCGCCCCGCAGTCGATCTTTTCTTTCAGCGTGACCAGATCGACCACGCCGCACTTCTCCCACAGCAGTTTCGCGGTCTTGGGGCCGACCCCCGGAATGCGCGTCACCTGCAGCAGGCCGGGCGGGATCGACGCGATCAACTCATCGTGTTCGCGGATGCGGCCAGTCTGTTTGAACTCCATGATCCGGCCGGCCATCCCTTCGCCGATGCCGTCGATCTCCATCAGCCGCTTCTTGTCGGCGGCGATGGAGGCGATGTCGAAAGTGAGGTCCTTCAACTGCCGGGCCGCCTTGTTCATGGCCGCGGTCTTGAAGGGGTTCGCGCCGGTCAGTTCCATGACCGCCGCCATCTCGGAGAACAACCGGGCAAGCTCGGCGTTGATGGACATGGCGGGAATGGTATGGGACTGGATTCACCGCGGAGGCGCGGAGAACGCGGAGCAGAGGAAGGGTCAAAGCCGGGCCGTTGGGGAGCGGTGAATCCTCAATCATCCTGGGATATCCGATCCAGCCTGCTCGGCGGGGATTCGTCGCGCGGGGTGACGCCTTCGATGGGTTCGCCCTCAGGGGCGCCTTCCACGGGCTGAGAGCCCGTGCCACCAATCATTCCACCCAATCTCTGTGCTTCCGCCACGCCCTGGCGGGCGTAGTCGATGGCTTCGGCCAGGATGCGCGCGGACTCCTGCGGGGCGTGGAAGCCGCGCGAGTTCTCGGAGAAGATGAAGTCAAGCCGAAACTGCGCTTTGCGGTGGAGGTTGAGGGCGTTCTGAAGTTGCTCATCAGTCGCCCCGGCTGCGCGGGCCGACACGATCGCATCCATCATCTCGACGAGCGCGGTTGAAGCGCGGTCGATGAGGGCTGAGGTGCGATCCTGAATCGTGTGGGCGCGGGCGAGGAGTTCCTCTTCGGGCAGGCGATGGCAGGTCTGGCACGAGGCAGCCACATCGAGGAGCGGGCTGCGCACGTGGTGGCTGGAGACCTTCATCGCGCCCACCCGCTGGTAGGGCATGTGGCAGTCGGCGCAAGAGACGCCGGAGCGGGCGTGAATGCCCTGGCTCCAGAGTTCGAACTCGGGGTGCTGGGCCTTGAGCGTAGGGGCGCCGGTGACGCCGTGCGTCCAGTCGGAGTGGCCAATCTCGTCGTAATACGCTTCGATCTCTTCGATCTTGATGCCGTTGTGCCACGGGTAGGTGAGCATGTTGCCGGGCTTGGCGAAGTAGTACTCGACGTGGCACTGTGCGCAGACGTTGGTGCGCATCTGCTGATGGGTGGAATCGCGGTTGACGTCGTAGTCGCCATCGCCCTGCGAGGCCATGTACGCCTTCATGCCGTTGATGAAGCCGGGGCGGGAGACGCGGAGCCGCATGGTGGCGGGGTCGTGGCAGTCGATGCAACTGACGGGATGCTCGACGAGGGCGTTGCCTTCATCGTCGGTGAGATTGCGGGCTTCGTTCCACGTCATGGCGTTGACGAGGGCGAAGCCCTTCATCACATCGCCATCACCAACCTCGCGATACGCGGGGATGATCGAAGCGTGGCAGTGCAGGCACGCCCCCGGTTGCGGCCGCTGGAGTACGCGCTCGGTGTGGTCCTGATCGTGGAGCATGTAGGCGTGGCCGCGCGCTTCGCGGTAGTCGAGCGAGAAGGCGTAGCCGGAGTACATGGCGCGGAGCCAGGGGTATTCATCGAGTTTCTGAATGGGGATGGCGTCGGAGCCGCCATAGCGCGTGCGCTCGTAATCGACGGTGCGCTTGTAGGAATCGTGCTGCCGCGGCCAGTTGCGCCCCCAGATGGCGGGATCGACGGTGTCTTCGTTCACCTCGGCGACGCGGACGAAAGGCGCGCGGGCTTCCTGCTTGCGCGTGAAGATGTTGACGAGGAGGGCGAGGAGAACGATGGTGAGGAGCGAGGCGATGAGGATGATGCCGGCGTGGAGCAGATAGGAGCGGCGGGGGGCTTTCGCAATCTTGTCGTGTTCGGTTGCCATTTGACTGTTCCTCTCCAACGAATGTCAGCTTCTAAACAGATGCTCTGTAGGGTGCGTGCCAACGCACCATCCGATGTCGGTTCCGCAACGGTGCGTTGCGCTGCGCTCCACGCACCCTACGGAGGCATCACCGCACCGGCCCATGACCCACGGCGCTGTGGCAGTGGACGCACGAGATCGCTTTCTCTCCTTCTTCAGGCGTGTGAAACGCGAGCATCTGCTCGACCATGCCCGCATGGCACTCGCGGCAGTTCGATTCGAGAATTCGCTTGTTGCGATCGATGATCTGGATCGGCTCGTGAAAGTCCTGAAAGGTGAACGCCCAGGAATGGCGGAATCCGTTGTCGGCCTTGGCGATCAGTTTCGGCACCAGCGAGTGGGGCAGGTGGCAATCGACGCAGCCGGCCACCGCGTGGTGGCTGCTCTTGAGCCAAGAGTCATATTGCGGCTGCATGATGTGGCAGTTCACGCAGGAGCGCGGATCAGTTGAGAAGTACGACCATCCTTCGCCGTAGTGAAAGGTGAACATGCCGACGCCCAGCGCGCAGCCGATGAGCGCTGCCACGAGAAGGAATGCCCGGCGAAGGGTGCGGCGCATTGGTGAGGGAGTATACGAGAGGGGTTTCACCACGGAGTTCGCGCAGAGCGCGTAAAATCCACACTGTCCGCAACTCAGTGTTGAATCCTGCTCTCGCACGGACTGAGAGTCCGTGCCACCGGACCGCACGGGCCGGGAGACCCGTGCCACCTGAATCGAATCCTTCTCCGCGCTCTCTGTGCCTCCGTGGTGAATCTTCATCCGTGCGGACGGGACGTCCGCACTCCCCGCCTTCGGTTCTTGGGCCCCCATCGTTTCGATGGGGAATAACTACCCAACATCCCCCAGGCCCAGCGATTCGCCGTGGGCTTTCCAGAGGCGGCGGCGGAGGATGGCGAGGTCATCGCCCGCCAATGTTGGGTTGCGGGCGATCCATTTCTTCGCATCGCGGCGGGCCATGTCGAGCAACTTGAGGTCGCGCGGCAGATCGGCCACGCGGAAGGGGGCAGCGCCACTCTGCCGCGTGCCGAACAGTTCGCCCGGGCCACGGATTTCGAGATCCTTTTCCGCGATGACGAAGCCGTCGGAGGTGGAGACGATGGCGTCGAGGCGGGCGCGGCCATCATCGGTTGTCGATTCGCCGATGAGGATGCAGAGAGGCGGAGGGGATTGATGATTGACGGCTGTGCGCTCCGCTTGACCTTCGGTGAGCGATTGACGATCAGAAAGGGTGCGTCGCGAGCGGGTCTCGGTCACTCGACCCACCCCCTGACCCCCTCCCTGAGAGGGAGGGGGAAGAGTCCGGGTGCCGCGGCCGATGCGGCCGCGCAACTGGTGGAGTTGCGCCAGGCCGAAGCGCTCCGCGTGCTCGATGACCATGATGGAGGCGTTGGGGACATCGACGCCGACTTCGATCACTGTCGTGGCGATGAGGGCATCGATCTCGCCCGCGCGGAAGCGGTGCATGATGGCATCGCGCTCCTCGCGCGGCAGCCGGCCGTGCATGGCCTCGAGTTTCCGCCCGTGCAGGTAACCGTTTGAGAGAAACTTGAGGTGCGTGCCGACATCCTTGAGGCCGCTGTCGGATTCGTCGATGACGGGAACGACGATGTACGCCTGCTCCCCGCGGGCGAGGCGTTTCGCGACATATTCGTACACCTCGGCGGCGCGAGCGGCGGGCATGATGCGCGTGGCGATGGGGGTTCGGCCGGGGGGAAGGCCCTGAATCGTGGAGACATCGAGATCGCCGTAGAGGGTGATTGAGAGCGTGCGCGGGATGGGCGTGGCGGTCATGACGAGGGTGTGCGCGACAAGCGGGGCATCAGAGCCGCGCGCGTCAGCAAGCGGTCTCCTTGCAGGTGCGCCAGTTGACGGAAACCGCTCCTCGCCACGGCGAGTCTTCGACTTGACGGTCGCGGCTCGTAGAGCTCGTGCGGGCGGGACGCCCGCACTCCCCGATCGGGCCGGCAGGAGGGCGCGCTGGTGCACGCCGAAGCGGTGCTGCTCGTCGATGATGGCGACCGCGAGCGAGTGGAACTTCACATCGCCGGTCAGGAGCGCGTGCGTGCCGATGATGAGATCGACTTCGCCGGCTTCGATCTGTTTGAGCAGCATTCGCCGCTGGGCCGGCTTGAGCGAGCCCGTGAGCAGGACGATGCGCACGCGCGAGCCCTCGAGCATGGCGGAAATCGTGCTCAGGTGCTGCTCGGCGAGGAGTTCGGTGGGGGCCATGAGCGCGGCCTGATGGCCGCTCGCGATCGCCATGAGCGCGGCATAGAGCGCGACGACGGTTTTTCCCGAGCCGACATCGCCCTGAAGCAGGCGGTTCATGGGCCGATCACGCGCGAGGTCGGCGGTGATCTCGTCGATCACCTCGCGCTGGCTGGCGGTGATGTCGAAGGGGAAGCGCGCGAGGATGCGGCGATCGATGGCGGCGGTGTGCTTGAGCGCAATGGCGCGCACAGCGCTGCGGCGATGCGCCTTCTTCAACATGACCGCGAGCTGAAGCAGGAAGAGCTCATCGAAGGCGAGGCGCCGCCGTCCCAGCGCCACTTCATCCTCATCCCTGGGCCGGTGCACCATGAGGTAGGCATCGCGAAGTTCGGGCAGAGCGCGCTGACGGCGATATTCGTCGGGCAGGTGCTCCTCGATTTGCTCGACCGCGCGATCGAGCACGCGCTCGATCAGGCGCTCGATCTGGGCGGAAGTGACATCCTCGCCCGCGGGATAGATGGGCTGAAGACGCTCGACGAGGTCTTCGCGAGCGCTGGTGGAATCGGGTGCCACCGCCTCCCAGCGCGGGTTGGTGAGTTGAATGTAATCGCCGTGCCGCTTGGCCTTGCCCCAGGCGCGGATGGTCTGGCCGGGATGGAGCTTGAAGCGCATCCACGGCGAGTTGAACCACGTGAGGAGGACGGTTCCCGTTCCGTCGAAGAGTGTTGCTTCGAAGCGCTGGCGGCGATGGGGGATGAGGCGGGTGGTGAGCACTTCGCCGCGCACGGCGAGATTGGCGGACCCGCCGTGAAAGGGCGTGACCTCTTCGCCCGCCTCTTCGACGGTTTTTTCGCCGAGGATGCGCTCGTAGCGCATGGGCAGGTGAAGGATGAGGTCGGCGACGCAGCGGATGCCGAGGCGGCGCAGGGCCTCGGCGCGGGCGGGGCCGACTCCGGGAAGCGCAGCGATGTTCGTGATGAGTGAAATATCGGCGGTTGTGGTCATTGCGATGTGTCGTTGATGATTCTAAGAGAAGGTGACAAGTTGAGCGATCACGAGGGTGGCACAGGCGACGCTGCTCTGAGCGTCGCCCGTGAGGTCCGAAGGTATTCGTCAGTTCGCACGGGCGAGCCGCCCCGGGAATTGGCTCGACCGTGCCACCCCTGATGCGCGATATGCTTCACGGATGGAGCGATTGCCATTTGATCCGCAGAAGGTCGCCGGCCCGCCGTCCGATCCCGGGCCGGCGCTGCGCGAGCGCGGTGCCCCCAATCCCGCTTCATCGGGATTTGGGAACCCCCTCTTCAGCAACCTTGCGGAAGCACGGGCGCTGACAGTGTCGCAAGCGAGCGAGCTGATTCAGCGCACGCTGGAGGAACGCATTCCCTCGCCCTTGCGCATCATCGGCGAGGTGAGCAACCTCAACGTGCGCAATCACTGGTATTTCTCGCTGAAGGATGAGGGAGCTGTGCTGAGCTGCGTGGCGTGGGCCACCAGCGCGAAGAAGTTCGGCTTCACGCCGCGCGATGGCCAGCAGGTGATGGCCACGGGGCACATTAGCCACTTCGGGCCGCAGGGTCGAACGCAGTTCTATGTGTCGGCGCTGGCGCCGGTCGGTGATGGGGCCCTCGAAGCTCGGTTCCGGGCGCTGTGCGAGGAACTTCGCGGGCTTGGCTTTTTCGCGCCCGAGCGCAAGCGTCCGCTGCCTGCGTTCCCGCGGAGAATTGCGGTCATCACCTCGCGCACCGGCGCCGCATTGCAGGATGTGCTGGCGACGGCGAAGCAGCGCTGCTGCGCGGTGGGGCTCCTCATCGTCGATGTACGCGTTCAGGGGGAAGGCGCGGCTGCGCAGGTGGCCCGCGCCATTGATCGCGTGAACCGCGAAGCGGGGCGGCGCGGGATCGACGCCATTCTGGTGACGCGCGGCGGGGGATCGATCGAAGACCTCTGGACCTTCAACGAGCGCATCGTCGCCGATGCGACATTCAAGAGCGCGCTGCCCATCGTTGCGGCGATCGGCCACGAATCCGACACCACCATCATCGAGCTGGTGGCGGATCTTCGCGCGGCGACGCCCACGCAGGCGGCCATGCGGCTGATCCCATCGCGCGATGAGCTCTGCCGGCAGATCGATCACGCGGTGCATCGGATGCGATCGCTCATCGGGCGGCAGGTGGAGCGCGAGCGCGAGAGGATCAGGTCGATTGCGCGGATGGAGCTTTGGCGCGATCCACGGCTGCACTTCGCGCGATATGTGGATTCGCTGCGGCACCAGCGCAGCCACGTGTCGCGCTCCATGCGGGCGCTGGTGCAGCGGGCGCATATTCGACTGCACAAGCTGGAAGCGCGGCTGGAGCAGGGGCGCCCGGCGCGGCTCAGCGAGATTCGGCGCGAGCGAGTGGCGGTGCTGGGCGACCGGCTCCGCCGCGCTGCGGGCTCGATCGTTCCCCAGCGGCGCGTTCACCTCCGGGCGCGCGAGCAGCAGCTTGGGGCCATCGAGGTCCGGAGCGTCCTCCGCCGCGGCTTTTCATATACGATGCTTGCGGATGGCAGGGTGCTGCGATCGATTGGCGATGTGGAGCCCGGCGATGCGCTGGCGACGCACGTGGCGGATGGCTTCGTGAAATCGACGGTGGCAGGTGCGGCGAAACGGAACGCCGGGCGCTCGCGAACGGGCGAGCACGCGGCGGAGCAATTGGACCTCTTTACATCAGGGCAGTAGAGTCATTCCGCGATCGACGCCCGTGGACGTTTGCATCGTTCGCCGCGGCGAACGATCACAGGCGGGACGCCTGTGCCACTGTTTGTGGAAAGTGATTTTCCCCAATGCCGAAGAAGTCCGAGCCAATCCCGCACGATCCTTCCACCATGACCTACGAGCAGGCTGTGGCCGCGCTCGAATCGATCATCGAAAAGATCGAGGAGGGTTCGATCGGCCTCGAGCAGTCGATCGCGTCCTATCGCTACGGCACGGCCCTCATCAAGCGCTGCCGCGAGATTCTCGACAAGGCGGAGCATGAGATCGAAACACTTGAAGCCGCGACTGATCAATCGACTTCGGGCACATCCTCGGCCGATGAAGGATGACACGATCCGATCCCGCCCTCGCCCACATGATGAGTACTCATTCGATCGCGGAGATTTCACTGGCCCAGGCGCTTCCGCCCTGGTGGCCGTATTACATTCCGGCCCTGGCGTTCGCGTTCTGCTTCGGCGCGTGCGTGGGGAGTTTCATCAACGTGGTGGTGTTCCGGCTGCCGGCGGGGATCAGCATCATCTCGCCGCCCAGCCGCTGCCCCACCTGCGGGGCACGCCTGACCTGGCGCGAGAACCTGCCCATCCTCGGTTGGCTGCTGCTCCGCGGGCGGTGCAAATACTGCGAAGCGCGCATCAGCCCGCAATACATGATCGTCGAGCTGTTCATGGCGATTCTGTTTCTGGTGATCGTCTGGCTGCTCTACGTGCCCGCGACGGCGCAGCCTTGGGAGTGCACGTGGTTCGGGCCTTGGTGGCATCGCAATGGTGTGTGGACGCTGCCGGCCCTCTTCACGCTGCTTGTGCTGCTGGCGTCTCTCACAGCCATGACCATCATCGATGCGCGCACGTTCACCATCCCCATCGAAATCTCCGCGGTCGCCACCATCGTGGCCTTCACCGCGTGGTTCGTTCAGGCGCTCCTGCCTTTGCGACTCTCGACCGAACAGGCATGGCCGATTCCGCTGGTCAACTCGAATTGGTTCTTCATCGCGTGCGGAGGGTTGCTGGGATTGCTGATCTCGTACATCCTGCTGCGGCGCGGAATCCTGCGCCCCAGCTTCATCGACTACGACGAATATGTGAAGGATGATGAGCCGCTGGCGGACTATCCGCACGGCCGGCGGGAGATGCTGGTCGAGTTGCTCTACCTTGTGCCCTGCATCGTCCTTGCACTCGCGGGGTGGTTCGTCGCCCGGTCGTTGGGGCCCGTGCAATTGCCCTTGCTGCTCCAGGCTATGGGTGCCACGTTCATGGGCTATCTCATCGGCGGTGCGGTCGTCTGGACCGTCCGCATCCTCGGAACGTTTCTCTTCGGCCGGGAAGCCATGGGGCTGGGTGATGTCCACCTGCTGGCGGCGGTGGGGGCCGTGCTTGGCTGGCGTGACCCGCTCCTCATCTTCTTCTCGGCTGCATTCGTCGGGTTGGGGTGGTGGGTCCTCTCCATGCCGCTCAAGTTGGTCTTCAAAAAGCTCCGGCGCGAACTCCCCTACGGCCCGCACCTGGCGGTGGCGACGCTGCTGGTGCTGCTGCTGCAATCGCCTCCCTTCGCGGGAGTCTGGTCGATGGCGATGGCCTACCTCCACCCAATCCTGCCGTGTCCGTAATTCCCTCTGAACCCCCAGCCCCTCTCCCAGAGGGAGAGGGGAGTTGGATTCGCAGTTCTTCCACAACCGCCTCACCCACTGGACAAATCCCTTTGACTCTGTTCCAATGCCGCCCAGCGGCATCGCAACGGACTGATGCCTGACAATTCGCCGGCCCCGATTGCACTCTCCTGCAATCGCGGCCGCTCCGCTCCACGGTTCAGAAAGGACTTTGACCATGCGGACTCGATCAATCATTTCGGCACTCGGTTTGGCCGCGGCAGTTATGCTCGCGGGCGGTTGCAGCAACAAGGCCAAGAACCAGAACGCACTGCTCGCGGAAGAAGCGGGCAATCTGCGGGCCCAACTCGCGGACCGCAACGCGGCCCTCGAAGCCGCGGATGCCGATCGCCGCGACCTCGCGCTGCAGAACGCCGAGCTTCGCCGCCAGCTCGATGAGGCGGCCGCCGGTTCGATGGGCGCCACCACCGGCTTCGAAGGCATTGCAGGCGTGACCAGCGAATACGCCAACGGCGAAGTGACCGTGTCGATCGCCAGCGATGTGCTCTTCGACTCCGGCCGCGCCACGCTCAAGACCAACGCGAAGCAGTCGCTGCAGCAGGTGGCCTCGGTCATCAAGTCGCAGTATGCGGGCAACGGCATTCGCATCGCCGGCCACACCGACAGCGATCCGATCCAGAAGTCGGGCTGGAAGAGCAACTATCACCTTGGCGCCGAGCGGGCGTACTCGGTGATGGAGTTCCTGCAGGCGCAGGGCGTGCCGAACAACCTGATGCACATCGCGAGCTTCGGCCCGAGCCAGCCCGCGGGCAGCAAGGCGCAGAGCCGCCGCGTGGAGATCATTGTGCTGATGAATCAGTAGGAGGCAGGGACCGAGGGACAAAGGAACAGAGGGACAAGGGTTCATAAAGCCGCGACTGGCGGTCGCGCCGGGATATTCCCCCTCCCTCCCAGAGGGAGGGACTTCGGTGAGCTCAGTCGAACCGGGTCAGGGGGTGGGTGACGCTTCCGAGGGCGACACAACGCAACGATCAACTCGCCACGCACAACGACCCAACGACGCGATGCGAAGCCCGGAGGAGGGGAGGTCGCCACGGCGACATTCACCGGCCCGCATCGCGTCGGTTTTTTGGCCACAGACAGATGGTGAATCGAATTCTCTTTCATGGAGTCGTTGCTTCCACCTTGCGATATCGACCCTCGTAGCCAAAGAAGTGACCGAGCAGCGTGTTGTGAATCTCCACATGAATCCGCAAGGCGCCATCAGGCTCTTCCGACTCGCGGACGTAGGGTCTCCCTTTCAGCCAGCCGGGGATGGGAATCCTGAAACGACCGACTCCCAGCCACTCACGCCGCGAGACAACAACGATCGCATTATCCTCCACCCTGGGGCAGAGTTCGACCTGCAAGCAGCCGAGGCAGCCGGTCCAAAGCACGATGGGCCCATAGGTTGGATGAAACCGCATCAAAGCGTCGAATCGGCGTTTCACCTGATGAAAGTGATACGTCCTGATCCAACTCATGCTCAGGCTGCCGTCATCGTGGCTCTTGACTGCATGTTCGATTTCGAACTCGACCTCCTCACCTGTCTCTGGAAACATGAATCTGGCCAGCGTGCCCACGCGCAAGAGCCACCCCGCGATCTTTCCCCTCCAACCGCCATCGCGCCACACGCGCATTCGACCTCGGTACAGCACAACGGTGCCGGGCGATTGCAGCACGTGATCCTGCACACTTGGTGGCAGCGCACGAATAGACTCTCCCAGAGCCCATTGAAAAGGCAGGTCGAGGCGAGGACGGGGCGAGATGGCGACGTCTGTTGACACTGCGGGGTCACACTTCGTCGCAGCCATGGCTGGCCCTCACTTTCGTCGGTCAGTGTACCAGCCGATTCATCGACCCCACCCGCACTCAGGACAGCCGGATTTGAGGTCGCCGCGGAGGTCATAGCCGCAACTGGGGCACGCCGTGACCAGGATGATCGGTCTCTTCAGTCGTCTATAGATGAAGAAGCCCAGGAAAAGAACCGCGGCAGCCCAGCCGCCGACGAACGGCGCGGCCATAAGAGCGAGCATCAGTTCGGAATCTCCTGCTATCTCAAGGACGTGCGTGGTGTAGAGCGACGCGAGGCACGGGACCAGGAACGCCGCAGCGATCGCGCCAGCCACGATGAATGAGACATCCATGTGCCGCAGTCCGAGACCGCTGGGTCCTGCGCGAACGAGCATGAGGTCGCAGTTTGGACAATGAGACGTCTCCTTCTCGCGCACGATCGCCGCGACATCGTGGCCGCATCTCGGACATGGCAGTTGATGGCGTGTCATTGCGTTGGTTCCGTGTGTCCACGATTCCACCCGCACTCGGGACAGCCGGATTTCAGATCGAAGAGAAGGTTGTAGTTGCATTGCGGGCAGTGGCCGCGGCGCTGCCGGCGCGCCTGTTTGTCCAGGCGCGTGCCAAGCAGGCCCCAATGCCTGCTGTTGTACTCGATGTACGATTCATCCGAACCGGCAAACCACGCCCGCGCCTGCCAGATGCAGTAGTGGCTCAGAAGCAGCGTGAGGCAGATGGTGACAACGAACCCATTCCCATTGATCATCACATAGGTACCCTGGACAGTCCATCGATGCTCGTATGCCTGCGTGGGCGCGAACAGACCATGTGGAGAGGGATCGTCACCGGTGAAACGCATAGTCATGCAGGGCGAAGGCATTGCCCAGAGAATCCACATAGCGCAAAGCCAGATGGCTCCGGCTCCGTATCCGCAGATCAGACGGCCGACAACTCGATTGGGCCGCAGGAATGAGCGAAGCTTCTGCACATCAGAGTGATTCGCACCGCCGGTCACAACTGCTCCGCTCGATTCCACCCGCACTCGGGACAACCTGACGTGAGATCGCCGCGGAGGTCGTACGAGCAATTCGGGCACAACCCGATGCGGTCACGGCGCGGCCTACTTCCGACTGCAATGGCAATGCAGAGGCCAGGCGAAGTGATCAGCGTGTTCACAAGTATGAGGATCGCCCCAGCACTGCCAATCCAAAGGAACGGGTATTCCCAATTTGGCAGCACGAGGAGAAACGCGACCCCCTGCAGCAGCATGTAGCCGAGCACGACCCAGTTGAGCCATGGGCGCAACGTGCGCCCCAGCACGAATCTGCAATACCAAGCCGTCGAGAGCGGAAGCAGAAACGCAATGATGAAAAGCAAGAAGACTAAGCGACCTTACGTAAATGCGTGTTGGTCCTGTATGCCAGAGACAGTGCGGTCTCCGGGTGTTGTTGCAGTTGCGCCAGAGCCCCGTGAATCGCGGCTT
>Ga0326597_10000105_pt1 | contig 149047 bp, 145 predicted proteins | sample RVTome_12_FD_203789 | JGI IMG/M metagenome (GOLD analysis project Ga0326597, IMG submission 203789) | Soil microbial communities from uranium-contaminated site in the Upper Colorado River Basin, Wyoming, United States - RVT100D185 | ecosystem: Environmental > Terrestrial > Soil > Contaminated... | reverse complement strand
CCGGTAGGCCGGGTGCAGGCTGCGCGGCAGCAGCACGCGGTGCGACTTGGTCTTGCGGTTGGCGCGCACCGCCATCAGCACCGCCTCGGCCAGCGCCGAGGCGCCGTCGTAGAGCGAGGCGTTGGAGACCGCGAGCCCGGTCAGCCGGGTCATCATGGTCTGGTATTCGTACAGCACCTGCAGCGTCCCCTGGCTCGCCTCGGCCTGGTACGGGGTGTAGGCGGTGTAGAACTCGCCGCGGCTGACCAGCTGCCAGACCGCGGCCGGCACGTGGTGGTCGTAGGCGCCGGCGCCGGCGAAGCAGAGCGGTTCGCCGTCCTGGCGCGCGCGGGCGTGCAGCAGCCGGGTGACGGCCGCCTCGTTGAGCCCCGCGGGGAGGTCCAGCGGCGGGCAGCGCAGGCTGGCCGGGATTTCGTCGAACAGCGTCTCGATGCGCTCGGCACCGATGGTCGCGAGCATCGCCCGGACGTCGTCTTCGGTGTGCGGGATGAAGGGCATGCCGTCTCAGAGCCGGTGGAAGAATCGCCCGCCGTCGCGAGACGCTTCCTGGACGTGCCTGGCAAGGCGCGGAGGTGCACGGCGCGCTCGCCCCGCTACGCAGGTGCTTTTGGGGGTCCCCGCAACGCCGCCAGGGGCGGTCAGGGGGCGTCGCGGCAGGCGTGGTGGTTGGTTCACAGGTTCTCAGTGCGCCTCGGCGTCGATCGCGGCCTGGTAGGCGTCGGCGTCGAGCAGGTCGTCGACGGCGGCGGCGTCGACCGGCCGCAGCTGCAGCAGCCAGCCCTTGTCGTAGCAGTCCTGGTTGATCAGCTCCGGGCTGTCGGCCAGCGCCGCGTTGACCGCGGTCACCTCGCCGTCGAGCGGGCAGTAGACGTCGGAGGCGGCCTTGACCGACTCGACCACGCACGCCTCGGCACCGGCGGTGAAGGTCGCGCCGACCTCGGGCAGTTCGACAAAGACCAGGTCGCCCAGCTGTTCCTGGGCGAAGTCGGTGATGCCGACGGTGACGGTTCCGTCGTCGTTGCGCCGCACCCACTCGTGGTCCTTGGTGTAGCGCAGCTCGTCAGGCACGTTGCTCATGGCGGGATTCCCCTGGCTGATCGATCGAAGGGCCGCATTATGCCGCGCCCAGGGACGCCGGTCACATGATGATGGTCAGGCGGCGATGCAGGCCTGGCCGTGGCGCACGAACGGCGGCTTGACCACCTCGACCGGGTGCGGCTTGCCGCGCAGGATCGCCTCGGCCGTGCGCTCGTCGCCGGCCGGCAGGCGGGCCAGCGCGATCGACAGGCCGAGGGTGGGCGAGAACGAGCCGCTGGTGACCCGGCCGCGGCGGCCGTCGGCCAGGCGCACCTCGGTGCCGTTGCGCAGCACCCCGCCCTGGCGCAGCACCAGGCCGACGAAGCGCGGGCGCTGCGGGTCGGCGCGCTGCGCCGTCAGCGCCGCGCGGCCGATGAAGTCGCGCGCCGCCGGCTCCCAGGCGACGGTCCAGCCGAGGCCGGACTCGAGCGGCGTGGTCGCCGCGTCCATGTCGGTGCCGTAGAGGTTCATGCCGGCCTCCAGGCGCAGGGTGTCGCGGGCGCCGAGGCCGCACGGTCGCGCCCCGGCCTCGATCAGGGCGTCCCACAGGGCGCTGGCGTCGGTGCCCGGCAGCAGCAGCTCGAAGCCGTCCTCGCCGGTGTAGCCGGTGCGGCCGACGAACAGGCCGCTGCCTTCGGCGGCGTGGAACGGCGGCAGCGCCGCGACCGGTGCGCGCAGGGCGTCGGGCAGCAGCCCGGGCAGCCGCGCCGCCGCCTCCGGACCCTGCACCGCGAGCATCGCCAGGTCGATGCGCTCGGTCACCTCGACGGCGAAGTCGGCGGCGCGCGCCTCCATCCAGGCGAGGTCCTGGTCGCGGGTGGCCGCATTGACCACGATCCGGTAGCGGCCCGGGCCGCGCAGGTAGACGATCAGGTCGTCGAGGATGCCCCCGTCGGCGTTGAGCATGCACGAGTAGAGCGCCCGACCGGGGGCGTCGAGCCGGGCCACATCGTTGGCCAGCAGCTGGCGCAGGTAGGCGCTGGCGGCGTCGCCCTCGACGTCGACGACGGTCATGTGCGAGACGTCGAACACGCCCCAGTGGCGGCGCACGGCGTGGTGTTCCTCGACCTGCGAGCCGTAGTGCAGCGGCATCTCCCAGCCGGCGAACGGGACCAGCTTGCCGCCGAGGGCCAGGTGCCGGGCGTGGAGGGGGGTCTGCATGCGCGCACTCCAATCGTGGTCAGTGGACATCCTTGGCCGGGCGCGAACGGGCGATCGAGCGGCTCAGCAGGATCACCGGGACGATGCCGGCAAGGACGATGGCGATCGCCGGTCCCGCCGCCTCGGCGAGCCGCTCGTCGGACGCGAGTTCGTAGGCCCGCACCGCCAAGGTGTTGAAGTTGAACGGCCGCAGGATCAGCGTTGCCGGCAGCTCCTTCATCACATCGACAAAGACTAGCAGGATTGCCGTCAGCAGGCTGCCGCGCAGCATCGGCAGATGGACCCGGGCCAGCACCCGGCCCGGGGTCAGGCCGAGGGTGCGCGCCGACTCGTCCATCATCGGCTTGACCCGCTCCAGCCCGGCCTCGACGGTCTGCAGCGAGACGGCGAGGAAGCGCACCATGTAGGTGAACAACAGCGCGAACAGCGTGCCGCTGAGCAGCAGGCCGGTGGCGAAGTCGAAGCGGGCGCGCGCCCAGCCGTCGATGGTGTTGTCCAGCCAGCCGAACGGGATCAGCACGCCGACCGCGATCACCGTGCCGGGGATGGCGTAGCCGAGGGCGGCGACGCGCACCGCGGCGGTGACCGCGAAGCCGCCGCGCAGGCGCCGGCCGTAGGCCATGAACAGCGCCAGCAGCAGCGCCAGCAGGGCCGCGCTGGCGGCCAGGGCGAGGGTGTTGACGACCAGCTGCGGGAACGGGTCGGCGACCGTCACCTCCAGCGTGCGCGCGGCCCAGGTGGTGAGCTGGGCGACCGGCAGCACGAACCCGAGCAGCAGCGGCAGCGCGCAAGCGGCGGTCGCCAGCGCGGCGCGCCAGCCGGCGAGATGCAGGCGCGGCAGCGGTTTGGAGCGCTGCCCGGCATGGTGGTAGCGCGCCTGGCGCCGCGACCAGCGCTCGGTCAGGATCAGAGCGAAGACGAACAGCATCATCAACGCCGCCAACTGCGCCGCCGCGCCGCTGTCGTCGAGGCCGTACCAGGTGCGGAAGATGCCGGTGGTGAAGGTGGCGACGCCGAAGTACTGCACCGTGCCGTAGTCGGCCAGGGTCTCCATCAGCGCCAGCGACAGCCCGGCGATGATCGCCGGGCGGGCGCCCGGCAGGGCGATGCGCGTCAACCGCGCCCACGGCCCGGCGCCGAGGATGCGCCCGGCCTCGAGGGCGTGCAGCGACTGCTCCAGGAACGCCGCCCGCGCCAGCAGGTAGACGTACGGGTAGAGCACCAGCGAGAGCATGGCGATGGCGCCGCCGAGCGAGCGGATCTCGGGAAACCAGTAGTCGCCGTAGCCCCAGCCGAACCCGGCGCGCAGCGCGCTCTGCACCGGGCCGGGGTAGTCGAGCATGCCGGTGTAGGTGTAGGCGATGATGTAGGCCGGGATCGCCAGCGGCAGCAGCAGCGCCCACTCGAACAGGCGCCGCCCGGGGTAGTGGCAGTTGGCGGTCAGCCAGGCGCAGGTGACGCCGATCGACAGGACGCCGACGGCGACCCCGAGCATCAGCCCGAGGGAGTTCAGCACGTAGTCGGCGAGGACCGTCTCGACCAGGTGGTGCCAGGTCTCGCCGACCGGCAGGAAGATGGCGCCGAAGACGGTCGCGATCGGCAGCGTCAGCAGCAGGGCGACCGTGATCACCCCGGCGCGCCAGGGGTCGGGCCGCCGCCACGACGGAAACCGGCCCGCCACGGGGGCGGGCCGGGGGGCCGTCGACGCGGTCATCGGACGGGCGTCAGTTGCGGCAAGTCGTGCTCACTTCCAGCCGGCACGGTCCATCAGGCGGAGCGCGGCGGCGTTGTTGCGGCCGAGTTCGGCCAGGTTGAGGGTGTCGGCCTGGAACGTGCCCCAGGACTCCAGCGTGGCGTTGAGCGGGATGCCGCTGCGCACCGGGTACTCGAGGTTGGCGTCGGCGTACCAGCGCTGCGACTCCTCGCTGACCATGAACTCCAGCAGCTTGACCGCGTTGTCACGGTTCTGGGCATGGCGGGTGACGCCGGCGCCGCTGATGTTGACGTGGGTGCCGCGCCCTTCCTGGTTGGGCCAGAAGACCGCGACCTTGGCGGCCGCCTCGCGCTGCGCCGGGTCGCTGCTGGTGAGCATGGTGCCGAGGTAGTAGGTGTTGGCCACGGCGAGGTCGCACTGGCCGGCGGCGATGGCGCTGATCTGGTCGCGGTCGCCGCCCTTGGGCGGGCGCGCCATGTTGGCCACCAGGCCACGGGCCCAGGCCTCGGTCTCGGCCTCGCCGTGGGTGGCGATCAGCGCGCCGACCAGCGACTGGTTGTAGATGTTGCCCGAGGAGCGGATGCAGATCCGCCCCTGCCAGCGGCTGTCGGCCAGCGCCTCGTAGGTCGACAGATCGGCCGGCGCGACGCGGTCGGGGGCGTACATCAGCACCCGCGCCCGGACCGAGACGCCGAACCAGTGGCCCTCGGGGTCGCGGTAGACCGCCGGGATCTGCCGCTCCAGCACCTCGGACCGGACCGGCTGCAGGACGCCGGCCTCGTAGGCGCGGTAGAGGCGGCCGGCGTCGGTGGTCAGCAGCAGGTCGGCCGGGGTGTTGCGGCCCTCGCTCTCGAGCCGCTTGAGCAGGGCGTCGGCCTTGCCGGTGACCAGGTTGACGGTGATGCCGGTCTGGGCGGTGAAGCGGTCGAGCAGCGGCTTGATCAACTCCTCCTTGCGGGCGGAGTAGAGGTTCACTTCGCCGGCGGCGAACGCCGGCAGCGACGGTGCGGCCAGCGCCAGCGCGGTCAGCGTCAGCAGGGTGCGGATCGGTTTCATGGTGTCGGGCTCCTTCGCGGCCGTCGCGCGGTTCGGCGCGGCGCCGAGGTGTTGCTCTGTGCGGGTGATGTCGCCGGGCCTGTGGCCCGGAACCGTCGGGGAGGGTGTGCTAGCCCCCCGCCTTAGTGAACGATAATCATTCGCATTTGAATTTGCAAGGGCCTGTTGCCATTATTTTTTTTGAGAAATGTCAATTACCCTCCGCGCAGGGCCTCGACCTCCTCGATCCCCTTCGGTGCCGCCTCGGTCAGCACCTCGTGGCCGTCGGCAGTGACCAGGACGTCGTCCTCGATGCGCACGCCGATGTCGGCCCAGCGCGGGCCCACCCCCTTCGCCCCCGCTGGCAGGTAGAGCCCCGGCTCGATGGTCAGGGTCATGCCGGGTTCGAGCACGCGCCACTCGCCGCCGACCTTGTAGTCGCCGACGTCGTGGACGTCGAGCCCGAGCCAGTGGCCGGTGCGGTGCATGTAGAAGCGCCGGTACGTGCCCTTGGCGATCACCTGCTTCGGGCGGCCCTTGAGCAGGCCGAGGCCGACCAGCCCGCTCGCCAGCACCTCGACGGCGGCGTCGTGCGGGGCGTTCCAGTGGTTGCCGGGGCGCACCGCCTCCAGCGCCGCCCGCTGCGCCTCCAGCACCAGCTGGTAGATCGCCCGCTGCGCCCGGTTGAAGCGGCGACCGACCGGGAAGGTGCGGGTGATGTCGGCGGCGTAGCCCTCGACCTCGGCGCCGGCGTCGATCAGCACCAGGTCGCCGCGGCGCAGGCGCGACCCATTCTCGGTGTAGTGCAGGATGCAGGCGTTGGCGCCGCCGCCGACGATCGACGGGTAGGCCGGGTGGCGGGCGCCGCCGGTGGCGAAGCCGTACTGCAGCTCGGCCTCGAGGTCGAGCTCGCTGAGTCCCGGACGGCAGGCGCGCATGGCGCGGACGTGGGCGGCGCAGGAGATGGCCGCGGCCTGGCGCATCAGCCGCAGCTCGGCCGGGCTTTTGAACAGGCGCATTTCGTGCAGCAGGTGGTCGAGGTCGATGAACTCGACCGGGGCGTTGATCCCGGCGCGCGACTTGGCGCGCACGGTGTTGATCCAGTCGAGCAGGCGGCGGTCGAAGGCGGGGTCGCCGCCCATGCTGGCGTAGACCCGCTCGGTGTTCTCGAGCAGCCCCGGCAGGATGTCGTCGAGGTCGCCGATCGGGAAGGCGTCGTCGGCGCCGTAGTCCGCGCACGCCCCCTCGAGACCGGCCCGGCGCCCGTGCCAGGTCTCCATCTCGGGGTCGCGTTCGCGGCAGAACAGCAGGTACTCACCCTGCGCCCGCCCCGGGATCAGCACCGCCACCGCCTCCGGCTCGGGGAAGCCGGTCAGGTAGAGGAAGTCGCTGTGCTGACGGTAGGAGTGGTCGACATCGCGGTTGCGCCGCCGTTCCGGTGCCGCCGGCAGGATGGCGATACCGCCGGCGCCCATTTGCCGCATCAGCTGCTGCCGGCGGCGGGCGTGCTCGTGCGCGTTCATGGCCGGGTGGGCGCCGTGGCGCCCGACTGCAGGGCGTCGCGCACCAGGTAGGTGCCGGCACGCAGGTATTCGAGCAGTTCGACGAAGTCGCCTTCGGCCGCGTCATCGTCGGCGCCGTCGTGCGCCACCAGGGCGATGCCAATCAGGTCGTGGACAAACTCCGCCGCGGCGCCGTCGAGGCGGTCGGGGTCGACGCCGCCGAGGCCGAGCCCGCCGAGGAAGCCCTGGCACCACTCGGCCAGGGCGGCGACGCGCAGCGCCAACGGCTCGTTGTCGTCGGGCAGTTGCAGCTGCAGGTCGAAGCGCTCCGGGCCAAGCTGGTCGCGCGTCTGCCGGTGGAGGTCCCGCAACGGTTCGGCGAGGTCGGTGGACGGGTTCGCGCCGAGGCTTTCGAGCCAGGCGCTGGCGGGCAGGTCCGGGTCGCAGCAGAGCAGCGCGCAGAGCATGCCGTGGGCATCGGCCACGCCCTGGGGGGCGCCGCCGGCGCTGAGCGCTTGCTCGATCTCGTTGTCGTCGGTCATCGGGCTGGGGCGGGCCGGCTCGGCATGTTGGGGCTACGGCGCGTATGCTAGCACTGGGTGCGGAGCTGCCGTTACCGGCGCGTTGACCGGCCGCCGAGGCCGGTTCTATAGTGATCCGGCGAAGAGGATGCCGCCATGCAAAGTGCCGACCTGGAACTGAAAAAGCTCGAAGCGCGGATCGACGAACTGATCCACATCTGCGCGCGCCTGGGCGAGGAGAACCGCGCCTTGCGTGCCAGCCAGCGCAGCCTGCAGATGGAGCGCGCCGGCCTGCTGGAGAAGAACGACCGCGCGCGCAACCGGGTCGAGGCGATGATCATGCATCTGAACTCGATGGAGCACGGTACGTGAGCGAGGACAACCAGTCGGTGGTGGTCAACATCCTCGACAAGGAGTACCGTTTCGCCTGCCAGCCGCAGGAGCGCGACGCGCTGATCGCATCGGCCCATTTCCTCGACGGCAAGATGCGCGAGATCCGCAAGGGCGGCAAGCTGCTCGGCACCGACGGTCTGGCCGTGATGGCGGCCCTGAACATCGCCCACGAACTGCTGCAGTACCGTGGGCAGAAGGACGATCTGAACGAATCGCTGAGCGGCCGCATCCGCGGTCTCCAGGAAAAAATCGAGTCGGCCCTGAACAACGGCCGGCAAATGGAGTTATAAAGGGTTACTGACACCCCCTGCGGTGCGCGAAGCCGGCTTAGGAAACTCTTGAGCCTAATTGCACTACCCGGGGACGGATCCAGATGGGGTCGTTGTGCACGTCCGCCGTCGAGCGGAAAGCCTGAGACCCCACGGCTGACCCCACTTGAACCACCCGGTTCAAGATCACGAGCCGGTTACGGTACAGGCGGGGGGTGTCATCTACTTCTGCGGCCTGCCGCGCACGCGGTGGGAATTCATGGAGAGCGATCATGAACCGCCCGGCCGAGGGCCAGCGGGGTCCGCTGCGGCGGGCGTTGCGTGAACGGCGCCGCGCCCTCGACCGGCGCGAGCGCGCGCACGCGGCCCGCGGCCTGGCGCGGGAGCTGCTGCGCCACCCGGCCTACCGGTGCGCCCGCAGCCTGGCGGTCTACCTGGCGCGCGACGGCGAGCTCGACCCGGAACTGCTGGTGCGCCGGGCCTGGGCCAGCGGCCGGCGGGTCTACCTGCCGGTGCTGATCGATCACCCGTGGCCGCGGCTGCGCTTCGCCCGCTACACGCCGACTACGCGCTTCAGGTGCAACCGCTTCGGCATCCCCGAGCCGGACGTGCCGCGGCGCCGGCTGCTGCCGGCGCGGGCCCTCGACCTGCTGCTGCTGCCGCTGGTCGCGTTCGACGCCACCGGCAACCGGCTGGGCATGGGCGGCGGCTACTTCGACCGCACCCTGGCCTACCTGCACGGCCGCCGCTGGCAGCGGCCGCGCCTGCTCGGCGTCGGCTACGCCTTCCAGCAGGTGGCGGCGCTGGCCGTGGCGTCGTGGGACGTGCCGCTGCACGGCGTGGTCACCGAGCGCGGCCGGGTGGCTCTGGCGCGGCAACCGCGACCCGACGGAGACGACGCATGAACTACTGGCTGCTGAAGAGCGAACCGTCGGTGTTCGGCATCGACGACCTGGCCAATCGGCCGCGCCAGACCGAGCCGTGGGACGGCGTGCGCAACTACCAGGCGCGCAACATGCTGCGCGACCAGATGCGCCGCGGCGACCTGGCCCTGTTCTACCACTCCAACTGCACCCCGCCCGGCGTCGTCGGCACGGTCGAGATCGTCCGTGCCGGCTACCCGGACCCGACCGCGTTCGACCCGGAGTCGAACCACTACGACCCGAAATCGGATCCCGCCAAGCCGCGCTGGTACCAGGTCGACGTGCGCCTGAAGCGGCGCTGCCAGCGCATGGTGACCCTGGCCGAGCTGCGCCAGCACGCCGCCGAGTTCGACGATTTTGCACTGTTGCGACCGGGCAACCGGCTGTCGGTGATGCCGGTGGCGCCGGCCACCTGGCGCCGTATCCTCGAACTCGCCGGCGGTTGATGTGCGGGCGGTGGCCGGCTGCGGGTATCATCGGTGACCGCAGCGTGACCCGAGGAGTTTCCGTGGACAGTGACAGCAAAAAGCGCAGCGCCGCCGAGGCCGCCCTCGACTACCTCGAGGTCGGCAGCGTGGTCGGCGTCGGCACCGGTTCGACGGTCAACCACTTCATCGACGCCCTGGCCCGGGTCAAGCACAAGATCGACGGCGCCGTCTCCAGCTCCGAGGCGAGCAGCGCGCGGCTCAAGGGCCACGGCATCCAGGTGCTCGACCTCAACGCCTGCGGCGAACTCGGGCTCTACGTCGATGGCGCCGACGAGGCGACCCGCCACCTGCACCTGATCAAGGGCGGCGGCGGCGCGCTGACGCGCGAGAAGATCGTCGCCGCCGCCAGCCGCCGCTTTGTCTGCATCGCCGACGATGCCAAGCTGGTCGACCTCCTCGGCACCTTTCCGCTGCCGGTCGAAGTGATCCCGATGGCGCGCAGCTACGTCGCCCGCGAGCTGCTGCGGCGCGGCGGCCAGCCGGTGCTGCGCGAGGGGTTCGTCACCGACAACGGCAACCTGATCCTCGACGTCCACCACCTCGAGATCCTCGATCCGGTGGCGCTGGAGCGCGATCTCAACCAGATCGTCGGCGTGGTCACCAACGGCCTGTTCGCCGCGCGCCCGGCCGACGTGCTGCTGCTCGGCGGCGATGCCGGCGTGCGTACCCTCGACGGCTCCGGCGACGCATGAGGCCGACCCTGCGCCAGGCGCTGCTCGGCAGCGCGTTCCTGATCGTCTACGGGGTCGTGGTGTTTGCCGCCACCCGCGCCTACTACCTGGAGCGGCCCACCGCGGCGCGGCCGGCGCCGGCCGCGGTGGCTCCCGGCGCCGGCCCGCGGCCGTTCGCCTTGCCGCAGTCGGCGCCGCCGGTGGCCCTGGCCGACGACCCGGTCGCGCTCGCCGGTCAGGCCGACGAGCTGTTCACCCAGAAGCGCTACGGCGAGGCGATCGCCGCCTACCGCAAGCTGCTCGACCTGGTGCCGGGCGATGCCGACGCCTACAACGACCTCGGGCTGGCGCTGTTCTATGCCGGGCGTTCGGCCGAGGCGCTGCAGGTGCTCGAGCAGGGCACGGCACAAAACGCCGGGTTCCAGCGCATCTGGCTCACCCTCGGTTTCGTCCGCCTGCAGGCCGGGCGCAACGACGCGGCGCGGGCCGCTTTCGAGCGCTGCATCGCCATCGATCCGGGCAATCCGCTGGCGAGTGAAGCCCGGCGCTTCCTCGAACGTCTCCCCTGAGGCGCGGCCAACCGGCCCGGGCGGTTGTCATCGGTGCCCTGCATGGACTAGTTTTGAATGGCTGGGCATGGTCGCAAGCTGGCGTGCCCGCCGCGACTCCACTGCCGCACCGGCGGCCGCACGACGGGCGCGATTGATGGACCATGCCAAGTTGATCGAGACCTTGCGGGTGCCCGAGCAGAGTCGCGGCAGCCTGCCGCTGGAACTCAATGCCAAGGCGCTGCAGGCGTGGGGCGAGGGGCTGCCGCTGGCCAACCTGCAGGAGACCACCCGCCAGGTCTACTCCCTGCTGCGCGACGCCAACCGGCTGCAGATCCCGGACAAGGGGCGCCTGCTGCTGCTCGATGCGCTGCGTCCGCAGGTCGACTACATCAGCGGCGCGCTGACCCGGGGGGCGCAGGGCCACGCCCACCCGCTGCCCGCGAAGGTGACGCGCCTGGTGCAGTTCAACCAGGAGCTGCTGACCGAGGCGGCGATCGGCTACAAGATCATCGCCCACCGCATCCTCGGCAAGCGCTTCCTGTTCGGCGGCCGCGAGCGCCAGCTGGCCGACGCCCTGCAGGCGGTGCTGCACTACCTGGGGCGCATCGTGCTCGAGTCCTACCGCACCTACGTGCCGTTCCCCGAGGGACTCTGGGGCGAGATCCACGCCAGCTACGCCCTCGCCGAGACACGCCGGCTGGTCAAGCTCAAGTCCGAAGGTTTCTCGGAGCAGGGACGGATGACCCTCGGCGACAGCTACAACCGGCTGCTGCTGCTGGCGCTGGCCTCGCCCTACCATTTCGAGCGCGGCACCATCGACCTGCTGCACCAGCGCCTGTCGGAGTGGAGCTCGGCGTGCGAACTCAAGCCGCTGGCCGTCGGCGATGACGGCGCCATGCACATCGTCATCCGCCTCGACAGCAGCGCTCCGCCCAGTTTCCAGGTCCTGGAGGGTGCGGCCGAGGCGGTCCCGACCGAGGTCCGCGTGCTCGACGCCGTGGCGCTGCTGGCCGTCCTCGACGACGAGATCGAGCGCCAGCAGAGCGACCACCCGCCGGCCAAGCGCGCCGACGGCATGCCGCAGCTGCCGACCCCGGTGCTGAGGATGCTGCACGAGAGCTGGTCGGGTCCGACCACCCGCGGCGAGGCGCGCTACCAGGGCGAGGTCCCGGTGCAGGTCGCCATCGGCCTCAATGCCGCCTGCCATTTCCTGACCCACGGCCACGGTGCGCCGGACGAGCCGGCCAAGGCGACGGCCGCCGATGAGGTCGAGGAGCTCAGCCTCGCGGTGACCGAGCGGGCGCTGGAGATGGCCCCCGGGGAGCTGGTCAGCACCAGCGAGCGCAAACGCGACCGGGTCGCCGAGATGCTGCTGCCGCAGGCGGCGGCCGCCGCCTGGACCGAGATGCGGCGCCAGGAGGCACCGTCCAGCTTCACCTGCCACACCATCGATTTCAGCGCCAGCGGCTGCCAGCTGGTCTGCGCCAAGGCGAGCGAACTGACCCTGTCGGTCGGCGACCTGCTGTGCATCGGCTTCGACGACAGCGCCAGTGGCCGCTGGAAGATCGGCACCGCGCGCTGGATCCGCCAGCGCAACGGCGAGGAGACCCAGGTCGGCGTGCGCATCCTCGCCAACGAGGGCCGCGCGGTGCTGGCCGGGGTGTGCGACGAGACCGGTTACGTCGGCGACATCAGCGACTGCATCCTGCTGCCGGGACGGGACGGAGTGACGCTGCTGACGCCGCGCATGCCGTTCGCGATCGACAAGATGGTGTTCCTTCAGGATGGCGACGAGGAGTGCTTCATCCGCCTCGGTGCCAACGTCGAGAACAGCAGCCGCTTCGCCCGCTTCGAATTCCGGGCCTGCTCGGAAAAAGAGGTCGCGCGCATCCAGGCCGAGCGCAACCGCCCGGTGGCCCACCTCTCCAAGGCGCAGCTCGAGGCGATGGAGCGCGGCGAGAGCGTGGAAAAGGTCCTCGGCAGCGGCTCCGGCGTCTGGGACGGCATGCGCCACGACTGGTAACGGGCGCGGCGCCCGCGCCCCCCTGTCCGGTCTCAGAGCTTGAGAAGAAATCTACGGCGCGGCCCGATCGCTGCGTTGGGCGGTGCGCGCGCCTCGCCTAGCGATCTGACAGGTCTCGTCGCGGCGCTCCGTCCGCCTTGCGCTCAAACCGCTCGCAACGATTTCTTCTCAAGCGCTCAGTCGTCGCTGTCGCTCGGCTGGTGGCGGGCGACGATCTCCTGCTGCACGCCGACCGGGACCGCCTCGTAGTGGCTGAGCTCCATCGCGAACGAACCGTGGCCGCCGGTCATGCCCTTGAGCCGTGACTGGTAGCCGTTGAGTTCGCTCAGCGGCACGTTGCCGGTGATCGCCAGCATGCCGCCGGAGAGCGTGTCGGTGCCGTTGATCTGCGCGCGCTTGCCCGCCAGGTCACCGCTGACGTCGCCCATGGCGCTGTCCGGGCAGTTGACGGTGACGCGCACGATCGGTTCGAGCAGCACCGGCCGGGCCTTGGTGATGGCGTCGCGGAACGCCTTCTTCGCCGCCGTGACGAAGGCGATCTCCTTGGAGTCGACCGGGTGGTGCTTGCCGTCGTAGACGGTGACGCGGATGTCCTGCAGCGGGAAGCCGGCGATGACCCCGGTCGCCAGCACCTGGCGCACCCCCTTCTCGACCGCCGGGATGTACTGGCCGGGGATCACTCCCCCGACCACCTTGTCGACGAACTCGAAGCCGCCGCCGCGCGGCAGCGGTTCGATGCGCAGGTAGACCTCGCCGAACTGGCCGGCGCCGCCGGTCTGCTTCTTGTGCCGGTGGTGGCCCTCGGCCGGGGCGGTGATGGTCTCGCGGTAGGCGATGCTCGGCGGATGGGTGTCGACCTCGGCGTTGTAGCGGTTCTTCATCTTCTCCAGCACCACCCGCAGGTGCAGGTCGCCGATGCCGCGCAGCACGGTCTCGTGGGTCGAGGTGGAGCGCTCGACCCGCAGCGTCGGATCCTCGGTGGTCAGCGCCGCCAGGGCCTTGCCCACCTTCTGGTCGTCGGTGCGGTTCTTCGGCTCGATCGCCAGGCCGAGCATCGGCTCGGGAAAGGCCATCGGCTTGAGGTGGACGTGGCCGTCTTCCTGGGCGTCGTGCAGCACGTCGTGAAAATGGATCTCCTCGATCTTGGCCACGGCGCAGATGTCGCCGGGGATGCCGCGCGCGATCTCGACATGCTCCTTGCCCTGCAGCTTGAACAGGTGACCGACCTTGAACGCCTTGCGCGCAGCGCCGACGTAGAGCTGGGTCTCCTTGGTCACCGTGCCCTGGTAGATGCGGAAGATGGCGAGCTTGCCGGCAAACGGGTCGGAGGTGACCTTGAACACGTGCGCCAGCACGTGCTGGTCGGGATCGGGCACGGCGCGGAACTCGCGCGGGTTCTCCTCACCGATGTAGAACGGCGGCGGGTTGCCCTCGGCCGGGTTGGGCATCAGCTTGACGATGATGTTGAGCAGTTCGGCCACGCCGGCGCCGGTGCGTGCCGAGACGAAGCAGACCGGGATCAGGTGGCCTTCGCGCAGCGCCTCCTCGAAGGGGTCGTGCAGCTGCTCGGGCGTCAGCTCCTCGCCCTGTTCCAGGTAGAGCTCCATCAGCGCCTCGTCGACCTCGACGACCTGGTCGATCAGCGCCTCGTGGGCGGCGGCGACGGAGGAGAAATCGGCCTCCCCGGACGGGGTGAAAAAACAGTCGACCACCTGCGTGCCGCCCGCGGCGGGCAGGTTGATCGGCAGCACCTCGCGGCCGAACTCCTGCTGCAGCTGGGCCAGCAGTCCGGGCAGGGCGGCGCCCTCGCCGTCGATCTTGTTGACGATGATCAGCCGGCACAGCTTGCGCTCGCCGGCGCGTTCGAGCATGCGCCGGGTGACCCGGTCGATGCCGGTGTGGGCGTCGACCACCACCGCGGCGGTCTCGACCGCCTCGAGGGCGCCGAGCGCATGGCCGATGAAGTCGGGGTAGCCGGGGGTGTCGATCAGGTTGGCGTGGACGCCCTGGAAGTCGCAGTGGGCGACCGCCGCGGTGAGCGAGTGGCCGTGTTCCTTCTCCTCCGGCTCGACATCGCAGACGGTGGTGCCGCGCTCGATCGCCCCCGGGGTGGCGATCGTTCCCGCCCGGTGCAGCAGGGCCTCGACCAGGGTCGTCTTGCCGCTGCCACCGGTGCCGACCAGGGCGAGGTTGCGGATCTCCCCGGTGGTGTAATCTGCCATGGTCGTCCTCCTCGGGTGTTATTCTGCTGCGGGTTCCCCCGGCCGGCTCTCGAGGCGGCCGCTACCGGTGTGACGCAGCGTGTCGGAGGGGCGCGCGGCACCGGCAGGGCGAGACCAGACGATAGCAAATCGGCACCCTGAATACACCCGCGCTCGAGGGCCTGTGAACGGCGTCAACGAAGCACCGCTGCTGCGCCTCAGCGGCCTCTGCCGCCACTACCGCGAGGGCGACGTCCGGCGCACGGTGTTCGCCGACCTCGAACTGGAGCTGGCCCGCGGCGAGTGTGTGGTGCTGTTCGGCCGCAGCGGCTCCGGCAAGACCACGTTGCTCAACCTGATCAGCGGCATCGACCGCCCCGACGCCGGCCGCATCGACATCGACGGCAGCTGCCTGACCGCGCTCGACGAAGAGGGACGGACCCGCTTCCGGCGCGCCCACATCGGCTTCGTCCACCAGTTCTTCAACCTGCTGCCGACCCTGACCGTGTTCGAGAACCTGCTGCTGCCGCTGGAACTGAACGGCCTGGCCGATGCGGCGGGGCGCCAGCGGGCGTGCGACCTGCTCGCCGAGGTCGGCCTCGCCGAGCGTCGCGACAGCTACCCGGACCGCCTCTCCGGCGGCGAGCAGCAGCGCGTCGCCGTGGCCCGCGCGCTGGTCCACGAACCGCTGCTGCTGCTGGCCGACGAGCCGACCGGCAACCTCGACGTCGAGACCGGGGCCCGCGTGCTGGCGCTGCTGCAGCGGCTGGCCCGCGCCGCCGGCCACGCCCTGCTGGTCGCGACCCATAGTCGCGAGGCGGCCACGATCGCCGACCGGGTGCTGCTGTTCGACGCCGGGCGCCTGCGCCAGGAGCGCCCCGCGGCCGACCGATGAGCACCCTCCTGCGCCGCAGCGGCCGCCGCCACCTGCGCCGCCATCCCTGGCTGCTGGCGCTGTCGCTGCTCGGCATTACCCTCGGCGTCGCCGTGGTCACCGCCATCGACCTGGCCAGCGAGAGCGCGCGCCGCGCCTTCACCCTCGGCGCCGAGACGCTGAGCGGTCGCGCCAGCCACCACGTCGTCGCCGGGCCGGCCGGGGTCGACGAGCGGCTCTATGCCGGGCTGCGCCTGGCCGGTCACCGCGGGCTGGTGCCGGTGGTCGAGGGTTACCTGCAGCTCCCCGGTCGCACGCTGCAACTGCTCGGCGTCGACCCGCTGGTCGAGGCGCCGGTCGGCCGCCCCGGCAGTCGCGGCGCCAACCTGGTCTCTCTGCTTACCGCGCCCGGCGCCCTGCTGCTGTCACGGGCGACTGGGGCGGACCTCGGCCTGCAGCCTGGCGCCGACTTTACCGCCACCGCCGGCGGCCGGCAGCGGACGCTGCACCTGGCCGGTTGGCTGACCGCGGCCGACCCGGTGCAGGCGCGGGCCCTCGACGGCCTCGCGGTGGCTGACATCGCCACCGCCCAGGAACTGCTCGGCCGCCAGGGGCGGCTGAGCCGGATCGACGTGGTCCTGCCCGAAGCGGTGCGTGCCGCCGGCCTGGCGCGGCTGGCCGCGGCGCTGCCGCCGGGGGTGCGCCTGGAGCCGGCCGGGCGCGACGCGGCGTTCATGCACGAGGTGACCGCCGCGTTCACCCTCAACCTGACCGCGCTGAGCCTGCTGGCGCTGCTGGTCGGGGCGTTCCTGGTCTACAACACCATGACCTTCGCCGTCCTGCAGCGGCTGCCGCAGCTGGCCATCCTGCGCGCGCTGGGGGTCACCCGCGGCGAACTGTTCCGGCTGGTGTCGCTCGAGGCGCTGCTGCTCGGGGCGGTCGGCACGGCCGCCGGCCTGCTGCTCGGCCTGCTGCTCGGCAACGGCCTGGTCGGCCTGGTGGCGCGCACCTTCGATGACCTCTACTTCACCCTGACCGTCAGCGGCCTGTTCCTGACCCCGTGGTCGCTGGCCAAGGGGGTGCTGCTCGGGCTCGGCGCGACCTGGCTGGCGGCACTGGCCCCGGCGCTGGCGGCCGCCCGGGTCACGGCCGGGACGCTGCAGCGGCGCTCGGCGCTGGAGGGGGCGGCCCGACGCCTGACTTGGCTGGCGGCGCTGGCCGGCGGCCTGCTGCTGCTGGTCGCCGCCGCGCTGCCGCTGGCGAGCGACGCCCTGCTGGTCGGGTTCGCGGCGCTGTTCGCGCTGCTGCTCGGCGCGGCGCTGCTCGCCCCGCTGGCGGTGCGCGGCCTGGCCTGGCTGCTGCAGCGGCTGCCGCTGGCGCGCGCCGGGCCGGTGCCGAAACTGGCCGTGCGCGGCCTGGTGGCGACCCTGAGCCGAACCGGGGTGGCGACCGCGGCGCTGGCGGTCGCCGTGGCCGCGGCGGTCGGGCTGGGCCTGATGATCGACAGCTTCCGCCTGACGGTGGAGCGCTGGCTCGACCAGCGGTTGCAGGCCGACGTCTACGTCAGCGCCCCGGGGGCCCTCGACGGCACCCTGTCGAACCCACTGCCGGCGGCGCTGCCGGCCCGGCTCGCGGCCCTGGACGGGGTGCGCGCGACCAGCAGCTACCGCGGCGCGACCGTCGCCTCGCCGGCGGGCCCGGTCAACCTCGCGGTGGTCGATATCGCCCGTGCCGGCCAGGCCGGCCACGTGCTGCTTGCCGGCGATCCGGCGACCGCCTGGGCGGCGTTCGCTGCCGGGGCGGTGCTGCTGTCGGAGCCGTTCGCCCACCGGCGGCAGCTGGCGCTGGGGGACACACTGCACCTGCAGACGCCGGCCGGGACGCGGTCGTTTCCGGTCGCCGGCATCTACACCGATTTCGTCAGCGGCAGCGGGCGGGTGCTGATGGCGCGCAGCACCTGGCTGCAGCACTGGCGCGACCCGGCGCTCAGCTCGGTCGGCCTCTATGCCGCCCCCGGGGTCGATGTCGAGGCGCTGGTCGCCGCCGCGCGCGGGGCGGCGGACCCGGCCACGCCGCTGACGGTGCGCTCCAACCGGGCGCTGCGCGAAGCGTCGCTGCAGGTGTTCGACCGCACCTTCCGCATCACCGACGTGCTGCGCCTGCTGGCGCTTGGCGTCGCCTGCGTCGGCATCTTCGGCGCCTGCCTGATGCTGCAGGAGGAGCGGGCGCGCGAGTTCGCCATGCTGCGCGCGCTCGGCCTGCTGCCGGGCCAGCTGCGCGGGCTGGTGGTGGTGCAGACCCTGCTGCTCGGTGCCGCCGCCGGCCTGCTGGCGCTGCCGCTGGGCGTCGCCCTGGCCGAGCTGCTGACCACGGTGATCAACCGGCGGGCGTTCGGCTGGACCCTGGCGCTGGAGGTCACCCCGGGTCCGCTGCTCGGCGGTCTGCTGCTGGCGCTCGGGGCGGCGCTGGTCGCCGGCCTGCTGGCCGGCCGCCGCGCCGGCCTGGCCCCGGCCGCGGCGCTGCGCGGTGACTAGTCTGGCCAGATGGTGGCTCGGGGCGGTGCTGGCGGCCGGCCTGGCCTGGCTGGCCGTGCTCGCCTGGCCGACCGCCGAGGGGCCCGCCGCCGGCCCGCTGTGGGCGGTCGACGACCTGCTCGGCGGCGGCGACGACGGCTTTGCCCGGGTCACCGGGGCGGGCCCCTTTGCTTTCCCGCGCGACCACGGCCCGCACCCGGCCTACCGCCACGAGTGGTGGTACCTGACCGGCCAGCTCGAGGACCCCGGCGGCCGCCGCTTCGGCTTCCAGGTCACCTTTTTCCGCTTCGGCATCACGCCCACCCCGGCCGCGGTCGAGTCGCCCTCGGCGTGGCGCAGCGGGTCGATCTACCTGGCCCATTTCGGCCTCACCGACGTCGCCGGCGCACGCCTGCTCGCCAGCGAGCGCTTCGCCCGCCCGGTGCTCGGTCTGGCCGGTGCGCAGGCCGAGCCGTTCGCCGTCTGGGTCGAGGAGTGGCGCCTCGACGGCATGCCGGGCAGCACCTTCCCGCTGCGCCTGGAACTGGCCAGCGACGCCGCGGCGCTGGCGCTGGAACTGCAGCCGACCAAGCCGCTGGTCGCCCACGGCGACGGCGGCACCAGCCGCAAGGGTCCCGGCGCCGGCAACGCCACCCGCTACTACGCCCTGACCCGGCTCGCGGCCAGCGGCCGGCTGCGCCTGGCGGGACGCGACTTCCGCGTCCGTGGCAGCGCCTGGCTCGACCGCGAATGGGGCAGCAGCGCCCTCGGTGCCGGCGTGCAGGGCTGGGACTGGTTCGGGCTCCAGCTCGACGACGGCCGCGACCTGATGCTCTACCGGCTGCGCCGCGATGACGGCAGTGCCGACCCGTTCAGCGCCGGCAGCGTGGTGGCGCCGGACGGCGCGGTCACGCCGCTGGCCGCGGACGATTTCAGCGTCCAGGTGCTGGACCACTGGCGTGCCGCCGACGGCGTCGCCTACCCGGCCCGCTGGCGCCTGCGGGTGCCCGGCCACGATCTCGATCTCGAGGTGGCGCCGCTGGTCGCCGACCAGGAGCTGCGCCTGGCGGTGCGCTACTGGGAGGGGGCGGTGGCGGTCACCGGCAGCGTCGGCGGGCGCGGTTACGCCGAGCTGACCGGCTACGCGGGCGCGGCACGGGCGGGGCCGCCGCGCTAGCCGGGGGCGCCTGGTGCGGCATGCTAGAATCCCTCGCCTCGCCCGCTACTCCGCCCGGATCGACCATGTCCCCAGCCGACCTCCTGCGCCAGCGCATCCTCGTCCTCGACGGTGCGATGGGCACCATGATCCAGCGTCACGACCTGGGCGAGGCCGACTACCGCGGCCGCCGGTTCGCCGACCACCCGGCGGACCTGAAGGGCAACAACGACCTGCTGACCCTGACCCAGCCGGAGCTGATCCGCGACATCCACGCCGCCTACCTGGCCGCCGGCGCCGACATCGTCGAGACCAACACCTTCAACGCCAACAGCATCTCGCAGGCCGACTACGGTCTCGAGGCGCTGGTCTACGAACTCAACCACGCCGCCGCGCGCCTCGCCCGCGAGGCGGCCGACGCCGCCACCCGGGCGACCCCGGAGCGGCCGCGGCTGGTGGCCGGGGCGCTCGGCCCGACCAACCGCACCGCCTCGCTCTCGCCCGACGTCAACGACCCCGGCTACCGCAACGTCACCTTCGACCAGCTGGCGGCGACCTACCGCGAGGCGGCCGGCGGGCTGCTCGACGGCGGCGCCGACCTGCTGCTGATCGAGACCATCTTCGACACCCTCAACGCCAAGGCGGCGATCTTCGCCCTGCTCGACCTGTTCGCGGAGCGCGGCCGGCGCTGGCCGGTGATGGTCTCCGGCACCATCACCGACGCCAGCGGACGCACGCTGACCGGGCAGACGGCGGCCGCGTTCTGGCACGCGGTGGCCCACGCCGAGCCGCTGAGCATCGGCTTCAACTGCGCGCTCGGGCCGGAGCAGCTGCGGGTCCACGTCGAGGAGCTGGCGCGCATCGCCGACACCCACGTCAGCGTCTACCCCAACGCCGGGCTGCCCAACGCCTTCGGCGGCTACGACGAGACCCCCGCGGCGATGGCCGCCGAGATCGGCAGCTGGGCCGCCGAGGGGCTGGTCAACCTGGTCGGCGGCTGCTGTGGCACCACCCCGGAGCACATCCGGGCGCTGGCCGAGGCGGTGGTGCCGCACGCCCCGCGGACGCTCCCAACGATCACACCGGCATGCCGGCTCAGCGGCCTCGAACCGCTCGAGATCGGCGCCGAGAGCCTGTTCGTCAACGTCGGCGAGCGCACCAACGTCACCGGCTCGGCGCGCTTCAAGCGGCTGATCATGGACGACGACTACGCCACCGCCCTGGAGGTGGCCCGGCAGCAGGTGGTCTCCGGCGCGCAGATGATCGACGTCAACATGGACGAGGCGCTGCTCGACGGCGTCGCCGCCATGCCCCGGTTCCTGAACCTGATCGCCGGCGAACCCGACATCGCCCGCGTGCCGGTGATGATCGACTCCTCCGACTGGGCGGTGATCGAGGCCGGCCTGAAGTGCATCCAGGGCAAGGGGGTGGTCAACTCGATCAGCCTCAAGGAGGGCGAGGAGGCCTTTCTCGAGCGCGCCCGGCTGGTGCGCCGTTACGGCGCCGCGGCAGTGGTCATGGCCTTCGACGAGGAGGGCCAGGCCGACACCCGCGAACGCAAGGTGGCGATCTGCACCCGCGCCTACCGGCTGCTGACCGAACAGGCCGGTTTTCCGCCGCAGGACATCATCTTCGACCCCAACATCTTCGCCATCGCCACCGGCATCGAGGCGCACAACGGCTACGCCGTCGACTTCATCGAGGCGGTGCAGGAGATCAAGCGCGACCTGCCGCACGCGCTCTGCTCCGGCGGCGTCTCCAACGTCTCGTTCTCGTTCCGCGGCAACGACCAGGTGCGCGAAGCGATTCACTCGGTGTTTCTCTACCACGCCATCCGTGCCGGCCTCGACATGGGCATCGTCAATGCCGGCCAGCTTGCGGTCTACGACGACCTGCCGCCGGCGCTGCGCGACGGGGTCGAGGACGTGGTGCTCAACCGCCGCGACGACGCCACCGAGCGGCTGCTGACGCTGGCCGAGGAGTACCGTGGCGGTGCCGGCGCGGCGCGCGCCGAGGACCTCGCCTGGCGCGAGGCGCCGGTGGTCGAGCGGCTGGCGCATGCGCTGGTGCACGGCAACGACGCCTACATCGAGGCCGATACCGAGGAGGCGCGCCTGGAACTGGGCCAGCCGCTGCAGGTGATCGAGGGGCCGCTGATGGCCGGCATGAACATCGTCGGCGACCTGTTCGGCGCCGGCAAGATGTTCCTGCCGCAGGTGGTCAAGAGCGCGCGGGTGATGAAAAAGGCGGTGGCGATCCTGGAACCGTTTCTCGCCGCCGATCGCGCCGAGGGGGTGACCAGCCAGGGCCGGGTGCTGCTGGCCACGGTCAAGGGCGACGTCCACGACATCGGCAAGAACATCGTCGGCATCGTGCTCCAGTGCAACAGCTTCGAGGTGATCGACCTCGGCGTCATGGTGCCGGCCGACACCATCCTCGAGCGCGCCGCCGCCGAGCGGGTCGACATCATCGGGCTGTCGGGCCTGATCACGCCGTCGCTGATCGAGATGGCGCAGATCGCCAGGGAGATGCAGCGCCGTGGCCTGGAGATTCCGCTGCTGATCGGCGGCGCGACCACCTCCAAGGCGCACACCGCGGTCAAGATCGAGCCCGGCTACGGCAACGCGGCGACGGTCTGGGTCAAGGACGCCTCGCGCGCGGTCGGCGTGGTGCAGCAGCTGCTGTCCCCGGAGCGGCGTGCCGCCTTCGCCGCCGAGGTCCGCGCCGACTACGTCCAGGTGCGGGAGGCCTTTGCCGAACGTCACCGCGACAGCGAACGGCTGACGCTGGCCGACGCCCGCGCCCGCGCCTTCCGCACCGACTGGCCGGCCTGCACCCCGTCGCCGCCGTCCTGGACCGGGGTGCGGGCGATCGACGACATCGAGCTCGCCGACCTGGTGCCGCTGATCGACTGGACCCCGTTCTTCCACGCCTGGGAGCTGCGCGGCCGCTACCCGGCGATCCTCGACGACGACACCAAGGGGACCGAGGCGCGCAAGCTGTTCGCTGACGCCGAGGCGCTGCTGGCGCGCATCGTCGCCGAGCGCTGGCTTACGCCGCGGGCGGTGGTCGGCCTGTTCCCGGCCAACCGCGACGGCAGCGACGACGTCGCGGTCTACGCCGACGAGTCCCGCGACCGGCCGCGAGCGACCTTCCGCTTCCTGCGCCAGCAGCAGGCGCCGCGCGGCGAGCAGCCGAACTACTGCCTGGCCGATTTCGTCGCCCCACCCGGCACGCCCGACTACCTCGGCGCCTTTGCCGTCACCGCCGGGCCCGAGGTGGCGGCGCGGGCGGCGGCCTTCGAGGCGGCGCACGACGACTACAACGCCATCATGGTCAAGGCGCTGGCCGACCGCCTGGCCGAGGCGCTGGCCGAACTGCTGCACCTGCGTGTGCGCCGCGAGTACTGGGGCTACGCGCCGGACGAGGCGCTCGACAGCGATGCCCTGATCCACGAGCGCTACCGCGGCATCCGCCCGGCCCCGGGCTACCCGGCCTGCCCGGAACACACCGAAAAGGGGGTGCTGTGGCAGCTGCTCGATGTCGAGCGGCAGACCGGCATGCGCCTGACCGAGAGCTTTGCCATGGACCCGGCGGCGTCGGTCAGCGGCTTCTATTTCGCCCACCCCGAGGCGCGCTACTTCACCGTCGGCCGGATCGGTCGCGACCAGGTCGAGGACTACGCCCGGCGCAAGGGCTTCGACCTGGCCACCGCCGAACAGTGGCTGGCGCCGAACCTCGGCTACAACCCCGACTGACACTCTGCCGGTTCGACCGCGCCACCGGCGCGCCGGGCGGTGGTTGCTGGCGTCGCGAACAATAGTTTACTATTTTGGTCGGACATTGGCGTCCGGCCGCGGCCGGGCCACCGCGGCAATAACGACGGGAGCGTGTGAGCGATGAAGATCTGGCGATGCGTGGTGTGCGGGTTCATCTACGAGGAGGCCCTCGGCCTGCCCGAGGAGGGGGTCCCCGCCGGGACCCGTTGGGAGGATATCCCGGACGACTGGGAGTGCCCCGAGTGCGGTGTGGGCAAGGACGATTTCGAGATGGAAGAGGTCGCCGCCTGACCTGTCGCCGTGCAAGGGCGAACCCCGTGGTCGGTCACCGCGACCGGCCTTCTGTTTTTCCCCTGAGGTTGTCCCCTGAGGCGGGTGACGGTGGCAGCAGCTATAGTGACTGTCCACAGGATCACCACGGAAGAGAGGGGGAAGCCATGGGAACGCCACTGACGTCTGTCGCCGGCATCGGTCCGGCGGCGGCCGCGGTTCTGGCCAAGCACGGTTTCGACAGCGCCGAGCGGCTGGCTGCCAGCCGGGTCGAGAAGCTGGTCGAGGTCCCCGGATTCGGTCCGCTGCGGGCGGCGGCCACGTTGCGCGCCGCGCGCGCCCTGGTCGGCGAGGCTGCGCTGGTCGCGGCGGATCGCAACCAGGACAAGAAGAAAAAGGGCAAGAAAGGCGGCAAGGGCAACAAGGCCAAGCGCGCCGCCAACCTGGACCAGGACCCGGGCAAGCCGAAGTCGTCCCGTAAGGGCAAGAACGGCGACAAGAAGAAAGCCAGGAAGGACAAGAAGGGCAAGAAGGGCAAGAAGGGCAAGAAGGACAAGGGCGCGAACAAGCGCTGAGCCGCACCGCCCAGGCCGTCACCGGCGTCCCCGGGCAGACCCTCCCGCCGCCCTGTGCCGCTGCGCCGCCCGCCGGCGGCGCCACGCCCCGTTCAGGCCATGCCCAGGTAGAGCACCGCATCGGCCTCGACCGCCGCGCCCTTCGGCAGGGCGGCCACGCCGATGGCGGCACGCGCCGGGTAGGGGGCGCTGAAATAGTCGGCCATCACCTCGTTGACCACCGGGAAATTGGCCAGGTCGGTCAGGTAGACGTTCAGCTTGACGATGTCCGCCAGCGAACCGCCGCTGGCCGCGGCCACCGCGGCGAGGTTGTCGAAGACGCGGCGGACGCGGTCGGCGAAGTCGCCGTCGACCAGCGCCATGGTCCCGGGATCGAGCGGGATCTGTCCCGACAGATAGACCGTCTGGCCGCAGCGGACCGCCTGCGAGTAGGTGCCGATCGCGGCCGGGGCGTTGTCGGTGTGGATGGGTTCGCCGTGCATGGGGTTCGTCTCCGGTGGTGGGTCGCCGGCCATGGCGCTTGAAAAGAATTCTACGGCGCGGTTCGATCGCTGCGTTGGGCGGTGCTCGCTCCTCGCCTAGCGACCTGATAGGTCGCGTCGCTGCGCTCCGTCCGCCTTGCGCTCAAACCGCGCGCTACGATTTCTTCACAAGCGCTCAGGCGCGAGTGATCCGGCGCACGGCCGGGATGGCGCGCAGCCGGCGCATGATCCGGGCCAGGTGGAGGCGGTCGCGCACCATGATCAGGAACTGGATGGTCGTGTGCAGGCCGTCGCGCTCCTTGGTCTTGACGTCCTCGATGTTGGAGCCGAACTCGGAGATCGCGGCGGCGATGGTGGCGAGCACGCCGCGCTGGTTCTCGGTCTCGATGTGCAACTCGGTCGCGAACTGCTCCTCCAGGGCGCTGGCCCATTCGACGTTGACCCACTTGTCCGGCTTTTTGCGGAATTCGGCGACGTTCTTGCACTGCTGGTTGTGGATCACCAGGCCGCGGCCGGCGGTCAGGAAGCCGAGGATCGGGTCGCCGGGGATCGGGTGGCAGCACTTGGCGAAGCTGATCACCGTGCCTTCGCCGCCCTTGATGCTCAGCGGCGCCGGCTCCTTGCCCGCTGGCTCCGCCGCGCTCGGCACGCCGTCCCTGGCCGGTTCGGGCAGCAGCCGGCGGGCGACCAGGATCGCCGGCCGCTGGCCGAGACCGATCTGTTCGCACAACTCGTCGAGGGTGGCGATGCGCAGCTCGGCGAGGGCGTCGGCGACGGCTGCTTCGGTCAGCTGCTTGAGCTGGCTGCCGAGTTCGCTCAGGGCCCGTTCGAGCAGGTAGCGGCCGAGATTGATGGCGTCGCTGCGGGTCAGGCTCTTGAGGAAGCTGCGGATGTTGGTGCGCGCCTTGGCGGTGACGACGAAGTTCAGCCAGGCCGGGTTGGGCCGGCCGACCGGGGAGGTGACCACCTCGACCGTCTGGCCGTTCTCCAGCGGGGTCGACAGCGGCATCATGCGCCGGTTGATCTTGGCCGCGGCGCAGCTGTTGCCGACGTCGGTGTGCACGGCGTAGGCGAAGTCGACCGCGGTGGCGCCGCGCGGCAGCTCCATGATGTCGCCCTTGGGTGTGAACACGTAGACCTCGTCCGGGAACAGGTCGATCTTGACGTTCTCCAGGAACTCGACCGAATCGCCGCTGGTGCGCTGCATCTCGAGCAGGCTGTGCAACCACTCGCGCGCCCGGGCGTGGGCGCTGACCCCGGTGTCGCTGTTGGATTTGTACAGCCAGTGCGCCGCGACCCCGGCCTCGGCCACCTTGTTCATGTCCTCGGTCCGGATCTGGACCTCGATCGGCACCCCGGGCGGGCCGAACAGCACGGTGTGCAGCGACTGGTAGCCGTTCGACTTGGGGATGGCGATGTAGTCCTTGAACTTGCCCGGCAGCGGTTTGTACAGGTTGTGCACGATGCCGAGCACGCGGTAGCAGGTCTCGACCTGGTCGACGACGATGCGGATGGCGTAGACGTCGAGTACCTCGGCCAGCGACAGCCCCTTCTGGATCATCTTGGTGTAGATGCTGTAGAGGTGCTTTTCGCGCCCGATGACGCGCGCTCCCAGCCCCTCCTGCTGCAGCCGGGTCTTGATCGCCGTCTCGATCCGGTTCATCACCTCGCGCCGGTTGCCGCGCGCCTTGCGCACCGCCTCCTGGATGACGCGGTAGCGCATCGGGTAGAGGGCGGCGAAGCCGAGGTCCTCGAGTTCGAGGCGGATGGTGTTCATGCCCAGCCGGGTGGCGATCGGCACGTAGATGTCGAGCGTCTCGCGGGCGATGCGCCGGCGCTTGGCCGGGGCCATCACCGACAGCGTGCGCATGTTGTGCAGGCGGTCGGCGAGCTTGATCAGGATGACGCGCAGGTCGCGCACCATCGCCATCATCATCTTGCGGAAGTTCTCGGCCTGCGCCTCGTCCGGGTTCTCCAGCTCCATCTTGGTCAGCTTGCTGACCCCGTCGACCATGTCGGCGACTTCGGCGCCGAACTCGCTGGCCAGCGTCTCCTTGCTGACCTTGGTGTCCTCGATGACATCGTGCAGCAGCGCGGCGATGATGCTGTGCACGTCCATGTGCATCTCGGCCAGCATGTGGGCGACGTCGAGCGGGTGGCAGATGTAGGACTCGCCGGTCAGCCGGAACTGGCCGCTGTGGGCGCGCGCGCCGAACAGGTAGGCGCGATGGACCTCCTCGAGCTGGGCCCGGTCGAGGTAGGTCTCGAGCAAGTCGCTGAGGTTGCTCAGCCGGAACAGCGCGGCGAGGTCGTGCTCGGGATCGAGGGCCGCCGGCCGGTCCTCACCCTCCGGCAGGGTGCCGGCGGGGGGTGGGGTCAGGGGGAGCGGGTGCGGCGGCATGCCGGCGCGGGGGCGGCCCGGGCGGCCGCGGGAGACGCCCCCCTCAGGGCTGCTCCGGGAGCAGCTCCTCTTCGGCGACCAGCGACTCTTCGGCGTGCTCGCGCGCGGTCACTTCGTAGAGGATGTCCGTGGTGATGAAGCCCTCGGCGATCTCGCGCAGGGCGACGACGGTCGACTTGTCGTTCTCCCACGGCACGTGCGGTTCAGCCCCGGTGGCGGTCAGCTGCCGGGCGCGCTTGGTGGCGCTGAGCACCAGTTCGAAGCGGTTGGGGATCCTATCGAGACAGTCTTCGACCGTTACGCGTGCCATGACATCGTCACCATCTGGTTTCAGGGTTGCGGAATCGCGGGAATCAGTTTACAGAATCAGTGGGTTGCCAACAACTGCTCGAGCAGCTCCCGGTGCCGAGCCACCTGCGTCGGCGCCAGCAGGCGCTGGGCGCGGAAGATCGCCGCGAGATCGGCCACGGCGGCGTCGAAGTGGTCGTTGATCACCAGGTAGTCGTATTCGTCGTGGTGCGCCATCTCCTCCAGCGCGGCGCTGACGCGCGCGCTGATCACCGTGTCGCTGTCCTGGCCGCGCTGGCGCAGGCGCTGCTCCAGCGCCGCCTGGCTCGGTGGCAGGATGAAGATCGAGGTCGCCGCCGGCATGGCCGCGCGCACCTGGCGGCCGCCCTGCCAGTCGATCTCCAGCACCAGGTCGCAGCCGGAGGCGAGCACCCGGGCGACGGCGTCGCGCGAGGTGCCGTAGCTGTTGCCGTGCACGCTGGCGTACTCGAGGAAGGCGCCGGCGGCGACCATGGCGTCGAAGGTCGCCTGGTCGACGAAGTGGTAGTGGACCCTGTCCTGCTCGCCCGGACGCGGCGCCCGCGTGGTGTGCGAGACGGCGACGCCGAGCAGCGGGTCGGTCTGGGTCAGCGCCTTGAGCAGGCTGGTCTTGCCGGCCCCGGAGGGGGCGGAGACGACGTAAAGGGTGCCGTTGATCATGCGCTCACTCGATGTTCTGGACCTGTTCGCGCATCTGCTCGATCAGCACCTTGAGGTCGACCGAGATGCGCGTGGTCTCGACGTCGGCCGACTTGGAGCCGAGGGTGTTGGCCTCGCGGTTGAGTTCCTGCATCAGGAAGTCGAGGCGGCGCCCGACCGCCTCGTCACGCACCAGGACGTCGCGCACCTCGGCCAGGTGGGCGGTCAGGCGGTCGAGTTCCTCGGCGACGTCGAGCTTGTTCGCCAGCAGCGCCATCTCCTGCTCGAGCCGCTCCTGGTCGAGGTCGGCCCGCAGCTCGGCGAGCTTGTCGGCCAGCCGCTGGCGGTGGTGGACGAGGACCTCCGGCAGCCGTTCCTGCGCCTGCGTTACCAGCAGGTCCATGCCGGCGCAGCGCTCCAGGATCAGCTCGGCCAGGCGCGCGCCCTCGCGTTCGCGCGTCGCCCGCAGCTCCTCGAGAGATCGCTCGAACAGGGCCAGCGCGGCGGCGCGCGCGGGCTCGAAGTCGATTTCGGCGACGTTCAGTACTCCGGGCCAGCGCAGCACGTCGAACGGGTCGATGCGCGCGGGGTTGCCGATGCGGTTGGCGAGCGCGGTGGCGGCATCGATGATGCGTGCCGCGAGGGGCTCGTCGACCACCAGCTCGACGTCGCTGGCCGGGGCCGGCTGGAAGCGCAGCTGGCAGTCGAGCTTGCCGCGCCGCAGGCTGGCGCCGGCGCGTTCGCGCAGCGCGGTCTCGAGCACCCGGAACTCCTCCGGCAGCCGCGGCGTCACCTCGAGGTAGCGGTGGTTGACGCTGCGCAATTCCCAGCACAGGGTGCCCGCGGCGTGGCGCTCCTCGAGACGTGCGAACGCGGTCATGCTGTGGATCATTGCTGGGACTCTCGGGTGCGGCGGGGTGGCGCGGCGGTATAATCGGCGCATTCTACACCAACCCCCCGGAGTACCAGCCCATGCGACCCAGCGGGCGCGCAACCGACGAGTTGCGAGCGGTGCGTTTTACGCGCCATTTCACCAGCCATGCCGAGGGATCGGTCCTGGCCGAATTCGGCGCCACCCGGGTGCTCTGCACTGCCAGCGTCGAGAGCGGCCGCGTGCCGCCGTTCCTGCGCGGGCGCGGCGAGGGCTGGGTCACGGCCGAGTACGGCATGCTGCCGCGCGCGACCCACTCGCGCAATCCGCGCGAGGCCTCGCGCGGCAAGCAGGGCGGACGCACGCTGGAGATCCAGCGCCTGATCGGCCGCAGCCTGCGCGCGGTGGTCGACCGGCGTGCCCTCGGCGAGCACACCATCACCCTCGACTGCGACGTCCTGCAGGCCGACGGCGGCACGCGCACCGCCGCCATCTCCGGCGCCTGGGTGGCGCTGGCCGATGCCGTCGCCACGCTGCGGCGCAAGGGGTTGCTGCAGGGCGAGCCGCTGCACGGCCAGGTCGCCGCGGTCTCGGTCGGAATCTACCGCGGCGCGCCGGTGCTCGACCTCGACTACGCCGAGGACGCCGAGGCCGAGACCGACATGAACGTGGTCATGAACGAGGCCGGCCACTACATCGAGTTGCAGGGCACCGCCGAGGGCCATGCCTTCCGCGGCGACGAGCTGCAGGCGATGACCGGGCTCGCCTGGCACGGCATCCGCCAGCTGCTCGACCGGCAGCGGGCGGCGCTGGAGGGCTGAAATGGTGGCCTCCCGGCGCGTGGTCCTGGCCAGCCTGAACCCGGGCAAGGCGCGCGAGGTCGGCCAGCTGCTGGCCGGCAGCGGCCTGGAGGTGGTCTCGCAGGCCGCGCTCGGGGTTCCGGAAGCGGACGAGACGGCGCCGACCTTTGTCGAGAACGCGCTGCTCAAGGCGCGCCATGCGGCCCAGCTCACCGGGCTGCCGGCGGTCGCCGACGACTCCGGGCTGGCCGTCGACGCCCTCGGCGGCGCGCCCGGGATCCATTCGGCCCGTTACGCCGGTCCCGGGGCCGACGACGCGGCCAACAACCGCAAGCTGCTCGAGGCGCTCGCCGGCCTCCCCGCCGCCGCGCGCACGGCCCGCTTCATCTGCGTCGTCGTCTACCTGCGCCACGCCGCGGACCCGGTGCCGCTGATCTGTGAGGGGGCCTGGCACGGCCGCCTGCTGGAGGCGCCGCGCGGCGCCAACGGCTTCGGCTACGACCCGCTGTTCCTGGTGCCGGAGCTGGGCGTGACCTCGGCCGAGCTGCCGCCGGAACAGAAGAACCGCCTCAGCCACCGCGGCCAGGCGTTGCGCCGCCTGGTCGAGCGCCTGGCCGATGCCGCCGACTGAAGCGGCCAGGGCGGCTGGCGCCGGCCAGGCGTGGCCCGGGCGGCCGGCGCTGCCGCCGCGGCTGCCGCCGCTGGCGCTCTACGTCCACCTGCCGTGGTGCGTGCGCAAGTGCCCCTACTGCGACTTCAACTCGCACGTGCCGGTGGGCGCGCTGCCGGAGCGCGCCTACGTCGACGCCCTGCTCGCCGACCTGGATCTCGACCTGGCCGCGGCCGCCGGCCGCCCGCTGCAGAGCGTCTACCTCGGCGGCGGCACCCCCAGCCTCTTCTCCCCGGAGGCGCTGGCGCGGCTGCTCGACGGCGTGCGCCGGCGCCTGGCGCTGGTCGCGCACGCCGAGATCACCCTCGAGGCCAACCCCGGGACGCTGCGCGCGGGCTACTTCGCCGAGCTGCGGGCGTGCGGCATCAACCGCATCTCGGTCGGCGTGCAGAGCTTCGACGAGCGCCACCTGCGCACCCTCGGCCGGATCCACGATGCCGCGGCGGCGCGGGCGACCGTCGCCGCGGTCCAGGCGGCCGGGTTCGGCGAGATCAATATCGACCTGATGGCCGGTCTCCCCGGCCAGGACGTGACCCAGGCGCTGGCCGACGTCGAGGCCGCGCTGGCGCTGGCGCCGACCCACCTCTCCCACTACCAGCTGACCATCGAGCCGGGGACGGCCTTTGCGCGCCGGCCGCCGCGGGTGCCGGCCGATGCGACCGTCATCGCCCAGCAGACCGCCTGCCGGGAGCGGCTGGCCGCCGCCGGGTTCGACCACTACGAGGTCTCCGCGCTGGCGCGGCCCGGTCACGCCGCGCGCCACAACGTCCACTACTGGCGTTTTGGCGACTACCTCGGCATCGGCGCCGGGGCGCACGCCAAGCTGAGCGGGGCCGACGGCATTCGCCGGCGCACGCGCCTCGCCAACCCGGCCCGCTACCTGGACGCCGCCGGCAGCGCGGCGGCCGTCGCCGAAACGCTGTGGCTCGATGCCGGCGACGCGGCGGTGGAGTTCCTGCTCAACGGCCTGCGCCTGCGCCAGGGGTTCGATCCGGCGCTGTTCGAGGAGCGCACCGGCGTCGCCTGGGCGACCCAGCAGCCGGCGGTGGTGCGGGCGCAGGCGCTCGGGCTGCTCGAACAGGCGGCGGGACGGTGGCGCGCCAGCGCGCGCGGCTGGGCGCTGCTCGACACGCTGCTCGGGCTGTTCCTGCCCGCGCGCTGACGGTCAGGGGGCGAGCCGCTCGGCGTGCAGGTCGTGGACGTCGGCGGCGGTGATGCGCACGTCGACCACCTGCCCGGGCCGCAGGTCGCCGCCGGCGGCCACCCGCACCTGGCCGTCGATCTCCGGGGCGTCGCCGCGGCTGCGGGCGACGGCGACGTCACCCTCGACGCCATCGACCATGACCGGCTCGACCCGCCCGATCCGGGCCGCCAGACGGCGGGCGGAGATTGCCGCCTGCTGCGCCATCAGCCGCTCCTGGCGCTCCAGCCTCAGCGCCTCCGGCACCGGGTCGGGCAGGGCGTTGGCGCGGGCGCCGGCCACCGGCGAGTAGGTGAAGCAGCCGACCCGGTCGAGTTCGGCCTCGGCCAGGAAGTCGAGCAGCTCGGCGAAATCGCGCTCGCTCTCACCCGGGAAGCCGACAATGAAGGTGCTGCGCAGGGTCAGGTCGGGGCAGGTCGCGCGCCAGCGGCGGATGCGCGCCAGCAGGCCGGAGCGGTCACCGGGCCGGCGCATCGCCTTGAGTACCGCCGCGCTGGCGTGCTGCAGCGGCACGTCGAGGTAGGGCAGCAGGCGGCCGTCGGCCATGCGCTCGACCAGGGCGTCGACCTGCGGGTAGGGGTAGACGTAGTGCAGCCGGACCCAGGCGTCGAGCGTCGCCAGCTGGTCGATCAGGTCGCTGAGCCGGGCGCGCAGCGGCCGCCCCTGCCAGAAGCCGTGGCGGTAGCCGAGGTCGACCCCGTAGGCGACGCTGTCCTGGGCCACCACCAGCAGTTCGCGCACGCCGTTCTCGACCAGCAGACGGGCCTCGTCGAGCAAGCGGCCGGGGTCGCGACTGACCAGATCGCCGCGCAGGTCGGGGATGACGCAGAAGGTGCAGCGGTGGTTGCAGCCCTCGGCGATCTTCAGGTAGGCGTAGTGCGGCGGTGTCAGCCGGATGCCCTGCGGCGGCAGGCGGCCGGCCTGCAGCGGCACGGGCAGATGGCGCTGGACCGCGGCCATGACTGCCTCGTCGGCGTGCGGCCCGGTCACCTCCAGCACCTTGGGGTGGGCGGCGCGCACCTGCTCCGCGCGGCTGCCGAGGCAGCCGGTGACGATCACCCGGCCGTTGGCCGCCAGCGCCTCGCCGATCGCCTCCAGCGATTCGGTCACCGCGGCGTCGATGAAGCCGCAGGTGTTGACCACCACCAGGTCGGCCTCGGCGTAGCTCGGCACCACCCGGTAGCCGGCGCCGCGCAGCCGGGTCAGGATCTGCTCGGAGTCGACTAGCGCCTTGGGGCAGCCGAGGCTGACGAAGCCGACGGCCGGTGCCGGCCGGTCGGGGTCGCGGTGGTTGGGCGGGTCGCTGGGCATCGGGGCGGACTGTGCGCAATCGCGGGGGCGGCATTGTACCCTGCCGGGGCGGCGCTTGTGGCCTGCCGGCGAATCCATTACCATCCGTGATCCCGTCGGCCCGGGGCGCGGCGGCCAGGAAACACGAGGTTCGAGATGAAGGCTGGAATTCATCCTGATTATCAGGACGTTACGGTGACGTGCAGCTGTGGCAACAGCTTCGTGACGCGGTCGACCGCGGACAAGGAACTGCACATCGAGGTCTGCTCGTCGTGCCACCCCTTCTACACCGGCAAGCAGAAGATCACCGACACCGGCGGCCGCGTCGAGCGGTTCCGTCGCAGGTACGCGCAAAAGCAGTGAACCTACTGGCTCGCCGGTCACCGCAAGGGCGCCCATGGGGCGCCCTTTTTGTTTGCCTGTGGCTGGCCGCCGTGTCGGCCCAGGTGGCCGCGGCGTGTCCGGCCGACCGCGTCGACCTGCGGGCCGAGGTCGACTACGTCCACGACGGCGACACCCTGCGCCTCGCCGACGGCCGCGCACTGCGGCTGATCGGGCTCGACACCCCGGAACTGGCGCGCGATGACCGGCGCGCGGAGCCGCTGGCCGGGGCGGCGCGCGATCGCCTGCGCGACCTGCTGCGCGCCGCCGGCATGCGCCTCGACCTGCGCTACGACGCCGAGCGCGAAGACCGCTACGGCCGCACCCTGGCGCACGCCCACCTTCCCGATGGCCGCAATCTGACCGCTCTGCTGCTCGAGGAGGGGTTCGCCAGCACGCTGGCGGTGCCGCCCAACGTCCTCTGGTGGGCCTGTTACCGGGAGGCGGAGCGGCGCGCCCGCGCTGCCGGTCGCGGCCTGTGGGCGTTGCCGGGCCACCGCGTGCACGAGGCGGCCACGCTCGATCCGGCGCGGCGCGGTTTCGTCCTGGTGCGCGGCCGGGTCGACGCGCGGCAGCCGCGCAGGTCGGGCGTGCGCCTGCTGCTCGACGGCGGCCTGGTGGTCTGGATCGGCCGTGCCGACCTGACCTATTTCCCGGCGTTGGAACGGCTGGTGGGCCAACGGGTCGAGGTGCGCGGGATGTTGCGCCAGCGGGGTGACGAGCGGCAGATCCGGGTCCGCCATCCTGCTGCGTTGTCCCGGATCGACGCCGACGCGCCGGGCGGCAGGGGCAACGGGGGCGGGTGATGGGCCGTGTTCCCGCCAGCCATCACCTCTGCTTATAGTGTTGATAAATAATTTTTTCGAAGTAAGATTCAGGGGTCGTCCGCATGCGGCAGGTCGGCCGCAGAGCCGGTGACCGCAAAACAGGGAAGTGACCGTGGGCCAGCCTCCCGATGTGCGGCAGTCACTGTTGAGGGCCACGATTCGACAGCGTCCGCCCAGGTGAGCGGCGACCCCAGGGAGGGGCACTGGGCCGCGGGTAGCCGCACGGCGTGCTCACCCGCGCCGAAGCCGGCGCCACCCGGACGTCAGCCGGATAAGGTGGTGTCACCGAATTCCCACGATCATGCCGGGTGGCAGCGCCATCGGTGGTCACGTGCTGGAGGTAAATCATGACCAAGTCCCTCACCCTGACCGACCCGAGTTCGGGCACCCGCGTCGAGCTGCCGGTCCGCGACGGCGTGCTCGGGCCGTCGACCGTCGATGTCGGCACGCTCTACCGTGACTTCGGGATGTTTACCTACGACCCCGGCTTTACCTCGACCGCCAGCTGCGACAGCCGCATCACCTTCATCGACGGCGACCAGGGCGTGCTGCTCTATCGTGGCTACGCGATCGAGCAGCTCGCGGCCAAGAGCAGCTTCATCGAGGTCGCCTACCTGCTGCTCTACGGCGAACTCCCGAACCAGGCCCAGCTGGAGGAGTTCAACCAGATCATCACCTACCACACGATGATCAACCAGACGCTCAACAGCTTCTATTCCGGCTTCCATCACGACGCCCACCCGATGGCGATGCTGGTCGGCGTGGTCGGTTCGCTGTCGGCCTTCTACCACGACCACACCAACATCAACGACCCGAAGGATCGCGAGATCTCGGCCCATCGCCTGATCGCCAAGATGCCGACCATCGCCGCCGCCTGCTACAAGCACAGCAAGGGCGAACCGGTGGTCTACCCGCAGAACAGCCTCAGCTACCCGGCCAATTTTCTGCGCATGATGTTCGCCGTGCCGTGCGAGGAGTACCAGATCGATCCGGTCGCCGAGCGCGCCATCGACATCCTCTTCATCCTGCACGCCGACCACGAGCAGAACGCCAGCACCTCGACCGTGCGCCTCGCCGGCAGCTCGGGGGCCAACCCGTTCGCCTGCATCTCCGCCGGCATCGCCTCGCTCTGGGGTCCGGCCCACGGCGGCGCCAATGAGGCGGTGCTGCGCATGCTCCAGGAGGTCGGCGACGTCAGCCAGATCGACAAGTACGTCGCCAAGGCCAAGGACAAGGACGACCCGTTCCGGCTGATGGGTTTCGGCCACCGGGTCTACAAGAACTACGACCCGCGGGCCGCCATCATCCGCGAGGTGTGCCACGAGGTGCTGCAGAAGCTCGGCAACGACCACGACCCGATGCTCGAGCTGGCGCTGCGCCTGGAGGAGGTCGCCCTGCGCGACGAATACTTCGTCGAGCGCAAGCTCTACCCGAATGTCGATTTCTACACCGGCATCATCTACAAGGCGCTCGGGATTCCGACCACCATGTTCACGGTGATGTTCGCCATCGCGCGCACCGCCGGCTGGATCGCCCACTGGATGGAGATGATCGCCGACCCGAGCCTGCGTATCGGTCGCCCGCGCCAGCTCTACCTGGGGCCGGAGCAGCGCGACTACCGCGACATCGCCGAGCGCTGATCCCGCGGGACGGGCATCGCCGGCCGCAGCAGCCGGCCGGTTGCTTCACTCCTCGAGCAGGCGGGTGACTGCCGCGACGCCGGCACGAGCCAGCGCCCGGCCGGTCACCGGGTCGAGCGGCGCCTGCCGCGGCGCCTCCGGGGAGAAGACCAGCAGTTCGATCGTGGTGCCGTCGACCCGCAGGGCGAAGGCCGGGACCTCGCGCTTGTCGCGTGGACCGTAACTGACCGTGCGCGCGCTTTCGCGGTAGCTGAGCCGTGACTCGAGCAGGTGGATCGCCACCTCCTCGGCGGTCACCCCGAGCAGGTGCAGCGTGACCGGGGTCGCGGCGACGGCTGTCCCTTCCAGCACCGGGCCGACCAGGCGGACCTCGGCGAGGGGTGCCAGCAGGCGCATCGCCCGCAGCGCCGCCTGCCGCAACGCCAGGAGCCGCTGCCGCTGCGGCTCGGCCTGGAACAGGGCCAGGTAGTCGCGCAGCGCCGCGACGATCTCGTCGCCCCCGGGGAGATCGCGCGCGGCCGTCAGGCCGAGCCGTGCCGCGGCCTTGTGGCGCGCCGCCAGCGGATCGTCGATGCCCTGCTCGGCCATCAGGCGCGCCGCCTCCTGGACCAGCTGTTCGCGTGCGCCGCGCGACCAGGCATCGAGATGGCGCGACATCCGCGCTAGAACAGCTGTTCGGGGGTCACGGCCGCGCCCCCCGGTCCGGGCTGGGCGGTGGTCGTCCCACCGGTCGGTGCACTGGGCCGGTTCTCGCTGCGAAAGAGCTCGAAGATCGCGCCCCCCTGGCCGGCACCGGCCAGCAGTCCGGTCTCCGGGTCGATCCGGGTGCGGACCAGGCCGGGGGGTTCGGCCAGTGTGCTCTCGGGAACGCCGGCCAGGGCGCCGCGCATGAACTCGATCCACATCGGCAGGGCGGCGCGCCCCCCGGTCTCGCGGCTGCCCAAGGGCGCATAGTCGTCGAATCCGACCCAGGCCGAGGCGGCCAGGGTGGTGTTGAAGCCGTTGAACCAGGCGTCGCGCTGGTCGTTGGTGGTGCCGGTCTTGCCGGCCAGGTCGTCGCGTCCGAGCTGGAGCGCGCCCCGGCCGGTGCCGTAGCGGACCACATCGCGCAGCATGGAGTGCATCAGGTAGACATTGCGTGGCTCGAGCACCTGCGGGGCGGGCTGCGGCTGTGGTGGCGCCAGGTCGGGCCCGGTGGCCGCGGCCGGCGGCAGGCTGGGCGTGGGTGGGCCCGCCGTCGGCGTCTCCGGGGTCGTCTCCGCGCTGGCCGCTTCGGGGATTCCCGGCGTGACGAGCCGGTCGTCAGGTGTCGCGGGAGCGGCCGGTTCGGGACAGTCCCGACAGACGTAATCGGGGGCGCTCTGTTCGAGCAGTTGACCGTCGACGTCCTCGATCCGGTCGATGAAATAGGGACTGATCCGGTAGCCGCCGTTGGCCAGGATGGCGAAGACGGTGGCCATCTCGAGCGGGGTCAGGGCGCCCGAACCGAGCGCCAGCGAGAGGTTGCGCGGCAGGCGTCCGGGATCGAGACCGAAACGGGTGGCGTAGTCGATGGCATAGGCCACGCCGATCGCTTGCAGCAGGCGGATCGAGACCAGGTTGCGTGACTTGGTCAAGGCCAGGCGCAGGCGGGTCGGGCCGAAGAACTTGCCACTGTAGTTTTCCGGGCGCCAGGTTGCCTCCAGGCTGGGGTCGTCGAACACCACCGGGGCATCGTTGATCAGGCTGGCCGGGGTGAAGCCCTTCTCCAGCGCGGCCGAATAGATCACCGGTTTGAAGCCGGAGCCCGGCTGGCGCAGGGCCTGGATGGCGCGGTTGAACTTGCTGCGCTGGAAATCGAAGCCACCGACGAGCGCCGTGATCGCGCCGTCATCCGGCCGCAGCGCGACAAAGGCCCCCTCGATCGCCGGCACCTGGCCCAGTTGCCAGCGTCCCTCCGGGTCCAGCATCACTCGCACCAGGTCACCGACCGCGACCACGTCACCCGGGGTCGCGGGCGGCTTGCCGCGGCTGTTCTCGCTCAGCCTGGGCTGGGCCCACTGCCACCCTTCCGGCTCGATGACCAGCGGACCGTGGTCACGAGTCGCGACGGTGAGAGTGGTCTCGTCGAGAGCGACCACCCGCGCCGGGATCAGGCCACCGTAGCTGGGCAGGGCGGCGAGTTCGGGCGGGGATTCGCCCTCCGCGGGGCGGGCCTCGGGCCCGCGGTAGCCGTGGCGCCGATCGTAGTCGATCAGGGCCTGGCGCAGGGCGCGGTTGGCCATCTGCTGGTGCGCGCTGTCGAGCGTGGTGAAGACATTGAAGCCGTCGGTGTAGGCGGCGTCGCCGTAGCGGTCGATCATCTCCTGGCGCACCATTTCTGCGACGTACGGGGCTTCGATCTCGATCGGGAGGTCGTGCAGCGAGGCGGTCGGTTCCGCCGCGCGCGCCTCGTTGAAGGCGGCGGCGTCGATGAAGCCGAGCTTGAGCATGCGCCCGAGGACGTAATTGCGTCGTTCCGTGGCGCGGACCGGGTTGCTGACCGGGTTGTCCCGGGACGGCGCCTTGGGCAGGCCGGCGATGGTCGCCATCTGGGCCAGGGACAACTCGCCGATGGCCTTGCCGTAGTAGATCTGTGCCGCCGCCCCGACCCCGTAGGCGCGCTGCCCGAGGTAGATCTTGTTGAGGTAGAGTTCGAGGATCTCCTGCTTGCTCAGCTGGCGTTCGATCTTCAGCGCCAGCAGGATCTCGTTGAGCTTGCGCAGGTAGGTCTTTTCACTGCTGAGGAAGAAGTTGCGCGCCACCTGCATGGTGATGGTGCTGCCACCCTGGCGCTTTTCTCCGGTGCGCAGCAGCTCGAAGCCTGCCCGCAGCAGGCCCTGGTAGTCGACTCCGGGATGGGCGTAGAAGCGGTCGTCTTCGGCGGCGAGGAAGGCGCGGACCATGAGCGGCGGCACCTGGTCGAAGGTGACCGGGATGCGCCGCTTTTCGCCGAACTCGGCGATCAGCCTGCCGTCACGGCTGAAGACCCGCAGCGGCACCTGGAGACGGATGTCGCGCAGGGTGTCGACCGCCGGCAGTGCCGGCTCGAGGACCAGCCGCACCGTGGCCAGGCCGCCGGCCACGCCGGCGGCTGCGATCAGGAACAGGATGCTGAGCAGCCGAAGCGGTCGCGTGATGGCCATGCGGTTCTTGACAAGCTGGGCTAAACTGCCAATCTGCAGGGCAGTATATAGGGGAGGCCTGCCCGATCGCGAACTCTTGCCCTGACGTTTGCACTCCACAAAGCTTGCTGTATAGTTCGAACTGACATTTAATGTATAAGACGATATAGTCGGCATAAGGCGCCAAGCATAAAAGGAAAAGCCGTGCAGCTGTTCAGTCGGAAGAACCCGCCCCTGGTCGGCCTGGACATCAGCTCAACAGCCATCAAGCTGCTGGAGTTGAGCCGCAGCGGCGGTCGCTACCGTGTCGAGAGCTACACCGTCGAACCCTTGCCCGCGAATTCCGTCGTCGAGAAGAGCATCGCCGACGTCGAGGCCGTAGGCGAGGCGATCCGCAGGGCGGTCAAGCGCTCCGGCACCAAGTGCCGGCACGCCGCGGTGGCCGTGGCCGGCTCGGCGGTGATCACCAAGGTGATCTCGATGCCGTCCTCGGTCGGCGACGACGAGATGGAGAGCCAGATCTCACTCGAGGCGGACCAGTACATCCCCTATCCGCTGGACGAGGTCAACCTCGATTTCGAGGTGCTCGGCCCGTCGGCGAAGAACCCGGAGCGGGTCGACGTCCTGCTGGCCGCATCGCGCAGCGAAAACGTCGAGTCGCGTACCGCGGCGGCCGAGATGGGCGGGCTGACGGCGCGCATCGTCGACGTTGAAGCCTTCGCGATGGAGAACGCCTTTTCGCTGATCGCCGAAATGATGGAAGACGGCGGCGCCGGCCGGACCATCGCCGTGGTCGACATCGGGGCGACCATGACCACGCTGAACGTCATGCACGACCGCAAGAGCATCTACACCCGCGAGCAGGTGTTCGGCGGCAAGCAGCTGACCGAGGAGATCCAGCGACGCTACGGCCTCTCCTACGAGGAGGCCGGGCTGTCGAAGAAGCAGGGCGGTCTGCCGGACAACTACATCCCCGAGGTCCTCGAGCCGTTCAAGGAGTCGATGGTGCAGCAGGTCGGCCGCTCGCTGCAGTTCTTCTTCTCCTCCAGCCCCTACAACGGTGTCGACCACATCGTGCTGGCGGGCGGCTGTGCCTCGATTCCCGACATCGACGAGTTGATCGCCCAGAAGACCGGGACCGAGACGTCGATCGCGAACCCGTTCGCGAACATGTCGCTCTCCGGAAAGGTCCGTCCCGAGAGTCTCAGCAGCGACGCCCCGTCGATGATGATCGCCTGCGGGCTCGCCCTGAGGAGCTTCGACTGACATGGCGCACATCAACCTACTTCCCTGGCGCGACCAGCTGCGCAAGGAGCGGCAGAAGCGCTTCTTCGTCACCCTGGCCATCGCGGCGGTCGTCGCCGGTCTCGCCGTGGGCGGCGTCCATCTCCACTTCCAGACCCTGATCGACTTCCAGGCGTCGCGTAACAACCGGCTGCAGCAGGAGATCGCCGCGGCCGACCAGAAGATCAAGGAGATCGAGCAGCTCGAGAAGCGCAAGGCCGACCTGATCGCGCGCATGCAGATCATCGAGAGCCTGCAGGCGAGCCGGCCGGAAGCGGTCCACGTCTTCGACGAGCTGGTGCAGACCATCCCCGACGGCGTCCACCTCTCGAGCTTCACCTACAAGGGCAAGGCGATCGCCCTGGCCGGCCAGGCGCAGTCGAACGCCCGCGTCTCGACCTACATGCGCAACCTCGACGGCTCGCCCTGGTTCGGCGACCCGCGGCTGCTGCAGATCCAGAAGACCGGGACGGTGCGCACCTTCGGCCTCAATGTCGGCCAGACCTCGCCGAATGCACCGAAGGAGCAGCCGCAATGAAGCTCTCCGACCTCAACAATCTCGATATCAACAACATCGGCAGCTGGCCGGTGCCGATCAAGCTGGTCGTGGTGCTGCTGCTGGTCGCGGCCATCGGCGGTGCCGGCTACTACTTCGACACCCAGCACATGATCGCCGATCTGAAGAAGACCGAAGCGCGTGAAGTGGAACTGCGGCGAACCTTCGAACAGAAGTGGAACAAGGTCGCCAACCTCGACGCCTTCCGCGCCCAGCTCGAGGAGATGAACAAGTCGTTCGGCGCCATGCTGCGCCAGCTCCCGGACAAGACCGAAGTGGCCGACCTGCTGGTGGACATCTCGCAGACCGGGCTGGCCAACGGCCTCGAATTCCAGCTGTTCAAGCCGGGCGGGGAGGTGCGCAAGGGGTTCTATGCGGAACTGCCGATCCAGATCCAGGTGACCGGCACCTATCACCAGTTCGGCGCCTTCGTCAGCGGCATCGCCGCCTTGCCGCGCATCGTCACCATGCATGACATGACCATCAAGCCGCAGCAGGGCGGGGGCGGCGGCAAGAGCGCGATGCTGAGCATGGACGCTGTCGCCAAGACCTACCGCTACCTCGAGGAGGCGCCCCAGTGATCGCCGCGACCAGGTGGAGTTCCTTGCCACGGCCAACCGTTCGTCCCCGGGCGATCTTGATCGCGGCGTTGGCGGGGTTGCTGGTCAGCGCCTGCGCCGAAACCAGCATGTCCGATCTCGATCAGTTCATCACCGAGGTCAAGAGCCGCCAGCCGGCGCAGATCGAACCGCTGCCCGAGATCAAGACCTTCGAATCCTTCTACTACCAGGCGCAGGATCTGCGTGATCCGTTCACCGCGGCCGTCAGCGAGATCGCCGAGGCGGCCACGCCGGTCGGTGCTGGCGGTCTGTCTCCAGACACGACCCGGCGGCGCGAGCCGCTGGAGAGTTTCAGCCTGCAGGAACTGCGCATGGTCGCGATGATGACCCTGGAAGACCGGACCTGGGCCGCGGTCGTCGCTCCCGACGGGACGGTGCATCGCCTGCAGGTCGGGAACTACCTCGGCCGCAACCACGGCCAGGTGCTGCGGATAACAGAAACGTCGGTCGAGATGACCGAAATCGTGCCGGATGGCAAGGGCGGATGGCAGGAGCGCGACAACGTGCTTGCCATGCTCCTAGAAGAACGATGACGCCATGAGGGTAATTTCATGAAGATTCAGCAGGCGAGAACAGGAATGCACACCCGGCTGGGTCGGTGGGCATGGTGGAGCACGGTGCTGCTGGCCATGATGGCGCTCGGCTCCGGCAGCCTGCAGGCGGCCAACGGAACGGCGAACACCCTCGAGTCGATCGACTACACGGCGCTCGGCGGCAACAAGGTACGCATCGTCCTGACCATGGGCGGCACTGCGGCGCAACCGACCACCTTCACCACCGACAACCCGGCGCGCATTGCGCTCGACTTCACCGACACCACCAGCCGCCTGGCCGAACGGTCGCAATCGATCGGCGTCGGCGTCATCCGCAGCGTCGCCGCGGTCGAGGCCCAGGGCCGCACGCGGGTGGTGATCAACCTGGCGGCGGCGGCGCCGTTCGAAACCACGGTCGAAGGCAACGAAGTGATCGTCGTCGTCGGCGGGGCCGCGGGCGGCAGGACCACCGCAGCGAGCCCCTACGACCCACGGACGGTGCGCGCCCTGTCACAGAGCGGCGCGGGCATGAGCGCCAAGCGCAGCGTGGCCAACGTCGACTTCCGGCGTGGCGAGGCGGGCGAGGCCCGGGTGCTGGTCGAACTCAGCGATCCGAACACCGTCGTCGACATGCGCGAGGAGGCGGGCAAGATCGTCATCGATTTCCAGGACACCGGCGTCGCCAGCGAACTGGTGCGCAAACTCGACGTGGTCGACTTCGCCACCCCGGTCAAGCAGATCGAGACCTTCCCCCAGGGCGCCAACGTGCGCATGGTCATCACCCCGATCAAGGCCGGCGAATTCGAGCACTTCGCCTACCAGGCGGACCAGCTCTACACCGTCGAGCTGCGGCCGCTGTCGAAGGAGGAGGTCGAGGCACGCCAGGCGCAGAAACCGAGCTACTCTGGCGAGCGGCTGTCACTCAACTTCCAGAACATCGAGATTCGCGCGGTCCTGCAGCTGCTGGCCGACTTCACCGAGCTCAACATGGTCGTCAGCGACACCGTCACCGGCAACATCACGCTGCGCCTGAAGAACGTCCCCTGGGACCAGGCGCTGGACATCGTGCTCAAGAGCAAGGGGCTCGACAAGCGCGTGGTCGGCAACGTCATGATGGTGGCCCCGGGTGCGGAGATCCTGCAGCAGGAGCAGCAGGAGTTTGCCCGCCTGCAGCAGGTCGAGGACCAGGCGCCGCTGTTCACCGAGATCATCCAGGTCAATTACGCCAAGGCCTCGGAGATCGCCCAGGTCCTGCAGGAAGGAGTCTCTGCCGGAGGTGATGTCGAGGGGGAGACACTCGGCGGCGACTCGGACGCCATCATGTCCAGCCGCGGCAGCGTCGCGGTCGACGACCGTACCAACATCCTGATCGTCAAGGACACTGCGGTGAATCTGGAACGGGTCCGCGACCTGGTCACGCGCCTCGACGTGCCGGTGCGCCAGGTGATGATCGAGTCGCGCATCGTCATCGCCACCAACGAATTCGCCAAGGACTTTGGCGTCAAGTTCGGCTTCAACGCCGAGAGCAGCGTCGACGACGGCGGCAAGTTCGGTTTCTTCGGCGGCAGCCAGCCGGAGACCGCGGTCGATTCCGGCGACAACATCACGCTGCCGGCCACGACCCTCGGTGGCCTGCTGGTCAACCTGCCGGCGCCGGCGCCCTCGGGCACCGCCAACTTCCTGATCGGCAAGGTCGGCGAGTACCTGCTGCGGCTCGAACTCTCGGCCATGCAGACCGAGGGACGGGGCGAGGTGATCTCGAATCCGCGCGTGGTCACCGCCGAGAAGAAGGAGGCGACCATCACCCAGGGTACACAGATCCCGGTCCGTACCGTCAGCGCCGAGGGGACCAACGTGACCTTCCAGGATGCGACACTGGAACTCAAGGTGACCCCGCAGATCACCCCGGACGAGCGCATCATCATGGACCTCGAGGTCAAGAAGGACCTGCCGGACTTCTCGCGCAGCGTCGACGGCATCCCGCCGATCGACACCCGTTCGGTCGAGACCAGCGTCCAGGTGGCCAACGGCGAAACCATCGTCCTCGGTGGCATCTACGAACAGACCAAGTCGCAGGCGGTCGAGAAGGTGCCGTTCTTCGGCGACCTGCCCGGGGTGGGTGTGCTGTTCCGCAACAACCTGACCCAGGACAACAAGAACGAGTTGCTGATCTTTGTCACGCCACAGATCCTCAAGGAGTTCCAGGCGTTACGTTGACCGTCACCGATCCGGGGTCGCGGCGCCGCGAGGTGCCGCGACCCTTTGCTTTCCAGCGGGCCTGAACCGGCATGGCCTCGGTTTCCGGCAATGTCTTCCTGGTCGGCCCGATGGGTTCGGGCAAGAGCACCATCGGCCGGCAACTCGCCCGGGCGCTGGGGCTCGAGTTCGTCGACTGCGACCAGGCGATCGAGGAGCAGACCGGCGCGAGCGTTGCGCTGATTTTCGACATCGAGGGCGAAGCAGGCTTTCGCAGTCGCGAACGGGCGATGATCGAGCAGTTGAGCGCCCGCGAGGGCATCGTCCTGGCCACCGGCGGGGGCGCCGTCCTCGACCCGGCGAACCGGGCCTGGCTGCGCGCGCGCGGGCAGGTGGTCTACCTGGCCTGTTCCGTCGCCCAGCAGTTCGAGCGGACCCGCCACAGTCGCCATCGGCCGCTGCTGCAGGCGCCGGATCCCGAGGCGCGCCTTGCGGCACTGCTCGAGCTGCGTGATCCGCTCTACCGCGAAGTGGCCCACCTGGTGGTCAACACCGATCACCGTTCGGTCGCCGCAGTGGTCAAGGAGCTGGTGCGACGCCTGGACCGGCCGGAGGCTTCTCAGGTAAAGCATGGCGGCAAGGACGCATAGGGTTCGAACAGACGATGGGCGAGGACCAGGCCAGCATGAAGCCAGCAGCGGATCTGACCGCCGAACTGCGCGTCGAGCTCGGCGCGCGCAGCTACCCGATCCACATCGGCCCGGGCCTGCGCCACCGCGCCGATCTGTTCGCGGCCGCGATCCACGGGCGCCAGGTGCTGGTAGTCAGCGACACCACCGTCGCTCCGCTCTATCTCGACGACCTGCGCTCGGCGCTCGGTCCGTTCGCATGCCAGCAGCTGATCCTGCCCGACGGCGAGGCGCACAAGACCCTCGCCAGCATGAGCCGGATCATCGACGTCCTGATCGACCAGCGCTGCGAACGCAGCACCACGCTGCTGGCGCTGGGTGGCGGCGTGGTCGGTGACCTGACCGGCTTCGCCGCCGCCTGTTACCAGCGTGGCGTGCCGTTCGTGCAGGTGCCGACGACCCTGCTGGCCCAGGTCGATTCGTCGGTCGGCGGCAAGACCGGCGTCAACCACCCGCGCGGCAAGAACATGATCGGCGCCTTTCACCAGCCGGCGGCGGTGATCGTCGACACCGAGACCCTGGACACGCTCGACCCGCGGCAGTTGCGCGCCGGCCTGGCCGAAGTGATCAAGTACGGCCTGATTCGCGATGCCGGTTTTTTCGCCTGGCTGGAGCAGAACATGGCGCGGCTGCTGGCACGCGACAAGGCCGCGCTGGCCGCGGCGATCGCCCGCTCGTGCGCCAACAAGGCCGAGATCGTCGCCGCGGACGAGCGCGAAGCGGGGGTGCGGGCGTTGCTGAACCTCGGCCACACCTTCGGCCACGCCATCGAGACCGGTACCGGCTACGGCCGCTGGCTGCACGGCGAGGCGATCGCCATGGGGACGGTGCTGGCCGCCGACCTGTCGGTGCGGCTCGGCTGGCTGAGCACGGCCGACCGCGACCGGGTCGTCGCCCTGCACGTGGCCGCCGGTTTGCCGATCGAACTCCCAGCGGAAATGAGCCCGGACGATTTCCTGCGCCTGATGGCCATCGACAAGAAGGTCAGCGGCGGGCGCCTGCGGCTGGTGCTGCTCAAGGCGATCGGGGAGGCGCTGGTCACCGCCGACTTCGCAGCCGACGCGTTGCAGGCGACCCTGGCCGCGAACTGCCGCACCTAGTGGGCCACGCGGGAAGTTCTGTAACCCTCAGCCAGTCCCCAAGCTGGGTTGGCAAGGCGCGTGAGCGCAGGACTGGCCGTAGCCAATGCAAGCGAGCGCAACGCCGCCAACGCGGCTTGTGGACTGGCCCGAAGGGCGTCCCGCTCGTGGGCCCATGCTGCGTTACACTGCTTGGCAAGGGCACGCCATTCCCGGCACAGTGCGCCTTGCCTGGGCCCACGAGCGGGACTCTGAGAATTACAGAACTTCCCGCGTGGCCCACTACTGTCCCGTGAACACGATGGCGCCGCCACCTGGAAAGCTCGCCCCCTGCGCCGTCCAGGACGGGGCCGGACTGGGGCGCCTGCATCCCGAGGGGGCGGCCGGCGCCGGCGACTACCAGCGCGACCGCGAGCGGATCATCCACGCGGCCGCCTTCCGGCGCCTCGAATACAAGACCCAGGTGTTCGTCAACCATGAAGGCGACCTGTTCCGCACCCGCCTGACCCACACCATCGAGGTGGCGCAGACGGCGCGTGCCGTGGCGCGGGCGCTGGCCCTGAACGAGGACCTGGCCGAGGCGATCGCCCTCGCCCATGACCTCGGCCACACCCCGTTCGGCCATGCCGGGCAGGAGGCCCTGAACCACTGCATGGCCGATTTCGGCGGCTTCGAACACAACCGGCAGTCGTTGCGCGTGGTCGATGAACTGGAAGAGCGGTTCGCCGATTTCAGCGGCCTCAACCTGACCTTCGAGACCCGCGAGGGGATCCTCAAGCACTGCGCGCCCGCCGAGGCAGAGCAGCTCGGCGAGCTCGGCCGGCGCTTCCTCGACGGCACCCAGCCGAGCCTCGAGGCGCAGTTGACCAATCTCGCCGACGAGATCGCCTACAACGCCCACGACATCGACGACGGCCTGCGCAGCGGCCTGATCGACGAGCTGGCGCTGGGTGAGGTGGCGCTGTTCGCGGCCACCTGGGACGACGTGCGCCAACGCCATCCCGAGCTGCCGCGACGCCGGACCATCCACGTGGTGGTGCGCCAGCTGATCGAGGCCCAGGTCGCCGACCTGTGCGCCCAGAGCGCGGCCTGGATCGCGGCCGCCGCGCCGGGTGACGTCGCGGCGGTGCGTGCCCACGCCGGGCCCCTGGTCGGGTTCAGCACGGCGATGCACGCCCACCACCGCCAGATCAAGAGCTTCCTGCGCCAACATCTCTACCGTCACTACCGTGTGCATCGGATGGCGCACAAGGCGCAACAGGTGGTGCGTGACCTGTTCGCCGCCTTCATGCAGGATGTCCGGCTGCTGCCGGGCGAGATCGTGGACCAGGTTGCGGCACTCGAACAGGCGCAGGGTGCGGCCGGACGGGCGCGTGGGGTCGCCGACTACATCGCCGGCATGACCGACCGCTACGCCTTCGCCGAGCACACGCGGCTGTTCACGCCGTCGGCGTTGACCTGAGACCACGGCCGTGCGCATCTACATGCAGACCCCGCCCGCCCCCGACGCGACGCTGCGCTTCTGTCACCTGCTGCTGCAGCAGGACCTCCTCGGCGGCTGGACGCTGGTCCGCGAAGCGGGACGCCAGGGCGGCCGCGGTCGGGTCTGGCGCGACCATTTCGCGACCCGCGACGAGGCCGAGGCGGCCCTGATCCGGGCGCGCGACCAGCACACCCGGCGCGGCTACCGGGTGGTTTTCGCCGAGGGCGTCGCCGCCCACTGAGCGCCTGTGAAACCATCACCACGCCTGCTGCGCCGCCCCCTGACCGCCCCTGGCGGCGTTGCGGGGACCCCCAAAAGCGCTTACGTAGCGGTGCTACGCGCGCACTTTCATGCACCCCCGCGCCTTGCCAGGCACGCCCAGGCGGCGTCTCGCGACGGCGGGCGATGCTTTCACCGGCTCTAAACGGGACCAGGGATGGCTGCAGCACGCCGGGGCGGGTCGGGTCGGGTACGCATCATCGGCGGCCGCTGGCGCGGTCGCTGGCTCACGGTGCCGGCGGTGCCCGGGCTGCGGCCGACCCCGGACCGCGTGCGCGAGACCCTGTTCAACTGGCTGCAACCGCACCTCCACGGCGCGCGCTGCCTCGACCTCTTCGCCGGCAGCGGCGCGCTGGCCTTCGAGGCGCTCTCCCGCGGCGCCGCCGAGGTGGTGGCGGTCGAGCGCGACGGCACCGCCGTCGCCGCCCTGCAGGCCGCGGCGGCGACGCTTCAGGCCGACGGGCTCCAGCTGCAGCGGGCCGATGCCCTCACCTTCCTGACCGGCACGCCGCGCCCGTTCGACGTGATCTTTCTCGATCCCCCGTTTGCCGCCGATCTGCTACCGACGCTGCTGGCGCGCCTGACGCCGGGATGGCTTGCCGCGCCGGCGTGGATTTATCTCGAATCCGCCCCGGGTCAGGCACCGGAGCTCCCGGCCGGCTGGGAAGCGCTGCGCCAGCGCCGTGCCGGCGACGTCGTCTACCGCCTGGTGCGCCACGCCTAGGCGCCGATTGGCCTTTGCCGGACCAACGGGTATCCTAGGCGCCCCTTCGCCAGCGGAGCCGCCATGAGCTGCGTCGCCATCTATCCGGGCACGTTCGATCCGATCACCAACGGCCACAGCGACCTGATCCAGCGTGCGGCCAAACTGTTCGACAAGGTGATCGTCGCCATCGCCGGCAGCACCCACAAGATTCCGATGTTCACCCTCGACCACCGGGTCGAACTGGCCCGGCAGGTGCTCGAGGGGACCCCCAACATCGAGGTCACCAGCTTCGACTGCCTGCTGGTGAACTACGTCAGGGAGTGTGAGGCACATGTCATCATCCGTGGCCTGCGCGCGGTCTCCGACTTCGAATACGAGTTCCAGCTCGCCGGCATGAACCGGCGGCTGGCCCCGGAAGTGGAGACCATGTTTCTGACCCCGGCCGAGCAGTACGCCTTCATCTCCTCGACCCTGGTGCGCGAGGTGGCCAAGCACGGCGGCGACATTTCCCCCTTCGTACATCAGGTTGTCGTTGCTGCACTGCGTGATACAATCGCCGACGCCTGAGGAGCGGCGATAGCGCCGCCACAGGACGGTTTACCAGAGGAGAGCGAGATGTCTCTTAAGATCAGCGACGAGTGCATCAACTGCGATGTTTGCGAGCCTGAATGCCCTAACGGGGCCATCTCGCAGGGTGACGAGATCTACATCATCGATCCGAACCTGTGCACCGAGTGTGTCGGCCATTTCGACACGCCCCAGTGCGTCGAGGTCTGCCCGGTCGACTGCATCGACAAGGATCCCGACCATGAGGAGAGCGAGGCCGACCTGCAGGCGAAGTACGACCGCCTGACGGCCTGAGTCACCCCGTGGCGACCACGCAAAGGCCCCGCCCGGGGCCTTTGCCGTCCCTGTTCCGCAACCTCCCGCCCCGGCCTTTGCGGCTGCGGCACCTCCTGGCGCTGCTGCTCATCCTCGGGCTCGCCCCCGGGACCCGGGCCGCGCCGCCACCTGCGGCCGCAATCGCGAGCGCGCACCCCGAGGCCACCCGCGCCGGCCACGCCACCCTGGCGGCGGGCGGCAACGCGTTCGACGCCGCGGTGGCGGTCAGCGCCGCGCTGGCGGTGGTCGAACCCTACGGGTCGGGCCTCGGCGGCGGCGGCTTCTGGCTGCTGCACCGTGCCGCCGACGGCCACGAGGTGATGGTCGACGGCCGCGAGCGGGCGCCGCTCGCCGCCCACCGTGACATGTACCTCGACGCGGCCGGCGAACCGATTCCGGGACGCTCGATCACCGGACCGCTCGCCGCCGGCATTCCCGGGACGCCGGCGGCGCTGGTCCACCTCGCCACCCACTACGGCCGGCTGCCCTTGGCGCAGAGTCTGGCGCCGGCGATCCGCCTGGCGCGCGCGGGCGTGGCGGTCGATGCCACCTACGTCCGCCTGGCGGGCTTCCGCCGCGACGCCCTGCGTGCGGGGGCAAGCCTGTTTCTGGACGCTGGCGCGGTGCCGGAGCCGGGCTGGAGCCTGCGCCAGCCGGAACTGGCGGCCACGCTGGAGCGGCTGGCCGAGGCGGGCCACGACGGCTTCTATCGGGGGCCGGTCGCCCGCGCCCTGGTCGCTGGCGTGCGTGCCGCCGGCGGCCTCTGGAGCGATGAGGACCTCGCCGGCTACCGGGTGGTCGAGCGGGCCCCGGTGCGCGGCCGGGTCGGCCGCCTGGCGTACACCGCCGCGGCCCTGCCCTCCTCGGGCGGGATCGTGCTGGCGCAGATCCTGAACATCCTTGCCGAGGACCGTCTCGATCGCCTCGCCGAGGCCGACCGCGACCACCTGCTGGTCGAGGCGATGCGGCGCGCCTACCGCGACCGTGCCGATCACCTCGGCGATCCCGATTTCGTCCCCGTGCCGGTCGCGCGCCTGCTCTCCCGCGACTATGCCGCCGGCCTGCGCGCCGGCATCCACCCGCAGCGGGCGACGCCCAGCGCGTGGCTGCCCGGCGTGGCCGACACGCCGACCGGCGCCGACACCACCCACTTCTCGATCCTCGATCGCGACGGCAACCGCGTTGCCGCCACCATGAGCCTGAACTACCCGTTCGGCTCCGGCTTCGTGCCGCCGGGGACCGGGGTGCTGCTGAACGACGAAATGGACGACTTCTCGCTCCGCCCGGGGGTGCCCAACGTCTACGGCCTGGTCGGCAACGCGGCCAACGCCATCGCCCCGGGCAAGCGCATGCTGTCGAGCATGACCCCGGCGTTTTTCGACGACGGCGACCGCGTCGCCATTCTCGGCACCCCCGGCGGCAGCCGCATCATCACCATGGTGCTGCTGGCGGCGCTGGAGTTCAGGCGCGGCAGCGATGCCGCCACCCTGGTCGGCCTCCCGCGCTTCCACCACCAGTACCTGCCCGACCGCATCGAGTTCGAACCCGCCGCGTGGAACGAGGCGCGCGTGCAGCCACTGCAGCAGCGCGGTCATGAGGTCGTGCGCGCCGAGCGCACCTGGGGCAACATGCAGGCGGTGATATGGGACCGGACGCGTGGCCGGGTCGAGGCCGCCAGCGACCCGCGCGGCGGTGGCCTGGCCGAGGTGCGCTGAAACCGCCGACCGGTCGCCGCCCGGCCGCTGGCCGGCGCCGGGCGGTCGCCTACGACTTCACGACGGTCCTGGCCTGATCGACGGTCTTGCCGGCGCCGGAGACCCTCAGCGGGCGAACCCGGCGGCCGCGGCACCCGGTCCGGGCGCAATCACACCCTCGCGGCCGCCGGGTGCGGACGCGAACGGCCGCTCAGCACTGCTCCCACGGCAGGCCGGCATGGCGCCAGCCGCCGAGGGCGCTGCGGTGGTGGTCGTCGTCGAGTTCGCCCTCGAAGCCCTCGAGGACGTTGTAGACCTCGCGGAAATCCGCTTCGAGCAGCTTGCGGCCGGCCTCCAGTGAGCGCTTGCCGCTGCGGCAGATCAGGATAATGGGCGCGCAGCCGCTGTCGCCGTCGCAGATCGCCCCGCCGAGCATCAGCTCGCGCACCCGGCGCACGAAATCGGGATTGATGGTCCAGTCCGGTTCGTCCAGCCAGGGGATGTGTATGGCCCCCTTGGGGTGGCCGACGAACAGGTACTCCATGGTCGAGCGGATGTCGACCAGCACGGCGCGGGGCTCCTGCTGCAGCAGTTCCCAGGCCTGCTTGGGATTGAGGTGGTTCAGTGTGGCCTCGCTCATGATCGGACTCCTGGCGGCGTGGCGTGCCGCATGCGCGGGAAAAAGTGCTCCAAGTTTACTAACCATGTCGTTGCCTAAGCCACTGCATGAGGCTTAGGTAGCGACAGGGTTCGTCAGTCGGCCGCAGGCGCGCCGTCGCCCGTGCCCGCTTGCCGCTCGTCACGTGCCACGGCTAAGGTGCGCCCATGGCACGACCCGGCACGCCCCACGACCCACCGCCCGGCGAGGTCCCGCGCGGCTGGGGCCGGGTGGTGGCCGGGCTGCTGGGCCTCCTCGGCCGGCTGCCGCTGAGCTGGGCGCACGCCCTCGGCGCCGGGCTTGGCGACCTGGTTTTTCTGCTCGACCGAGGACGCACGCGGCGGACGATCGACACCAACCTGGCGCTCTGCTTTCCCGAGCTGGAACCGGCGGCGCGCCGGCGGCTGGCTCGGCAGACCTTGCGCGAGACCGGCAAGGCGCTGCTCGAACTCGGCGCCATCTGGGGCTGGTCGGGCGACCGGCTGCGCCGCTGTTTCGTCGCCACCGAGGGCGTCGAGCTGCTGGCCGAAGGACGCCGGCGCGGCCGCGGGGTGCTGATCGCCGCGCCGCATCTCGGCTGCTGGGAGATGACCAGTCACTACGCCCTGCTGCACGGTTACCCGCTGACGGCGCTCTACCGCCCGCCGCGGCAGCGGGCGCTGGCGCCGCTGATCCGCGCCCGCCGCCAGCGCCTCGGCGCGACCCTGGTGCCGACCGACGCCGGCGGGATCAAAGCCCTGTTGCGCGCCCTGCAGCGGGGCGAATGCGTCGGCATCCTGCCCGACCAGGACGCCGGTCGTGACGGGGTGATGGCGCCGTTTTTCGGCACGCCGGCCGCGACCATGCCGCTGTTCGCCCGGCTGGCCCGCCGCAGCGGGGCGACCTTGCTGCTGGCCTATGCCGAACGGCTGGTGGGCGGCCGCTACCGTCTGCACCTGCGCCCGCTGCCCGAGGCGGTGCGCGCGGCCGACCCGCTGGCGGCGGCCACGGCACTCAACCGGGCCGTGGAGGCGTGCGTCAGGGAGGTGCCGGCGCAGTACCAGTGGACCTATCGGCGATTCAAGACCCGCGCCGCAGGGGCGCCGCCACGTTACCGCTGATGGGCGCGGTCACGCTGTTTGCGCGCCCTTGGGGGTTGCTGCAAACTCGTTGCTCAGCGAGCCGCCAAGGCGACCCGAACCGGTGTGCTGGCACGCATCAAAACCAGACGGGGTCAGGCCAGGGATGAGCGAGCGTATCGACATCGCCACTGCAGCGGGACGGGGCGACCCCGGGATCCTGCCGGGCTTGCGCCGCGCGCTGCTGGTCGGCGTCTTCGCGCTGCTGATCGTCGCCACCCTGTTCTACGGCATTTCGGCCGAGCGGCTCCTGGCCGCCCGCTCGACCCGGATGGCCGGGCCCGAGTCGCCGGTCACCGGCGTCCTCGATCAACTCGATGCCCACCTGACCGCCCTGGTCAAGGACGACTACCGGGCCGCAGGCCGGACGGCCGGCGCGGCCACCGCCGAGCGCCTGCAACCGATCCTGGAGGGCTTCCGTGCCGCCCGGGTCAGCTGGCTCCGCTTCAGCGACGCCGACCTGGGGATCGACGTCCTTCTGTCGCACCAGTTCGAACGCCGGCTGGAGGAGTTCGAGCAGCTGTTCGGCCGCGTCGCCGGCCCGCTGGCCAGCCGTCCTGAGCCGCAGCCCGAGACCTACGCGCGGCTGCAGCGGATGGCGGCGGCCCTCGGCGACCTGGTCGACCAGACGCGCCGGGCGTACCTGACCGTCTCCCGCGCCGAGCACGCGCGCGACATGCGCGAGATCCATAATGCGACGCGCATCTTCGTCTACCTGGGCACGCTGGCGCTGGCCGGATTCCTCGGCATCGGCGGCCTCTACCTATGGCAGACGCGGCGCTACGATCGCCACATCCAGGCGCTGAGCGAGCTCTCCACGCTGCTGTCGTCGAAGGCCGGCAGCCCGCTGTTCGAAGGCCTGGTCAGTTTCCTCGGGCGGGAACTCGGACACGCCTACGTCTTCATCGGCCAGCTCAACCCGGCCGATCCGGAGCAGGTCGACACCCTGGCCGTCTATGCCCACGGCAAGCTGGCCGGCAACATCAGCTACCGCCTGCCGGGCACGCCGTGCGCGAACGTCATGCAGCGCCAGGTCTGCTTCCACCCCAGCGGCGTGCAGCAGAAGTTTCCGCAGGACCGCCTGCTGCAGGAGATGGGGGTCGACAGCTACGCCGGCACCCCGTTGCTGGATTCCCAGGACCAGCCGCTCGGCATCCTGGTGCTGCTCGATGCCCGGCCGATCAACCCGGCGACCATCTCTTCGTCGTTGATCCAGATCATCGCCTCGCGCGCGCAGACCGAGCTCGAGCGCCTGCGGGTCGAGGCGCTGCGCTCGAGCACGCTGGACGGTCTGGAGGCGCGCGTCGACGCGCGCACGGCCGACCTCAGGCGGAGCAACGACCAGCTCGAGGCCGAGGTGAACGCACGCCGGGACATGGAGCGCGAGCTGGAGCAGGCGCGTAACCTGGCGGAACACGCCAACCGCGCCAAGGGCAAGTTCCTGGCCAACGCCAGCCACGAGATCCGCACCCACATCAACGGCCTGCTGGGCATGCTGTCGCTGCTCGAGGACGGGCAGATGGAGGGCGAACAGCTGGAATACATCGAGATGGCGCACGCCTCGGGCGACGTGCTGCTGGCGCTGATCAACGACCTGCTCGACTACTCCAAGATCGAGGCCGGGCAGTTGCAGATCGAGACCGTCGATTTCGACCTCGACCACCTGCTCGGCGAGTTGAGCGACCTGTTCGGGGTGCGCGCGCGCGCCGCCGGTCTGGAGCTCGAAACCGAGGTCGACGCGCGGCTGCCGCGGCAACTCCATGGCGACATCGTGCGCATCCGCCAGGTGCTGTCGAACCTGCTGGACAACGCGCTCAAGTTCACCAGCGAGGGGCGCGTCGTGCTGCGTCTCTCCAGCGTCGTCGCCGCCGCCGCCAGTCCGCGGGTTCGCTTCGAGGTCGAGGATACGGGGATCGGATTCGACCCGGACAAGCGCGACCTGCTGTTCGCCCCGTTCGCCCAGGCCGACGGTTCCATCACCCGGCGCTACGGCGGCACCGGGCTCGGTCTGGCGATCTGCGCGCAGCTGGTACGCCTGCTGGGCGGGGAGATCGACGTCGACGGCGCACCCGGCCTCGGCACCCGCTTCTGGTTCACCATCCCGTTGCAGCCGCAGCAGGGGTCGGGCACGGTCGTCGGCGAAGCGGCACGCGATTCACTCGAAGGGTTGCGCGTGCTGGTGGTCGACGACAGCGCGGTCAGCCGCACCTACCTGCGCAGCCTGCTGGCGGCGTGGCGCGTCGACTGCGAGGTGGCCGCCAGCGGGTCCGAGGCCCTGGAGCGGCTGCGTGACGCCGCGGCACGGGAGGGCAAGCCGTTTGAACTGGTGATCCTGGACCGGCTGATGCCGGCCATGGACGGCCTGGAGCTGGCCGGACGGATCGGGCGCGATCCGCTGCTCGGCCGACCCCGCCTGGTCATGGTGACCCGCTACGGCGGCTCGGTGGCCGCCGACGAGGCGCTGCGCAGTGGCATCTCCGGCTACCTGAACAAGCCGGTCAGCCAGTCTCAGCTGTTCGACACGCTGGTGCGGGTGACCGGGGTGCAGGCCCGGGTCAGGCGGCCCCGGACCGAGCTGGGCCCGGAGCAGAGCCGACGGATCCTGGTGGTCGAGGACAACCTGGTCAACCAGAAGGTGGCGGCCGGGATGCTGCACAAGCTCGGCTACCAGGCCGACGCCGTGGCCGATGGCCAGCAGGCACTGGAGGCGATCGAGCGGACCCGCTACGACCTGGTGCTGATGGATTGCCAGATGCCGGTCATGGACGGCTACAGCGCCACCGGCGAGATCCGCGCCCGCGAGCAGGGCGCGCGGCGGCTGCCGATCGTGGCCATGACCGCGCACGCCCTCGGCGGCGAGCGTGAGCGGTGCCTGGCCGCCGGCATGGACGACTACCTGGCCAAACCGGTACGCATCGCCGACCTGAAGCAGAAGGTCGATTACTGGTGCAGCGTCGACCACGCCACCGTGGTCGCGGCGGTCGAGACACCCGCGCCCCCGGCGGCGCCCGCGGGGGTCAGCGGCGAGAGCGCGATCGACCGCGCGACCCTGGACGAGTTGCGCGAGGTCATGGGCGACGACCTCGACGAACTGATCGGTGCCTACCTCGACGACACCGCGCGTCGGCTGGAAGAACTGCACCAGGCGATCGACGGCCAGCCCGACGTGCTGGTTGCGGTCGCCCACACCCTGAAGGGGAGCAGCGCCAACGTCGGCGCGCGCTGCTTCGCCGAGCGCTGCGCCACGGTGCACCAGCGGGCGGCCAGCGACGCCACCGATCCGGCGTTGCGCGACCTGCTTGGCGCCCTCGGCGACGAGTTCGAGCGTGTGCGCAGCGCGCTCGAGTCCTACCGCGCCACCCTCTGATCCGGCACCCCGCCAGCGCGCCTCGGATGCAGCCATGACCCGCTACCTCTACCTGCACGGCTTTTCCTCGGGGCCCGGTTCGCACAAGGCGGCGTGGCTGGGCGCGCGCTTTGCCGCCCAGGGGGTGCGCCTCGAGGTGCCGGACCTGAACGGCGGCGACTTCTCCCACCTGACCCTGAGCCGGCAGATCGCGGTCGTCGAGGCGCACCTCGCCGGTGACAGCGGGCCGGTGGTGCTGATCGGGTCGAGCTTCGGCGGCTATCTCGCCACCCTGCTGGCCGAACGCGACCCGCGCTTCAGTCGCCTGGTGCTGTTGGCCCCGGCGTTCGGTTTCGGCGACCTGCTCGAGCAGCTGTTCGGCGCCACGGTCATGGCGCAGTGGCGCAGCGCCGGTCGCCTCCGGCTGCCGCCCGAGGTGGACAGCGCGCGGCGCTGGCTGCACTACGACGTGGTCGAGGATCTGGCCGGCCACGCCAGCGACCGCCTGCGCCGGCAACCGCCGGCGCTGCTGTGCCACGGCCTCGACGACGCCACCGTGCCCTATGCGCACAGCGTCGAGTACCTGCGGACCAATCGCGCGGCGGAACTGCTGCTGCTGCCCGACGGCCACAGCCTGGACGACTCCCTCGAGGCGATCTGGCGGCACACCGCTGCATTTCTCGGTTTCGCCGCCTGACTTCGGGCCGCGGCAGCGGCCGCTTCCCGGAGCACGGCCGCCCGGCCCGGCGTGACCCGAACGGGTCAGCCGGCCTCGAGGGTACGGCGCGCGGCGCGCAGGCGCCGGGCCAGGCGCTGGCGCAGCGGCGCCCACGGGTCGTTGGGCCAGTGGCGCGTGGCCAGGGCGCGGCACAGCAGCAGCAGGCCGGCGAGGTCGCGCAGGTCGACGAATTCCGGCGCCGGCCCGTCCGCCGCCGCCGCCTCCTGGCCGCCGTCGAAGTTCTGGTTGTGGTAGTTGCCGAGCGGCAGCGCGAGTCCGGCCGCCGGCAGGCCGTGGGCCAGCAGCGCCGTCGCCTCGCAGCTGCCGCCATCCATCAGCTTGCGCTGGTAGCGCCCGGGCAGGAGCTCGGCGGCGAGCCGGTCGAGCAGGCGGCTGCCGTGGGCTGAAAAGGGACCCTGACGGTCGCCGAAGCGGACTACCGGGCCGAGTCCCGGCCGCGCGCCGGGGACGTTGCGCGACGCCTCCAGGCTGACGCCGAGCAGCGGACGGCGGGCGTTCTGCAGCCAGCCGTCGTCGAGGTGCGCCAGCATGCCGATGAAGCCGACCTCCTCGGCACGGGTCAGCAGGCCGATCAGCGCTTGACCGGGGGCGGCGTGCCGGTGGCTGGCGCAGGCGGTCTCGACGACGACGAAGACCCCGGTCAGGTCGTCGGCGACGCGGCCGTAGAGGCGGTGGCCGGCGCGCCAAGTCGGCGCCTTGAACGCCAGGCCGCCGTAAAGCCGCCGCGCCGCCGGCCGCCGCCCCGGCAGGGGCGCGTCGAGCGCCACCTCGGCGCGCGCCAGGGCGTGGCCGTCGCGGGACAGAACGGGCTGCTGCAGCCGGCCGCTGAATTCGGCCTGGCCGTCGACGGTCAGCCAGACGCGGGCACGCTGCAGGTGGCGCCGCGGGCCGCCGCCGTGCCAGCGCACGGCCAGGCGGTCGGGGGCGAGCCAGCGCACGCCGTGGAAGCCGGGGTGGTCCATGTGTGCCACCAGCAGCGCCAGCGGACCATCGTTGCGCCGGCGCAGCAGGGCGCGGTAGTCGGCCAGCGTCGCGCAACCGACGATCAGGTTGCCGTGTCGGTCCTCGCAGCCGGGGACGCCGGCGGCGGCCAGGCGGGCGGTCGCCCAGCGCTTGACCGCCGCCTCGCGATAGGGGGCGGTGGGGCAGGCGAGCAGGTCGCGCAGGCGCTGGCGTTCGGCGGCGGAGAGGGCGGGGGCGCGGCTCATGGCCGTCGCGGATGGCGCCGTGGACGGTCGCGGCGGGTGGCGCTCTGCGACCGGATCGGGAGCGGATGCATGGCGGGGCCCTCCTTGCTGCGGTGATCCGGTGCCGGGGCGATCCGCCAGGGCGGCTGCGACGGACGGGAACTGAAATCATCGTGCGGGCGGCGCCGGCGACCGTCAAGCAGCCGGGTTGGCCGGTCGGGGCAGTGCATGCTCTACTGGCGCCCGCTGCCGGCCGCTCCGCGCAGCGCAGCCGGAACGCAGCGAGACCATGCCCGAGACCCCGACCCCGACGGCCCGCCGCTGGCGCGCGCTCACGCTGACCGCGCTGGTCGCCTACGGCCCGGTCTCGACCGACCTCTACCTGCCGTCGCTGCCGGCGATGCAGGACGCCTTCGCCACCGACATCGCCGGCGTGCAGATGACCCTGACCGCCTTCGTCTGGGGCTTCGCCCTGGCGCAGCTGGTCTACGGCCCGCTGTCCGACCGCTTCGGCCGCCGTTCGGTGCTGCTCGCCGGCCTGGTGCTGTTCCTGGTCGCCAGCCTCGCCTGCCTGGCGGCGACGCGCATCGAGGAGCTGGTCGCCGGCCGTTTTCTGCAGGCGCTGGGGGCGTGTGCCGGGCCGGTGATCGGGCGGGCCGTGGTGCGCGACCTCTACGGGCCGCTGGATTCCGGTCGCATGCTCGCCTACATGGGCACGGCCATGGCCCTGGTCCCGGCAGTGGCGCCGTCGCTCGGCGGCGTGCTCGAGGTGGCCTTCGGCTGGCGCGCCAACTTCGTCGCCCTGGCCGTGTTCGGCAGCCTGGTCCTGGCGCTGACCTGGTTCGGCCTGCCCGAGAGCCTGCGCGAGCGTGACCCGACCGCCACCCGGCCGGGGCGGGTGGTGCGCAACTTCGCGACCCTGCTGCGCCATCGTGTCTTCCTCGGCTGCACGCTGGCCGTCTCGGCGGTGTTCGCCGGCCTGTTCAGCTTCATCTCCGGCAGTCCGTTCGTGCTGATCGAGGTGCTCGGCCTGGCGCCCGACCGCTTCGGCCTCGCCTTCCTGGTCGCGGTGGTCGGCTTCATGGGCGGGAGCTTTCTCTCGGGCCGCCTGCTGCGGCGCCTGGGCACCCCGCGCTTGGTGACCGCGGGCTGCGCGCTGTGCCTGTTCGGTGGCGTCAGCATGGCGCTGCTGGCGCTGGCCGGGGTGGTCTCTCTGGCGGCGATCCTGGTGCCGTGCTGGTTCTACTTCAGCGGCGCGGGCCTCGCCGTCCCGGTCGGTTTCGCCGCCGCGCTGGCGCCGTTCCCGCGCATGGCCGGTTCCGCCTCGTCGCTGCTCGGCTTCCTGCAGATGGGGCTCGGCGGCGCCGCCGGCATGGCGGTCGGCCGGTTCCACGACGGCACGCCGTGGCCGATGGCGCTGGCCATGGCGCTGAGCGGCTGCCTGGCGCTGCTCGCCTGTGCGTTGCTTCGCCATGCGCCGCGCGAGGCGGGACGCGACGCGACCTGACCCGGCGACGGGGCTCTGGCAGAATGGCGCGGTGAGCGAAGCGTCCAGCAGCCACACCCTACCGACTCCTGGACCGGCGCTGCCGCGACGGGGCAACGGCCTGGTGCGGGCCGTGTTCGCCGCTGGCCTGCGCCTCGCCGGCTGGCGTTTCGTCGGCGACCTGCCCGACCGGGCCCGGATGGTCATCGTCGCCGCCCCGCACACCTCCAACTGGGACTTCGTCATCGGCATGTGCGGGGTCTTCGCCCTCGGCCTCGACCTGCACTGGATGGGCAAGCACACCCTGTTCCGGCCACCGTTCGGCGGCGTGATGCGCTGGCTCGGGGGACTGGCGATCGACCGCACGGCCGCGCATGGCGTGGTCGGGCAGATGGCCGACCAGTTCCAGCGGCGCGCGCAGCTGCTGCTGGTGGTGACTCCCGAGGGGACGCGCAGCCGGGCCATGCGTTGGAAGACCGGCTTCTGGCATGTCGCACGCAGCGCCCGGGTGCCGATCCTGCTCGCCGGAATCGACTACCGGCACAAGCAGCTGCAGTTCGGCCCGCTGCTCGACCCGGGCGTTTCGCTGGAGGCGGACCTGGCGACCATCCAGGCCTATTATCGCGACATCACGCCGCGCCATCCCGAACGGTTCTGAGCCGCGTCATGGTCAGGCGCGGGCCGGGCAGGCAGAGTGGGTGGACACGCAGGGTTCCCTCGGGGAGCCGGAATTGTTAAATACAGGCCCGACGCGCGGCGCCGGCAGCGCATCGCGGCACGGACCTGCGGACACCGGGGAGGAGAAGGTCATGCACAGAGCTGCTGCGGACGGAACCAACCGGTTCTGTACGCCGGGACCGCGGCCGGATCTGCGACGCGATCGGACGTCGGCCGGAATCGGGTGGCCGTCGACCGCGCCGGGCTGTGCGGCGCCGGTCCGGAACAGGCGAGGGTCATGGCCCACCTGATCAAACTGAGCCTGGTGATGGGGCTGTTCTGGCTCGCGTTGTCGGGCCATTACACGGCGCTGCTGCTCGCCTTCGGGCTGGCCTCGATCGGGCTGGTGATATGGATCGCGCAGCGCATGGACGTGGTCGACCGCGAGTCGGTGCCGCTGCACCTGACCCGCCACCTGCTGACCTTCTGGCCCTGGTTGCTGGTCCAGATCGTCAAGTCGAATCTGGACGTGGTGCGGCGCGTGTTCGACCCGCGCCTGCCGATCGCGCGCAGCGTGATCCGCGTCCCCATCGGGTCGATGGGTCCAGTGCGCCAGACCGTGTACGCCAATTCCATCACCCTGACGCCGGGCACGGTCACGCTCGACGTCGGCAACGGCGAGGCGGTGGTGCATGCGCTGAGCCGGGTGGCCGCCGCGGCGGTCGAGGAGGGCGCGATGGCGCGCCGGGTCGAACGCATGAAAGAGGCGCGCTGACATGTTCAGCACGGCCCTGTTCGCGGTGCTGCTGACCATGGCCCTGGCGCTGACGCGCGCGCTGCTTGGCCCGAGCCTGTTCGACCGCATCCTCGCCGTCAACATGTTCGGCACCAGCACGGTGCTCGGCATCGCGGTGCTCGGGTTCGTCACCGGGCGGCCGGACTTTCTCGACATCGCCCTGGTCTATGCACTGATCAGCTTCATCACCACCATCGCCACCCTGAAGTATTTCGAGTACGGAGCGCTCGGGCGGGAGCGGCCCGGGGGGCGTGGCTAGTGCTGCTCGACGCCCTCAGCTGGATCTGCCTGGTCAGCGGCGGCATCTGCTGCATCGCCGGCGGCGTCGGCGTGCTGCGTCTGCCCGATTTCTTCAGCCGGCTGCACGCATCGGGGGTGATCGACACGCTCGGCGCCGGGCTGATCCTGCTCGGTCTGCTGCTGCAGACCGACAGCTTCGCCGTCGCCATCCGGCTGGTGCTGATCTTCGTCCTGCTGCTGCTGACGGTGCCGACCGCGACCCATGCGCTGGCCAAGTCGGCGCTGCACGGCGGCCTCGAGCCCGAGCTCGACGACCATGGAGGTGGGCCATCGAATACCTGATCGACTACGCGCTGCTCGCCTTCCTGGTGGTGATCGCCCTCGCCATCGTCCGCCTGCACAACATCTTCGCGGTGGTCATGCTGACCGGCATCTACTCGTTGGTGGCGGCGCTGCTGTTCGTGGTCCTCGACGCCGTCGACGTCGCCCTGACCGAGGCCGCGGTCGGCGCCGGGATCTCGACCCTGCTGATGCTGGCGACGCTCGGGGCGGTCGGCCATGAGTCGGCGCCGCCGCGCCGCTTCCTGCTGCTGCCGCTGCTGGTGGTCGTGGTGACCGGGGTCGCGCTGCTTTCGGCGACCGCCGACATGCCGCCGTTCACGGACCCGACCGGCCCGGCCCATACCCACGTCGCGCCGCGCTACATCCAGGAGTCGCCGAGCGAGATCGGCATCCCGAACATGGTCACCTCGGTGCTCGCCAGTTACCGGGGCTACGACACCTTCGGCGAGGTGGTGGTCATTTTCACCGCGGGGATCGGCGTGCTGCTGCTGCTCGGCGGCCGCCGGCGTCGGGATCTGGAGGGCGAATGAGCGAGCACGTCGTCCTGCGGATCGTCGCCAAGCTGATGATCCCGCTGATCATCCTGTTTGCGCTCTACGTCCAGTTCCACGGCGATTTCGGCCCCGGCGGCGGGTTCCAGGCCGGCGTCATCCTGGCCGCGGCGATCATCCTCTACGCGCTGGTGTTCGGCCTCGACTACGCCCGCCGGGTGGTGTCGCCGCGGCTGCTCGAGGTGCTGGCCGCGGGCGGGGTGCTGCTCTACGGCGGGGTCGGCGTGGCCGGCATGCTGCGCGGCGGCAACTTCCTCGATTACAACGTGCTGGCGGACCGCCCGCAGGACGGCCAGCACCTCGGCATCCTGCTGGTCGAACTGGGGGTCGGCATCACCGTCGCCAGCGTCATGCTGCTGCTCTTTTTCGCCTTCGCCGGACGCACCCGGGAGCGCTGATGGCGGCCGAGCACTACAACTACTGGGTGGTGGTGATCCTGATGATGGCCGGCTTCTACGTCGTCATCCGCGCCCGCAACCTGGTCAAGAAGATCGTCGGCCTGAACATCTTCCAGACCTCGGTGTTCATCCTCTACATCAGCATCGGCAAGGTCGCCGGCGGCTCGGCGCCGATCCTGGCGCCGGGGATCACGACCTATTCCAACCCGCTGCCGCACGTGCTGATCCTGACCGCGATCGTGGTCGGCGTCGCCACCACCGCGCTCGGCCTGGCGCTGGTGGTGCGCATCCACGAGGCCTACGGCACGGTGGATGACGAGGAGATCCAGACGCAGGATGCCGACCCATGACCGGCAGCGACCTGCCGGTCCTGCTGGTCATCGTCCCGCTGCTCGCCGCCCCGCTCTGCCTGGTGCTGCGCCGGGGCGGCGCGGCCTGGGCGGTCGCCCTGGCCAGCTCCGGGTACTGCCTGTATGCCGCCTACACCCTGCTCGGCACAGTGCGGGCGGGCGGCACGCTCGACTACGCCATGGGCGGCTGGCCGGCGCCGTGGGGCATCGCCTACCGGATCGACCTGCTCAACGCCTACGTGCTGCTGCTGGTGGCGGCGATCGCCGCCGTCGTGGTGCTCTACGCCCGGGTCAGCGCGGCGGTCGAGATCCCGCGCCACCAGCACGCCCGCTTCTACGCCGCGCTGCTGCTCTGCCTGGCCGGCATGCTCGGCATCACCATCACCGGCGACGCCTTCAACCTGTTCGTGTTCCTCGAGATCTCGTCGCTGTCGAGCTACGCCCTGATCAGCCTCGGCCGCGACCGCCGGGCGCTGACCGCGAGCTACCAGTACCTGATCATGGGTACCCTGGGTGCGACCTTCATCCTGATCGGCGTCGGCCTGCTCTACATGCTCACCGGGACGCTCAACATGGTCGACATCGCCGGGCGCATCCAGGGCCTGGCGGGCAACCGGACGCTGCTCGCCGCGTTTGCCTTCCTGGTCGCCGGCATCGGCCTGAAGCTGGCGCTGTTCCCGCTCCACCTGTGGCTACCCAACGCCTACGCCTACGCGCCGTCGGTGGTCACCGCGCTGCTCGCCGGCACCGCGACCAAGGTCGCGGTCTACGTGCTGCTGCGTTTCCTCTACACGGTGTTCGGCTACGACCTGGCGTTCGCCGACGCCTTCCTGCACTACCTGCTGGCGGCGCTGGCGGTCGTCGGCCTGCTGGTCGCCTCGACGGTGGCCATCTTCCAGGACGACGTCAAGCGCATGCTGGCCTACTCGAGCGTCGCCCAGATCGGCTACACCGTGCTCGGCATCAGCCTGCTCAACCAGACCGGCCTGACCGCCGCGCTGGTCCACCTGTTCAACCATGGCCTGATGAAGACGGCGCTGTTTTTGGCTCTGGGGTGCGTGTTCTATCGGCTCGGCAGCGTGTGTCTGGACGACCTGCGCGGCCTCGGCCGGCAGATGCCGTGGACGCTGGCCGCGTTCGTCGCCGGTGGACTGAGCCTGATCGGGGTGCCGTTGACGGTCGGCTTCATCAGCAAGTGGTACCTGGTGCTGGCCGCGCTGGAACTGGGCTGGTGGCCGGTCGCGGTAGTGGTCCTCGGTGGCTCGCTGCTGTCGGTGATCTACATCGGACGCGTGGTCGAGGTGGCCTACATGCAGCCGCGGCCCGCCGGCGCCGAGCGCGTGCGCGAAGCGCCGCTGGGGCTGCTGCTGCCGACCTGGGCCCTGGTCGCGGCGACGTTCTGGTTCGGCATCGACACCGGGCTGACGCTCGGGACCGCCGGCGAGATCGCCGGCCAGCTGTTCGGGGGCGGCCGGTGAGCGGCGCGCTGCTGCCGTGGCTGGTCGCGCTGCCGCTGCTGGCGGTGCCGGCGATCGTCGCCCTCGACCGCTGGCCCAACGCCCGCGAGGCGGCCTCGCTGCTGGCCGGGCTGCTGCTGTTCGCCCTGGTGGTGACGCTGTGGCCGGAGGTCAGCAGCGGGGCGCGGCCGGCATGGACCCTGGTCGAGCCGCTGCCGGGGATCGCCCTGGCGTTGCGCGCCGAGCCGCTCGGGCTGCTGCTGGCGCTGGTCGCCAGCCTGCTGTGGGTGGTCACGACGGTCTATGCCATCGGCTACATGCGCGGCCACCACGAGCAGAACCAGACCCGTTTCTATGCCTTCTTTGCCATCGCCATCGCCAGCACCATGGGGGCGGCGTTCGCCGCCAACCTGGTCACGCTGTTCGTCTTCTACGAAATACTGACGCTCTCCACCTTCCCGCTGGTCACCCACGCCGGGACCGACGCCGCGCGCCGCGGCGGGCGCACCTACCTCGGCTTGCTGATGGCAACGTCGATCGGGCTGCTGCTGCTGGCCATCGTCTGGACCTGGCAGCTGACCGGCACCACCGAGTTCACCCCGGGGGGCATCCTCGCCGGCCACGCCGGCCCCGGCACCCTGGGCGTGCTCTATGCGCTGTTCCTGTTCGGCATCGGCAAGGCGGCGTTGATGCCGTTTCACCGCTGGCTGCCGGCGGCGATGGTCGCGCCGACCCCGGTCAGCGCGCTGCTGCACGCGGTGGCGGTGGTCAAGGTCGGGGTGTTCAGCGTGCTCAAGGTGAGCGTCTACGTGTTTGGCCTCGACCTGCTGTCGGTGAGCGGCGCCAGCACCCTGATGACCTACGTCGCCGGCGCCACCGTGCTGATCGCTTCGCTGGTCGCGCTGCGTCAGGACAACCTGAAGCGGCGGCTCGCCTACTCGACCGTCAGCCAGCTCGGCTACGTGGTGCTCGGCGCCACCCTGGCCACCGCCTGGGGCACCGTCGGCGGCGGCGCGCACATCGCCATGCACGCCTTCGGCAAGATCACGCTGTTCTTCTGCGCCGGGGCCATCCTGGTCGCCGCGCACAAGACCGAGGTGAGCCAGCTTGACGGCATCGGCCGGCGCATGCCGTGGACGCTGGGCGCGTTCGCCGTCGGCACGCTGTCGATGATCGGCCTGCCGCCGGCGGCAGGCTTCGTCTCCAAGTGGTACCTGTTGCTCGGCAGCCTGGCGACCGAGCACTACGTCGTGGTCGCCGTGCTGGTCGCCAGCACGCTGCTCAACGCCGCCTACTTCCTGCCGATCGTCTACGCCGCGTTCTTCCGCGCGCCGCCGCCGCCGGCGCCCGGCGAGCATGCGCACGGCGAGGCGCCGCTGGCGATGGTCGCGGCGCTGCTCTTCACCGCCGGGCTGACCCTGGCGATGTTCTTCTATCCGGACCTGGTGCTGCGGCTGGTCAGGCAACTGGTCGGGGGGGCGTGATGGCGAAGCCACAACCACACTGGCTGCTCCGCCCTGCGACCGTCCGCCGGCTGTGGCTGCTGTTCGCCGGCGTGCTGCTGCTGACCCTGGTGCCCGACCTGTTCATCGAGCAGTACGACCATTTCGGCATCGAGGGCAGCTTCGGTTTCTATGCCTGGTACGGGTTTGCCACCTGCGCGGCCATGGTGGTGGTGGCCAAGCTGCTCGGTTACCTGCTGAAACGGCCCGACGACTACTATGACGACTAACCCGGCCCTGCTGCTGCTCGGCGGCGCCCTGCTGCTGCCGCTGCTGCCGGCGCGGGCGCGCCCCGCCGCGCTGCTCGGCCTGCCGCTGCTGACCCTGGCCGCGGTCTGGGGCGTGGCGGACGGCGCGCAACTCGCCGTCACCTTCCTGGAACTGGAACTGGTGCCGCTGCGCGGCAGCAGCGTCGGCCGGCTGTTTGCCACCATTTTCGCGCTGATGGCCTTCGCCGGGGCGCTCTACGCCCTGCGCCAGGCGCGCCTGCTCGAGCAGGTCGCCGCGCAGGCCTACGCCGGCGGGGCGATCGGCGTCACCTTCGCCGGCGACCTGGTGACGCTGTTCGTCTTCTGGGAGCTGATGGCGATCGGCTCGACCCTGGTGATCTGGGCGGCCAACACGCCGCAGGCGTACCGCGCCAGCATGCGCTACCTGCTGGTCCACCTGTTCGGCGGCGTGGTGCTGATGGCCGGCATCGCCGGCCACTACGTCGACAGCGGCAGCGTGGCGTTCGTCGCCATGCAGCCGGACTCCCTGGCTCACTGGCTGATCCTGGTCGGGTTCCTGGTCAACACCGGGGCGCCGCCGCTCTCCGCCTGGATCCCCGACGCTTACCCCGAGGCGAGCCCGAGCGGCGCGGTCTTCCTCTCCGCCTTCACCACCAAGACCGCGGTCTTCGCGCTGCTGGTCGGCTTCCCGGGGGCGACGGTGCTGGTCTGGATCGGGCTGTGGATGATCTTCTACGGCATCATCTACGCCCTGCTCGAGAACGACATGCGGCGCATCCTCGCCTACAGCATCGTCAACCAGGTCGGGTTCATGGTCTGCGGCATCGGCATCGGCACGGCGATGGCGCTGAACGGTGCCGCCGCGCACGCCTTTGCCCACATCATCTACAAGGCGCTGCTGCTGATGAGCGCCGGCTCGGTGCTGCTGATGACCGGGCGGCGCAAGTGCAACGAACTCGGCGGCCTGTTCCAGAGCATGCCGCTGACCGCGGCCTGCGGCATCGTCGGCGCGCTGGCGATCTCGGCGTTCCCGTTCACCTCGGGCTTTGTCAGCAAGTCGCTGATCGCCCAGGCGGCGATCGACGAGCAGCTGGCGACGGTCTGGATGCTGCTGGCGGCGGCGTCGGCCGGGGTGTTCCTGCACGCCGGCATCAAGTTCCCGTGGTTCGTCTTCTTCCAGAAGGACTCCGGGCTGCGGCCGCCCGACCCGCCGTGGAACATGCGCGCGGCCATGCTGCTGTTCGCCTTCCTGTGCATCGCCATCGGCGTCTACCCGGCGCCGCTCTACGCCCTGCTGCCGTTCCCGGTCGACTACCAGCCCTACACCGTCGCGCACCTGGTGGCGCAGTTCCAGCTGCTGCTCTTTTCCGGGCTGGCGTTTTTCGTCCTGCTGCCGTTGATGCGCCGCACCGAGACCGTCAGCCTCGATCTCGACTGGTTCTACCGTCGCCTGGCCACGCGCCTGGTGCGCTGGCTGCTGCGCCACGGCGACCGCGCGTGGACGCGGCTGGTGGCGCTGCTCGGCCGCCGTGCCGACGACGTACTCGCCGGGCTGTTCCGCACCCACGGGCCGCACGGGGTGCTGGCGCGCTCGTCGCCGACCGGCAGCATGGTGCTCTGGGTCGCGCTGCTGCTGGCGCTGCTGCTGCTGGCCGGTTACGCCTGAGCGCTGAAGCGATCTACGGCGCGGTGCGAGCGCGGCGTTGGGCGGTGCTCGCGCCTCGCCTGGCGACCCGAGAGGTCGCGTCGCTGTGCGCCGTCAACCGCTCGCTACGATTTCTTCTCAAGCGCTGACGGCCGGTCGCCGCCGGGCGGGTCAGAGGTCGGCGCTGGCCGCGAGGAACGCCGCGCGCAGCTGGTCGTAGTCGCGCGTGACCGGGAACTGCGGGAACTCGGCGACGACGTTGTCCGGCGGCGAGAAGAGGATGCCGGCGTCGGCGGCGCCGAGCATGCTGGTGTCGTTGTAGGAGTCGCCGGCGGCGATCACCCGGAAGTTCAGCGCCTGGAACGCCCGCACCGCCTGGCGCTTGGGGTCGACCTGGCGCAGGCGGTAGCCGGTGACGCGGCCGGCGGCGTCGCTCTCCAGGCGGTGGCAGAGCAGCGCCGGCCAGCCGAGTTGGCGCATCAGCGGCGCGGCGAACTCGTAGAAGGTGTCGGACAGGATCACCAGCTGGAAGCGCTCGCGCAGCCAGTCGGCGAACTCGGCGGCGCCGTCGAGCGGCGCCAGGCCGGCGATCACCGCCTGGATGTCGGGCAACTTCAGGCCGTGCTGGTCGAGCAGCCGCAGCCGCTGCTGCATCAGCACGTCGTAGTCGGGGATGTCGCGGGTGGTCGCGCGCAGGGCGTCGATGCCGGTGCGTTCGGCGACACTGATCCAGATCTCGGGGACCAGGACCCCTTCGAGGTCGAGGGCGGCAATCTCCACGGGACACTCCGCGACGGTGGCTGGCACTGGCCAGGGCGGCGCCAAGGTACCACCGCCGCTTCCGGCGCCGCAACGCGCCGCGCTCAGGCGGGGCGGCGCTCGAACACCAGCAGGCGGTTGTTGACCGGCATGGCGTGGTCGGCGCTCAGCACCAGGCCGACCTGCAGGCCGTACTCCTCCAGGCGGAAGGCGTCGCGCACGCCCCGCTGCGGGTCGCCCCGGCGCAGCGCAGCGTCGAACGTCGCATTGCTCTCGCTGGTGTGGCGGTCGCCGTAGCGGAACGGTCCGTAGAGGCAGAAGCGCCCGCCCGGCCGCAGCCGCCGGGCGACGCCGGCGAGCATGCGCTCGACCAGCACCCAGGAGAGTATGTGGGCGGTGTTGGCCGAGTAGGCCTCGGCGCAGGCGTCGACCGGCCAGGCGTCGTCGTGGAGGTCGAGCGCCAGCGGCGGGCGCATGTTGGCCAGCCCGGCCAGGGTCCGCCAGCGGTCGATCCCGGGCAGCAGCTCGGGCAGGTCGGTCGGCTGCCACTCCAGGTGCGGCAGCTGGGCGGCGAAGTGGACCGCGTGCTGGCCGCTGCCGCTGCCGATCTCGAGCACCAGACCGGGGTCGAGCAGGACCCGGCGCAGCACGGCCAGGATCGGCTCGCGGTTCTGTTCGGCGGCGGGGTAGAACGGGGCGTCGTGCATCGCCAAGGGACTCATTGCGGGCCGAGGATCATCTGCGTGCAGCGGAACGACGCCAGGGCACGGCCGTCGGCCTCGCGGCTGACGGCGGCGTCCCAGACCTGGGTGGTGCGGCCGCGGTGCAGCGGGGTGGCGACGCAGAGGATGGCGCCGTCGCGCGCGGTGCCGAAGAAGTTGCTCTTCAGCTCGACGGTGGTGAAGCCGGCGGCCCCGGCGGGCAGGTTGACCACGGTGGCGTAGCCGCAGGCGGTGTCGGCCAGGGCGACGATCGTCGCCGCGTGCAGGAAGCCGTTGGGCGCCATCAGGTCGCGGCGCACCTCGAGGCGGGCGGTGAAACGGTCGGGCGTGACCGCGACCACCTGCATGCCGATCAGCTCCGGCAGGCTGCCACGGCTGAAACGGTTCCAGGCGGCTGGGTCGAGGCAGCCGGCGAGCTGGCGCAATTCGGTCGTCACGGATCCCCTCCCGACGGTGGCCCATCATAGGCGATCGACGCCCGCGGTTCGAAGGGGTCAGATCAATGAACCGGCGCCTGCGGCTATGCCGCTCATCCGCAAGCGGTTTCCCCGGCCGGCCGATGGCCCGGCTGCGGCCGCCGGCGTACAATCGGCGCTCGGATCGCGGGAACTCCAGCATACCGATGCACCACCCGGAGCAGTTCGATGTCATCGTCGTCGGCGGCGGCCACGCCGGCACCGAGGCGGCCCTGGCCGCGGCCCGGAGTGGCGCGTGCACCCTGTTGCTGACCCACAGCATCGAGGCGCTCGGCCAGATGAGCTGCAACCCCGCCATCGGCGGCATCGGCAAGGGCCACCTGGTGCGCGAGATCGACGCCCTCGGCGGCGCCATGGCCCGGGCCGCCGACCGCGCCGGCATCCATTTCCGCCGGCTCAACGCCAGCAAGGGGCCGGCGGTGCGCGCCACCCGCGGCCAGGCCGACCGGATGCGCTACCGCCAGGCGATCCGCGCCCTGCTCGAGCAGCAGCCCAACCTGACGCTGTTCCAGCAGGCGGTCGACGACCTGGTGGTCCGCGGTGCGCGGGTGGCCGGGGTGGTGACCCAGATGGGGCTGGTGTTCCGCGCCCGCAGCGTGGTCCTGACGGTCGGCACCTTCCTCGCCGGGCGGGTCCATGTCGGTCCCGCCAATTACGCCGCCGGGCGCGCCGGCGACCCGCCGGCCCAGGCCCTGGCGCTGCGCCTGCGCGAACTGCTGCCGCGCACCGGGCGGCTGAAGACCGGCACCCCGCCGCGTCTCGACGGCCGCAGCATCGACTTCGACCGCCTCGAGGTGCAGCCCGGCGACGACCCGGTGCCGGTGTTCTCGTTCCTCGGCACGCCGGCCGACCACCCGCGCCAGGTCGCCTGCCACATCACCCGGACCACCGCGCGGACCCACGACATCATCCGCGCCGGCCTCGACCGCTCGCCGCTGTTCAGCGGCGCCATCGCGGGGGTCGGCCCGCGCTACTGCCCGTCGATCGAGGACAAGGTGGTGCGCTTTGCCGAGCGCGACTCGCACCAGATCTTCGTCGAGCCGGAGGGGCTCGACACCGTCGAGGTCTACCCCAACGGCATCTCGACCAGCCTGCCGTTCGACGTCCAGTACGCCCTGGTGCGCTCGATTCCCGGCTTCGAGCAGGCGCGCATCGTGCGCCCCGGCTACGCCATCGAGTACGACTACTTCGACCCGCGCGACCTGCGCCCGACCCTGGAGACGCGCAGCCTGGGCGGGCTGTTCTGCGCCGGCCAGATCAACGGCACCACCGGCTACGAGGAGGCGGCCGCGCAGGGGCTGCTGGCGGGCCTCAATGCCGCGCGCCAGGTCGCCGGGCGCGACCCCTGGTGGCCGCGCCGCGACCAGGCCTACCTCGGCGTGCTGGTCGACGACCTGATCACCCTCGGCACCAGTGAGCCGTACCGGATGTTCACCAGTCGCGCCGAGTACCGGCTGCTGCTGCGCGAGGACAACGCCGACCTGCGTCTGACCCCGGTCGGCCGCGAGCTCGGCCTGGTCGACGATGCGCGCTGGGACCGTTTCGCGCGCAAGCGCGACGCCATCGCCGCCGAGCAGCAGCGGCTCGCCGGCCTGACGCTGGTCCCGGGCAGCGCCGCGGCGCAGGCGTTCGCCGCCCGCTTCGGCTGCGCGCCGAGCCGCGACGGCCGTGCCAGCGACCTGCTGCGCCGGCCCGAGGTGGACTACGCCGGGCTGGTGGCGCTGCCGGGGTTCGGTCCCGGCGTCGACGATCCGGGCGTCGCCGAGCAGGTGGCGATCCAGGCCGCCTACAGCGGCTACCTCGACCGCCAGCAGGCCGAGATCGAGCGCAGCCGGCGGCACGAGACAGTGCTGCTGCCCGACGGCTTCGACTACGCGGCCATCCACGGCCTCTCCCACGAGGTGCGCCAGAAGCTCGCGGCGCAGCGCCCGGCCACGCTCGGCCAGGCGGCGCGCATCCCCGGGGTGACGCCGGCCGCGGTGGCGCTGCTGCTGGTCCACCTGAAGCGCCACGGCGACCTGCGCCGGGCCGGCTGACAGCAGACGGAGGCGACGCATGGGCGCGGAGACGACAGCGCAGCAGCAGGCCGAGGCCGTCGGCCACTGGATGGCCGAGGCCGACCGCTTCGCCCGCGGCCTCGGCATCCGCATGGTCACGGTCGCGCCGGGCCGCTGCGAGGTGGCCATGTCGGTGACCGAAGCGATGCACAACGGCGTCGGCACCACCCACGGTGGGGCGACCTTCACCCTGGCCGATTTCGCCTTCGCCGTCGCCGCCAACTCGCACGGCCGCACCGCGGTCGCGCTGTCGACGCAGATGAGCTACCCGGCCGCCTCGCGCGCCGGCGACACGCTGACCGCGGTCGCCGCCGAGGAGTCGCTCGGCGGCCGCACCGGCCTCTACCGGGTCGAGGTGCGGCGCGGCGACGGCACCCTGGTCGGGCTGTTCATCGGCACCGTCTACCGGCGCAGCGACCCGATCGGCCCGGCGGCGGCCGGCGACGACGGCCAGGTCGGCGGCTGAGGCGCCGGCGCTGTGCTATTCTGCGTGACCTTTTTTCGCCGGCCTGCCCGCAGGGCGCCGGGAGCGACCGGGGGGTAGTCCGTTGAGTGCAGTCCAACCGATGCCGGCACCGAGCCGGCAGCTGATGTCCGGCAACGAGGCCGTCGCCCGGGCCGCGTGGGAGGCCGGCGTGCGCGTCGCCGCCGCCTACCCGGGCACCCCGTCGACCGAGATCCTCGAGGCCCTGGCCGGCTACCCCGACCTGTACGCCGAGTGGTCGGTCAACGAAAAGGTGTCGCTCGAGGTCGCCATCGGTGCCTCGATGATGGGCAGCCGGGCGCTGTGCGCGATGAAGCACGTCGGTCTCAACGTCGCCTCCGACGCGCTGATGACCCTGACCCTGACCGGCACCGCCGGCGGCCTGGTGATCGCCGTCGCCGACGACGTCGGCATGTCGTCGTCGCAGAACGAGCAGGACTCGCGCTACTGGGGCCGCTTCGCCCACGTGCCGATCCTCGAGCCGGCCGACGCCCAGGAGGCGCACGCCATGACCCGGCTGGCGTTCGAGCTCTCGGAGACGTTCGCCACGCCGGTGCTGCTGCGCCTGACCAGCCGCATCTGCCACGTCAAGGGGGTGGTCAGCACGGGCGCGCGCGTGGCCCACGAGCCGGCCGGGTTCGTCAAGGACCCGCAGCGCTGGGTCATGGTCCCGGGCCATGCCCGCCAGCGCATCCCGCTGATGCTCGCGCGCGAGGAGCAGCTGCGCGCGGCGGCCGAGGCCAGCGAGCTCAACCTGGTCGACGACGGCCGCGACCGCCGCTTCGGCTTCGTCACCTCGGGCCCGGCCTACCTGCACGTGCGCGAGGCCTTTCCCGACGCCCCGATCCTGAAGCTCGGCTTCAGCTGCCCGCTGCCGATCGCGCGGGTCCAGGCCTTTGCCGCGACCGTCGACACCCTGGTCGTGGTCGAGGAGAGCGAACCGCTGCTGGAACTCGAACTGCGCGCCGCCGGCCTGGCGCTGGTCGGCAAGGAGCTGCTGCCGCGCTCGGGCGAGCTGACGCCCGAGGTGCTGGAGCGCGCCCTGGCGCCGCTGACCGGGGCCGAGGTCGCACCGCCGGTGGTGGAGCGCACGCCGATCACCGGCGGGGTGTTCCCGCGGCCGCCGACGCTGTGCGTCGCCTGCCCGCACCTCGGGGTCTATTTCTCGCTGTCGCGACTGAAGAAGCTGGTGATCACCGGCGACATCGGCTGCTACACCCTCGGCGCCGGCCATCCGTGGAACGCCCTCGACAGCACGGTCTGCATGGGCGCCTCGCTGCCGATGGCGCTGGGTGCCGACAAGGGGCGCGGCCCCGCCGATGCCGACAAGCGCATGGTCGCGGTGCTCGGCGACTCGACCTTCATGCACATGGGCATGCAGGGGCTGCTCGACATCACCTACAACCGCGGCAACGTCACCGTCCTGCTGCTCGACAACCGCACCGTCGGCATGACCGGCGGCCAGGAGAACCCGGGCAGCGGCCGCGACCTGTACGGCAACGCGGCGCCGCGGGTCGACTTCGCCCGGCTCGCCGTGGCACTCGGCGTGCCGGCCGAGCGGGTGCATGTGGTCGACCCCTACGAGTTGCCGACCCTGTTCAAGCTGCTGCGCGAGGAGACGCGCACCGACGGGCCGTCGATCATCATCACCAACCAGCCGTGCGTGCTGACCGACCACTACCAGCGGCGCGTCGCCCTCAAGGTCGACCCCGACAAGTGCACCGGCTGCAGCAACTGCCTCGACGTCGGCTGCCCGGCGATCTCGGTGACCCGGCGCGAGACGGTGGTCAAGGCGAGCGGCAAGGAGAAGGAGCTCAACTTCGTCACCATCGAGACCGCCGCCTGCACCGGCTGCAACCTGTGCCAGAAGACCTGCGCCCCCGACGCCATCGTCGCCGCCGCGGAGCGCTGCCAATGAGCGAGGCGCACGTCACCAACATCCTGGTGGTCGGCATCGGTGGCCAGGGCGTGATGACCGCCGCCGAGATCCTCGCCGAGGCGGCGCTGGCCGAGGGCTACGACGTCAAGAAGACCGAGGTCGCCGGCATGGCCCAGCGCGGCGGCATGGTCACCTCGCACGTCCGCTTCGGTGAGCGCGTGCTGTCGCCGTCGATCGCCCCGGGCACGGCCGACATCCTGGTCGGCTTCGAGGTCGCCGAGGCGCTGCGCTGGATCCACTACCTGCGGCCCGCAGGGGTGGCGATGGTCAACACCCTGCAGCTGGCGCCGCCGGTGGTCAGCGTCGGCCTGTTCGACTACCCGGACGACCCGGTCGGCAAGATCCGCGCCGCCGGCGTCGAGTTGCACGCCTTCGACGCCGGCGAGATCGCCCGCGGCCTCGGTGACATGCGTCTGGTCAACACCGTCATGCTCGGCGCCATCGCCGACCATCTGCCGTTCCCGGCCGAACACCTGCGCGAGCGCATCCTCGAGCGCTTCCGGGCGCGCAAGCCGGCGCTGGTCCCGGTCAACGAGCAGGCGTTCGACGCGGGGCGCGCCGCCGCCTGACGCCGCGATGCCGGCGGCGACGCTGGAGCGTGGCCTCGCCGCCCTGGGGCTGGGGCTCGACCCGGCGCAGCGCGCGGCGCTGCTGCGCTTCGCCGACCTGCTGCAGCGCTGGAACCGGGTCTACAACCTGACCGCGGTGCGCGACCCCGTCGCCACCGTCACCCGCCACCTGCTCGACGCCCTGGCCGTGGTCCCGTACCTGCCGCCCGGACGCCTGATCGACGTCGGCAGCGGCGCTGGGCTGCCCGGCATCCCGCTGGCGATCGCCCTGCCCGACCGCGACGTCACGCTGCTCGACGCCAGCGCCAAGCGGGTGCGGTTCATGCAGCAGGCGGTGATCGAGCTCGGCCTGGACAACGCCCACCCGCTGCAGGCGCGCGCCGAGGCGCATCGGCCCGGGCGACCCTACGACGCGGTCATCACCCGTGCCTTCGCCGGCATATCTGATATGCTCAGCGCCTGCCGCCACCTGGTCGCCGACGACGGCGTGATCCTGGCCATGAAAGGGCAGTGCCCCGACGCCGAGCTCGCTGCCCTGCCCCCGGGCATCGTCCTGCGCGATGTGGTGCCGCTGGCGGTCCCCGGGCTGGATGCCGCGCGCCACCTGGTGCGCCTGGTCCCCGTCACGGCACGCCGTGCGCCATGAGCGCCGGCAGGGCAGGAATCCCGATGGGCAGGACACTCGCGATCGCCAACCAGAAGGGCGGAGTCGGCAAGACGACGACCGCGGTCAATCTCGCTGCCTCGCTGGCGGCGCTGAAGTGCCGCGTGTTGCTGGTCGATCTCGATCCCCAGGGCAACACCACCACCGGCTGCGGCGTCGACAAGCAGGCGCTGGAGCAGAGCAGCTGCTCGCTGCTGCTCGGCGAGGCGACGGCCGCGGAGGTGCGCTTGCAGCTGACCCACCACGGCTTCGACCTGCTGCCGGCCAACGGCGACCTGACCGCGGCCGAGGTCGAGCTGATGCAGGCGCTGGCGCGCGAGCAGCGGCTGCGGCGGGCGCTGGAGCCGATCGTCGGCGACTACGACTTCGTGCTGATCGACTGCCCGCCGTCGCTGAACATGCTGACCCTGAACGCACTGGTCGCCGCCGACGGCGTCATCGTCCCGATCCAGTGCGAGTACTACGCCCTCGAGGGGCTGTCGTCGCTGCTCGACACGGTTCGCCAGATCCAGGAGCTGGTCAATCCGTCGCTCGAGCTCGAGGGCCTGCTGCGGACCATGTTCGACCCGCGCAACAACCTCGCCATCGACGTCTCGCGCCAGCTCGAGGAGCACTTCGGCGAGCGTGTCTACCGCACGGTGATCCCGCGCAACATCCGCCTCGCGGAGGCGCCCAGCCACGGCCTGCCGGCCATGCACCACGACAAGACCTCGAGCGGCGCCCTGGCCTACCTGGCGCTGGCCAGCGAGATGCTGCGGCGCCAGCGTCGTCCCGTGCCGGTGGCGCTGCCGGCATGAGAATCCATGGAGAGTGACGATGACGGCGAAAAAACGGGGTCTCGGACGCGGGCTCGACGCCCTGCTCGGCAGCGGCCGGACGGCGGCGGTCAGCGCAGCCGCGTCGCGGTCGGCCACCGACAGCCTGCGCCATCTGCCGGTCGACCTGATCCAGCGCGGCCGCTACCAGCCGCGCTCCGACATGCGCAACGACAGCCTCGAGGAACTGGCCAACTCGATCCGTGCCCAGGGGGTGATCCAGCCGGTGGTGGTGCGGCCGGTCGCTGGCGACCGCTATGAGCTGATCGCCGGCGAGCGGCGCTGGCGTGCCGCGCAGCTGGCCGGGCTGCACGACATCCCGGCGGTGGTGCGCGACGTGCCCGACGAGGCCGCCGTGGCCATGGCGCTGATCGAGAACATCCAGCGCGAGAACCTCAACCCGCTCGAGGAGGCGCGCGCGCTCGAGCGGCTGGTCGAGGAGTTCGGCCTGACCCACCAGGGCGCGGCCGACGCCGTCGGCCGTTCGCGCGCCGCGGTCAGCAACCTGCTGCGGCTGCTCGAACTCGAGGAGGAGGTCAAGCACCTGGTCGAGGGGCGGACGCTGGAGATGGGCCACGCCCGCGCCCTGCTCGGCCTCGGCGGGGCGCACCAGGCGGAGGCGGCGCGCCAGGTCGCGGCCCGCGGCCTGTCGGTGCGCGAGACCGAGCGGCTGGTCAAGCGCTGGCTCGGCGGCGAGCGGCACACGCCGCCGCAGGCGCGACCCGATCCCGACATCCGCCGCCTCGAGGAGGAACTGGCCGGGCGCCTCGGGGCGCAGGTGCAGCTACGGCACGGCCGCTCGGGCAAGGGGCGCCTGGTGATCGAGTACAACTCCACCGACGAGCTGGAAGGAATTTTGGCACACATCAAATAATTTCATTGGGCAGCCGCATGCACCTGCTCCTAGGATGGAATTCCTAGCGGGCCACAGACCCGCATCCAGACCCGGAGGAGCAGCACCATGCGTGTCGATGAAGTGATGACCCGATCGGTCCGTACCGCCAGCCCCGAGACCCGTCTCGAGGAGGTCGCCGCGGTGATCTGCCTCAACCGCATCAGCGGCCTGCCGGTGGTGATCGACGACGATCGCCTGATCGGCTTCATCGCCGAGCGCGACATCCTGCACTACCTCTTCCCGACCCTGGATGACCTGATGGAGCAGACCGGCATCCGTGATTTCGAGCAGATGGAGCAGCGCTACGGCGCCACCCTCGGCCTGACCGTGGCCGACGTCATGCATCAGGGCGTGGTCAGCGTGACCCCGGACACCCCGCTGCTGCGCGCCGTCTCGGTGATGGTCCGGCACAAGTTCCGCCGCATCCCGGTGGCCGATGGCGACGGCCGCCTGGTCGGCATCATCAGCATCGGCGACATCCACAAGGCGCTGTTCAAGCACAGCCTGCTGAGCCAGCAGGAGCGGCAGCACGCCGCCTGACCGGCCCGCCGCTTTCGCCCCCCTCGCCGGGTGGGTGCGGACCGCTGCAAGCGGGCCGGACCCCCTATTTTTATTTGTCGGCTCATTGACACGATTTATGGGCCGACCGTATACTTCGGCCCCGTTTGTACCGACGAAGGGATGACCCGCCCGGCACCGCAAGGAATGTGGGAGGCGTCGCCCGGACATCGTTTGTTGCGGCGCAGCATAAGCGCTTGGGGAACCGAAACCGTCCTACCTCGATCGTGATCGTCTTCCTGCTGGCCTCGGTCGGCGTCGTGGCGACGGTCATCCAGGCGGTGCGGGGCGAAGATGCTGCACCCGCGGTCCTGTTCGGCGGGGCGGTGGCACTGACGAACCTGCTGCTCCTGGACTGGCGTGCGCGCCGGGCCAACCGCGCCGGGGCGCTGTCCGCCCGGCAGAGTCTCCAGGTCCTGTACCTGTCGGCGCTGGAGCGGTTCGCTACCGTGGCGCTGCTGTTCGCGCTCGGCATCGGTCTCCTGGAACTGGATCCGCTGCTGGTGCTGCTGGGTTTTGTGAGCGGACTCCCGGCCCTGCTGTTGCAGGTGCGCCCGGGACACGAATGAGCGAGAGTCATGGCAGTCGAAGGCGAAGTACTCACCGCATCAGGCTACATCAAGCACCACCTCCAGAACCTGACCTTCGGGCTGCACCCGGAGCATGGCTGGGGCATCGCCCATGGTCCGGAAGAGGCCCGCGCGATGGGCTTCTGGGCGCTGCACATCGACACCCTGTTTTTCTCGATCGGCCTCGGGGTGCTGTTCCTGTGGTGGTTCCACCGGGTCGGCAAGCGGGCCAGCGCGGGCGTGCCCGGCGCGGCCCAGAACTTCGTCGAGTGGATCATCGATTTCATCAACGACAACGTGCGTGGCAGCTTCAGCGGCCGCAACGACATGGTCGCGCCGCTGGCGCTGACGCTGTTCATCTGGATCCTGCTGCAGAACCTGATGGACCTGGTCCCCGTCGATGTGATTCCGGAACTTGCGAAGTTGATCGGCATCCCGTACATGAAAGTGGTGCCGACCACCGATCCGAACGCCACCTTCGGCATGTCCATCGGCGTGTTCCTGCTGGTGCTCTACTACAGCTTCAAGATGAAGGGCGCCAAGGGCTTTGCCGCCGAACTGACCCTGCACCCGTTCGAGAGCAAGAACCCGATCGTCATGGCGCTGTTCGTGCCGGTCAACCTGCTCCTCGAAGGGGTCAACCTGCTGGCCAAGCCGGTGTCGCACTCGCTGCGTCTGTTCGGCAACCTCTACGCCGGCGAGATGATCTTCATCCTGATCGCGCTGATGTACAGCGGTGGCATCCTCATCGGTGCCTTCGGTATCGCCCTGCAGTGGGCCTGGGCGGTCTTCCATATCCTGATCGTGCTGCTGCAGGCGTTCATCTTCATGACCCTGACCGTCGTCTACCTGGACATGGCGCATCACGTTCCCGACGAGCATTGATTGACCGGGCCGTGACGGCCTATTTGCTAACAGGAGATAGAAATGTCTGAAGCAAGTGCACTCCTCTTTATCGCGGGCGCCCTGATGATGGGCCTCGGTGCCCTCGGCGCCGCCGTCGGCATCGGCATCCTTGGTGGCCGCTTCCTCGAGGGCGCCGCGCGCCAGCCGGAGCTGATCCCGATGTTGCGGACCCAGTTCTTCATCGTCATGGGTCTGGTCGACGCCGTGCCGATGATCGCGGTCGGTATCGCGTTCTACGTGCTGTTCGCGGTGGCCGGCTGAGCGGGCAACCGAGAGACGCCGTCACCTCCCGCCCGTAACGCGAGGTAAGCCATGAATATCAACCTGACGCTCTTCGTTCAGCTGATCTCTTTCGCGCTGTTCGTCTGGTTCTGCATGAAGTTCATCTGGCCGCCGGTCGTCGGCGCCCTGGACGAACGCAAGAAGACGATCGCCGACGGCCTCGCGGCCGCCGAGCGCGGCAAGCACGAAAAGGAGCTGGCCGAGAAACGCGCCAAGGAACTCCTGGCCGAGACCAAGGAGCAGGCCGCCGACCTGATCGCCCAGGCGCAGAAGCGCGCCTCCGAGATCGTCGAGGAGTCCAAGGGCGAGGCGCGCGCCGAGGGTCAGCGGCTGCTCGAGGCGGCCCGTGCCGAGATCGAGCAGGAGGTCAACCGGGCCAAGGAGCAGTTGCGCTCGCAGGTGGTCGCCCTGGCCGTGGCCGGTGCCGGCAAGGTGCTGGCCCGCGAGATCGACGCCCAGGCGCACGCCGACCTGCTCGAAGAGCTGGTGGCCAACCTGTAAGGCGCTGACGCGATGGCAGAAAAATCCACCGTTGCCCGACCCTACGCCCAGGCGGTGTTCGAACTCGCCCAGGAGCAGGGGGCGCTGGCGCCCTGGAGCGACCTGCTCGCCGTGGCCGCGGCGATCGAGGCCGACCCGACCATGCGCCGGCTGCTGGCCAGCCCGCAGGTCACCCGGCAGCAGGTCGCCGACCTGTTCGTCGAGGCCTGCGGCGACGCGCTCGACGACCAGGCAGGCAACTTCGTCCGCGTGCTCGCCGACAACCACCGGCTCGACCTGCTGCCCGAGATCGCCCGCCAGTACGGGGTGCTGCGCGCCGCGGCCGAGCGCACCATCGACGCGAGTTGCGTTTCCGCGTTCGCGCTCAGCGAACCGCAGCAGGCGGCGCTCATCGCGGCGCTCAAGAGGCACTTCGGGCGCGAGGTGAGACTCGCGTGCCAAATCGACAAGACATTGATCGGCGGCGCGGTGATCCACGCCGGCGACCTGGTGATCGACGGCTCGGCCAGCGGCCGGCTGAGTCGGCTCGCCGGCCAGTTGGAAGGTTAAGAGGTTAAAGACATGCAGCTCAATCCTTCGGAAATCAGTCAGCTGATCAAGGAACGGATCAAGAACTTCGACGTCGCCACCGAGGTTCGCACCCAGGGCACCGTGGTCAGCCTGACCGACGGCATCGTGCGCATCCACGGCCTGGCCGACGTCATGGCCGGCGAGATGATCGAGTTTCCGGGCAACACCTACGGCCTGGCGCTGAACCTCGAGCGCGACTCGGTCGGCGCGGTGATCCTCGGCGAGTACAAGCACATCACCGAGGGCGACAGCGTCAAGACCACCGGCCGCATCCTCGAGGTGCCGGTCGGTAACGCCCTGCTCGGCCGCGTGGTCGACGCGCTGGGCATCCCGATCGACGGCAAGGGGCCGATCGAAAGCGACGAGAGTTCGCCGATCGAGAAGGTGGCGCCGGGCGTCATCACCCGCAAGTCGGTCGACCAGCCGGTGCAGACCGGGCTGAAGTCGATCGACGCCATGGTGCCGATCGGCCGCGGCCAGCGCGAGCTGATCATCGGCGACCGCCAGACCGGCAAGACCGCGATCGCGATCGACGCGATCATCAATCAGAAAGGCACCGGCATCAAGTGCATCTACGTCGCGGTCGGCCAGAAGGCCTCATCGATCGCCGGCGTCGTGCGCAAGCTCGAGGAGCACGGCGCCATGGAGCACACCATCGTGGTCGCCGCCAGCGCCTCGGATTCGGCGGCGATGCAGTTCATCGCCCCCTATGCCGGCTGCTCGATGGGCGAGTACTACCGCGACCGCGGCGAAGACGCCCTGATCATCTACGACGACCTGACCAAGCAGGCCTGGGCCTACCGCCAGATCTCGCTGCTGCTGCGTCGCCCGCCGGGCCGCGAGGCCTACCCGGGCGACGTCTTCTACCTGCACTCGCGCCTGCTCGAGCGTGCGGCGCGGGTCAACGCCGACTACGTCGAAAAGATGACCGACGGCGCGGTCAAGGGCCGGACCGGTTCGCTGACCGCGCTGCCGGTGATCGAGACCCAGGCCGGCGACGTCTCGGCGTTCGTGCCGACCAACGTGATCTCGATCACCGACGGCCAGATCTTCCTCGAGACCGACCTGTTCAACGCCGGCATCCGCCCGGCGATCAACGCCGGCCTGTCGGTCTCCCGCGTCGGTGGCGCGGCGCAGACGCCGATCGTCAAGAAGCTCGGCGGCGGCGTCCGCCTGGCGCTGGCGCAGTACCGCGAACTCGCCGCCTTCTCGCAGTTCGCCTCCGACCTCGACGAGACGACCCGCAAGCAGCTCGAGCGCGGCCAGCGCGTCACCGAAATGATGAAGCAGCCGCAGTATTCGCCGATGTCGGTGGCCGAGCAGGCGCTGATGCTGTTCGTCGTCGACCGCGGCCACCTCGACGACGTCGCCATCGACAAGGTGGTCGATTTCGAGGCGGCGCTGCTCAGCTACGCGCGCAGCGAACACGGCGAGCTCCTCGGCAAGATCAACCAGAACCCGGTCCTGAACGACGAGATCGAGCAGAGCCTGACCAAGGTGGCCGAGTCGTTCAAGGCCAACCACGCCTGGTAAGCGGGAGCCCGAGATGGCCGTAGGCAAGGAAATCCGCACCAAGATCAAGAGCGTGCAGAGCACGCAGAAGATCACCAGTGCGATGGAGATGGTCGCGGCGAGCAAGATGCGCCGGGCCCAGGAGCGGATGAACGCCGCCCGCCCGTATGCCGAGAAGATGCGCGCGGTGGTCGGTCATTTCGCCCAGGGCAACCCGGAGTACCGCCACCCGTACACCATCGAACGCGAGGTCAAGCGGGTCGGCTACATCATCGTGTCGACCGATCGCGGGCTGTGCGGCGGCCTCAACGTCAACCTGTTCAAGAAGCTGCTGGGCGAGATGCGCGACTGGGAGCGGCAGGGCGTGGCGATCGACCTGTGCGTGATCGGCACCAAGGCACGGAGCTTTTTCTCGCGCTTCAGGAGCAACATCGTCGCCACCGCCTCGCACCTGGGCGACAAGCCGGAGATCGCCGACCTGATCGGCACGGTCAAGGTGATGCTCGACGGCTACAACAGCGGCACCATCGACCGGCTCTACCTGGCCTACAACAGCTTCATCAACTCGATGACCCAGGAGCAGGCGGTGCAGCAGCTGATCCCGCTGCCGTCCGGCGGCGACGAGCGCCTGGCCCATCACTGGGACTACATCTACGAGCCGGAGGCGCACGCGGTTATCGACAGCCTGCTGACGCGCTATATCGAATCGCTGGTCTACCACGGCGTGGTCGAGAATCTCGCCTCCGAGCAGGCGGCGCGCATGGTGGCGATGAAGGCGGCCACCGACAACGCCGGCAACCTGATCGATGAGCTGCAGCTGGTCTACAACAAGGCCCGCCAGGCAGCCATCACCCAGGAAATCTCCGAGATCGTCGGCGGCGCCGCCGCGGTCTGACATGAATCAAGCTTGAAGGGGAACGCGCTATGAGTTCGGGTAACGTGGTTCAGATCGTCGGTGCCGTGGTGGACGTCGAGTTTCCGCGCAGCGGCATCCCGAGGGTGCACGACGCGCTGACCAGTGAGGAGTACGGCCTGACCCTCGAGGTGCAGCAGCAGCTCGGCGACGGCGTGGTGCGCACCATTGCCATGGGCTCGACCGACGGCCTGCGCCGCGGCGTGCCGTTCACCAACACCGAGGCACCGATTACGGTCCCGGTCGGCAAAGCCACCCTCGGCCGCATCATGGACGTGCTCGGCAATCCGGTCGACGAGGCCGGCCCGATCGCGACCGAGGAGCGGTCGCCGATCCACCGCTCCGCCCCGGCCTACGCCGACCAGGCGCCCTCGGTCGAGATCCTCGAGACCGGGATCAAGGTCATCGACCTGATCATGCCGATCGCCAAGGGCGGCAAGATCGGCCTGTTCGGCGGCGCCGGCGTCGGCAAGACGGTCACACTGATGGAGCTGATCCGCAACATCGCCGTCGAGCACTCCGGCTACTCGGTGTTCGCCGGGGTCGGCGAGCGCACCCGCGAGGGCAACGACTTCTATCACGAGATGACCGAGGGCGGCGTCATCGACAAGGTGGCGCTGGTCTACGGCCAGATGAACGAGCCGCCGGGCAACCGCCTGCGCGTCGCCCTGACCGGCCTGACCATCGCCGAGAACTTCCGCGACGAGGGCCGCGACGTGCTGCTGTTCGTCGACAACATCTACCGCTACACCCTGGCCGGCACCGAGGTCTCGGCGCTGCTCGGGCGCATGCCGTCGGCGGTCGGCTACCAGCCGACCCTGGCCTCGGAGATGGGCCAGCTGCAGGAGCGCATCACCTCGACCAAGACCGGCTCGATCACCTCGTTCCAGGCGGTCTACGTCCCGGCCGACGACCTCACCGACCCGTCGCCGGCGACCACCTTCGCCCACCTCGACGCGACCCTGGTGCTGTCGCGCCAGATCGCCGAGCTCGGCATCTACCCGGCGGTCGACCCGCTCGACTCCACTTCGCGCCAGCTCGACCCGCTGGTCGTCGGCCAGGAGCACTACGGTGTCGCCCGTTCGGTCCAGGGCACGCTGCAGCGCTACAAGGAGTTGCGCGACATCATCGCCATCCTCGGCATGGACGAGCTCTCCGAGGAGGACAAGCTGGCCGTCTCCCGCGCGCGCAAGATCCAGCGCTTCCTGTCGCAGCCGTTCTTCGTCGCCGAGACCTTCACCGGCACGCCGGGCAAGTACGTCAACCTGAAGGACACCATCCGCGCCTTCAAGGGCATCGTCTCCGGCGAGTACGACAGCCTGCCGGAGCAGGCCTTCTACATGGTCGGCGGCATCGAGGAAGCGGTCGAGAAGGCCAAGACCCTCTGATCCAGGCAAGGTGAGCTAAGCTATGGCCATGACCATCCACGTCGACATCGTCAGCGCCGAACAGTCGATCTTCTCGGGCTCGGCCGAGATGGTCTTCGCCCCGGCGTTGCGCGGCGAGGTCGGCATTGCGCCGCGCCATGCCCCGCTGCTGTCGCCGCTGAAGCCCGGCGTGGTCCGGGTCAGGCTCGCCGGCGGTGGCGAGGAGTCGTTCTACGTCTCCGGCGGCATCCTCGAGGTGCAGCCGCATGTGGTCACCGTGCTCTCCGACACCGCGCTGCGCGGCGAGGAGATCGACGAGCAGGCGGCGGCCGCGGCCAAGCAGCGGGCCGAACAGGCGCTCAAGGGCGAGAAGACCGATCTGACCTACGAAGAGGCGCACGCCCAGCTGGCCGAGGCGTTGGCCCAGCTGGAGATGGTGCGGCAGATGAAGAAGCTGCGCGGGCGCAAGTAACCCCCGGCGGTGCGCCCGGGCCGGCACCACGACAGGCAACCCGCGGGTTGCCTGTCGTCATTTTCGCTATGGCACAATGGCCTGCCACGACAGCGGGAGAGGCGAGTTGGAGCGCATCGGCAAGCACCAGGCGGTGACCGTGACCTACCGCATCAGCGACAGCGCGGGGCGCACCGTCGAGCAGAACGACCTGCCGGTCGGTTACGTCCACGGCGGCGACAGCGGCCTGTTCCCCAAGGTCGAGCAGGCCCTGGACGGGCATGTCAGCGGCGACCGCGTCGAGGTGACGCTGAGCCCGGACGAGGCGTTCGGTGATCACGATCCGGCCCTGACCTTTGTCGACGACCTCGACAATGTGCCACCGCAGTTCCGGCGCCTCGGCGCCGAGGTCGAGATGGTCAACGCGCGCAACGAGTCGCGCACCTTCCGCGTCACCGACATCGCCGACGGCCAGCTGACCGTGGACGGCAACCATCCGCTCGCCGGCCAGACCGTCACCTTCCACGTGCACGTGCGCGAGGTGCGTGCCGCCACGGCGGAAGAGATCGCGGCCGGGCGTTTCTAATGCAGGACCGCACCATGGCCCTGAGCCTCGTGATCCTTGCCGCCGGCCAGGGCACGCGCATGCGCTCCGACCTGCCGAAGGTGCTGCAGCCCCTGGCCGGGCGGTCGCTGCTGGCGCACGTGCTGACCACGGCGCGGACCCTCGGCCCGCGGGCCATCCATGTGGTCTACGGTCACGGCGGCGAGCGGGTGCCGGCGGCGCTGGCGGCCGCCGACGTCGCCTGGGTCTGCCAGGCCGAGCAGCTGGGCACCGGACATGCCGTGGTCCAGGCCCTGCCCGGCGTGCCCGACGACGACGCCGTGCTGGTGCTCTACGGCGACGTGCCGCTGATCGCGGCCGCGACCCTGGCCGACCTGGTCGCGCAGCTGGCCAGCGCGGACCTGGCCCTGCTGACGGCCGAACTCGCTGACCCGACCGGCTACGGCCGCATCGTCCGCGCCGGCGACGGTCGGGTGCTGCGCATCGTCGAAGAGAAGGATGCCGACGCCACCGAGCGGGCGCTGGGCGAGATCAACAGCGGCATCCTGGCGGCGCCGGCGGGCCGCCTGCGCGGCTGGCTCGAGCGGGTCGGCTGCGACAACAGCCAGGGCGAGTACTACCTGACCGACGTCGTCGGCCTGGCCGTCGCCGACGGCGCCGCGGTGGTCGCCCGCCGGGCCGCGACCGCGGAGGAGGTCCTCGGCGTCAACACCAAGGGCCAGCTGGCCCGGCTCGAACGCCACTACCAGCGCGCCCAGGCCGAGCGGCTGATGGCCGCGGGGGTGACCCTGGCCGATCCGGCCCGCTTCGACCTGCGCGGCGAGGTGACGGTCGGGCGCGACGTCGGCATCGACATCGGCGTGGTGCTCGAGGGTCACGTCACGCTGGCCGACGGCGTCCAGATCGGCCCCCACTGCGTCCTGCGCGATACCGCCGTCGGTGCCGGCAGTGTGATCGAGGCGCACAGCCTGGTCGACGGCGCCGTCATCGGCGCCGGCTGCCGCATCGGTCCGTTCGCGCGGCTGCGGCCGCAGACTCGTCTCGACGACGGGGCGCGAATCGGCAACTTCGTCGAGACCAAGAAGGCGACCATCGGTGCCGGCAGCAAGGTCAACCACCTGAGCTACGTCGGCGACGCCGAGATCGGGCGCGCGGTCAACATCGGTGCCGGCACCATCACCTGCAACTACGACGGCGCCGCCAAGCACCTGACCCGGATCGAGGACGACGTGTTCATCGGCTCCGACACCCAGCTGGTGGCGCCGGTGACGGTCGGCGCCGGCGCCACGGTCGCCGCCGGCACCACGGTGACGCGCGACGTGCCGGCGCAGTGTCTGGCGGTCAGCCGCACCCCGCAACGGCTGGTGCCGGGCTACCGCCGTCCCGCCAAGCCGGCGCCAAAGGACGACTGACCCATGTGTGGCATTGTCGGCGCGGTGGCGCAGCGGGACGTGGTGCCGATCCTGCTCGAGGGGCTGCACCGCCTCGAGTACCGCGGTTACGACTCGGCCGGGGTGGCGGTGCTCAACGGCCAGGGCGGCTGCCTGGAGCGGACCCGGCTCTCCGGCAAGGTGGCGGCGCTCGAGGCGGCGCTGGCCGGCGCGCCGCTCGCCGGCAGCACCGGCATCGCCCACACCCGCTGGGCCACCCACGGCGTGCCGAGCGAGGCCAACGCCCACCCGCACCTGTGCCGGGACCGGGTGGCGCTGGTGCACAACGGCATCATCGAGAACTTCGAGGCGCTGCGTCGCGCCCAGACCGACCACGAGTTCGACTCCGAGACCGACACCGAGGTGATCGTCCACCGGGTGCACGACCACCTGGTCGCCGGCCGCGACCTGCTGGCCGCGGTGCAGGCGACGGTCGCCGAGCTCGAGGGCGCCTACGCGCTCGGCGTGGTCGCGGTCGACGACCCCGGGCGCCTGGTGGCGGCGCGCCGCGGCAGCCCGCTGGTGATCGGCCTCGGCCTGGGCGAGAACTTCATCGCCTCCGACGTCATGGCCCTGCTGCCGGTGACCCAGCGGTTCGTCTTTCTCGCGGAGGGCGACGTCGCCGACGTCCGCCGCGACGGCGTGACCATCTACGACGCGGCGGGCGCGCGGGTCGAGCGCCCGGTGACCACCAGCGAGCTGGCGGCCGAGGCGATCGAGCGCGGCAGCTACCGCCACTACATGCTCAAGGAGATCCACGAGCAGCCGCGCGCGCTGGCCGACACCCTGGAGGGACGGCTCGGCGGCGGCCGCCTGCTCGAGGCGGCCTTCGGCCCCGGGGCCACGGCGGTGTTCGACCGCGTGCGCGCGGTGCAGATCGTCGCCTGCGGCACCAGCTACCACGCCGGCATGGTCGCCCGTTACTGGATGGAGGCGCTGGCCGGCCTGCCGTGCTGGGTCGAGGTGGCGAGCGAGTTCCGCTACCGGCGCCACGTGGTGCCGGCCGAGACGCTGTTCGTCACCATCTCCCAGTCGGGCGAGACCGCCGACACGCTGGCCGCGCTGCGCGTCGCCCGCGAGCTCGGTTACGCCCACAGCCTGGCGATCTGCAACGTCCCCGAGAGCTCGCTGGTGCGCGAGTCGGAACTGGTGCTGATGACCCGCGCCGGGCCCGAGATCGGCGTCGCCTCGACCAAGGCCTTCACCACCCAGCTGGTGGCGCTGCTGCTGCTGGTCATCGCCCTCGGCCGGCGCCACCGCCTCGACGAGGCGGCCGAGCGCGCCCTGGTCGGCCAGCTGCTGTCGTTGCCGGGCAAGGTCGAGCGCGTGCTCGAACTCGATCCGGCCATCGCGCGGCTGGCCGCGGCGTTCGCCGACAAGCACCACGCCCTCTACCTCGGCCGGGGCGACCACTACCCGGTGGCCCTGGAGGGAGCGCTGAAGCTCAAGGAGATCTCCTACATCCACGCCGAGGCGTACCCGGCGGGCGAGCTCAAGCACGGCCCGCTGGCGCTGGTCGACGACGACATGCCGGTGGTCGCCGTGGCGCCGAACAACGAGCTGCTGGAGAAGCTCAAGTCCAACCTGCACGAGGTGCGCGCGCGCGGCGGGCGGCTGTACGTCTTCGCCGACCCGGGCGCCGGCCTGGCGGCGGGCCCAGGGGTCGAGGTGATCGAGGTGGCGCCGACCGACGAGGTGATCGCGCCCATCGTCTACACCGTGCCGCTGCAGCTGCTCGCCTACCACGTCGCCGTGCTGCGCGGCACCGACGTCGACCAGCCGCGCAACCTGGCCAAGTCGGTCACGGTCGAATAGCGCTCAGCCCTCCGGCGGGTCGCGGCGTGCGCGGCGTGCCGGGCAGTAACGCCGGCGCTGCCACGCCCCCCAGCCGACGGCCAGGCAGGCGAGTCCGAACAGGCCGAGGCCGACCTCGCCCGGGGGGAGGGCGAGCACGGCCAGCAGGGCCACGACCACGCCCCCGCGCAGCGCCAGCAGACCGGCCCAATAGCGCCGTTCGGCGTCTGTTTTTTCTGCTCCAGGCATGCCGTAGTGCCGTCTTGATTTCGCCAAGTGCATGAGCCCAAAGCCTCTTTTATCACGGACGTCGCGGTGGCACGAGAATTGTGTTATGCACAATCGAGCCGCGGCATGGGACGGCGCCACAGCCACCGTCGGGCGGGGTCGGCGTCAACCCGTGTCCATAATCCAACATGCTGTATTCACTCGTATAAATGTTCCTGTACAGCAACTGGTCATCGGCCCGTGGGGGCCGCGGCGTCAACCACTTGGGTCCCGCGTCCAGAGTCTGTCCACAAAGTTATCCACAGGTTGTGTGGATCGAAATTCAATGTCTATGAGGGTTAAGTACTTACCAGTGTTACGTGAGATTTCCGTTCAACGATGGAGGCTAACCTTCATGACTGGCCGCCGATCTGTGGCCAGGGCCGACGGCCGTGATGCGGGACGCTAGCCGCGTCGTCGTGGTGGCCGTTCCGGCGCCCTTGCGCCAGGCATTCGACTACCTGCCCCCGTGCGGCGGGACGGGGCCGCTGCCGGCACCCGGTTGCCGGGTGCGGGTGCCGTTCGGCCGGCAACGCCTGGTCGGTGTGGTGGTCGATGTGCGCGGGTCGGCGGCGGTCGCGGGCCGGCGCCTGCGCCGCATCGACGAGGTCCTCGACGCCGAACCGCTGCTGACCCGGCGTGACCTCGACCTGCTGCGCTGGGCGGCCGGCTACTACCACCACCCGCTGGGCGAGGTGATCGCCGCCGCGCTGCCGGCGGCGTTGCGCCAGGGCGGCGCCGCCAGCGCCACCGGCGAGGCCCGCTGGCGCCTGACGCCGGTCGGCCGGGCGCGTCCGGCGGACGCCTTCCGGCGCGCCCCGCGCCAGGCCGCGGTGCACGGGCTGCTGGCCGCGTGCGGAGCGCCGGGTGCCGGCACGGCGCGGCTGGCCGAGCTCGGCGGCGACTGGCGCGGGGCGCTGCGCACCCTGGCCGGCCACGGCTGGGTGGAGGCGTTCGTCGCCACCGCCGATGCGTTCGGGGAGTCGCTGGCGCGGGCAGCGCGACACCCGCTGAATCCCGACCAGGCGGCGGCGGTCGCGACCATCGCCGCGAGCGACGGTTTTGCCACCCTGCTGCTCGACGGGGTCACCGGCAGCGGCAAGACCGAGGTCTACCTGCACGCCATCGAGCAGGTGGTCGCCCGCGGTCGCCAGGCGCTGCTGCTGGTGCCCGAAATCGGCCTGACCCCGCAACTGCTGGCGCGGGTCGCCGGTCATTTCGGCCGGCGACCCGCTGTGCTCCACTCGGGCCTGGCCGACGGCGACCGGCGCGCGGCCTGGCTGGCCGCGCGCGACGGCCGCGCCGACGTCGTCGTCGGCACCCGCTCGGCGGTCCTGGTGCCGCTCGCCCGGCCCGGGCTGATCGTGGTCGACGAGGAGCACGACCCGTCGTTCAAGCAGCAGGACGGCTTTCGCTACCACGCCCGTGACCTCGCCATCGTGCGCGCGCGCGCCGCCGGCGTGCCGGTGGTGCTCGGCTCGGCCACGCCGTCGCTGGAGAGCCTGCACAACGCCAACCGCGACCGCTACCGCCGGCTGCGGCTGCCGGCGCGCGCCGGGACCGCCGAGGTGCCGCCGATCGAACTGCTCGACCTGCGCGGCAAGGCGCTGCAGGCGGGGCTGTCGAGCACGCTGCTGGCGGCGATCGCGCAGGAACTCGCGGCCGGGCGCCAGGCGCTGGTCTACCTCAACCGGCGCGGCTTCGCGACCACCCTGCTGTGCCACGACTGCGGCTGGATCGCCGGCTGCCGGCGCTGCGATGCGCGCATGACCCTGCACCAGGCGCGGGCACGGCTCTGTTGCCACCACTGCGGCAGCGAGCGGCCGCCCGAGCAGCGCTGCCCCGATTGCGGCGGCGCGGACCTGCGCCCCCTCGGCCAGGGCACCGAGCGGCTGGAGGAGTTGCTGACCGAGCGCTTCGCCGCCGCCGGCGTGGTGCGCATCGACCGCGACACCACCCGCCGTCGCGGCAGCCTCGACGCCAAGCTCGAGGCGGTGCACGCCGGCCGCGCCCGGCTGCTGATCGGCACGCAGATGCTGGCCAAGGGGCACCACTTCCCCGGGGTGACGCTGGTCGGGGTGGTCAATGCCGACGCCGGGCTGTTCGGCACCGACTTCCGCGCCGCCGAGCGGGTGGCGCAACAGATCGTGCAGGTGACCGGTCGCGCCGGCCGCGCCGACCACCCCGGCCGCGTGCTGGTGCAGACCCACCACCCGGAGCACCCGCTGCTGCAGGCCCTGGTACACCACGGCTACCACGCCTTCGCCCGTGCCGCGCTGGCGGAGCGCCGACTTGCCGGCCTGCCGCCGTGGACCCACCTGGCGCTGCTGCGCGCCGAGGCGGTGGACGAGGCGGCGCCGCGCGCCTTTCTCGACGCGGCCCGCGCCGTCCTGCCGGCCGCCGTCGCTGCGGGGCTGCTGGTGCTCGGCCCGGTGCCGGCGCCGATGGCGCGGCGCGGCGGGCGGCAGCGCGCCCAGCTGCTGCTGCAGGCCGCGCGGCGCGAGACGCTGCAGCGGCTGCTGGGGCCGTGGCTGACGGCGCTGGAGCAGCTGCCCGCCGGGCGCCGCGTGCGCTGGTCGCTGGACGTCGACCCGATCGAACTGTTCTGATGACCGGGCGGTATAATCCCGGAAACCGCAGTTGAACGCGCCAGACGCACTCTCGGCCGCGTTCAACTTCCAGGATAATCCGCCCCCGGTCCCCGGGCCGTGCCCCGGGGTGATCCCCAACCCCGAGGAAGATCGATGTCCAGGGACTTTGCCCGGTCCAGCCGCCGCAGCCGTTCACGCAGCGCGTCCAGTCGTCCGCGTGGCGGCATGGCCCCGTTCCTGGTCGGCCTGACCCTCGGCCTGAGCGTGGCGCTGGGCGTCTTCCTGGTCGATCACGGTTACGTCAGCCTCGACGGCCTGTTCGGCGACCCGGCGACCGCGCCGCCGTCGCCCAAGCCGAGCCCGGCCACCCAGCCACGCTTCGATTTCTACACCATCCTGCCCGAGATGGAGGTGGTGATCCCCGAGGAGCCGGTGGCCGGAGGCGGCGCGGTCACGCGCCCGGCCCCTGCCGACGCGCCGGCGCCGGGCCCCGCGGCGGTCCCGGCACCGGGCCGGGCCGGCGGCTACATCCTGCAGGCGGGCTCGTTTCGCAGCGCCGCCGATGCCGACGGCCTCAAGGCGCAGCTGGCGCTGCTCGGTTACCAGGCCTCGGTGCAGACGGTGACCATCAACCAGGACACCTACCACCGGGTCCGTCTCGGCCCGTTCGCCGACCTCGAGCGGGCCAACGCCGCCCGCGCCCGGCTGCGCGAGAACGCGGTCGCGACCCTGCTGCTGCGGCTGAAGGGGTAGCCGGCCTCAGTCTTCGAGGTAGGTGTAGCCCTCGAGGCCGGCAAACAGGGTCTCGAGGCAGGCGTCGCGCTGCTCGGCGCTGAGTTCGGCCGCCGCGACCCGAGTGCGGTAGGCGCGCTTGAGGTCCTCGGCGTCGAAGTGGACGTAGCGCAGCACGTCGTCGACGCCGTCGCCCTCGATCGGCTGGGTCAGCCGGTAGTTGCCGGCGCCGTCGAGTTCGACGTTGACCGAGTGGGTGTCGCCGAACAGGTTGTGCAGGTCGCCGAGGATCTCCTGGTAGGCGCCGGCGAGGAAGATGCCCAGCCGGTAGGGTTCGCCCGGGCGCAGGGCGTGCAGCTGCAGCGTGCTGTCGACTCCGTCCTCGTTGACGTACTGGTCGATGCGTCCGTCCGAATCGCAGGTGATGTCGTGCAGCACCGCGCGCCGGGTCGGGCGCTCGTTCAGACGCTGCAGCGGCACGATCGGGAACACCTGGTCGATCGCCCAGACGTCCGGCAGCGACTGGAAGATCGACAGGTTGCAGAAGTACTTGTCGGCCAGCTTGTCGATCAGTTCGTCGAGGGCCTCGCGGTGGGCCGGCACCGACGGGTTCAGGCGGCTGACCAGGCGCGTGCGCACGGCCGTGACCAGGCGCTCGGCCAGCGCCCGCTGCGCCAGGTCGAGCAGGCCGTGGCTGAACATGGTCTGCACCTCGGCCAGCCAGTGGCCGGTCTCGTGGTAGGTCTCGAGCAGGGCGCTGGCGTCGACCTCCTGCAGGTTTTCCCACAGGTTGTGCAGCACCGCCGGGTCGTCGTCGGCGGGCGGCGGCGGCGGGGCGAAGTCGACCGCCCGGGTGACGTCGACGATATTGGTCACCAGCACGGCGTGGTGGGCGGTCAGCGCCCGCCCTGACTCGGTGATCAGCAGCGGGTGCGGCAGGTCCGCCTCCTCGCACACGGCGGCGAGGGCGTTGACCACGCCGTTGGCGTACTCCTGCAGGCTGTAGTTGATCGAGCAGGCGCTGCGCGACCGGGTCCCCTCGTAGTCGATGCCGAGGCCGCCGCCGACGTCGACGCAGCCGACCGGCACGCCGAGCTTGTGCAGCTCGGCGTAGAAGCGCGCCACCTCGTGCATGCCCTGGTGGATGTCGCGGATGTTGCCGACCTGGGAGCCGAGATGGACGTGCAGCAGCTGCAGGGCGTCGCCCATGCCGTCCTGCCGCAGCCGCTCGACCACGCGCAGCACGCCGGCCGCGTTGAGGCCGAACTTGGACTTCTCGCCGCCCGAGTTCTCCCACTTGCCGCGGCCGATCGAGGCCAGCTGGACGCGCACCCCGAGGCGCGGCGTGACGCCGAGGCGGCGCGCCTCCTCGATCACCAGCTCCAGTTCGCCGAGTTTTTCCAGCACGATGTAGACGCGGTAGCCGAGCTGCTGGCCGATCAGCGCCAGGCTGATGTATTCGCGGTCCTTGTAGCCGTTGCAGATGACCACGCCGTTGGCGTCGACCAGGCCGAGGACCGCCATCAGCTCGGGCTTGCTGCCGGCCTCGAGGCCGACCCTGCCGGCGCTGAGGATCGCCTCGACCACGCGCCGCTGCTGGTTGACCTTGATCGGGTAGGCCGGGGTGTAGCCACCGTTGAACTCGGCCACCGCCATCGCCTTGTCGAAGGCTTCGCGCAGGCGCACCACCCGGTCCGGCAGGATGTCGGTAAAGCGCACCAGCACCGGCAGCGACAGGCCGTCCGCCTCGAGGCGGTCGGTGACGCGGTGCAGGTCGACCTTGGTCGCGTCCCGGCCCGGGCGCGGGATCACCTGGATGTGGCCCTCGGGGCCGACGTCGAAGTAGCCGTCGCTCCAGTGGGCGATGCTGTAGGCCGCCCGGGCCTGCGTGATGTCCCAGTCCTGCATTCGTTCGCTCCGTTCAGGGTCCGGCCCGAGACACGTGCTGCGCTGATCGTGGCTGCGTTGGCGTGAGGGTCGTGGGTGGTTGTCGGTCCGCGAGCGCTGGGCCGGGTGCTGCTGCACTACTTCCGGAGTGGCGCGCGGCAGCCCCTGTGCAGCGGTCGGGTTGGCTCGGGCCGGGTTCCGGGCGTTACGGCTCTTCGCACCACGAGGCGACGGCGGCACGCAGCTCCTCGAGATGGGCCTGGACCCGGTCCTCGCTGAGGTAGACGCGGGTGCCCTGGTCGTCGAGTTCGTACATGCGCTCGGCCGCCTCGCCCTGGGCGAGGCGCTCGCGGCTCTGTACGCACATGCGCTGGCGCTCGGTCGCCTGGGCCGTGGCCTGCTCTTCGGCCGTCGGCGAGGCGGTGGACGTGGACGCAGCCGCGTCGGCTGCCGGTTCGCCAAGGTACGGTTGCGGCGACCGGATCACCTGCACCTCGCCCTGCGGGGGCAGCCGGTCCTCGAGGTGGACCTGGCCGTCGGCGTCCTTCCACTTGTAGATGGGCGCGGCCAGGCCGGTTGCGGCCAGCAGCAGGGTGCACAGGGCGAGTGGGATCAGGCGTCGCATGGCACAAATTCTAGCATCACGGAGCCACAAGATAGCGCAGCGGGGGGTATCGTGCCAGCGCGTCCCGGCAAACGGAAACGCGGGCGCCGAGGCGCCCGCGCGTGGCTGGTGTGACCCGCAGGGGGTCAGCTCTGGACGAACTCCGGGTAGGCCTCGAGGCCGCAGTCGGCGAGGTCCATGCCGGCATACTCGTCCTCGGCGCTGACGCGGATGCCCATGACCATCTTGATCACGCCCCAGACCGCCAGGCTGGCGCCGAAGACCCAGGCGAAGATGGTGCCGATGCCGATCAGCTGGGCGGTCAGCGTGGCGTCGCCGTTGCTGAAGGTCACCGCCAGCAGGCCCCAGATGCCGACCACGCCGTGCACCGAGATGGCGCCGACCGGGTCGTCGACCTTCAACTTGTCGAGGGTGGTGATGGCGAACACCACCAGCACGCCGCCGGCGGCGCCGATCAGCGAGGCGAGGCCGGGCGTCGGGGTCAGCGGTTCGGCGGTGATCGCCACCAGCCCGGCCAGGGCGCCGTTCAGCGCCATGGTCAGGTCGGACTTGCCGAAGCGCAGCCGCGCGGTCAGCAGCGCGGCGACCAGGCCGGCGGCCGCAGCGGCGTTGGTGTTGACGAACACCAGCGCCACGGCGTTGGCCTCCTCGACATTCGACAGCTTGAGTTCGGATCCGCCGTTGAAGCCGAACCAGCCGAGCCACAGGATGAAGGTGCCGAGGGTGGCCAGCGGCATGTTGGCGCCGGGGATGGCGTGCACTTCGCCCTTGGGCCCGTACTTGCCCTTGCGCGCGCCGAGCAGCAGCACCCCGGCCAGCGCCGCGGCGGCGCCGGTCAGGTGGACCACCCCCGAACCGGCGAAGTCGAGAAAGCCGAGGGCGTCGAGAAATCCGCCACCCCATTTCCAGAAGCCCTGCACCGGGTAGATGAAGCCGGTCATGACCACGGCAAAGCCCAGGAACGCCCACAGCTTCATCCGCTCGGCCACCGCCCCGGAGACGATCGACATCGCCGTGGCCACGAACACCACCTGGAAGAAGAAGTCGGACATGGTCGAGTAGTAGGGCGCGTCGTCACCGCCGGCCAGCACCGCGGCCGCGGTGTGGTCATCGCCGAGCAGCAACGAAAAGCCGGGGATGAAGCTGTTGACGCTGTCGCCGTACATGATGTTGTAGCCGACCAGCAGGTACATGATGCAGGCGATGGCATAGAGGGCCACGTTCTTGGTCAGGATCTCGGTGGTGTTCTTGGCCCGCACCAGGCCCGCCTCGAGCATGGCGAAGCCGGCCGCCATCCACATCACAAGCGCCCCAGACACCAGGAAATAGAAGGTGTCGAGGGCGTAACTCAGTTCGGATATCGCTTCCACGGTTGTCTCCTCGGTAAGCTGTTCAGAGGGCCGCCTGACCGGTCTCCCCGGTGCGGATGCGGACCACGTTCTCGAGCGTGGTGACGAAGATCTTGCCGTCGCCGATCTTGCCGGTCTGGGTGGCCCGGCTGATGGTCTCGATCACCTGGTCGAGCTGATCGGCCTCGATGGCGACTTCGAGCTTGATCTTGGGCAAGAAGTCGACCACGTACTCGGCGCCGCGGTAGAGCTCGGTGTGGCCCTTCTGGCGGCCGAAGCCCTTGACCTCGCTGACGGTGATGCCGCGCACGCCGATCTCCGACAGCGCCTCGCGGGCGTCGTCGAGCTTGAACGGCTTGATGACTGCTATGACGAGTTTCATGTCGCTCTCCTGGGTTGCTGCGGCTCAGAAACTCTTCGATGCCGTCAGCACGACCCGGGCCTCGCCGACGTCGCCGTAGAGGGCCTCGCCGTCGCTGTCGGTGTCGTAGAAGCTGAGGTCCCAGTCGAGGCCGAGCTGGCGGGTGCCGACGCCGAGGTGGTAGTCGACCACGCTGTCCGGCACGCCGGGGCCGAACACCGCCTCGTCGTAGTCGTAGTAGCCGACCCCGGCGGCGAGGCTGAAGCCGGCGATCTCGTGCGCGGCCGAGAGGTTGTAGTAGATGCCGGTCTCGCTGCTGTTGTAGACGTCGCTGGAGTAGTTGACGGCGAAGGTGACCGGGCCGTAGCCGAGGCTGCCGTTGAACTCCAGCCAGTCGTAGTCGACACCCGCGGCGGTGCCCGGGTACATGTAGTAGATCAGGCCGACGCCGTAGCTGAAGCCGCCGCCGAACTCGCCGCTGTAGCTGCCGTAGAGGTCGAGCTCGAGGTCGGCGCTGTCGCCCTCGCCGAAGTCGACGTTCGAACCCCAGACGCCGACGGCGAAGCCGCTGTCATGGGCGAAGTCGAAGCCGCCCTGGATGGCCGGATCCTCGAGCGTCTGCGAGTAGCCGCGCCAGACGTAGTCGGAGGTCAGGGCGACGTTGGCCGCGATCTCGGCCTGGGCGAACAGCGGCGCCGCCAGCAGGCCGGCGGCGATCACGGTGCGGTTGAAATGGTTCATGGCTAGACTCCTGGTTGCAGTGATAAAGGGCCGTTCCCACGCCGGGTCGGGCCACCTGGTTGCCGTAAAGCAGAAGTCGTGCCAATTTTAAATTAATGTTTAATATCAGGGTGTTTTAGTGTCTATCGTGAGGCGTGTTTTGCACTGCAGCACCGGATTGGGGCGGGCGAGACCGCGCGCTGCCTCACGCCGGTGCACTTGTCTGGGCCGGCGGCGGTCCCTAAAGTGAGGGTCAGGTGGTCAACAGGAGGTGCGGCAGGGATGTTCGATCCGAAACAGCTCGACGAGCTCGCGCGCAAGCTGGCCGATGCCCTCCCTCCCGGCGTACGCGAACTGCAGAAGGACATGGAGCGCAACTTCCGCGCCGTGCTGCAGAGCGCCTTTGCGCGCATGGACCTGGTCACCCGCGACGAGGTCGACCGGCTGACCGACATGCTGCTGCGCACGCGCACCCGGATCGAGGCGCTCGAGGAGCGTCTGGCCATGCTCGAGGGGACCGCCCCCGAGCCGTCCGCCGGCACCGAAGAGGGTGCCGCCGAGACATGATCCTGGAAACCGCAGTTGACCGCTGTGTGGCTTTGGTAGCCGCAGGGGAATGCGGATGATTTTGCCGCCTACCGGGGTCACCGGGAGGGTGAGCACGTTCAACTGCGGTTTCTAGGATGATTTGACCCCCCGGCCAGGGAGCGGGCCGGGGCGCGCGCAACCCAGGGAAGGGGGACGCATGTCGCTCGCCATCGTCAACACCCGCGCCAGCGTCGGCATCCAGGCCCCGCCGGTCACGGTGGAGGTGCACCTGACCAACGGCCTGCCTGGGCTGGCCATCGTCGGCCTGCCCGAGGCGGCGGTGCGCGAGAGCAAGGACCGGGTGCGCGGGGCGCTGCTCAGCAGCCGCTTCGACTACCCGGCGCGCCGCATCACCGTCAACCTGGCCCCGGCCGACCTGCCCAAGGACGGCGGCCGCTTCGACCTGCCCATCGCCGTCGGCATCCTCGCCGCCTCGGGCCAGCTGCCGGGCGCCCCGCTGGCCGACCTGGAGCTGGTCGGCGAGCTGGCGCTGTCGGGCGGGCTGCGCCCGGTGCGCGGCACGCTGGCGGCGTCGATCGCCGCCCGCGACGCCGGCCGCGCCCTGCTGGTGGCGCGCGGCAACGCGGCCGAGGCGGCCTTCGTCCCGGGGGCACGGGTCCATGGTGCCGACCACCTGCTGGCGGTGGCCGCCCACCTGGCCGGGCGCGAGCGCCTGGCCGAGGCCGTCCGGGCCCTGCCGCCGGCCGGCGCGGAGGGCGGACCCGACCTGGCCGACGTCCGCGGCCAGGCCCACGCCCGGCGCGCCCTCGAGGTCTGCGCGGCGGGCGGCCACAGCCTGCTTATGGTCGGCCCCCCCGGCAGCGGCAAGAGCATGCTGGCGACGCGGTTGCCGTCGATCCTGCCGCCGCTGGCCGAAGAGGAGGTGCTGGAGGTGGCCGCCATCGCCTCGGTCAGCGACGAGGTCGGCTGGCGCCCCGAGCGCTGGAGCCGGCGGCCGTTCCGCGCCCCGCACCACTCGGCGTCACCGACCTCCCTGGTCGGCGGCGGCAGCCTGCCGCGGCCGGGCGAGGTGTCGCGCGCCCACCGCGGGGTGCTGTTCCTCGACGAGCTGCCGGAGTTCGAGCGGCGCGTGCTGGACATGCTGCGCGAGCCCCTCGAGACCGGCGCCGTGACCATCGCCCGGGCAGCCCGCAGCGAGACCTTTCCGGCCCGGTTCCAGCTGGTCGCGGCGATGAACCCGTGCCCCTGCGGCCATTACGGCAGCCCCCGCTGCCACTGCCCGGGGAGCGTGGTCAGCCGCTACCGCGCGCGCCTCTCGGGGCCGCTGCTCGACCGCATCGACCTGCAGGTCGAGGTGCCCCCGGTCGACGAGGCGGCCCTGTTTACGTCCGCCGACCGCGGCGAGGCGAGCGTGGCCGTCGCCGCCCGGGTCGCCGCCGCGCGGGCGCGCCAGCTGGCGCGCCAGGGCGGGCTCAACCGCGATCTCGCCGGCGAGCAGCAGGAGCGTTGGTGCCGGCTGGGGGCGGGCGAGAGCCGGCTGCTGCGCGACGCCATGCAGCGCCTCGGCCTGACCGCGCGCTCGCTGCACCGGGTGCTGCGGGTGGCGCGCACCGTCGCCGACCTGGCCGGCGCAGAGACCATCGGCACGGCCCATCTGGCCGAGGCGCTGGGCTACCGCCGCCTCGACCGCGCCAGCGGGTGATGGATTCACCAGGCCCATCCGGGCTAGAATTCCCGGCCCACGCGCCCGTAGCTCAGCTGGATAGAGTGTCGGCCTCCGAAGCCGAAGGTCACAGGTTCGAATCCTGTCGGGCGCGCCATCCTCTCAATTCCGCCTCCCGCGACCAAGCGCTTACCTCGCGACGAGTGCGATTCGAACCTGTGACCGTATCGATCAGGCCCACAGGTTCGACCACCCGGCGCAGCCGGGTGGAACGGCGGCTCTGCCGCCGGCCCCGCAGGGGTGAGGCCCGCAGGGCCGAATCATCCTGTCGGGCGCGCCATCCTCCCTCATTGCACTTCCCGTGATCCGGCGATCACCGCGCGACTGGCGCGATTCGAACCTGTGACCGTTTCAATTCAGGCCCACAGGTTCGACCGCACTTCCCGTGATGTTCCGGACGGCCGCACAGAGGGCCGAACCGTCCTGTCGTTCGCTCCGATCGTCACCAGCGCACCTCCAGTGACGCGTCGGAGGCCGGGAGACGTGCCCCGGCGGTTGCGGTCACGTTAAGATTCGCTGCAACGACACTCCGGAGCAGACCATGGCGACCGATTACACCGCGCCCGTGCGCGACCTGCGTTTCGTCCTCGAGCACCTGTGCGATCTCGCCGAGCTCGCCAGCCGGCCCGGCTTCGAGGAGGCCACCCCCGACATGGTCGCGGCGGTGCTCGGGGAGGCGGGCCGCTTCGCCAGCGAGGTGCTGGCGCCGCTGAACCAGCCGGGCGACCGCCAGGGGGCGCGGCTGGTCGACGGCAAGGTACAGCTCGCCGACGGCTTCGCCGAGGCCTACGCGCAGTTCGTCGCCAACGGCTGGCCGGCGCTCGACGCCCCGGCCGAGTTCGGCGGCCAGGGCATGCCCAAGGCGGTCGGCACCGCGGTCAACGAGTGCTGGCACGCGGCCAACCTGGCCTTCGCCCTCGGGCCGATGCTGACCAACGGCGCCATCGACGCCGTCGAGTCGCACGCCGACCCGGCGCTGCGGGCGACCTACCTGGCGAAGATGGTCAGTGGCGAATGGTCGGGGACGATGAACCTGACCGAGCCGCAGGCCGGCTCCGACCTGTCGGCGGTGCGCACCCGGGCGGTGCCCGAGGGCGACCACTACCGCATCACCGGGCAGAAGATCTTCATCACCTGGGGCGAGCACGAGGCGGCGGAGAACATCGTCCACCTGGTGCTGGCGCGGCTGCCCGACGCCCCCGAGGGGACGCGCGGCATTTCGCTGTTCCTGGTGCCCAAGTACCTGGTCGACGCTGACGGCGTGCCCGGTGAGCGCAACGACCTGCGCGCGGTGTCGCTCGAGCACAAGCTCGGCATCCACGCCAGCCCGACCTGCGTGATGAGCTTCGGCGACCAGGGCGGCGCCATCGGCTACCTGGTCGGCGAGGCGCACCGGGGCCTGGCCTGCATGTTCACCATGATGAACGCCGCCCGTCTCGGCGTCGGCCTGCAGGGGGTGGCGATCGGCGACCGCGCCTACCAGGCGGCGGCGAGCTACGCCAGGGAGCGCATCCAGGGCAGCGCGCCGGGCCACGCCGGGCGCGTCGCCATCATCGAGCACGCCGACGTGCGGCGCATGCTGCTGACCATGCGTGCGCTGGTCGAGGCGAGCCGGGCGCTGTCGCTGGTCGCCGTGGCGGCGTTCGACCGCGCGGCCCACGCTCGCGACGCCGACGAGCGCCAGGCGCAGCAGGTGCGGGTCGACCTGCTGACGCCGATCGTCAAGGCGTGGGCGACCGAGAACGGCCAGGAGGTGGCCTCGCTGGGGGTGCAGGTCCACGGCGGCATGGGCTACATCGAGGAGACCGGCGCCGCCCAGCACCTGCGCGACGCGCGCATCACCACCATCTACGAGGGGACGACCGGCATCCAGGCGCTCGACCTGGTCGGGCGCAAGACCCTGCGCGACGGCGGCGCGGCGACCCGCGCCCTGCTCGAGGAGATGAGCGCCGTGGCCGCCGCCCTGCCGGGCGGCGCGGAGACCGCAGCGCTGGCCGAGCCGTTCGCCGCGGCCATCGCCCAGGCCCAGGCCGGGCTCGACTGGCTGCTGGAGCACGGCGCCGCCGACCCCGAGGTCCCGGCCAGCGTCGCGGTCCCCTACCTGATGCTGTTCGGCACCGTCTGCGGCGCCTGGGTGATGGCGCGCACCGCGCTGGCAGCGCAGCAGGCGCTGGCGGACGGCAGCGACGAGGCCGATTACTACCGCGCCAAGCTGGTCACCGCCCGCTTCTATTTCGACCACATCGCGCCGCGGGCGGCCGCCTGCCTGGCGGCGGTGCAGGCCGGCAAGCGCGGCATCGCCGACCTCGCAGCCGCGGCGTTCTGAGCGGACAGTACCCGCGCGCAGCGGCTAGACTTGAGCGTCACGGCCGGCGCCGCCCGTTGGGTGGGGCCGGACCCGGCGGCGCAGTCAGTGGTCCACGCCTCCCGCGGGAGGCCTGACGGAGAAACGGAAGTGTCCAAAGTACTGATTATCGGCGCCGGCGGCGTCGGCGGCGTGGTGACCCACAAGTGCGCGCAGGTGCCCGAGGTGTTCTCGGAGATCGTGCTGGCCAGCCGCAACGAGGCCAAGTGCAAGCGCATCGCCGCCCAGATCGAGCGGCCGATCGAGACCGCCCAGGTCGACGCCGACAACGTCCACGAGCTGGTGACGCTGATCCGGCGGGTCAAGCCGGCGCTGGTGATCAACGTCGCGCTGCCGTACCAGGACCTGACCATCATGGACGCCTGCCTGGAGACCGGGGTCCACTACCTCGACACCGCCAACTACGAGCCGCTCGACACCGCCCGCTTCGAGTACCGCTGGCAGTGGGCCTACCAGGAGCGGTTCCAGCAGGCCGGGCTGATGGCCCTGCTCGGCTCCGGCTTCGATCCCGGCGCGACCAACGTCTTCACCGCCTACATCGCCAAGCACTACTTCGACGAAATCCACACCCTCGACATCGTCGACGTCAACGGCGGCGACCACGGCTACAAATTCGCCACCAACTTCAACCCGGAGATCAACATCCGCGAGGTGACCGCCGAGTGCCGCCACTGGGAGGACGGCGCCTTTGTCACCACGCCGCCGATGTCGCTCAAGCAGTCGTTCACCTGCCCCGACGAGGTCGGCACCTACAACATCTACCGCATGTACCACGAGGAGCTGGAGTCGCTGACCCGGCACTTCCCGACGCTCCGGCGCGCCCAGTTCTGGATGAGCTTCTCCGACAACTACCTCAAGCACCTCGAGGTGCTCGGCAACGTCGGCATGACCGGCATCGAGCCGGTGATCTACGAGGGCCGGCCGATCGTGCCGATCCAGTTCCTCAAGGCGCTGCTGCCCGACCCGGCCAGCCTCGGTCCGCGCACCAGGGGCAAGACCTGCATCGGCTGCCTGGTGCAGGGGGTCAAGGACGGCCGGCAGAAGAGCGTCTACCTGTACAACATCTGCGACCACCAGGCGTGCTACCGCGAGGTGCAGTCGCAGGCGATCTCCTACACCACCGGCGTGCCGGCGATGATCGGCGCCAAGATGATGCTCGAGGGCAAGTGGATGCAGCCGGGGGTCTGGAACATGGAGCAGTTGGACCCCGATCCGTTCATGGCCGACCTGAACGCCCACGGCCTGCCGTGGCAGGTGCTCGAGGCGCCGGACTACGAGTTGGCCCACTGACCCGCCGCCGCGGCCGCGCGCGATGAACAGCCGCACCTTCGAACGGTTCGATCCCGCCTGCGTGCCGTCGCCCTGTTTTGTCGTCGACCAGGCGGCGGTCGAGGCCAACCTGCAGCTGCTGCAACGGGTCCAGCAGCAGAGCGGGGCCAAGGTGCTGGCGGCGCTCAAGGCGTTCTCGCTCTGGGCGCTCGGTCCGCTGACCGGGCGCTACCTGGCCGGCACCTGCGCCAGCGGCCTGCACGAGGCGCGCCTCGGCCACGAGGAGTACGGCGGCGAGGTGCACGTCTTTTCCGCCGCCTACGGCGAGGCCGACCTGCGCGCACTGCTCGAGTTCGCCCACCACGTGGTGTTCAACTCCTTCGGCCAGTGGCAGCGCTTTCGCGACCTGGCGCTGGCGGCGCAGGCGCGCCGGCCGCAGCTGCGTTTCGGCCTGCGCATCAACCCCGAGCACTCCGAGGGGGCGGTGCCGATCTATGACCCCTGCGCCCCCGGTTCGCGGCTCGGCATCCCGCTGGCGCAGTTCGCCGGCCAGGACCTGAGTGGCATCTCCGGGCTCCACTTCCACACCCTGTGCGAGCAGGACTTCCCGCCGCTCGACCGCACCCTGGCGGTGGTCGAGCGGAAGTTCGGCCACCTGTTCGGTCGGCTGGAGTGGATCAATTTCGGCGGCGGCCACCACATCACCCGGCCCGGCTACCAGGTCGAGGCGCTGATCGAGCGGGTGCGCGCCTTCCGCGCCCGCCACGGCCTGGCGGTCTACCTCGAGCCGGGCGAGGCGGTGGCGATCCACACCGGGGTGCTGGTGGCGCAGGTGCTCGACGTCCTGCACACCGACCGCGACCAGGCGATCCTCGACGTCTCGGCCACCTGCCACATGCCGGACACCCTGGAGATGCCCTACCGGGCCGAGATCTTCGGCGCCGGGGCGGCGGGCGCGAAGGCGCACGACTACCGCCTCGGCGGCCTGACCTGCCTGGCGGGCGACGTCATCGGCGACTACAGCTTCGACGCCCCGCTGCGGCCCGGTCAGCGGCTGCTGTTCGACGACATGGCGCACTACACCATGGTCAAGACCACCACCTTCAACGGCACCGCCCTGCCGGCCATCGCGCTGTGGGACTCGCGCAGCGGCGCCTGCCGCGTGCTGCGGCGCTTCGGCTACGGCGACTTCCGCGACCGCCTCTCCTGAGCCGGTTTCAACTGGCGAGTGCGGCCGGCAGCAGGCCGCCGGTCGCACGCGCCCGCGCCAGGGTCGCCCTGGCCCAGCGCTCCACCTCGGCGGCCAGCGCCGCATGCGCGTCGCCGTCCGCGCTGCCGGCGGCGATCGCCGCCTCCAGGGCGGTGCGCTCCGGCTCGAACCCGGGCCACGCCGGCACCTCCTCCCGGGCCAGGGCGTCGCCGACCGCGGCGACGATCGACGCCAGGCACTGGTCGGCCTCGCCCAGGTCGTCGCGCAGGGCGAAGGCGTAGCGGCTGTTGCGCTGGTAGGTGATCTCGGCCTCGGCCAGGGCGAGGTGGTCGATGCCGGCACCGGCGCACTCGCCGATGCCGACGGTGGCGACGGCGAACGCCTGGTCGCTGCCGAGGTCGGCGCTGAGCGCGGCGACCTGGGCCGCGGTCACCTCGACCAGGTCGGCGAGCAGGGCGTCGAACCGGCCCGCCGGCTGGCGCCGGCGCCAGGCGCGGAAGCGCTCGGCGCCGACCCGTTCGGCCTCGAAGGCGGCGATGATCCGTCGCGACGCCTCCTGCGCGCGGTGCGCCGGGACGGTCGGGCCGTCGTCGCCGTAGCCGCCGCCCGCGGTGCCGTCGCCGCCGAGCTGGAGCACGTAGGAGGGGACCAGCCGGCCGTGGTGGCGCTTGGCCACGCCGTAGAGGCCGAGGTCGCCGGTGTCGGACTGGGCGCAGCTGTTCTGGCAGCCGTTGACCCGGATGCGCAGGTCGAGGCGGCCGCCGTCGAGGGTGGTGGCCAGGTGCGGCGAGCCGGTGATCGCCAGCGGGCAGTAGACGGTGCCCGGGCAGGAGACGATGTTGTCGCCGGTCACCGGGTCACCCAGGTCGAGCGCAGCCAGCGCCTGGCGCACGCGGTTCAACCGCGCCTGGCGCAGGTGCGGCAGCAGCAGGTTCTGGTCCTGGGTGACGCGCAGTTCGTCCAGCCCCTCGGCGCGCAGCAGCTCGGCCAGGCCGCGCAGCTGGCGCGCGCTCAGCCGGCCGAGGCGCACCGCGATCGGCAGCGCCACCCGTCCTGGCTGGTGCTGGACCATCACCCGGCGCACCACGCCGCCGTCGGCCGCCGGCGCCTGCGGGTCGGCCTGGCGCCAGGCGCCGCGGGGCGTGTCGGCGGGCGCATCCGGGCGCTTGGCCAGTTCGTCGCGGTAGAGCGCCTGCAGCCGCTCGGCGCCGAAGCGCTCGACCAGGAACTTGATCCGCGCGCGCGACCTTTTCTCGCGGTCGGAGTGGCGGTGGTGCAGCGCCAGCACCGCCTCGATCGCCGGCAGCAGCCGCGCCTCGGGCACGAACGGGTCGAGCTCCAGCGCCTCGAACGGCTTGGCGCCGAGGCCGCCGAAGGCGAGCAGGCGAAAGCCGGGCGCGCCGTCCACACGGGTGGCGATTACGGCCAGGTCGTGGGTCATGCCCTGGGCGCAGTCGCTCTCGCAGCCGGCGAAGCTGATCTTGAACTTGCGCGGCAGCTGGCGGGTCAGCGGGTGGCCGAGGAAGTGGCGCGCGGTCGCCTCGAGGTGCGGGCGGATGTCGACATGCTCGCGCGGGCAGACGCCGGCCAGCGGGCAGCCGGTGATGTTGCGCACCGTGTTGCCGGAGGCCTCGCGCGTGGTGATGCCGTAGCGGGCCAGGTCACGCAGCAGCGCCGGCGTCGTCGCCAGGCGGACATAGTGGAACTGGATATCCTGGCGGGTGGTCAGGTGGACCACGTCGTGACCGTGGTCCGAGTAGCGCTCCAGCGCCGCGGCGAAGCCGTCGAGGGCGAGCGGGTCGAGGCGGCCGCCGGGGAGCTTGGTGCGCACCATGCAGTAGCCCTCCTGGCGCTGGGCGTAGATCCCCTGCAGCAGCCGCAGGCCGGCGAAGCGGTCGTCGGGGATGCGGCCGGCGAGGTAGGCGGTGACGTCCTGTTCGTACTGGTCGAGGACCTGGTGGCTGATCATGGCGGGACTCCGGGTGGTCGGGTTCAGACGTTGAAGGCGAGGCCGAGGCCGATGACGAAGAGCAGGCTGCCGAGCAGCGGGCGCATCAGCCGCTCCGGCAGCGCCAGGCCGAGGCGGCTGCCGACGTAGGTGCCGGGCAGCGAGCCGAGCAGCAGGCTGCCGAGCAGGGCGAAATCGACGTGGCCGAGGCCGAGGTGCCAGAGCCCGGCGAACAGTGCCAGCGGCAGGGCGTGGGCGATGTCGGTGCCGACGATACGGACCGCCGCCAGCCGCGGCTGGAGCAGGAACAGCAGGGCCACGCCGAGGGCGCCGGCGCCGACCGACGACAGCGCCACCAGGACCCCGATCAGCAGGCCGGCGGCGACCGTCAGCGCCGCGGTCCGGCGCGCCGGGCGCGGGCTGCGCTCGCGCGGGCCGCGGGTCCAGCCAAAGAGCAGGATGGCCGCCGTCGCCAGCAGGCTGACGCTCAGCGTGCCGACGATCAGGCGCTGCAGGTCGACGCCGTCGGCCACCAGCCGGGTCAGCAGCAGCAGGGCCAGCGCCGCCCCCGGCAAGCTGCCGGCGGCCAGCAACCCGGCCAGGCGCCAGTCGACGGTGCGGTTGCGCTGGTGCTGCAGCAGGGCGCAGAACTTGGTCAGCGGGGCATAGAGCAGGTCGGTGCCGACCGCCACCGCCGGCGGCACGCCGCCGAGCAGCAGCGCCGGCGTCATCAGGGCGCCGCCGCCCATGCCGCTCAGGCCGATGACGGCGCCGACGACAAAGCCGAGCAGGGGAAACAGCGGGTCCATCGGCGGGCGGGTCAGGCGGTCTCGCAGGCGGCGTCGAGTTCGGGTTGCCGGGCCGGCGCCGGCCGTTCGCCGGCGCCGACCACCTCGCGCACGAACTTCAGGTAGACGGTGTAGACCTGAGTCCGGCCGTGCTGCTCGACGACGAAAAACGGTGCCGTCGCCACCCCGTGCCGCCGCGCCAGCTGCCAGCCCTCGCCGTCGGGTTCGCGCTCGTCGGCGACCACCACCCGGTCGATCCAGGCGTCGTGACCGAGCTCGGCCATGCGCGTCGCGACCTCGCCGCACTTGCGGCACAGGCTGCCGTCGGCGAGCCGTTTCTTGACCAGGGTGATGCGGCGCATGGCGTCAGCCGTTGGCGACGCGCAGGTTGGCGGCGTGCAGCCCGCACTCCTTGTCGGCCGTCTCCTCCCACCACCAGCGCCCCTCGCGCTCGTGCTGGTTGGGCAGCACCGGGCGTGTGCAGGGTTCGCAGCCGATGCTGACGAAGCCGTGCTGGTGCAGCGGGTTGCAGGGGACGTCGTGACGCCGGATGTAGTCCCACACCTGGGCCGAGGACCAGTTGGCCAGCGGGTTGAACTTGACCAGCGGATGGCTGGGCGTGGCAAAGGCGCCGTCGAGCTCGACCAGCGCCAGTTCGCTGCGGGTGCCGACGCTCTGGTCGCGCCGCTGGCCGGTGATCCAGGCGTCGAGGGTGGCGAGCTTGCGCCGCAGCGGGGCGACCTTGCGCACCTGGCAGCACTCCTTGTGGCCGTCCTGGTAGAAGCTCGCCAGCCCCTTGGCGTTGACCAGCTGCTCGACCGCCGCGGCCTCCGGGAAGACGATCTCCAGGTCGATGCCGTAGTGGTCGCGGACGGTCTCGAGGTAGCGGTAGGTGTCGGGATGAAGGCGTCCGGTGTCGAGCGAGAAGACCCGGAACGGGACCCCGCGCCGGGCGGCCATGTCGATCAGCACGACATCCTCGGCGCCGCTGAAGGAGATGGCACTGGTGGCGAACCGCTCCAGGGCCTGCGTCACGATCTCCTGCGGTTCGGCGCTGCCGAGTAGCCGCGCCAGCTGCGCGATGTCGGTGGTGGTCCGGGTGCTCACGTCGTCTCTTCCCCCTGCTCGGTTGCGTGCAACCGCGGGCCGGACGGCCCGCTGGCGATGGGGGATTGATACCAGAGCGCATCCGGCTCGAAAAAGAATAAATGGCTATTTGGTTATTCCCCCGGCCGCGTTTGGCTCGCTGCAGCCAGGGGTGGAGGCGATGGAACAGGGTCTGGCCAGGGGCTCGTGGGTCAGGGTCGGCGGTGCCGGGACGTCGGGTGCGCTGCGGCCTTGCAGTAAACCGCCCTCCGGACCGGTCTAATGCCATAACAGTACTCCCGCCGACGCGCGGGCTCCGGTCACCGACGAGGTGCAGCCATGCACAGACGCCACAGCACACCGGCCAGCGGCCGCGAGGACCAGGCCGACGACGCCAGCAGCGTCTGGTCGGCCTGCGTCGAGGGTTACCTGTTCCTGGTCATCAACCTCGGCGGCCGCGGCGCCCTCGACCTGGTGCCGTTACGCGATGCCGACGGCGTCCTGCTCGCATGCACACCGCAGGAGTGCGCCACCGGCGGGGACCTGCCCTACTACCGGGTCAAGCACGGGCGGCTGGTCAAGCGTGCGTTTTGAGGCGGTCGCGCCGCCTCAGGGCTTGAGAAGAAATCTACGGCGCGGTCCGATTGGTGCGTTGGGCGGTGCGCGCTCCTCGCCTATCTATTTGATATGTCTGGTCGCTGCGCTCCGTCCGCCTTGCGCTCAAACCGCTCACTACGATTTCTTCTCGAGCGATCAGCCCGGCTGGCCGTCGGCGCGCGCGCGCAGCAGGATCGGCGCGTAGACGGCGGTGAACAGGACGAAGGCGGCCAGCCACAGCAGGCCCGAGAGGTGCAGCCAGTTGACGTGGGCGGACGGCGCCACGGCCATCAGCAGCACGCGCACCAGGGCGGCGCCGTTGAGCAGCACGAAGGCGATGTTGACCGCCAGCGATGAGCGCAGCGGCCGCCCGGTGTGGCCGAGCGCCACCCGCGCCATCATGCCCAGGGTCAGCACACCGATGGCGCCGACGGTGAAGGCGTGGGTGGCCGCCGACGGCGGGAAGGCGCCGACCGCCGCCAGCGCATGCAGCAGGAAGCCGGCCACCAGCCAGCCGTAGCCGCTGTAGAGGACGGCCAGCAGCGGCACCGAGAAGACGCCGCGCTGGTACCACCCGGCCAGGCGCAGCGCCTGCACCAGGCCCATGGCCGCCGCCACCGCCGCCAGCAGCGGGCCGCCGACCCCGGCCAGGTGGAACACGATCAGCAGCAGCAGCAGCACCACGCCGGCGATCTCGACCGGGCGACGGACCCGCGGCCGGGCGCCGGCGATCCCGGTCTCGGTGAAGAACGGCATCACCCGGCCGCCGACCAGCAGCATCAGCGCCAGGATCAGGTCGATCATCAGCCGCGTGCCGGTGGTCGCCGGCAGCGTCGTCCAGCCGAGCGCGCCGGCATGGATCAGGGCGTTGGCCAGCGCCATGGCGCCCAACAGCGGCGGCAGGACCAGGTTCATGCGGTTGCTGGCGGCGCGCAGCGGCCCCAGCAGGGCCACGGCGAGCAGCGGCAGGAAGGCGAAATCGACCGCGGCGACCGCCACTCCGGGCACGCCGGGAATCCAGGGCAGCAGGCGGCCGGCCAGCCACAGCGCGGCCAGGGCCGCCAGCGGCGCGCCGCGCAGGGTGTCGACCCCGGTCCAGTTGCGGACCGCGGTCAGCAGGAAGCCGGCGATCACTGCCACGGCGTAGCCGAACAGCATTTCGTGGGTGTGCCAGCCGACCGGGTCGTAGTGGGCTGGCAGCGGCAGCCGGCCGACGAACAGCGCCAGCCAGGCGCCGAGCAGCGCAATCGCGGCCAGGCCGGCGAGCAGGAAGAACGGACGGAAGCCGAGGGCGAACGGCACCCAGCGGTAGGTCGGCGTGGTGGGGGAAGCGGTCATGAGTCCGACTTTAGCGGTGCGCCGCGGGAGCGCCTTGACCGCCATCAATCGGGGTCATGGCCGCTTCGGGGCGGGGGCGGCTTCGGGCGTGGGCTGCCAGCCGGTGGCGAGCCGTTCGGCCTCACGTACCTGGAACGGGGCCAGGCGGCCGCGCAGGTAGTCGCGGTGGCTGGCGGCCTCGACGTCGCCCTGGCGGGCGGCGATCAGCGCCCATTTCAAGGCCTCGATCAGATCCTGGGGCGTACCCTCGCCATTGTAGTAGAGCACCGCCAGGCCGCGTTGCGCGGCGTGGGCACCCTGCTCGGCGGCGCGCCGCAGCCAGCCGAAGGCGGCGGCGGGATCGCGCGCCACCCCCGCGCCGCGGTAGTAGAGCCCACCCAACTCGGCCTGGGCGTCGGCGTCGCCGGCCGCCGCCGCCGCCAGCAGCGAGGCCGGCGGGGCCGCCGTCGCGGCCGCGGTCAGCAGCGCCAGGGCGGCGGCGAGCAGCCACGGCCATGCGCTGGTCCGGCGGAGACGGGGGTGCGGTCCGGGCACGGGTGTCAGGCGCGGCTGACGTAGGCGCCGGTTTCGCTGTTGACCCGCACCCGCTCGCCCACCGCCAGGTACTCGGGCACCTGGACCACCAGGCCCGTTTCGAGCGTCGCCGGCTTGGTGCGCGCCGATTGCGAGGCGCCCTTGAGCGCCGGCGTGGTGGCGACGATGTCGAACTCGATGGTGGTCGGCAGCTGCAGCGCCAGGAGGCGCCCGTCGACGACCAGGGCGAAGAGCCCCTCGAGGCCGTCGACCAGGTAGGGGAGTTGCTCCTCGAGGCTGGCGTTGTCCAGGGTGTGCTGCTCGAAGGTCTCGCGGTCCATGAAGGTGCAGCCGTCGCCGTCACGGTAGAGCAGCTGCACGGCGCGGCGCTCGCAGGCGACCGGGTCGAGCGTCTCGTCGCCCTTGAAGCTGGCCTCGTACTTCTGTCGTGTGACCAGGTCGCGGCCGCGCACCTTGTAGAGGGTGTTGCCGCTGCGCGACGAGGCGGTCTGCATCTGCACACCGGTGACGACGACGGTGCGCCCGCCGGCATCGAACACGCTGCCGTTCTTCAGTTCGCTGGCCTTCACGGGAGCCACCATTTGTGGGGGGAGGCAAGCTTAGCGGATCGCCGCGGCGGCGTGCAGGGGCCGGCGCCAGCAAAAGTGTGGTCGTTCAGGTCAGCAGCGACTCGCCGAAGCGCACCGGCCGGTCGCCCAGCGGCTCGGGAAAGGTGTAGCTCGCCTGGCAGTGGTCGCAGTGCCAGCTGGTGGTCAGCAGGTCATCGCGCAGGGTCAGGTAGCGGGTCATCGGCCGCGCGACATGGTCGAGGGTGGCGCACAGCGGACAGGTCGGGGTGAGTTCGGCGGCGGGCGGTTCCGGGGTGGGGTACGGGGCCATGTCGACCTCCATCGGCCAGGGTGCACGCGCCCGAAGCGCGCGGCGTGGATTCAACCTACTCCCCCCTCTATCAAGGGACAATGAGGAAGATCACGTAGTTCCGGCCGCACTTGCGGTCGACCGGTTGCCTCGCCGCGGCGGGGATGCTACAGAGGCACGTGAAGTCCCAAGGAGAAGGTCATGACAAACCACGTCTACAAGAAAATCGAGCTGGTCGGCTCCTCGCCCAAGAGCATCGAGGACGCCATCGAGATGGCGATCGCGCGGGCGGCCAGGACGGTCCACAACATCCGCTGGTTCGAGGTCACCGAGACCCGCGGTCAGGTCGAGCAGGGACGGGTCGCCCACTACCAGGTGACGCTGCAGGTCGGCTTCACCCTCGAGGAGTGAGCCTGCCGGCCCGCCCTTGACACCCTTCCTCCACCCCGGCCTCCAGGAGTCCCCATGCGCGGCGTGCTGCTCGATCTCGACACCCTCGGCGACGACCTCGACCTCGGTCAACTGGAGGCCAGCCTCGACGACTGGACCCTGCACCCGGTGACGGCCGCCGACGAGGTGGCGGCACGCATCGCCGGGGCCGAGGTGGCGGTCAGCAACAAGGTGCTGCTCGATGCCGCCGCCCTGGCCGCCAGCCCGCAGCTGCGTTTGATCGCCATTGCCGCGACCGGCACCAACAACGTCGACCTCGAGGCGGCGCGCGCCGCCGGGATCGTGGTCAGCAACGTCACCGGCTATGGCACGCCGTCGGTGGCGCAGCACGTCTTCAGCCTGCTGCTGGCGCTGACCACGCGGCTGGTCGACTACCGCGCCGCGGTGCGTGACGGCCGCTGGGCCGCCAGCCCGCACTTCTGCCTGCTCGACTACCCGATCCGTGAACTGCAGGGCAAGGTGCTCGGCATCGTCGGCTTCGGCGAACTCGGGCAGGGGGTCGCGCGCCTGGCGGAGGCGTTCGGCATGGAGGTGCGTGTCGCCCAGCGGCCGGGCGGTCCGGCGCAGGCCGGGCGCGTGCCGCTGGCCGAGCTGCTGCCGGCGGTCGACGTGTTGACCCTGCACTGCCCGCTGACCGCGGCGACACAGCACCTGATCGGCGCCGCCGAGCTGGCGGCGATGCGCGACGACGCGGTGCTGATCAACACCGCGCGCGGCGGTATCGTCGACGAGGCGGCGCTGGCGGCGGCGTTGCGGGCCGGCACCCTCGGCGGCGCCGGCTTCGACGTGCTGACCGTCGAGCCGCCGCGCGCCGGCAATCCGCTGCTCGCCCCCGACCTGCCCAACCTGATCGTGACGCCGCATGTCGCCTGGGCCGCACGCGAGTCGCGCCAGCGGCTGATCGACCAGGTGGCCGAGAACATCCGCCGCTTCCGTGCCGGCGACCCGCGCAATCGGGTGGTGTGACGGCAGACCGGCGCCGGACGGATGCCGCGGCGGGAGGTCGCGGGCGATGCGATCGCGCCGGCGTTGGGCGTGTTGCGACCCGCGCGGCCCACGGTCCGCTCGGGGTGGCCGAAAAGAGACGGGCGGCCTTGGCCGCCCGTCGGGTGCCGTTGCGGAGGGGTCAGGCCTGGGCCAGCTGCAGGTGCATCCGCGGGCTCCCGGCCATCAGCTTCAGGCGCTCGAGGTCGTGCAGCTTGACGTACTTGCGCTGCACCGTCAGCAGGCCGTCGGCGTCGAAGCGGGTGAACATCCGGCTGACCGTCTCCACCGCCAGGCCGAGGTAGTTGCCGATGTCGTTGCGCGACATGCTCAGGTAGAACTCGACTGCCGAGAAGCCGCGCCGCTGGAAGCGCGTCGACAGGCTGAGCAGCAGCGCCGCCAGCCGCTCCTCGGCGCTCTTGCGGCTGAGCAGCATGGTCAGGGTCTGGTAGTGGAGCACCTTCTGGCTGAGCAGGCGGATCAGCTCGTCCTTCAGGCCGGGCAGGCTCTCGGTCAGGATGTCGATGCGATCGAACGGGATCTCGCAGACGCTGCTGGTCTCGAGCGCCACTGCCGCCCCCGGCATCTCTTCGGCGCAGATGCCGGCCAGGCCGAGCAGTTCGCCCGGCAGGTGGAAGCCGGTCACCTGTTCGCTGCCGTCGTCGGAGTTGACGTAGGTCTTGATCGAACCCGAGCGCACGCAGTAGATCGAGGCGAAGGGATCGCCGGCGCGGTAGAGGTGCTCGCCGCGCGAGACCACCCGGCGCTTCTTGACCGCGTTCTCGAGCAGGGCCATGGTGTTGGCGTCGGCACCCGGTGGGCTGCAGATGCCGTACATGGAGCAGTTGCGGCAGCTGACCGCGGCTTCCGAAAGCTTGATCACGTTGCTCTTGCTTCGCTGGCTCATGGGTTCTCCCGGGAGAATCGCATATGGCGTCAAATTGCGCCAGATCAACCCCCATTAATGACTTAGGTCATTTTAAGCGCACCCTACCTACTATTTCAATCAGGAATTTCCGCGCCCCCGTTTTGGCCGTCAAGTCGGTGATCAGGTTAGAATCCTGGCCTTCCACCAAGCCGCTCGCCCGGCCCGGATAGAGATGCAGATCGAACTCAACGGCGCCCCGCGCGAGCTTCCCGACGGCACCGACATCGCCACCCTGCTGGAGCTGCTGGAACTCGGCGGGCGGCGGGTGGCGGTCGAGGTCAATTGCGAGATCGTCCCGCGCGGCGACCATGCCGGCCACCGGCTGCGACCCGGGGATCGGGTCGAGGTGGTGCAGGCGATTGGCGGCGGCGCCGCCTGATACGCAGCTCCACAGGAACCCAGCCATGCCTCATGAGCGTCCCAACCCCGTCACCGCGCCGAGCGACCCGCTGGTCATCGCCGGCCGCAGCTACCGCTCGCGGCTGCTGGTCGGTACCGGCAAGTACCGCGATTTCGAACAGACCCGCGCGGCGCTCGACGCCAGCGGCGCGGAGATCGTCACGGTCGCCATCCGGCGCAGCAACATCGGCCAGAACCCGGACGAGCCGAACCTGCTCGACATCCTGCCGGCGGAGCGTTTCACCCTGCTGCCGAACACCGCCGGCTGCTTCACCGCCGCCGACGCCGTGCGCACCTGCCGGCTGGCGCGCGAGTTGCTCGACGGCCACGACCTGGTCAAGCTCGAGGTCCTCGGCGACGAAAAGACCCTGTTTCCCGACATCATCGCCACCCTCGAGGCGGCCGAGACGCTGGTCGCCGACGGCTTCAAGGTCATGGTCTACACCAACGACGACCCGATCATCGCCCGCCGTCTGGAGGCGCTCGGCTGCGTCGCGGTGATGCCGCTGGCGGCGCCGATCGGCTCCGGTCTCGGCATCCGCAACCCCTACAACATCCGCGAGATCGTCGAGCACGCCTCGGTGCCGGTGCTGGTCGATGCCGGCGTCGGCACCGCCTCCGACGCGGCCGTGGCGATGGAGCTCGGCTGCGACGGCGTGCTGATGAACACCGCCATCGCCGCGGCGCGCGACCCGCTGCTGATGGCCTCGGCCATGCGCAAGGGCATCGAGGCCGGGCGCGAGGCCTACCTGGCCGGGCGCATGCCGCGCAAGCGCTACGCCAGCGCCTCCTCGCCGCTCGACGGCACCTTTTTTTGATCGCGCCCGACGACGCCGCGCCCGCGCCGCCGCCGGGCGTCCGCAGCTTCGTTCGCCGCCAGGGCCGCATGACGCCGGCCCAGCGCCGTGCGCTGGCAGAGCTGCTGCCGCGCTACGGCGTGCCGCTGGCCGCGGCTGCGCTCGACCTCGTGGCCCTGTTCGGCCGCCGCGCGCCGAAAACGCTGGAGATCGGCTTCGGCATGGGCGACACCCTGCTGGAGATGGCCGCGGCCGCGCCCGAGTTCGACTTCCTCGGCATCGAGGTCCACCGCCCGGGGCTCGGGCGGTTGCTCGCCGGGCTTGAGGCACGTGGTCTGGACAACGTCCGCGTGATCGAGGGTGACGCCGTGCAGGTGCTCACGCAGATGCTGACCGACGGTGCCCTCGACCGCCTGCTGCTGCTGTTTCCCGATCCCTGGCCGAAGAAGCGTCACCACAAGCGGCGGCTGCTGCAGGCGCCGTTCGTCGAGCTGGCGGCCCGCCGGCTGCGTCCGGGCGGACTGTTCCATGCCGCCACCGACTGGGAGCCGTACGCCGAGCAGATGCTGGCGCTGCTCGAGGCGTGCCCGCTGCTCGAGAACCGCGCCGGCCCGGGGCAGTTCTCCTCGCGTCCCGCCTACCGGCCGCCGACCAAGTTCGAGCGCCGTGGCCAGGCCCTCGGGCACGCGGTCCACGACCTGCTGTTCCGGCGCCGGGACGGGACGTGACGCGAGGCCGCAAGCGGGCGGGCCATAATTTTATTTTTTTGCCTCATTAAGACAGCCTTGGGTAGGGCGTTTATTTTCGGCAACGCCAGAAAACCCAGGCTGGACGAGTGCTTACAGAATGGGCATAGTCAATGTATTGAAGGAACTGGCTCTCTTCACCTAACCGATTTACTTCTGCCGGGAACGCAGTCTTGATCGAGAATCTCACCGCTTCGTTGGAAACTCTCCCTGCGGATAACCGGTTTATTGCTGCCGAAAACGCCGCCTCGATCGAGAATCTCATCCTCACGGCGGACATGACGATCGTCCTCGGGATCCTCGCTTTCACCGTCTTCCTGTTCGTCTCCGAAGTGGTGCGCGTCGACGTTGCCGCGGTCATCGTCATGGTGATCGTCGGCGTGATCAGCTACTTCCACACGCCGCTGGTGGAGATCAACCACCTGTTCGACGGCTTCTCTTCCAATGCGGTGATGTCGATCATCGCGGTGATGATCATCGGCGCCGGGCTCGACAAGACCGGCCTGATGGGCACCCTGGCCGCGCACATCCTGCGCCTCGGCGGGCAGACCGAGAAGCGCATCGTGCCGCTGGTCTCGGGCACCGCGGCGCTGATCTCGAGCTTCATGCAGAACGTCGGCGCCGCGGCGCTGTTCCTGCCGGTCATCGGTCGCATCTCCAACCGCACCGGTCTGCCGCTGTCGCGGCTGCTGATGCCGATGGGCTTTTGCGCCATCCTCGGCGGCACCGTCACCATGATCGGGTCGAGCCCGCTGATCCTGCTCAACGATCTGATCCTGACCTCGAACCGCAGCCTGCCGGCCGGCGTCGAGCAGATGGCGACGTTCGAGTTGTTCGACGTCACCCCGGTCGGCCTGGCGCTGGTGGCGACCGGCATCGTCTACTTCATGTTCATCGGCAACCGCCTGCTGCCGGCGTCCAAGAAGAAGTCCGACACCGGCACCGGCGGTACCACCATGTCCTACCTGCGCGACACCTACGGCCTCTCCGGCGACCTGTTCGAGGTCGAGGTGCCGCCGGAGAGCCCGCTGGTCGGCAAGACCGTCGAACAGGTCGAGTTCAGCACCGACCACAAGCTGCTGATCGTCGCCATGCGCGGCAATCGCAAGCAGTTGGTGTCACCGGCGCGCGACGTCGAGATCGTGCCCAACACGGTTATCGCCTTCATCGGCGGTAGCGACGAGATCGGCGAGTTCGCGGTCCGCCAGCGGGTCGTCATCCGCCCCGACCTGAGCACCTTCGCCGACATCCTCTCCCCGGCGCATGCCGGCGTCTCGGAGATCGTCATCCCGCCCGGCTCGAAGGTGATCGGCAAGTCGATGGCGGACATCCGCATGCGCAAGACCTACGGCATCAGTGTGCTGGCCATGCACCGCGTCGGCGAGACCCAGCGCACCAAGCTCGGCGATATCAAGTTCCAGGCCGGCGACACGCTGATCATCCACACCCAATGGGAGGATCTGGCGCGGCTGCAGAAGGACCGCAATTTCGTCGTCGTCACCACCGACTTCCCGCACGAGGAACTGCGCCCGCACAAGGTCAACTGGGCGCTGCTCTTTTTCGCCGTTGCCCTCGGCCTGGTGCTGTTCACCGACCTGCGGCTGTCGGTGGCGCTGCTGGTCGGGGCGGTCGGCATGATCATCAGCGGCGTGCTGACCATGGACGAGGCCTACGAGGCGGTCAGCTGGAAGACCGTCTTCCTGCTGGCCAGCCTGATCCCGCTCGGGCTGGCGGTCGAGGGCACCGGCACCGCGCGCTGGATCGCCCAGCAGACCCTGGTGCTGCTCGACGGCATGCCGATCTGGGGGCTGCAGGCGGCGCTCGGCCTGCTGGCGACCATCTTCACGCTGGTGATGTCCAACGTCGGCGCCACCGTGCTGCTGGTGCCGCTGGCGGTCAACATCGCCCTCGGCGCCGGCGCCGACCCGCGCATCTTCGCGCTGACGGTGGCCATCTGCACCTCCAACTCCTTCCTCATCCCGACCCACCAGGTCAACGCCCTGATCATGGGGCCGGCCGGCTACAAGGTGGTCGATTTCATGCGTGCCGGCGGCATCATGACGCTGCTCTTCCTGGTCGTCGCCATCGCCATGCTGAACCTGGTCTTCTAGGCCGAGGCTTACTTATACAATCATCCGCGTGCATAACCGCACGTTATGGGTGCATTGAAATTCTCAAGCGGCGCGCCGCGCGCGGGCCATGCTACCGTCTCACGTCCGCACCCCACCCACGGGGGCGGCGTGGAGCATGGAGAGAGCCCGCATGTCACAGAAACACCCTGTCATCGCCGTGACCGGCTCCTCCGGTGCCGGCACCTCGACCGTCAAGACGGCGTTCGAGCACATCTTCTACCGCGAGGGTGTGCGCGCCGCGATCATCGAGGGCGACAGCTTCCACCGTTACGACCGCGCGACCATGAAGGAGGAGACCGACAAGGCCCTCGAGGAGGGGCGCCACTTCAGCCACTTCGGTCCCGAGGCCAACCTGTTCGACCGCCTCGAGAACCTGTTTCGCGAGTACAGCAAGCACGGCACCGGGGAGACGCGCCTGTACCTGCACAACGAAGAGGAGGCGGCGCCGTTCAACCTGAAACCGGGCACCTTCACCCCCTGGCAGCCGATCCAGGAGGGCTCCAACCTGCTCTTCTACGAAGGCCTGCACGGCGGCGTGGTGACCGACGACGACAACGTCGCCCAGTGGGTCGACCTGCTGATCGGCGTGGTGCCGATCGTCAATCTCGAGTGGATCCAGAAGATCCACCGCGACACGTCCGCCCGCGGCTATTCGGCGGAGGCGGTCACCGACACCATCCTGCGGCGCATGCACGACTACGTGCACTACATAACACCCCAGTTCTCGCGCAGCGACATCAACTTCCAGCGCGTGCCGACGGTCGACACCTCGAACCCGTTCGTCGCCCGCGACATCCCGACCCCGGACGAGAGCTTCGTCGTCATCCGCTTCAAGGACCCGCGCAAGCAGCGGATCGATTTCCCGTACCTGCTCAGCATGATCCACGACTCGTTCATGTCCCGGCGCAACACCATCGTCGTCCCCGGCGGCAAGATGGGCTTCGCCATGGAGGTCATCCTCGCCCCGCTGATCGAGGAGATGATGCTCAAGCAGGGGCGCTGAAGCACCCCCTGACCGGGTCGGCCTCTGCCAGCCGCACCGGCCCGCTCGCTCGACCGCCACACCCACTTCTTCGGCCAGTTCGGCTGCGACCACCAGGACGCGGCCGGCGGCGTCGTCGCGGTGATCGAGGCGCTGCAGCGCTGCTCCAGCCACCCCTGCCCCCGACGGAGAACGGTCGGCGCAAGATCCGGGTGGCCGGGGGGCGTGCGTCTGGCTACGCTGCCGATCGGTGCAAGCGGGCCGGAGCGGCAGCATGATCGAGCAGGTGATGACCGATATCGGCAGTGCCGCGGGGCGGCTGTTCGATGCGCGCGCCGGGCGCGACTATGCGCGGGTCGCCGCGGCCATTCGCTTTGTCGCGGCCCACCGCGGGGCCCAGCCGGACCTGGCCACGGTGGCAGCCCATGTCGGTCTGAGTCCGTACCACTTCCAGCGCCTGTTCCGGCGCTGGGCCGGGGTGTCGCCCAAGCAGTTTCTCGGTTATCTGACCGCGATCCATGCCAAGCAGTTGCTGCGCGAGGCGGCCAGCGTCCTCGACACCACGCTGGCGGTCGGCCTCTCCGGCCCCGGGCGCCTGCACGACCTGTTCGTCGGCCTCGAGGGCATGACCCCGGGTGAGTACCGGCGCCACGGGGCCGCGCTGGTGCTGCGCCACGCCGTGGTGGCGACCGCCTTCGGGCCGGCGCTGGCGCTGGTCAGCGCGCGCGGCGTGGTCGGCCTGCGCTTCCTGGCTGCGGACGACGGCGACGGTCGCGGCGCCCTGGCGGCGGCCGCGCGCGAATGGCCGGCCAGCCGCCTGGTCGCCGACCGGCAGGCGGTCACCGGCATGCTCGAGGCCCTGGGCACGCCCGCGGCCCCGGCCCTGCTGCTCAAGGGGAGCCGCTTCCGGCTCAAGGTGTGGGAGGCGCTGCTGGCGCTGCCCGAGGGGCGGGTCTGCAGCTACGCCGACCTGGCTGCCCGCGTCGGCAGCCCGGCCGCCGCCCGCGCCGTGGGCGCGGCGGTCGGGGACAACCCGGTCGCGCTGCTGATCCCCTGCCACCGCGTGCTGCGCGCCGATGGCGGCGTCGGCGGTTACCGCTGGGGCGAGACGCGCAAGCGCGCGCTGCTGGCGCGCGAGGCGGCGTGGGTCGTGGGTGCGTCCGCGGCTACTCCAGCGCCCCGGTGAAGCGGCGGGCGCCAGGGCTGCCGTTGCGCGCCGCCTCCTCGATCCAGTGCAGGCCCACCTGCTCGTCGCCCTCGACGCCGCTGCCGGCAAGCAGCATCAGGCCGAGGTTGAACTGCGCCTCGGCGTGACCCTGGTCGGCGGCGCGGCCGAACCACGCGATCGCCTTGCCTTCCGGGTCGGGCTCGTCGGCGGGGACGCCGTAACCGTAGGTGTACATGAAGCCGAGCTGGTACTCGCCCTCGGCATAGCCCTGTTCGGCCGCATGCCAGAACCAGGTGAAGGCGACGAGATCGTCCTCGGCGACGCCGTGGCCGTTGTAGTAGGCGAGGCCGAGGTAGACCTGGGCCAGCGGATCACCGGCCTGGCCCGCCGCCAGCAGGGCCGGCAGCGCCTCCTGATAGGCGCCACGCTGGTAGGCGGCGATGGCGCGGTCGAGCGCGGGGTCGGCGGTGAGCGCGCTGGCGCTCAGCAGCAGGCCGGCGGCGAACAGTCTCCTGATGGCAGTGCCCATCATCCTGGGGCTCCTTGGGGTGGCGGCATGGATCCGGCGCGGTTCATTCGTCACGCGCGACCCGGAAGCCGATGTCGAACTGGGTGGTGCCGGCGGCCATGCGTGAGCGCGCCGCGGGGCGCACGGCCTGCTTCGGGCTGAGGTAGGAGCCGCCGCGCAGTACCCGCTCCCGGCAGCTGCCGCCGCGGGCGCTGCCGTCGGTCGGCGCCCCGACGTAGCCGGCGCCATAGCAGTCGGCCACCCACTCATGGACGTTGCCGGCGGTGTTGTGCAGCTTGTACGGATTCGCCGGCATCTGCTCGACGGCCACCGCGCGGTCCGGGTTGGGATGGCGGAAGTCGCAGTCGCTGCAGACGGCGTAGGGCTTGTCGTCGTACTCGCTCCACCAGTAGCGGCCGACGGCGCCGCCGCGGGCCGCGTACTCCCACTCGGCCTCGGTCGGCAGGCGGTAGTTCTGCCCGGTCTCCTGGCGCAGCCAGCGGGTGTAGGCGACGGCGTCGTTCCAGCTGACGTTGATCACCGGCTGGCTGCCGCGGCCCCACTGGTCTTTCGGGCGCTCGCGTTTGGTGGCGCGGGCGAAGCGGTCGTACTCGGCGAACGAGACCTCGAAGCGGCCGATGGAAAACGGCGCCAGCGTGACCTCGTGCGCCGGACTTTCGTCGGTGGCGCCGTCGTCGCTGCCCATGACGAAGGTGGCGCCGGGCAGACGCACCAGCTCCGGGCCCATGCCACCGCTCTTGAGCGGGTCGCGGTAGGTGCTCAGCGGCGGTGGCGGAGGTGGCGGTGGTGACGTGTCGGGCCGCGCTGCGGGCGGGGGGAGCGGCCCGGACGTGGTGGGAGCGGGGGTCGGTGCGGGCTCGGGCGTGTCGGTGGCGACCGTGTCCCCGGCTTCGGGTTCGGTCATCTGGCCGACGAAGTAGAAGGCGCCGCCGCCGGCGATCAGGGCGATCACCACGCCGGCAACCAGCGGCAGGGCCGAGCGTTTCCTGGTACCGCGCAGTTCGCGGTCCAGTCGTTCGCGTTCGCGGAACTCCTCGGCCACCTGGCGCGCAGTCTCGAGCTGGCTCCGGGCCTGGCCGGCCTCGCTCTCGGCCGTGGCCCGCGCCGCTTCGGCCTGGCGGCTGCGTTCGGCGAGTGTGGCCGCTTCCGCGCGCGCCGCGGCCAGCTCCTGTTCGAGGCGGTCGAGCTCGCCCGAAGCCTCCTCCATGGCGCCGCGCGCCTGGTCCTTGAGGCGGGCCGCTTCGTGCTCGGCCTCCTCGAGCTGGCTGGCGCGACGCTGCGCGACCTGGTTGTCGACCGAGGCCGACTCCAGGGTCTGTTTTGCCGCCTGCAGTTCGGCCGTGGCCTGCTCGATCTCGGCCTGCATGCGCTCGCGCTCGGCCTGCAGGGCGGCCAGTTCCTCTTGCTGCTGGCTGCCGGAGCGCGCCTTCTGCTCCGCCGCGGCCAGGTTGGCGGCCTGCTGTTCGGCGGCCATGCGCCGCGCCTCGGCCTCGAGCTTGGCCTGCTCGGCATCTTCGAAGCGCTGCCGCGCCTCGGCCAGTTCCTGCTGATGGCGTTCGCGCTCGGTGCGAAGCTGGGCCTCGACCTCGGCCTGCAGTTGCATCCGCGCCTGCTCCTCGGCGGCGCGGATGCGCGCCGATTCGCTGGCCGCCATCTGCTGCGCCGACGACGCCTCCTGCGCCTTGGCCTCGGCCGCGGCGAGTTGGTCGTTGGCCGCCTTGAGCTTGGCTTCGAGGGCGGCGCGTTCCTGCTCCAGGGTTTCGCCCAGCTCCTGGCGCAGCGACTCGCCGGCCGCCTCGGCCTCGGCCTGGGCGACGGCGGCCTCATCCTCGATGGCGATGCGCGCCTCTTCGGCCTCGCGCTGGATGCGCCGCGCCTCCTCGACCGCCTGTTTGGCGGCGCCGAACTCCTCTTCGAGCCGGGCGCGTTCGGTGCGCAGCCGCTCCTCGGCCTCGGCGCGGGCGCGCGCCTCGATGTCGTCCTGTTCGGTGCGCATCGTGCGGACCATCTCTTCGGCGGCGATGCGGGCGGCCTCGGCCTCCTCCTGCATCCGCTTCGCCTCCTCGAGTTGGTCGACGGTCGCGGCGAACTGGGCCTCCATGCGCGTCCGCTCCGCGCGCAGCTTCGCTTCGGCCTCGGCCTGCAGCAGCTGCTGCTGGGCCGCGCTTTCGGCGCGGATGCGGGCCGCCTCTTCCTCGCTTTTACGCCGCGCCTCCTCGGCCTCGTGCTTGAGTCGCTGCGCCTCCTCGAGTTCGGTCGAAGAGCTGGCCAGGCGGGCCGTGAGTTCGGCCTCCTTCTGTTTCAGCTCATCCTCGAGCTGGCGTCGCTGTTCGGCTTCGGCGGCTGCCAGCGCCTCCAGTTCATGCTGCGCCTCCTCGCGCGCTTGCCGGCGCGCCTCCTCGGCGCCGAGGCGGATCTGATCGGCCTCGGCCAGCTTGGCCTCCAGGGCCGCGCGCTCCTCGGTCAGCTTCTGCTGCAGCTCCTCGCGTTCGCGGGCCTCGGCGGCCTTGGCCTCCTCCAGCCGGCGTTGGGCGTCGGCCTCGGCTTGCAGGCGTTGCGCCTCGGCCTCCTGGCGCACCTTCTCGGCCACCGCCAGACGTTCGCTGAGCAACGCCTGCTCGGCCTTCAGTTTCTCCTCGAGCTCGGCCCGTGCGCGGCTGTCGGACTGGGCCACCTCGTCCAGGCGGCGGCGCGCCTCATCCTCGGCACGCTGCCGCGCCGCCTCGGCCTCCTGGCGGATCTCCTCGGCCTTGGCCAGGCGGCGCTGGAGATCGGTCTGCTCCTGCTTGAGCTTGGCCTCCAGCGCTTCGCGGTGGCGCGCCTCCTCGGCCGCGGCCTGCTCCAGGCGGCGCTGGGCCTCGGCCTCGGCCTGCTGGCGCGCCTCCTCGGCGCCGCGGCGAATCTGTTCGGCCTCGGCCAGCTTCTGTTCGAGATCCGCCTGCTGCACCTTGAGCTTCTGCTCGATCTCCTCGCGCCGCTGCTGGTCCTCGATGGCGAACGCCTCGCGCGCCTGCGCGGCCTCATCCTCGGCGCGTTCGCGGGCGCGGTCGGCCTCGGCTCGCAGGCGCTCGGCCTCAGCCAGCCGTTCGGCAGCCTGACGGCCCTCTTCCTGAATCTGGGTCTGCTGCTCCTTGAGCTGCTGCTCGGCGTCGTCGCGGGCGCGCTGCGCCTCCTCGATCTGCTGGCTGAAGCGGGCGAACTCGACCTCCATCTTCTTGCGCTCGGCCGCCAGCCGCTCGTCGGCCTCGGCCTGCAGCCGGCGTCGCACCTCCTCCTCTTCGGCCCGCACGCGCTCAGCCTGGGCCTCGGCCGTGCGCCGCGCCTCCTCGGCGGCCAGGCGTGAGCGCTGCGCCTCTTCGAGGGCGGCGTTGGCCTCGGCGATCTCCTGCTCGCGCCGCGCCTGCTCTTCCCGCAGCTGGCGTTCGTAGGCCTGGCGCGTCTCATCGTCCTGCGATTCCAGCTGGCGCATGCGCTCGGCGATGTTCTTTTCCGCCGCCTGGCGGGCGGCCTCGGCCTCGCCCTTCTGGCGCAGCGCCGCGGCCAGGTTCTTGCTCGCGTCGGAGAGCTGCTGGTTGAGCTTGAGGACCTTCTGGTCGGCGGCACGCTGCTTTTTCTTGACCTCGGTGCCGAGTTCGGCCTGTTGTTCGCGATCGGCGAGGTCGAGCGCGACCACGGTGGTGTTGTCCTGGTGCGACTTGTTCGCCTCGGCCACGGCCTGGATCAGGCTCTTGGCGTACTCCTCGGCGGTTGCCGACCAGGCAGAGTGCTGGATCAGCGCCCCTTCGCCGATGGCGTTGACGCCGTCGGAGGCGAGCAGCAGGCGATCGCCGAGCTGCAGCGCCAAGGGCTCCTCGCTGACGTCGATCTCGGGAATCGGCTCGCCGGTCAGGGCGCTCATCAGCATGTTGCGCTTGTACCGCTGATCGGGCTCGATCCGGTGCCCGGCCTCGGCCATGCGGTTGAGGTAGCCGCCGTAACTGTGGTCGGCGTTGAGCTTGCGCAACTGGCGGTCGCGAATCAGGTAGAGGTGGCTGTCGCCGACGCTGATCCACCACAGGCGGTGCTCGAGCGCGAGGACGGCGACCAGGGTCGAGCCCATGCCCTGCAGTTCCGGGTGGGCGTGGGTCTGGGCCTGGATCGCCGCATTGCCGGCCTGCAGGGCGCTGCGCAGCAGGTCCGGTGGCGCTGTCGTCCCGCTGGCGTAGCCCTGCCGGGCGGCGTCGCAGAAGGCGCCGACGGCGGCTCGGCTCGCCTGCTCGCCGGCGGCATGCCCGCCCATGCCGTCGGCGACCACCAGCAGCACGGCATCCTGCGGGTCGTCGAGCGGCACCATGGCGCAGGCGTCTTCCTGGTTGTCGCGCTCGCCGAGACTCTGTTCCGCGGCGTACACCAGCTGAGCTGGCAGATGCCCCGCGCCGGGCTCGGCGGCCGCCGGCGCGGCTGACGCGCTGGCCGTGGCCGGAGCGGATGCCGCCGTCTCCTCCATCTTCCGCGGCGGGATCGCATGGGGGCAGCTGTCGAGGCCGCGCGCCAGGTAGCAGACGTCGAAGCCGGCCTGGTTGAGCAGGAAGGCGGCGACCGAGCTGCGCGCCCCGCTGTCGCAGTAGACGATGTAGGTGCGGTTCTTTTCCAGCCGTTCCGCCTCCTTGCGGATCTTGGGCAGCGGCAGGTTGAGACTCTCGGGGATCGCCCCTTGCGCGTACTCCTCCGGCATGCGCACGTCGACCCACCGGGCCCCGAGCTTGATCATGCCGCAGCCCTGGGCGTAGGTGACCGTGCGCAGCAGCGGCTTGCGGATCAGCTCGGCGAAGTCGTCCTTGGTCAGGCGCATCAGGACGCCGTCGGTCAGCATCTTGATCGTGGCGTTGCGCCGGGTGTCGCGGATCAGCGCCTCCTCGCCGAAGCTGTCACCCTCGCGCAACTCGGCGAGTTTGATCTCGTGACCGTCCTCGTTCGACTTGCGCGTGACCTCGCAGCGGCCCTGGGCGATGAAGTAGTAGAAGTCGCCCTCTTCCCCCTGGCTGATGATGACCTCGTCCTGCTCGACCTCGACCTTCTCGACATGCAGGAAGATCTTCTGGATGTTCGCGGTCGGGATCCTCTGGAACAGCTGCGACTGCAGCAGGCGGCTCATCCAGTCGCCGGCCTCCTCGTCCTCTTCCTCGAGTTCGGCCACCTCGTAGCCGCCCGACTGGTCGAGCGCCAGCAGCTGGTCGAGCAGCTTGCGCGGGACCTGGATGACCTCGCATTCGGTGCGCGCGCGGGCGCTGTACTGGCGCGGCTGCAGCTGCGCCACCGGGTGGCGGGCGCTGTCGCTGCCGCCCTGGATGCGTTCGACGTGGGTCTCGTCGGCGAACAGTTCGAGTTCGCCCTTGACGATGTAGGTGGTCAGCCCGTCCTCGTCGCCTTTACGGAACAGGTACTGACCGCGCTTGATCTGATCGATCCGTGCCTGTTTGGCGAGCTGGGCGATGCTCTGCCTGGTCAGGCCGCTGATCGGGACCAGCCGGGCCAGGGTCTGTTCGTCGACGTTCGACTCTTGCCCTTCGTTAGCCTGTTCTTCTTTAGCCATCCAGGCCTGTCCGCTGCTAAGGAGGTCGTTCTGGAGCGTACCGTCTCGTCCCGGGCGCGTTCGGCAGCTGGGTCCAACCTGTGGTCGTGGACCAATGCGGTGTCGGCGACGAGGCGCGGCTGTGGCTCGTTGTTGTCGGGCCCGGCACCGACGCGATCAATAATAGGCGGCGCTACCGTGCATTACAATGACGGCCAGAGGCCCACGGGCAGACTCTTTTTTTACGACAATTCGCGCACTTGGTGAAGGCGGATACGGGCCGGAGGAGGGATGGGGATGACGCGGCGGACGGGCGGTGTCTGAAGGGATCGTGGCGGCCGGCCATCCGCTGACCGCGGCGGCTGCGCGCGAGATCCTGGCCGCTGGCGGCAACGCCTTCGATGCCATCGTCGCCGCCCATTTCGCCGCCTGCGTGACCGAGCCGGTGCTGGCCTCGCTCGGCGGTGGCGGCTTTCTGCTGGCGCGCACGGCCGCGGGAGAGCACCACCTCTACGACTTCTTCACCCAGACCCCGCGCGCCCGCCGCCCGCGCGACGAGGTCGACTTCCGCCCCATCCTGGCCGATTTCGGCACCGCGACCCAGGAGTTCCATATCGGCCTCGGCGCCAGCGCCTGCCCCGGGAGCGTCAAGGGGCTGTTCCGCATCCAGCGCGACCTGGGGCGCCTGCCGATGCGTCGGCTGATCGAGCCGGCGGTGGCACTGGCCCGGCGCGGGGTGCGTCTCAACACCCTGCAGGCCTATATCTTCGACATCGTCGGTGCGATCTACACCGCCGACCCCGCGGTCCAACGACTGTTTGCCGCCCGCAGCGACCCGGGACGTTTGGTGCGACGCGGCGAAACCGTCTGCCAGCCGCTGCTCGCGGACACCTTCGAGGCACTGGCGCGCGAGGGCGAGGGGCTGTTCTACCGTGGCGAGATCGGGCAGCGTCTGGCCGACGACTGTCGCGAGCGCGGTGGCCACCTGAGCCGCGATGACCTGCGCCATTACCGGGTGCATCGGCGCCGGCCGCTGGCTATCGATTATCGTGGGACGCGCATCCACACCAACCCCGCGCCGTCCGCCGGCGGCATGCTGATCGCCTTCGGCCTGCGCCTGCTGGAGGCCGGCGGACCGCTGCCGCGGCCGTTCGGCTCAGCGGCGCAGGTCGCGCGCATGGCGGCGGTGATGGCGGCAACCAGCGCGGCGCGGGCCGAGGTCGAGCGCCTCTCCAGCCCGGGCCGGCGCAGCCGGAAACTGCTCGGTGCGGACCTGCTGCGCCGCTACCGGCGCACCCTCGCCGGCCGGCCGCTGTGCCAGCGCGGCACCACCCACGTCAGCATCCTCGACGCCGAGGGCAACGCGGCGAGCATGACCGTCTCCAACGGCGAGGGAGCCGGCTATGCGATTCCCGGAACCGGGATCGTGCTCAACAATATGCTCGGCGAGGAGGACCTTAACCCGCACGGATTCCACGCCTGGGCGCGCGACACGCGCATGGCGTCGATGATGGCGCCGACCCTGCTCGAACGCCCCGACGGCACCGGCGTGGTGCTCGGTTCCGGTGGTTCGAACCGGATCCGCACGGCCATCCTGCAGGTGCTGAGCAACTTGGTCGACTTCGACATGCCGGTGGTGGCGGCGATCAGAAAACCCCGTATTCACCTGGAAAACGGCCATCTCAGCGTCGAGTACGGCTACCCTGCCGAGAGTGTCGCGCACCTGCTGGAACACTACCCGGAGGCGCAACTCTGGTCCGGCCGCAACCTCTTTTTCGGCGGTGTCCACGCCGTCATGCACCGGCCGCGCGACGGCCGGTTGACCGGCGCCGGCGATCCACGGCGGGGCGGTGTCTGTGTTCGTGTTGCGCCGCCATGCGGGGAAATAGTTGCTAAGTACTGAAATCCGTGCTTTAAACGGTGCACCGGTGTGCTATCGTTTATTTGCCCACAAGCACCCGTCACCACCAAAAGAGTCACACAGGAGTTTGCGATGGCCGTGAAGAAGACTTCCGCGAAGAAGCCCGCCGCAAAGAAGTCGGCGCCGAAGAAGGCCGCACCGAAACGCGCGGCACCGAAGAAGGCGGCACCGAAGAAGGCGGCGCCGAAGAGAGCAGCGCCGAAGAAGGCGGCACCGAAGAAGGCAGCACCGAAGAAGAAGGCGGCGCCGAAGAAGAAGGCGGCGCCAAAGAAGAAGGCAGCACCGAAGAAGAAGGCTGCGGCAAAGAAGAAAGCGGTCTCGCCCAAGGCCGCCGCCCCCAAGACCACGGCGATCGCCAAGGCCTATTCGAAGACCCAGCTGCTGAACGAGATCGCGGCCAGCACCGGTCTCGCCCGCAAGCAGGTCGCTGCCGTGATCAGCGAACTCGACAACCTGGTCAGCCGGCACATCAAGAAGCGCGGCGCCGGTACCTTCACCCTGCCCGGCCTGCTCAAGATCGTCACCGTCAACCGGCCGCGTCGGCCGGCACGCAAGGGCGTGCCCAACCCCTTCCGTCCTGGCGAGACGATGAACGTTGCCGCCCGTCCGGCAGCCACCATCGTCAAGGTCCGCCCGCTGAAGCGGCTCAAGGACATGGCTGGCAGCTGACGTCAGGCTCCCGACGGCGCAACGGGCGGCCCGCGGGCCGCCCGTTTTTTTTGCCTGTCAGCCGTCATCCCGGGTCAGGTGGCGCAGCCGGACGAAGTCCTGGTGGCGCAGGTGCAGCAGGTCGGCGACCCGGCGCAGCAGGTGCTCCTCGTGCTTGTCGATGCGGCCGTCGGCATGTGCCACCCGCCACATCATCTCCAGCACGCGCAGCTTCTGCGCCTCGTCGAGCTGCTGGTTGAGCTGCCGGGTAAACTCGAACAGCGACACCGCGTCGTCGACCCGGCTGTCCGCCGCGGCCAGCAGGTCGGCGGTCGCCGTGGGATCGAGATCGAAGTGGCGGGCGATCAGCTGTTCGACCGCCGCGCACTCCTGCGGGTCGTCGGCAAAGTCGGCGCGCGCGGTCTCGATCAGCAGCGCCGCGGTGACCAGCTGCAGGTCGTCGTCGCCGACCGGGGCCGCGGACGCGGCCCCGGCCAGGCGCGCTTCGAGCAGTTGCTGCAGACGCTTGATCACGGTGCCGGTCAGGTGATGGGGAGGGCCTCGGACGAGGTCCAGATGCGCTGTCCGGCGACGTTGACGAACGAGGCGTCGGGCCCGGCGAGCAGCACCTTGTGCGCGGCGACCAGGGCGTCGAGGTCGGTGCCGGTGTCGCCCAGGGTCGCGCGCTCCTCGGCGAACACCGCCTGCTCCAGCCGTTCGACCGCCTCGGAGGGCTTGGCATCGGCAAAAAAGCTGCGCAGCAGCGGGTCGCTGGCGTTGGCAAGCGCCTTGGCGTTGCGTCGCACCAGCAGCTTGATGCCCTGACTCGAGGCCGAGCGGAAGGCGCCGGCGCGCAGGCACAGGCGCCGGCTGCGCCCGGGCTCCAGCGTCCAGCGCTCGATCGCATGCTTGGAGTGGCCCATGGCGCCGTAGGTGATCTTCTGGTGGGCCAGGTCGTAGAAGGTCGAGTAGCCGACCAGGGTGCCGATCTCCAGGCCTGCCTCGAGGCGCGGCAGGGGGTCGAACGAGAGGTGGTTGGAGGCGGCGATCTGTGCCGCGGTCGCCTCGGCCACCGGGAAGCCGACCTCGCCGAGGGCGGTGGCGAAAAAGCACCAGTCGAAGCGGCGACCGGCGCGCGTGGCCAGGTCGTCGATCGCCGCGGCCGCGCCGATGTCGGCGAACAGCAGGCGGTCGACCCCGGGCACCTCGGGGGCGTTGTCCTCGCGGCCGTACCAGACGCCGACGATGTGCGCCGCGTCGCCCAGGGTCTCGCGCGCGGCGCGGATCGCCGCGCTGCCCATGACGCCGGTGGCGCCGATGACCAGGATCTCTGACATGGATTCGTTCTCGGCGTGGGGTCGAGCCGCGATTCTGCCACAAAGGCGGGAGGGCGATCAGTCGGCGGCCGCGGCCGGGGCGCGGTAGATCTCGGAATCGGGGTTGAACGCCAGCCAGGCGAAGGCGAAATGGACCCCGCCCGGCAGCGGCGTCAGGCGGCTGCCGGCCAGGGGGCCGGCGCGGGCCTGGCCGAGCAGGTTCCAGCGGCTGCCGCTGGCACGGTCGACGATCTCCCCGTCACGCAGGGTGAACTCCAGCACCCGACCGCCGACGCGGCGGTCGAAGGCGTTGGCCGAGTGAATCGACCGCGAGGCGGCGATCGCCTCGCGGTCGAGGGCCGACAGCGTGCCGTGGCGCGCCATGACGATCACCGGCGTGCCGGCGACGGTGTCGTGGATCAGCGGCCGGTCGCGGAACAGCGCGAACGGGTAGAGGCGGTCGACATCGCCGAGCGAGACGGCGAGCACCCGCTCCATCGCCGGCAGGCGCGGGTCGGTCGGGTCGTCGAACAGGAACGGCTGGTTGTCGATGGCGTCGTAGCCGCGGTAGGGGTTGCGGCCGTAGGGGCGGTCGTGGCCGGTCTCCCGCGACAGCACCTGGCCGTCGGGGTAGCCGCTGCGGAATTCGGCAAAAGAGACGATCTGGGCCGGATGCTGGGCCAGCGTGGCGCCGTCGAGTTCACCGATGATGGCGCGCCCGGTGAACTGCTGCCACCAGCTCTCGGTCTGGCGGTCGTACATCACCAGGTCACTCTTGCGCAGCAGCCCGGTGGTGCCGAAGTCGAGCAGGCGGCCGTCGAGGCGGCGGTCGAAGACCAGGGCGGCGTTGCACAACGGGCAGAAGGTGACGGCCAGCGGCATGCCAGCCAGGGTGTCGTTGACGATCTCGTGGTAGATCAGGATCTGCAGCGGGTAGGCGCGGGCCCGGTCGCCGACCACCACGGCGATCACCGGCTCGCGCGGGTCGAGCCAGGAGGCGGCGGCCGGAGCGACGAAGCGCGGCCGGTCGAGCGCCGGGATGCCGTCCTTGGGCGGCCCGCCCGAAATGATCTCATCGAGGTCGACGCTGCGCCGGGAGAAGTCGGTCGCGGGCCACTGCAGCTCCAGCAGCTGGGGCGCGCCGCGCGCCGCGGCCAGGGTCGGCACCAGGTGGGGACCGAGCAGCCACCAGCCGAGCCCGGCCAGCAGGCCGATGCGCAGGGTGCGCCAGGCGAGGCGGCGGTCGTGCAGCAGGCGACGGGCCAGGGTGATCATCGGGGGCCTCCTGTCCAGCAGACCCGGGCCCGGGCCGGATTCTTACCTGGGAGCCTGCCGGGCTTGGGCGAGCGTAGCGAGCCGAGTGTGACAGCGGCCCACATTCCCGCCGGCGCAGTAGCTCAATCCCGAGTCCGACAGGCTGCTAGAACAGCCGCCGCTTCAGCCCCGACGTGTGCAGGATCGCCGAGGCGATCTCCTCGATGGACGAAAACGAGGTGTTGAGGCAGGCGATGCGCTCGCGCCGGTAGAGCGACTCGGCGCGATTGACCTCGTGGCGGCACTGCGCCAGCGAGGCGTAGCGGCTGCCGGGGCGGCGCTCCTCGCGGATGTCGTGCAGCCGGCGCGGGTCGATGCTCAGGCCGTGCAGCCGGTCGCGGCACACCTCCAGTTCCGCCGGCAGGCGCAGCTCGGCGAGGTCCTCCTCGGTCAGCGGGTAGTTGGCCGCGCGGATGCCGAAGCTCATCGCCATGTACAGGCAGGTCGGGGTCTTGCCCGAGCGCGAGACCCCGAGCAGCACCATGTCGGCGTGCTCGTACCCCTGGCTGTTGAGGCCGTCGTCGTGGTTGAGGGTGAAATTGATCGCATCCATGCGGGTCATGTAGCCGCGCAGGTCGGCCAGGCCGTGGGTGCGCCCGATCATGTGCGACGAGCTGCGCTGGAACGCCTTCTCCAGCGGGCCGATGAAGGTGGCGAAAAAGTCGATGAACAGCGCGTCGACCGCCTGCACCACGGCGCGCACCTGGTGGTCGACCAGGGTGCTGAAGACGATCGGCCGCCGGCCGTCGTGGCGCGCGGTCTGCTCGATCCGCGCCACCGCCGCGCGCGCCCGTTCGACGGTGTCGACGAAGGGGATGGTCTGCTGTTCGAACTCGACGCTCTCGAACTGGGTCAGCAGGCTGTGACCGAGGGTCTCGGCGGTGACGCCGGTGCGATCGGAGAGGATGAACACGGTCCGCTTCATCGCTCAGCAACGGCCGACGCGCAGGTGCAGCGGCCAGCGCACCCGCCGCCGCCGCTGCGGGTCGCCCCAGGGGACGGCGAGTTGGACCAGCAGCCCGGGCAGCGGGTCGAGGCCGGTCTCCTGGCGGTAGCGCCGGTAGGCCGACCAGGTGGCCAGGTAGCCGCCGACCTGCGCCAGGTCCCAGTCGACCTCGATCGCCAGTGCCGGGGGGGCTAACTCGGCGAACGGAAAGGGCAGGTCGCGGTAGCCGCGGTCGACCAGGGCCCGTTCGGACGGCCACCAGGGGCCGAGTCGGTCGCGATAGAAACGGTCGATCACGGTGTCGACCGGCGGGGTGATGCGCAGCAGGGAGTAGCACCAGACCGCCAGCAGCCCCTGCGGGCGCAGGATCCGGCGCGCCTCGGCGTAGAAGGCGTCGAGCGGAAACCAGTGCAGCGCCTGGCCGACCGTGATCAGGTCGCAGCTGGCGGTGGCCAGCGGTGCCGGCGCCGCCAGCCCGCGCAGGTAGCGGATGCCGTGCGCGGTGTCGCGCTGCGCCAGCTGGGCGGCGCTCGGATCGCTGGCGACCACGTCGCTGAAGTGGGCGACCAGGCCGCGCGCCACCTGGCCGTTGCCGCAGCCGCAGTCCCAGGCGCGCAGCCGGCCCGGGCTCAGCCGGGCCAGGGTGGCGTACAGCGCCTCGGGGTAGCCCGGGCGGTGGCGGGCGTAACCCTCGGCCTGAGCCGAGAAGTGGTCGCTGAAGGTGGCGCCGCCGGACATCTCAGATCCGCCGCACCAGCCGGCTCTCCTGGAACAGCTGGCTGGCGATCTCCTCGATCGACAGCGTCGAGGCGTCGAAGTGCGGGATCGACTCGGTCGCGAACAGCGCCTGGACGCGGGCGATCTCCTCCTGGCAGCGCTGGCGCGAGGCGTAGTCGCTGCCGGGCATGCGTTCGCTGCGGATCTGGTGCAGCCGCTCCGGCTCCAGGGTCAGGCCGAACAGCTTGCTGCGAAACGGGTCGAGCACGGCCGACAGCCGGCCCTGCTCCAGCACCTGCTCGCTCAACGGGTAGTTGGCGGCGCGGATGCCGTACTGCAACGCCAGGTAGAGGCAGGTCGGCGTCTTGCCGGTGCGCGAGACGCCGAGCAGGATGATGTCGGCGTGGTCGTAGTGGTCGGCGCGGACCCCGTCGTCGTTGCTCAGGGCGAAGTTGATGGCGTTGATCCGGGCCATGTAGCTGTCGTAGTCGACCATGCCGTGGGAGCGACCGACGGTGTGGGTCGACTCGACCCCGAGCTCGCGCTCGAGTGGCTCGATGAAGGTGTCGAGGAAGTCGAAGAAGACGCAGTCGGTCTTGGCCAGCAGGGCGCGGATGCGCGGGTCGACCAGGGTGCTGAAGACCACCGGCGGCAGGCCGCTCTCGGCCGCCACCCGATTGATCTCGCGCACCGTCGCCTCGGCCTTGGCGAAGGTGTCGACAAACGGTACCGTCACCTGCTGGTAGGGGGTCTCCTCGAACTGGGTCATCAGGCTGTGGCCCAGCGTCTCGGCGGTGATGCCGGTGCTGCACGAGAGGAAGTAGAGCGTCCGCAGCGGGGCGTCGCGGTCGGCGGCGGGAGCGGTCATCGGTCACCTCCTTGGGCGACGTGGTGCAGCGCCAGCCAGACGGTCGGACCGTCGGGCGCGGTCCACTCGACCCGGTGGCGGCAGCCGGCCGGCAGCAGCAGCCAGTCACCGGGAGCGAGCCGGCGCGGTGCGGCCTCGTCGGCCAGGCGCACGGTGGCGGCGCCGCGCAGCAGCACCACCCATTCGTCGTCGTCCTGATCGTACCACTCGCCGGGTGGGGTCGCCTGGCCGCTGGAGACGATGCGCAGCAGCCGGAAGGGGCCGCCGGCGAGCAGGTCGTCGACCCGTTCGACGGCGGCCCGCCGCGGCAGCGCGGCGAACAGGCTGCCGGCGCGCACCTCGCTCACGGCCGGTGACCGCGCGCCAGGTAGGCGTGCGCCTGCATCTCGATCAGGCGGCTGCTGGTGCGGGCGAACTCGGCCGCCAGCCGGCCGCCGCGGTAGAGCGCCGGGGGCGCCGCCGCGGCCGACAGCACCAGCTTGACCCGGTGGTCGTAGAGGACATCGACCAGGTTGACGAAACGGCGCGCGCGGTCGTCGTCCTCGGGGCCGAACAGCGGCACCCCGGCGAGCAGCACGGTGTGGAAACAGCAGGCGATCTCGAGGTAGTCGTTCTGCGAGCGCGGGCCGTCGCACAGCGCCGCGAAGTCGAACCAGACGACGTCGTCGGCCCAGCGCACGGTCGGGATGCCGCGCCCCTCGATGACCAGCGCCTCGCCGCGGCTGCCGGTCTCGGGGGCGATCCGATCGAAGGCGGTGCGCAGCGCGACCTCGGCCGCCGGGTCGAGCGGGGTGTGGTAGATCTCCAGCCGTTCCAGGGCGCGCAGGCGGTAGTCGGTGGCGCTGTCGAGGGCGTGCACCGTGGTGTGGGTCTCGAGCAGGTCGATCGCCGGCAGGAAGCGGGCCCGCTGCAGGCCGTTGCGGTAGAGCGCAGCGGGCGCGGTGTTGGAGGTGGCGACCAGGGTCACGCCGCGGGCGAACAGGGCGCGCAGCAGCCCGCCGAGGAGCATGGCGTCGGTGATGTCGGTGACGATGAACTCGTCCAGGCAGAGGACGCGGGCGCGGGCGGCGAAGCGCGCGGCGACCGTCTCCAGCGGGTCGGCCTGGCCGCTCAGCCGGCGCAGCTCGGCATGCACCCCGTGCATGAAGCGGTGGAAGTGGACCCGCTGCTTGGGCGCGAACGGCAGGCAGTCGTGGAAGGCGTCCATCAGGAAGGTCTTGCCGCGGCCGACGCCGCCCCACAGGTAGAGGCCGCGCACCGGCGGCGCCGGCTGGCGCGGCCTTCGGCGCAGGCGCGCCAGCAGGCCCGCCGGCGGGCGGGCTTCGGCCGGGGCCGCGAGCAGGTCGTGGTAGACGCGGTCGAGGGCGGTCGCCGCGGCCTGCTGGGCCGGGTCGGCGGCGTAGCCGAGCTGCTGCAGGTCGGCGTGGTAGCGTTCCAGCGGGGTCATCGCGGGGGCGTCGTCAGCCGGGCGGCGCGCAGCAGGGTCTGGCGCGGGTCGTGCTCAGAGCGGGAGCAGGCGTCCGCCGGCGGCCGCCGCGACGGTGACCAGGCCGAGCAGCAGGTTGACGCCGACGATCTGGCGGATCCGGTTCAGCGCGGCCCCGGCCCGCGGCAGGTCGCCGGCATCGAGGGCCGCGCACAGGCCGCGCCACGGGCCGAAGAAGAGCAGTCCGAACAGCGCGATCATCAGCCAGCCGGTGGCCTGCATCAGGTGCACCTGCCAGCCGACCGCGCCGAGGCCGCCGTAGAATCCGAACACCAGGCCGTAGCCGCTCAGCGGCAGGCCGACCACCGCGGCCCAGACCCAGGGGAAGAAGCGGCTGAACACGCCGCGCCAGAGCGCCAGCCGCAGCGGCGGGTCGAGAGCGCCCGCCGCGACCGGGCGCAGCACCTGGTAGGCGAAGAACATGCCGCCGACCCAGAGCACGGCGAGCAGCAGGTGGAGGGCGAGGGCGATGGCGGCGGTCATCGGGCGGTCCTGGCGGTCGCGGGGGTGACGATTCTATCAGGCGCGCTCTATGGGGGCATAAAGGCGTCTCCGGTTGAATCTTCGGGGTGATCGTTTAGAGTGGCCCGACGCGGCCAGCGCGGCCCACCTGGCAATGGAGAGCGTGTCATGCCTGACTACCTGATTGCGCCGTCGATCCTGTCGGCCGACTTCGCCCGCCTCGGCGAGGAGGTCGACCGCGTGCTCGCGGCCGGGGCCGACCTGGTCCACTTCGACGTTATGGACAACCATTACGTGCCCAACCTGACCATCGGCCCGCTGGTCTGCGAGGCGCTGCGCAAGCACGGCATCAGCGCGCCGATCGACGTCCACCTGATGGTGCGCCCGGTCGACCGCATCATCCCCGACTTCGCCGCCGCCGGCGCCGACTACATCACCTTCCACCCGGAGGCGTCGGAGCATGTCGACCGCTCGCTGGGGCTGATCCGCGACTCCGGCTGCAAGGCGGGGCTGGTGTTCAACCCGGCGACGCCGCTGGACGTTCTCGAGTGGGTCATCGACAAGGTCGACATGGTGCTGATCATGTCGGTCAACCCGGGCTTCGGCGGCCAGTCGTTCATCCCCGCGGCCCTGGCCAAGCTGCGCCGCGCACGCGAACTGATCGCCGCCAGCGGCCGCGCCATCCGCCTCGAGATCGACGGCGGGGTCAAGATCGACAACATCCGCCAGATCGCCGAGGCCGGGGCCGACACCTTCGTCGCCGGGTCGGCGATCTTCAGCACCGAGGACTACCGCGCCACCATCGACGCGATGCGCGCGCAGCTGGCGGCGGCACAGGTGGCGGCGTGACCCCGGGTCAGCCGGCCATGGCGGCGGCGCCGCTGTTCGCACCCAGGCTGCTGCTGCTCGACCTCGACGGCACGCTGGTCGACAGCGTGCCCGACCTGGCCGCGGCGGTGCAGCGCATGCTGGCCGCGCTCGAACGCCCGCCGGTGCGCCAGGACGACGTGCGCAACTGGGTCGGCAACGGCGCTCCGCGCCTGGTCAAGCGCGCCCTGACCGGGACCCTCCACGGCGAGCCGGCGGCGGCCGAGTTCGCCCGGGCGATGCCGCTGTTCCTGCGCTTCTACGCCGAGGAGAACTGCCGCCACAGCCAGCCCTACCCGACCACCCGGGCGACCCTCGAGCGGCTGGCCGCCACCGGGCTGCCGCTGGCCTGCGTCACCAACAAGCCGGCCGATTTCACCCAACCGATGCTCGACCAGTTCGGCCTGGCCGGCTACTTCGGCCTGGTCGTCGCCGGCGACACCGCCCGCGCGATCAAGCCCGATCCGGCGCCCTTGCTCCATGCGGCGGAGTTCTTTAAAGTCCCGCCCGGCGACGCGCTGATGGTCGGCGACTCGGTCAACGACATCCAGGCGGCCCGGGCCGCCGGCATGCCGGTCATCTGCGTCAGCTACGGTTACAACCATGGCCACGACATCCGGCTCGCCGCGCCCGACGCGGTGATCGATTCGCTGGCCGAACTGGAACAGCTGCTCGCGCTCTGACATGGACCTCACTCGGACCCCGACCCCGATGGACGCCTGCGGGCGATGGCGCGCCTGAGCGCGCCGTCGTCCCGCCCGTCCCGCCGTCGTTGCCCGAAGTGATGTGCCATGAAACCTGAACAGTTCGCGACTCTCGCCGCTGCCGGCTACAACCGGATCCCGATCGTCCGCGAGGTCCTGGCCGACCTCGACACCCCGCTCAGCGTCTACCTGAAACTGGCCGACGGCCCCTACTCGTACCTGTTCGAGTCGGTGCAGGGCGGCGAGCAGTGGGGGCGCTACTCGATCATCGGCCTGCCGTGTCGTACCCGGGTGCGCATCAGCGGCCGGCGGGTGACCCTGGAACGCGACGGCCGGCCGCCCGAGGTGACCGAGGAGGCCGATCCGCTGGCCTGGATCGAGGCGTTCCGGCAGCGCACCCGGGTGCCGCAGCTCGACCACCTGCCACGCTTCACCGGCGGCCTGGTCGGCTACTTCGGCTACGACACCATCCGCTACATCGAGCCGCGCCTCGACACCGATCCCGGCCCCGACCCGCTCGCCAACCCGGACATCCTGCTGCTGCTCTCCGAGGAGGTGGTGGTGGTCGACAACCTCGGCGGCACGCTGTCGCTGATCGTCCACGCCGACCCGGAGGAGTACGACGCCCTGGCCCGCGCCGAGCGGCGCATCGACCAGCTGGTGCGCCACCTGCGCGGCCTCGCCCCGCACTACCGCCACCGCGGCGGCGCGCAGAAGGTCAGCGAGGCCGACTTCGTCTCCGGCTTCACCCGCCAGGGCTTCGAGGCGGCGGTGGCGCGGGTCAAGGAGTACATCGCCGCCGGCGACGTCATGCAGGTGGTGCTGTCGCAGCGGCTGTCGATCCCGTTCGCCCACGCGCCGCTCGACCTCTACCGCGCCCTGCGCATGCTCAACCCGTCGCCCTACATGTTCTTTCTCAACCTCGACGACTGCCACGTCGTCGGGTCGTCGCCGGAGATCCTGACCCGGCTCGAGGACGGCGAGGTGACGGTGCGCCCGATCGCCGGCACCCGGCCGCGCGGCGCCGACGAGGCCGAGGACCGGGCGCTCGAGGCCGAGCTGCTGGCCGACGAAAAGGAGCGCGCCGAGCACCTGATGCTGATCGACCTCGGCCGCAACGACGTCGGCCGGGTCGCCGAGATCGGTTCGGTGGCGATGCGCGAGCAGATGGTCATCGAGCGCTATTCGCACGTCATGCACATCGTGTCGATGGTCAGCGGGCAGATCCGGGCGGGGGCCACGGCGCTCGACGCCCTGCGCGCCACCTTCCCCGCCGGCACCGTCTCCGGGGCGCCGAAGATCCGGGCGATGGAGATCATCCGCGAACTCGAACCGGTCAAGCGCGGTGTCTACGCCGGTGCGGTCGGCTACATCGGCTGGAACGGCAACATGGACACCGCGATCGCCATTCGCACCGCGGTGATCAAGGACGACCTGCTGCACATCCAGGCCGGCGCCGGCATCGTCCACGACTCCGACCCGACGCGCGAGTGGGAGGAGACGATGAACAAGGGGCGCGCGCTGTTCCGCGCCGTGGCCCTGGTCGAGGGCGGCCTCGACGACCTGACCGGCTGAGTGCGCCAGGCCGGGTGGTCCTGAACGCCGCGGGCAGCGCGTCGATCGGGGCCAGCGATCGGCCAGCGCGACCGGCCGGCACCGGCCGGGCTGAGCCCGCCGCTCGTCAGCCCTTGTTACCCTTGTCGCGGCCCGACGCCTGAGGCGCCATCCCGTCGCGAGGGGCAGAATACGGCGGCCGGAACTTGCCCGCCGGCAAGTCACTCTGGTCCATGATCATCACGATGTGGTCGTTGCTGATCCTGCCCCAGCGGCGGTGGACCTTCCCCTGGTACTGGGTCCAGTTGCCGGCGACGAAGTTCCAGTCCATGGCAGACTCCCTGGCCGCTAACGCAGACCGTTGCCTGGCCGATCCGAACGCCTCGGAGGGTGGCGGTGGGGCGTCCGGCTGACCGTTCCACCACCCTGGCCCGCGACCTTTCATGACGGTGGCGCAGCGCCCTGGGGAAGCTCCGATCACTACAGCGGTTCCGCGGTACCGGGAGGCACCGCCATTGACGACGGCTTCGAGCCGTTGCAAATGGCGGCAACTCAAAACCGCGTTTTGAGTTGCCGTGCTCCGGGAAGTCCGGGATGGACCTGTTCTGAGCTTCCCTGGTCGACTATCGACCGTGGGATCCGACGAGTCCGTACGGTGACCCACACAGGCATGCCTGCCATGGGCGCGGGTCCGCGCGGGAGGGCGGTGCCGGTCATGCCGGTGGGAGGTGCGCACCCCGCGTCCACTCGCCCCAGATGCCTGGCGCTGTGTACGCTGACGTACAGACCACAGTGTGCGGCTCAGCGATCCTGTAACCGTCGTCATCGGCAGCGGGCGCCACCGCGCCCTGTTGTGGCGAGGGCGTCGTATCTGCACGAGGCCGGCACGTCCATCGATGTGGCCGCCACCTCGTGCAAGCTCCCGGCACGCGCCAACAGTTGCCGGCACGGGTGACCGGTAGCGCGTGGGCGAGGCCCCGGCAGTGGTTGGATAGCGGTTCTTCAGGAGTACTGAAATGCTTAACTATGCCGTCCTGTTTTTCATCATCGCCCTGGTCGCCGGCCTGTTCGGATTCACCGGCATTGCCGCAGGCGCGGTCGAGATCGCCAAGATCCTGTTCTTCGTTTTTCTCGTCCTGTTCGTCGTTTCGCTGGTGTTCGGTTTGCGCCGAGCGCGGTGACGCGGTAGCGACCGACGGGGTCGCGGGCCGCATCCCGTGCGGCGTCCAGAGGGGACGCGCCAGATGACCTGGCTACTTGGAGTCGCCCTGGGCGGTGTCCTGGATTTGGTCGCCGGTCGCCTCGATCTTCTCGCCGACCTTTTCGATGGCGTTGTCGACTTTCTCGCCGGCCCGTTCTGCCGGGCCCTTCTGTTCGCAGCCCGCTAGCGTGACCAGCAAGGCACCCGCGATCAGGGCGCTGTATACCGATTTGAATAATTTCATGACATGACTCCTGATGTCGCTCTGTTTTTGCGGCGACCCATACGGACGCCGGTGGCGGCCAAACCGGCCGTGGCGAGCGTCGCGCTCGCTACCTGACTCACCGGTCAACTGCAGTGCCGGCCGTCCTGAGGGCACCACCGCCGCAAGCGCACCGTCGCTTTGGCGGCAGTGGCCGGGTTCGTCCCTGATCCGTCGCTTGCCCGCTGGGGCGGGTGGCCGCGCGGCGAGGTGAAGTCATGGTAGGCACGAGCCCCGGGTTCCGTCTGTATGCCAGCGCACCAAACCCACGGCGGGCGGACGTGGCCGCGATCGTGGCGCCTCCCTGCTCCCGGTTGTGCCGCCTGGTCCCGCCATGGACCGGGCGCAGTGTGCGCGAGCGTACAGACCGTGGTGACGCACAGTCGTACGCTGATCCCAGGGTCGAGGAGCGACCCGGCGATGGGTGTGGCGCAACGGCTGCAGCCGCCCGATCGCATCCCGGTGGCATGAAGCGGGCGCTCACCTGAAGCGCGTTATCCGTCAAGAGCGCCCGCTGGAGGCACTGGGCTGGTTCCTGGCTTTTTTCCTATGACGGCTTGCCCCCGTCGGCAACCGAACGGGGTTCATCATGCTGATCTCACTGCGGCCACTTCTGCTCTCCAGCGCACTGCTGTTGTCGTTGGGCCTGGCTGGCCTTGCCAGCGCCGATTACGGCGATCCCAGTGAACGGGTCATTCGCCTGAACCACGCCACGGGCGATGTCAGTTACTCGCCGGCGGGCGAGGATGAGTGGACCCGGGCGCAGCGCAATCGGCCGCTGGTCCGCGGCGACCGGCTGTGGACCGACAGCGACACGCATGCCGAGTTGCAGGTGGGCAGCGCCACCATCCGGCTCGGGGAGCGCACCAGCTTCGAGATCCTCGACCTCGACGACCAGATTGCCCAGGTCCAGGTGACCCAGGGCACGATCAGCCTGCGCGTCCCGCGTCTGGAGCGCGGTCAGATCTATGAAATTGCGACCCCCACGCTGGCGTTTGCCATCGACCGACCCGGCCGCTACCGCATCGACGTCGACCCGGACGATGACCAGGCGACGATCGTGGTGTGGGAGGGTGCCGGCGATGCCTATGGCGCAAACCGCACCTTCCAGGTCAGCGCCGGCGAAACGGTGCGTTTCTACGACGCTGATTTGCGTGATTACGATATCTACGGCCTGCCCCGCGAGGACGCGTTCGATCGCTATGATCTCGAGCGCAACCAGCGCCTCGACCGCTCGGTGGCGTTACGTTATGTCAGCCCTGACCTGGTCGGTTACACCGATCTGGATGAATACGGCAGCTGGCGCCCGGTACGTGACCACGGGACGGTCTGGTTCCCCAGCCGGGTCGACGCCGGTTGGGCGCCCTACCGCGATGGGCACTGGGTCTGGCAGGAACCGTGGGGCTGGACCTGGGTCGACCATGCGCCCTGGGGTTTCGCCCCCTCGCACTACGGTCGCTGGATCCATGTATCGGATCGCTGGGGATGGATTCCCGGCCCGCGTCACGTGCGTCCGGTGTATGCGCCCGCGCTGGTGGTGTTCGTCGGCGGTTCGGGTTGGAGCCTGTCGCTCGGACTCGGCGGCGGTACGTCGATCGGCTGGTTCCCGCTCGGACCGCGCGAGGTCTACCAGCCTTCCTATCGCGCCAGCCGCGACTACTTCACCCGGATCAATGTGAACAACACGGTCATCAATCGGACCACCATCAACAACACCTACAACTACTATGCCGGCGACACGATCAATGTCACGCAGGTGAATTACGCCAACCGCTCGGTCGCAGGCGCCGTCACGGCGGTCCCGAACGAGGTGTTCGTCAATGCCCAACCGGTGCGTCAGGCCGCGATCCGCGTCGACCGCACGGCGCTCGCCAGCGGTGAGACCACGCGCCTGGCACCCATCGCACCAAGCGCGCGCAGTGTGCTGGGTGCGGCCGAGGTCGCCAGGTCACGGCCATCTCGGGAAGTGCAGGAGCGCCCGGTCCTGGCACGCCATGCCCCGCCGCCGGACCCACGGCCCTTCGCTGCGCGTGAACGGCAGTTGCAGGCGAACCCGGGCCGGCCAGCGGCAACCCGCGACCAGGCGCCCGCTGTGGAGCGGGACGACCAGCGGCGAGCGCAAGGCAGACAAAACGTGCGCGTGATCGAGCAGCAGCGCAGCGCAGAGCCCCTGCGCGAGTCCGATTCCCGGGGCGGTGACGACCGGCGCACTACGGGCAAGCAGCCGTCCGTTCAACCGCGACCACTTGAGCGATCGTCGACCCCGGCCAACCGACCCGAGGGCCGGCCGGATGACCGTCGCCGCGCCGCCGAGCCGCAACGTGATCCCGGGCGCACCGAACAGCCCGGCCGCGACGCGCAGGAACCCGAAGCGCCGCGCCAGGACCGGCGTCTGCAGCAGCGGTCGGAGGAGCGACCGGCCGCGGTCGAGGATCGACCCGCCGCCGAGCGTGCCGACCGGCCGCGGCAGGCGGCGCCGCGGCAGCCGGAGCCGCGTCCACGTCAAGCCGATGTCGAGCCGCCGTCCGGTGCGCCCGAGGGTGCCGACCGGCCGCGACAGGCCGCGCCGCGGCAGCCGGAGCGACGTCCAGCTCAAGCCGATACCGAACCGCCGTCTGGTGCGCCGCAGGGCACGGATCGGCCGCGACAGGCCGCGCCGCGGCAGCTGGAACCGCGTCCACGGCAAGCCGATACCGAGCCGCCGTCCGGCGCGCCCCAGGACGCGGACCGGCCGCGGCAGGCGGCGCCGCGGCAGCCGGAGCCGCGTCCACGGCAAGCCGATGTCGAACCGCCGTCTGGCGCGCCCCAGGGCGCGGACCGGCCGCGCCCGGAGGAGAGCCAGCCGTCGGATCAGCGCTCGCGTCAGATCGATAGACAGGAGCGGGTCGACACGCGGCAGGTGGAAAAGCAGCGGCGGATCGAGCAGCAGCAACAGATCGAGGCACAGAAACAGATCGAGCAGCAGCAACAGATCGAGGCGCAGAAACAGATCGAGGCACGGAAACAGCGGCAGGATGCCGAGTCATCCCGAAGCGGACCGCCGGCCGGCCGAAACCGTGTTATCGACCCGGATGCACCAGCAACGGATGCCGAAAAGGCTGCGGCTGAAGAGGCCGACCGCGTCGCGCGCGAGCGCGCTGCCGAGAAAGCGGCTGCGGAAAGGCGCAGAACCGGTGCCCCCTTGCCCGACCCGAACCTGCCCGACGATTCGCTCTCGATCGGACGATAGTGTCCTGTCACGGGTCTTATGGCAGGTTCAGCGTGGCGCAAGGACGGTCAGGCAAGGCGCCGACCCGAAAGCATAGCGGGGCTACGGTGAGGGGCAGCAACGCCGCATGACCGTCCTTGCGCCGCGCCCGAAGGGAGCCACTCTGCCGGCCCCTGGCGGCGTTGCGACAGCTCGACAGGACCCGCCATGCCTTCGCTGTCGCGCCTTGCCAGGAACCGGCAGAGTGGCTCTGAACCCGCCATAAGACCCGTGACAGGACACTCGGCCAGCCCCGGCGGCAACGATTTCAGGTGTCGGATTGGCTAAGAGCGCCAGCACACAGACCCGGACGACGCCGCGGCCTACGATAGACCCAATGCCGGAATCCGGCGTGTAGCGCAGCGACCCGGTCCAGGCCGGGCGCGAGGAGCAGAACCATGGAACTACCTAGAATCGTCGTCGCTGACGGCCTGTGCGGAAGCCCTGGATGATCTCCATCGACCCGCACCGTGTCCGGTGGAGAGTGGGCTCGAATACCGCAGTCAGGCGCAGACACCGATCGCTACGTTGGCGGTCGGAGTGCGACGACGCACCGAGCCACGCAACTCAATGATGATCGAGAAGGAATACAGATGAACAACGGATGGAAATACTCCCTGACGGCCATGGCTATGGCCATGTTATTCACCCTGTCGGCTTGTGCCGGCATGTCGTCCCAGGACAAGAGCACGGCTGTCGGTGCCGGCGTCGGCGCCGTCGGCGGTGCCTTATTGACCGGCGGCAGCGCGATCGGCACCGTCGGTGGCGCGGTCGTTGGCGGTGTCGTCGGTCACGAGGTGGCTGATGATTGAACGATAACCTGGCTGCAGCGAAGCCTGCGCCACTGAACCTCGTCGCCCAGGATCCCTGTGGATGCGTCCCGTAAGCATCGGGACTCGTCCGCAGGCTGGCCTGAATGTGCCGAGTCGCCACGGCAAGTGGCGGTGTTGGCGCTGGTCGATCGTATCGACTGTCGCGCGCCATGCCGCGTGCGACACGCCCCCTTCAAGTGAGACCTGACGCTGGGCAGCTCCCAGCCTGGAAACAATGATGAAACACAAATTCAGGAAGACCGGGACCCTGTCGGCGCTGCTGCTCGTCGGCGCGTTTACGGTCGGACCGGTCGTGGCAGACAAGCCGTCATGGGGCGGTGGTGGCGACAGGGACGGCAAGGGGCACGCTGATCGTGACCGGGAAAACTCAGGACGTGACAGCGGTGGCGCCCAGGTCAGCGGGCGCGGGCATTTCAGCGATCGGCACCGGACGACGGTTCAGCGACACTTTGCCGAGGAGTTCGGACGCGGCCACTGTCCCCCCGGCCTGGCCAAGAAAAACAACGGTTGCATGCCACCCGGCCAGGCTCGGCAATGGACCTACGGCCAGCCCCTGCCGCGCGACGTGGTCTCCTACGACGTGTCGCCGGCGCTGGTCGTGGAGTTTGGCCTGCCGCCCAGAGGGCACCGCTACGTGCGCGTGGCCGGTGACATCCTATTGCTCGCGATCGGCACGGGCATCGTCGTCGACGCAATTCAGGACCTGGGCCGGATGTAACGGCCGCATGGCGTCGGCGCGGCCGGGAGACGAGGCGCTCCAGGCCGCTTGCGCACGGCCCGGTCCGTGCGTCCCGGCTACCTGCCGCGGGCGCGCCTCAGTAGGCATACCCGAGCACGGCTATGTAGTGGCACGCGGTACCGGCCATGACGAACAGATGCCAGATCAAATGGCCGTAGCGCAGCCGCCAGTCGGTGGCGAAAAAGACCACCCCGACCGTGTAGAACAAGCCGCCCGCCAGCAGCCAGAGCAACCCCGGGGTCGGCACCCGGGTCACCAGCGGGTCGATCGCGATCACGATCACCCACCCCATCAACAGGTATAGGCCGGTGGAAAGGATCGGGTGGGACGCCCGGCCGACGGCCTTCAGGATCACGCCGGCCAGCGCCAGGCTCCAGACGATGCCGAACAGCGTCCAGCCCCAGGCGCCACGGAGGACGCCGAGCGTGAACGGGGTGTAGGTGCCGGCGATCAGAAGAAAGATCGCGGAGTGCTCGATGATCCGGAAGACGCGCTTGGCCTTCCCCACCGGCAGGGCGTGGTAGAGGGTCGAGGCGAGGTAGAGGAGGACGATGGTCGTGGCAAAGAGGATCGTTCCGGCGACATAGCCGCCATCGCCGTGCCGCGCCGCCTCCACGATCAGGGCGGGAATGACGACCAGCGCCGCCAGCAGCCCGATGCCGTGGCTGACGCTGTTGGCGAGCTCTTCGCCCCGCGATTGTTCGCGCCTGGGGTCGGCAAGAAACATGCGAACTCGAGTTCCTTTCGCGGTTGGTGAACCCGGTGTCGAACAGGGTGGCACAGCAGCGGCACGGTGTGCGGTGCCTGCTGTCGTGGCGTGAAGACCGCTTGCTACCGCGCCCTGGCCCTTCCAGCAGGGGCCCGACCCCTCGCACCCTGACGACGTCATGGCACGCATTTTCTGACCGCCACCAGCCCGCCTGCGTTCCCCTCCCTGCGCGAGGTTCGGCAACTCCCGACGGCGGCTGCCGCGGGCCGGATACGCCGGGTAGGGTGTCGCAGGCCGCTCGATCATCGCAACGAACGCCGATCGCGGGCGTGGACGCGGTGGCCGGCGACCCGTGCGCCGGTCCACTGCGGCCACGGCGACATGGGGTGAAAGATCCCGCAAGGCGGCGCCGGCGCGGCCTGGACGATGGTTTGAATCGCGGCTGATCTGGGCGACAATCGCGACCCTGTGGCTGTCGATTCCTCTCCGGCGATGCGGGGCGGCCAGCAAGACGGCGGGTGTCCGAGTGGGGCCCACACCCTGGCAGCGTGAACAAATGCACGACGGAACAATGGGATAATAGCCCCGCCATGCTGGTCATGATCGACAACTACGACTCCTTCACCTGGAACCTGGTGCAGTATTTCGGCGAACTCGGCGTCGAGGTGCGGGTGTTCCGCAACGATGCCGTGACCCCGGCCGAGATCGCCGCGCTGGCACCCGATCAGCTGGTGATCTCGCCCGGACCGTGCACGCCCAACGAGGCCGGCATCTCGCTGGCGGCGATCGGCGCCTTCGCCGGCAAGGTGCCGATCCTCGGCGTCTGTCTCGGCCACCAGTGCATCGGCCAGCACTTCGGCGGCGCCATCGTGCGCGCGCCGCGGATCATGCACGGCAAGGTCTCGCCGGTAGAGCACCTCGATGCCGGGGTCTTTCGCGGTCTGCCCAACCCGCTGCAGGCGACGCGTTACCATTCGCTGGTGATCGATCCCGACCATGTCCCGGCCGAACTCGAGATCACCGCCTGGACCGACGACGGCGCCGGCCGCCGGACCATCATGGGGGTGCGCCATCGCGAACTGCCGATCGAGGGGGTGCAGTTCCATCCCGAATCGATCCTCAGCGAGGCCGGGCACCAACTGTTGCGCAACTTCCTCGCGGCCGAGCCGGCCGCCCTGCCGGCCTGAAACGGGAGAATACGAACGATGGACATGCAGACCGCGATCCGCGCCGTGACCGAGCGACGCGACCTCGATGCCGGGCAGATGGCCTCGGTGATGCACCTGATCATGGGCGGCAACGCCACCCCGGCCCAGATCGGCGGCTTCCTGATCGGCCTGCGCATGAAGGGCGAGACGGTCGAGGAGATCGCCGCGGCGGCGGCGGTGATGCGCGAACTGGCCACCCGGGTCGAGGTCGACCACCCGCACCTGGTCGACATCGTCGGCACCGGCGGCGACGGCATCGGCACCTTCAACGTCTCCACCGCCAGCGCCATGGTGGTCGCCGCGGCCGGCGGCCGGGTGGCCAAGCACGGCAACCGCTCCATCTCCAGCAGCTCCGGCAGCGCCGACCTGCTCGAGCAGGCCGGGGTGCGCCTCGACCTGACCCCGGCGCAGGTGGCGGCCTGCGTCGACCAGGTCGGGGTCGGCTTCATGTTCGCCCCGCGCCACCACGGCGCCATGCGCCACGCCGTCGCCCCGCGGCGCGAAATGGCGGTGCGCACGCTGTTCAACGTCCTCGGCCCGCTGACCAACCCGGCCGGCGCGCCGAACCTGCTGATCGGCGTCTACGACGCGGTCTGGGTTGAACCGCTGGCCCAGGTGATGCAGCGCCTCGGCGCCGAGCATGTGCTGGTGGTCCACTCCGACGACGGCCTGGACGAGATCAGCGTCGGCGCCCCGACCCAGGTCGCGGAGCTGAAGGGGGGCGCGGTGACCAGCTACCGCATCACCCCCGACCAGTTCGGCCTGCCGCTGACCGACGTCAGCCAGCTGGTCGTGGCCGATGCCGCGGCCAGCCTCGCCGTGGTGCGCCGGGTGCTCGGCGGCGAAAAGGGGCCGGCCAGCGACATCGTCGCCCTCAACGCCGGCGCCGCGCTCTACGCCGCCGGCCTGGCCGACACCCTCGCCGCCGGCGTGACCCGGGCCACCGAGGTGCTCGCCTCGGGCGCGGCCGCGGCCAAGCTCGAACAGCTGGCCGCGTTCACCCGCCAGCTGCCGCCGGCCGAGGAGTGACCGTGGTCGCCGGCGCGAACGCCGACATCCTGCAGCGCATCCTCGCGCGCAAGGTCGAGGAGGTGGCCGAGCGCAGCGCCCGGCGGCCCCTGGCGCAGGTGCGTGCCGACGCGCGGGCCGCCGCTCCGGTGCGCGGCTTTCGCGCCGCGCTGGCGGCGCGCATGGCGCGCGGCGAGGCGGCGGTGATCGCCGAGGTCAAGCGCGCCTCGCCGAGCAAGGGGCTGTTGCGAGCCGACTTCGACCCGGCGGCGATCGCCGCCAGCTACGAACGTGGTGGTGCCGCCTGCCTGTCGGTGCTGACTGATCGCGACTTCTTCCAGGGTGACGACGCCTACCTGCAGCAGGCGCGCGCCGCCTGCGCACTGCCGGTGCTGCGCAAGGATTTCACCGTCGATCCCTACCAGGTCTGGGAGGCGCGCGCGCTCGGCGCCGACGCCGTGCTGCTGATCGCCGCCGCGCTCGACGTCGCCCGACTGGCATCCCTGAACGACGCGGCGGTCGAGGCGGGCCTCGACGTCCTGATCGAGGTCCACGACGCCGGTGAACTCGAGCGCGCCCTGCGCCTCGCGCCGCCGCTGCTCGGCGTCAACAACCGCAACCTGCGCACCTTCGCCACCCGCCTCGAGACCACCCTCGACCTGCGCGACCGGGTGCCGGAGGGGACCCTGCTGGTGACCGAGAGCGGCATCCACGGCGTCGACGACGTCGCGCGCATGCGCGCCGCCGGGGTGCACGCCTTTCTCGTCGGCGAGGCGTTCATGCGCGCCGACGACCCCGGCGCCCGGCTGGCCGAGCTCTTTTTCCAGCGCTGAGGAGGCGTCCGCCGCCAGGGAAACTCTGATCGATTCAGAGTTTCCGCGGTACAGGGAGGTGCCGTGCCCTGAGAAGTCCAGGATGGACTTGTTCGTAGCTGCCCTAACGGGTGCCGAAGACGACGATGGTCTTGCCGTGGGCCTCGAGCAGGCCCTTGAGTTCCATCTCCTTCAGCACCCGCCCGACCATCTCACGCGAACAGCCGACGATGCGCCCGAGTTCCTGGCGGGTGACGCGGATCTGCATGCCGTCGGGGTGGGTCATGGCATCGGGCTCGGCCGTCAGGTCGAGCAGGGCGCGGGCGATCCGTCCGGCGACGTCGAGGAAGGCGAGGTCGCCGACCTTGTGGCTGGTGTGGCGCAGGCGCAGCGCCATCTGCGAGGCGAGCAGGAACAGGATGTCCGGATCCTCGCTGGTCAGCTGGCGGAAGCGGGGGTAGGTGATCTCGGCCAGTTCGCACGCGCTGCGGGTGCGCACCCAGGCGCTGCGCCCGCCCTGGTCGTCGAACAGCCCCATCTCGCCGAAGAAGTCGCCGGGATTGAGGTAGGCGAGCACGATTTCGTGGCCATCCTCGCCCTCGCGCAGCACGGTGACCGAACCCGAGAGGATGTAGTAGAGCGCATCGGAGGCGTCGCCCTGGTAGAGGATGGTCGCCTTCGACGGATAGCGGCGGCGATGGCAGCGGGCGAGGAAGCGTTCGAGGGTGTTCGCCACGGCGGTCGGGGTTTCAGTCATCTGCATCTGCCTGTCCATGACCGTCGACAGTCTAGTACCGTGACCCAGGGATTTCGACACGACCAGCGCGCCGCTGACCGGTCAGATGCAAGGCGCGGGCCCCCTTTCAAGCAAGCGCAACGCCGCAGCTGGCCGG